>Ga0213841_1000587_pt1 | contig 35610 bp, 30 predicted proteins | sample SWPATP23_FD_160125 | JGI IMG/M metagenome (GOLD analysis project Ga0213841, IMG submission 160125) | Coastal seawater microbial communities from Marineland, Florida, United States - SWPA TP2 #3 | ecosystem: Environmental > Aquatic > Marine > Coastal | place: USA: Florida | collected 2016-08-14 | reverse complement strand
CAGATCCCCGCCCTGAGAGGCTTCGACCGCCGTGCGCAACTGTTCGAACGCATAGACCGGGTCGCCATTGATCGTGCGGATCACATCGCCGCGTTCCAGTCCCGCATCCATGGCAGCAGATCGCGGCGTGACGCTGTCCACCACCGGGATCAGCGGGAAATTGGCCTCAACGGTCATTGCCGCGCCGTCGCGGGTGATCTCATAGGTCAGCGCCGCGGCCGAGTCCAACGTCCGGCCGAGGGTGAAGACATCCGCGAGCGTTTCGACAGGTTCGCCAGCGATGGACGTGATCCGGTCACCCGGCTGCAAAAGCTGCATCTCGGCAGGCATCGGGCGCAGATCGCCCACGACCGGGTCGTCCGAAGCCTGACCGGACAGCATCATCACGCCTGCGAAAATCGCAATCGACAGGATAAAGTTAAAGACCGGCCCCGCAGCCACAGTGGCCGCCCGCGCCCATAATGGCGCGCCATGCATGGACCGGCGTCGTTCTTCCACGTCCAGGGCATCAACCGCCGCCGCATCCTTGCCGGAGGCCGCATTCGCATCGCCCAGAAACTTCACGTAGCCGCCAAAGGGCAGTGCGGCCAGTTGCCATTTGGTGCCGTGCCGGTCCACCCGGCTGGCCAGAACCGGCCCGAAACCAAGCGAAAACACCTCGGCATGGATGCCAGACCAACGCCCCACGATGTAATGCCCATATTCATGGATCGCGACGATGATCGACAGCGCCGCCACGAAGGCCAGAAGGGTAAAGGCAAAGCCACCGAAGGTGGGGATAAGGTCGGTCACGCGGTCTGCTCCTGTCTGGATCTGGCAAGGTCATCGGCCCGGATCCTTGTCAGATGGTCGGTTTGCAGCACTGTCTCAAGGCTGTCCATGGCATCGGTAAGGCGAATTTCGCGCGACATCGCGTCAAGCGTCGCTTCAACCAGCCCCGCCATGTCGGTAAACCGGATACGCCCGGCGATGAAATAATCGAGCGCCACCTCTTTGGCGGCGTTGAACACGGCCCCTGCCCCGCCGCCCGTCGCCATGACCTGCCGCGCCAGCCGCAGCGCCGGAAAGCGGGCCTCGTCTGCCGGGCGAAAATCGAGCGTGGCGACCTGCGCCAGGTCGATCCGGTCCACCGGCAAGTCGCGCCGTTCGGGCCAATGCAGCGCATAGCCGATGGCATGGCGCATATCGGGCGCGCCCAGATGCGCCATCAGCGCGCCGTCAGCGAACCCCACAAGCGCGTGAACAATGCTTTGCGGGTGAATGACGGTGTCGATCTTGTCGGGCGCGATGCCGAAGAACTCGCGCGTTTCGATCAGCTCCAACGCCTTGTTGAACATCGAGGCGCTGTCGATGGTAATCCGCTGGCCCATGTCCCAGTTGGGATGCGCGCAGGCATCCGTGACGGTGGCCTGCGCGAGCCGTTCCAGCGGCCAGTCGCGCAGCGCGCCGCCCGATGCGGTGATGATCACCCGCTCAACGGCGGCCATGTCCTCGCCCACCAGGGCCTGAAACACGGCGGAATGTTCGCTATCCACCGGCAAGATACGCGCGCCATGGGCCCGCGCTTCAGCCATCAGCAGCGGCCCCGCGGTCACAAGGCTTTCCTTGTTGGCCAGCGCCAAGGTGCGTCCGTGGCGCAGGGCATGAAACCCCGGTGCCAGCCCCGCCGCACCGACAATTGCGGACATGATCCAGTCGGCGGGACGGTCGGCGGCTTCGATCAGCGCCTCGGACCCGGCAGCCACGGTGATGCCAGTCCCAGACAAGGCCTCTCGCAATGCGGGCAGGCAGTCGTCAAAGCAGGTGACGGCAATCTCGGCGTTGAATTCGCGCGCATCAGCGGCCAGTTGCGCCACATTGCGCCCGCCTGTCAGCGCCACGACGCGATAGCCCCCCCGGTCACGCCGAATAAGGTCGAGCGTGCTTTGCCCGATTGATCCGGTGGCCCCGAAGATGCTGACCGATCTGCTCACATCAACAGGCCCCCGACCGTGGCCATGGCCAGCGTTGCAATCGCGCCCGCGCCGGTCATGCCATCGAACCGGTCCAGAACGCCGCCGTGGCCGGGAATGAGGTTGGAGGCATCCTTGACGCCCACGTGCCGCTTGATCGCGCTTTCCACCACGTCGCCCATTTGTGATGCCAGCGACAGAAGCGGCGCAATGAGCAGGACCATCACGGGTTCAAACCCAAGCAGACCCCAGGCCACCGCCGCCGAAGCGACCCAACCCGCGATGGTGCCGGACCATGTCTTTTTGGGGCTGACCTGCGGCCAGAATTTCGGCCCGCCAATGATGCGCCCCGCGAAATAGCCCGCGATATCGGTCGCCACCACGACGCCCACCACAAAGGCCACGAAGATCAGCCCATACATGATGCGCAGATAGAACAGCCCGGCCACGGCAAACAGGAAAATCATGCCATAGAGGACAAAAATCCAGCGGTTTTGCGCCTCGACATTCTGCACCCCGCCCCAGATGGCCAGCCCCAGGAACGGGACGATCCACGGGGTAAGGTAGATCGACTCAAGAAACCCCTGGCCGCTGGCGAAGGCAAATATCTGGGCAAAACAGGTGGCCAGGATCGCAGACGCCGCCAGCCCGCCAGCCCGGATCGGGGTGTCGCCGCCAAGCAGGCGGTGCAATTCCCAGATCCCGAATCCGCCAAGGGCGACAAGACCAAGCAACAGCGGGTAGCCACCCACATAGATCAGCCCGAAGCCGACCGCCGCCAGCACCACACCTGAGGCCACGCGCGGCCCCAGATCACCCCATTTGCCCGCCCCGCTCATGCCTTTACAGCACCGAAACGGCGGTCGCGCTGACCATAGCGGGCCAGGACCTTGGCGAACTCCTCTGCCGAGAAATCGGGCCAGAGCGTGTCGATGAATTCATACTCCGCATAGGCCGACTGCCAGAGCAGAAAATTGGAAATCCGCGCTTCTCCGCTGGTGCGGATCACCAGATCGGGGTCAGGCAGATAACAGGTATCCAGGTAACGCGGCAGGGTTTCGCCATCCACGTCTTCGGGGTTCAGCTTGCCTGCTGCCACATCCTGCGCCAGCCGCTTGGTGGCGCGCGCCACTTCGTCCCGGCCGCCGTAGTTCAGCGCGATGGTCAGGTTCACGTCGCCATTATTCGCGGTCAGCAGTTCCAGATTGTCCATCATGTCCTGCAAACGCGGCTCTAACCGGACCCGATCGCCGATGAAGCGAACCCGCACGTCTCGCTCATGCAGTTCCTGCGCCTTGGCGCTGATGAACCGCTTGAACAACCGCATCAGGCCGGCCACTTCGGTTTGGGTTCGTTTCCAGTTTTCAGTCGAAAAGGCAAAGATCGTCAGATACTTGACGCCAAGCGGCGTGCAGGCTTCGACGATCTCCTGAACCCGGCGGGCCCCGGCGTGGTGGCCCACCAGACGCGGACGCCCGCGCAGTTTGGCCCATCTGCCATTGCCATCCATAATGATCGCCACATGACGCGGGGTATTGCTGGACTGGTCCTTCGGGGCCATCGGCCTTCCCCACTGGGCGATCACACAGGTCCTCAGACCTGCATGATCTCTTCCTGTTTCGTCGCCAGAGAGGCATCCACCTTGGCGATATGGGTATCGGTGAGGTCTTGCACCTCGCTTTCCCACAGCTTCTGGTCGTCCTCGGACATGCCGTCGGCCTTGGCCTTCTTGATCTGATCCATCCCGTCGCGGCGCACATTGCGGATCGCGACGCGGGCATGTTCGGCATAGTTCCCGGCCACCTTGGTCAGTTCCCGGCGGCGTTCCTCGTTCAATTCCGGGATCGGCAGCATGATGATGGTGCCGTTCATCTGCGGATTGATCCCAAGGCCGCTTTCACGAATAGCCTTTTCCACCTTGTTCACCATCGACTTGTCCCAGACATTGATGGTGACCATGCGTGGTTCGGGCACGTTCACGGTGCCCACCTGATTGATCGGGGTCATCTGGCCATAAGCCTCGACCTGCACCGGGTCCAGCATCGAGGACGAGGCCCGGCCCGTGCGCAGCGATGCAAACTCCGTTCTCAAAGACGCCAAAGCGCCATCCATACGGCGCTGCAGATCGTCCAGATCAATCTCGATATCGTCCTCGGACATGCCCGTTACTCCGTCAGGTCTTGGTCGTTTCAGTGGCTTCTACCGCGTTCACTGCACCTTTGTATAGGTGCCTTCCCCGGCCAAAATGCCTTTGAAGCCGCCCGGCTCATCCAGGCTGAAGACAATGATCGGCATGTCATTCTCGCGTGCCAGCGCAATGGCCGAGGCATCCATGACCCCCAGATGCTGTGCCAACACGTCATCATAGGAAATCATATCATAGCGTTCGGCGTCGTCGTATTTCACCGGATCTTTGTCATAGACCCCGTCCACCTTGGTGCCCTTGAAGATCGCCTGGCAGTTCATCTCATTGGCACGCAGCGTCGCGGCGGTGTCGGTGGTGAAATACGGGTTGCCGGTGCCGGCGGCAAAGATCACCACGCGCTTTTTTTCCAGATGGCGCACGGCGCGGCGGCGGATGTAAGGCTCGCACACCTGATCCATGGGAATGGCGCTGATCACGCGGGTGTGGATGCCCAGCTTTTCCAGCGCACCCTGCATGGCCAGCGCGTTCATCACGGTGGCCAGCATCCCCATATAGTCGGCCGTGGCCCGCTCCATCCCCTGGGCACTGCCCTGCAACCCCCGGAAGATGTTGCCGCCGCCGATCACCATACAGATCTCGACCCCCATGGAATGTACCGACTGCACTTCGCGCGCGATCCGTTCGACGGTCGGCGGGTGCAGCCCATACCCCTGATCGCCCATCAAAGCCTCACCCGAAATTTTCAGCATGACGCGGGAATAGGCGGGGGCGGACGCGGTGTCGGAGGGCATTGGGTATCCTTGAATGGCGATGGCATGGCGGGCGCTGAGCGCGCCTCCAGTTCGGGGCGCTTTGCGACCGGGGGTAACATGGCCTAAATAGCAGGCAGGTTCAACGGGCAATCCGGCAAGGAATGAAATGGGTCAACTACTTCAATATCGGGCCGTATCCCATTGATAGATATAAATTCACTTTCCGTTGAGACGCCGATTCTGATTGCCGGTCCGACCGCGTCGGGTAAAACCGCGCTGGCACTGGAAATCGCCGCGCGACAGGGCGGGCGTATCGTGAACGCCGATGCGTTGCAGGTCTATGATGGCTGGCGGGTGCTGACCGCGCGGCCCACGCCAGAGGAAGAAGCCGCCGCGCCCCACGCCCTGTTTGGCCATGTCCCGTTCGATGCGGACTATTCCACCGGCCACTGGCTGCGCGATGTGCGGCCGCTGCTGACCGGCGGGTTGCGGCCGATCATCGTGGGGGGAACCGGGTTGAACTTTGCCGCGCTGACCGAGGGTCTGGCCGACATCCCCGTGACCCCGCCCGAGATCCGGGCCGAAGCCGATGCGCTGGACCCGGCCGACATGCTGGCCACGCTCGACCGAGAGGATCCGGTGATCGCCGCCCGCATCGACCGGCAGAACCCGATGCGCATCCAGCGGGCCTGGGAAGTGCTGCGCGCCACCGGGCGGCCCTTGTCCGAGTGGCAGGCCGCGACACCCGCCCCCGCCCTGCCCCTGTCCGCCGCCCAACCCCTGCTGCTGGACGCGGATCGCGATTGGCTGGCAGCGCGTATCGAACGCCGGTTCGATCTGATGCTGGAAGGCGGCGCGCTGGATGAGGCCCGCGCGCTGGAACCCGTCTGGCATCGCGCCGCCGGGGTGCGCAAAGCCATCGGCGGGCCGGAACTGATTGCGGTGATCCGGGGCGAACTGACCCTGGACGCCGCCCGAGAGGCCGCGATCATCGGCAGCCGCCAGTATGCCAAGCGGCAGCGCACCTGGTTCCGGGCACGGATGGGCAATTGGCGGGTCTTGTCCCTGCCCTGACAGGCGCGGCACAATATTTACGCTTTGGTCACTTTCCTTACCGCGCCCTTGCCCCTAGGCTCCGCCCCTATGTCACAGGTCTATCGCGTCACATCGCTGGCCAAACTGCGCAGCGCCGCCCCCTGGCGCCACGCCACGCTGCATTCCTATCCGCGCCCGCAGCTATACTGGTTCACGCGCGGTCAGGGGCGGTTTTCCATCGGGGCGGTGACCCGGGGCTACGGGCCCAACACGGCCGTGTTCATCCCGGCCAGCACCATGATGTCGTTGGAACTGTCCGGCCAGGTGCAGGGCGAGGTTCTGGACCTGCCGCTTGATCCCACGCTGAACCTGCCCACAGTGCCGTTTCACATCCGTGTCACCAGCGTCGAGGCGCAATCGCAGTTTTCCGGCTATATCGACAAGATCGAACAGGAAATCGCAGCCCATGCCGTGGCCCGCGACGAAGCCCTGCGCGCCCATGGGCTGCTGGTCTCGGTCTGGATCGCCCGGCAACTGGCCGTCCATGACGGCACCATCCTGCGGGATCGGACCCATGTTCTGGCCGAGAAATACGCGGCCCTTGTGGAACGCGGCTTTCGCACCGGACGCGGCGTGGCCGATTATGCCGAACAGCTTGGGGTCACGCCGACGCATCTTTCGCGGATCTGCCGCGATGCTTCGGGGCGTCCGGCGCTGGCGATCCTGCAGGAACGGATCGTGCATGAAGCCTGCCGGATGCTGGTCGATTCAGACATGGCCGCCCGCGATATCGCCACTGAACTTGGCTTTTCTTCGGCCGCCTATTTCACCCGCGCCTTCTCGAAACTGACCGGGCGAACCCCGTCAGAGTTCCGCAGACTCGCCCCGGCGCAGCAGATTCTGCAGGCGGGCTGATGCCGTGACCAAGTCCCCCTGCTGGCACAGGCGGATTCGGCCAGGCGACGGGCATGTCGCTTTTGGGCTATACTGACGTCGCAAAATGACAAAAAAAGACCTGCCGACACCATTGACGCATAGGTTCGATTGGTGCGGTAATGATCCATGTACCTCACCTGCGCGGCCAGCTGCTCTCTGGCATGTGGATGAGCCTAGAATAAAAATGTGTGTCACAGGGAGACGACAATGACGCAACACTCCAACTCCTTCCTCAAATCGCATCCAGCAGCGGAAATGTATGCGGAGGAATACAAAGGCGGTCAGTTGAGCCGGCGTGAGTTCCTCACCCGCTCCACCGCGCTTGGCGTTACCGCCGCCGCTGCCTATTCGATGATCGGCCTCAAGCCCGCCGAGGCGGCTGGCCATATGGTGACGCCCAACATGGGCGGCACCCTGCGCATTCAGACCCGCGTGGACCAGGGCAAGGACCCCCGGACCTATGACTGGTCAGAGATGGGCAACCTGAGCCGCGGCATCGTCGAGTATCTCGTCGAATACAACCGCGACGGGTCGTTCTCGGGCGTTCTGCTGGAAAGCTGGGAAGCCAATGCCGACGCCACCCAGTACACCCTGAACGTCCGTCAGGGCGTGATGTGGAACAATGGCGACGAATTCACCGCCGAAGACGTTGCCGCCAATTTCCGCGGCTGGTGTGACGCAACCGTTGAAGGCAACTCGATGTCCACGCGCATGGGCGGGCTTGTTGATCCTGACACGCAGCAGGCCCGTGAAGGCGCAATCGAAGTGGTCGACAGCCACACCGTGCGTCTGAACCTGCCCACAGCCGATATCACCATCATCCCCGGTATCGCGGACTATCCGTCGGCCGTGCAGCACCGCGATCTGATCGGCAGCGATCCGTTGGATCACGGCGTGGGCACCGGTGCCTACATGCTGGAAAGCCACGAGGTTGGCGTATCCGCCGTTCTGGTGCGCAACCCCGATCACACCTATTGGCGCGACACCTATCTCGACCGGATCGAAATGGTCGATCTTGGCGCCGACCCCGCGGCCTGGGTGGCCGGTGCGGAAGCCGGTGAATTCGACATGACCTATGAGTCGACCGGCGAATTCATCGACATCTTCGATGCCATCGGCTGGGAACAGACCAGCGCCACCACGGCGGCGACCCTGGTGATCCGCATGAACCAGGACAACCCGCCCTATGACAACCCGGATGTGCGCCGCGCGGTCAACATGGCGGTGGATCCCTCCGTGATCCTGGAACTGGGGTATAATGGCCGCGGCACCACCGCGGAAAACCACCATGTCTGCCCGATCCACCCCGAATACGCGGAACTGCCGGCCCAGACCGTCGATAAGGACGCAGCCCTGGCGCTGCTGACCGAGGCCGGTCATGCCGATCACGTGTTCGAGATCGTGTCGCTGGATGGCGGGTTCGAGCGGGATTCCACCGATGCCCTGGCCGCGCAGCTGCGCGACGCGGGCTTCAACGTTGACCGGACCGTGATCCCCGGCTCGACCTTCTGGAACGATTGGGCGGTCTATCCGTTCAGCTCCACCACATGGAACAACCGTGAACTGGGCGTCATGGTTCTGAACCTGGCCTATAAGTCCGGTGTGCCGTGGAACGAAACCGCCTTCTCGAACGCCGAATTCGATACGCTGCTGGAACAGGCCAATGGCATTCAGGACGCGGATGAACGCCGCGTGGTGATGGAGCGGATCGAACAGATCATGCAGGAAGAGGCCGTGATCAACCAGTCCTACTGGCGCGCCCTGTATCGTCACACCGTCCCCGGTGTGGTGAACGCCCAAATGCATCCCAAGTTCGAGATCAACGTTCACTATCTCGGTTGGGCCTAAGACAAGGGGGCGGCGCCGGTCTGGTGCCGCCCTTTTTGCCTCTAGCGACTGGCCCGTAAGACAACCGGCCACTCCCCCTAACGGTTCATAAAGAAACCGGCCAAGCCGCCATGTGCGGCACCAGCGACAGGGAAAACCATGGGACTCTTCATACTGCGCCGCTTAGGCGTCATGCTCCTGACCGCGCTCTGCCTCACATTCGTGGTCTTCTTTCTCACCAATCTCGGCCCCAATCTCGAAAAACTGGCCAAGACCCAGGGCAATTCGCGGATGTCGGATGCCGAGGTTTCGCAATGGCTGGAGAACCGTGGATACACCCGCCCGCTGCTGGTGCGCTACGGTGAGTGGTTAGGCGTTGCACCCGGTTGGACCCGAGTGGACGCCGATGGCGACATCACCGGTCGCTGCATTGATTTCGGCATGGATCCGGCAGAAGCGCCCACCTTCTGCGGTGTGCTGCAGGGCGATTTCGGCTTTTCCACGGTGTCCGACAACGAGGTGTCCAACGTGATCGGCGGGCGCCTGGTCCTGACCGGGTGGCTGATGATGATCTCGTTCGCGGTCATGGTGCCGGCGGCGCTGATTGTCGGTATCCTTGCCGGAATGAAAGAGGGCAGCCGACTGGACCGAACCCTGTCCACATTCTCAATCGCCTCAACCGCCACGCCCGAATATGTGTCGGGGGTGATCTTCATCATCCTGTTCGCCTCGTCCACCGCTGGCCTGTCCCCATGGCTGGCCGCCAATGGCTGGATCGACGGGCGAACCTGGTTCCTCGGCTCCTCGCGATCTGCGATGGAGGATATCACCTTCTGGAACTTCACCCTGCCGGTGATGACCATCGCCCTGTACGGCATGGGCTATATCGCCCGCATGACCCGCGCCTCGATGGCCGAGGTGATGACGGCGCAATATATCCGAACCGCGCGCCTGAAAGGCGTCAGCTTCCGCAATATCGTGTTGAAACACGCGCTCAGGAACGCGCTGATCGCGCCCTTCACCGTCATCATGTTGCAGATCCCATGGCTGCTGACCGGTGTCGTGATTGTTGAGACGCTGTTCAACTATAACGGCTTTGGCTGGACGCTGGTGCAGGCGGCCTCGAACAACGATATCGAGATGCTGCTAAGCTGTTCGATCGTGGCCGTCTTCGTGGTTCTGCTGACGCAGCTGATTTCCGATATCGGCTATGTCTACCTGAACCCCCGCATCCGCATTTCGTAAGGGAGACCCGAGCAATGGAACAGCTTACCTGGTCCGGGTCGCTTGGCCCCTACCTCAACCCCGTCATGCTTGGTGCCGTCGTAGTTTTTGCAACCGCTGTCGTGCTGAATATCGGCATGTCCCTGGTCGGGATGCGTCAGGCCGATCCGATCGTGAACCCCGACCACACCATCAGCTATCGGATGGGACCGGTCGATTTTGCCCTGGCGGCAATGAAATATGCTGTCTTCGTGGTGCTGGCCGCGGCCGTTCTGTTCATTATCGGCGGCATCGTACAGCCCAGTTTCGAAGCCAAGGGAATTATCGGCGGCGTCGGTGCCCAGTTCCTGCCGGTCTGGATCGCCCTGATCGCCACTTTCGTGCTGTCGATCCGCTTCAAGCGGCGGCTTGGCCTCTATGGCAAACTGTTCGACAATCTGGTGGGCATGATCGGCTTCGGTCTGGTGATGTTCTGGATCTTCACCGCAATTTTCGCGCCGATGATTGCCACGCATGGGGCCATCGACGTGATCTCATCGCTGCGCAACGACATTCCCGGCACGCCGGTGCCCGATGCTGCGGCTGACGGGTTGTTTCCCTACTACTTGCTTGGCGGCGATGCGCTTGGGCGTGACGTGTTCAGCCGAATGGTGATGGGTGCGCGCGAAGTGCTGACCATCGCGCCCTTTGCCACGCTTTTTGCTTTCATGGTGGGGATCACACTTGGCCTGCCCGCAGGCTACATGGGCGGGCGGTTCGACACGCTGATCACCTTTATCGCCAACCTGGTGCTGGCCTTCCCGGTGATCTTGTTGTTTTACCTTCTGGTCACGCCGGAAATCGTCGAGGCCGGTGTGCCGGTCTATATGGCGGCGGTGCTGTTCATCCTGCCGGTGATTTTCGTCTGGGTGCTGCTCTATTCGCGCTACCGGTCACAGCCAAGCGTGATCAAATGGGTGGCGGTGCCTGTCACCGGGCTCCTGTTGCTGATCTATCTGGGCACGGTGTTCCGCTTTGACCCGTTCGTGTGGTTGGCAACCTCGTTCATCGGCTACCTCAATCAGGGCAACCCGGTCTCGGAATGGATGTCTACAACCCGCGAGGCTTATGAACCGCTGATCGGCATTCCGATCGACGGCAACCTGCTGATCGTGTTCGTGTCCGTGGTCTTCGTGAACAGCCCCACCGTCTTTCGGATCGTCCGGGGCCTGGTACTGGATATCAAGACACGGGACTATGTGGCCGCGGCACAGACCCGGGGCGAAGGGCCCTGGTACATCATGCTGTGGGAGATTCTGCCCAATGCGCGCGGGCCGCTGATCGTCGATTTCTGCCTGCGGATCGGCTATACGACGATCCTGTTGGGAACCTTGGGGTTCTTTGGCCTCGGGGTTGATCCTGAAAGCCCGAACTGGGGCTCGACGATCAACGAGGGCCGCCGCCTGCTGACGGTCTATGCCCATCCGCCGCTACCCCCCGCCCTTGCGCTGATGAGCCTTGTGCTTGGCCTGAACCTGTTGGCCGATGGCCTGCGTGAAGAAAGCCTGAAGGACTGAGCCCATGAAGAATTTTTCAGAAAATTCTTCCGCCCGAAAAATCTTCCCAAAGATTTTTCCGTCCCCCTTCCCGGAAGGAGTCGACAGATGACCGAGACTTATGACGGACCGATCCTGGAGATCGAGAACCTCTCTATCAGCTTCTTCACGCGCCTGCGCGAGATCCCGGCGGTGATGGATTTTTCCTGCACGGTGATGCCGGGCGAGGCCATGGGCCTTGTGGGCGAATCCGGCTGCGGGAAATCCACCGTGGCGCTTGGGGTCATGCAGGACCTTGGCGTGAACGGGCGCATCGTCGGCGGGTCAATCAAGTTCAAGGGCCGCAACCTGAACGAGATGTCGATGGAGGAGCTGGCCAAGATCCGTGGCAAAGAGATTGCCATGATCTATCAGGAACCGATGGCATCGCTGAACCCGGCGATGAAGATCGGCAAGCAGCTGATGGAAGTGCCGATGATCCACGAAGGCGTGTCGGCCAGCGAGGCCTATCAACGCGCCCTGGAAGTGGTGACAGATGTGCGTCTGCCCGACCCCGAGCGGATGCTCGATTCCTATCCGCACCAGTTGTCGGGCGGGCAGCAGCAGCGGATCGTGATCGCCCTGGCGCTGATGGCGAACCCGTCGCTGCTGATCCTTGATGAACCCACCACCGCACTTGACGTGACGGTCGAGGCGGCGGTGGTCGAGATCGTCAAGGAACTGGGTAAGAAATACGGCACCTCGATGCTGTTCATCAGCCACAACCTTGGCCTGATCCTGGAAACCTGCGACCGGCTTTGCGTGATGTATTCGGGGGAAGCGGTGGAAACCGGATCCATCCAGGACGTGTTCGACAGGATGCGCCACCCCTATACGCAGGCGTTGTTTCGGTCGATTCCGCTACCCGGGGCCGACAAGAACAGCCGCCCGCTGGTGGCCATTCCCGGTAACTTCCCCCTGCCCCATGAACGGCCCAATGGCTGCAATTTCGGGCCCCGCTGCGATTACTTCGAAGCCGGACGCTGCGATGCGACCGACATCCGTATGGACGGCATCACCGGCGATGATCGGCACGACAGCCGCTGCCTGAAATTCCGCGAAATCGACTGGGATGCCCCGATCGCCGCGGCTGTGCAGACCGAGAAGGCGGAAATCGGCGATGTCGTCATCAAGGTCGACAACCTCAAGAAATATTACGAGGTCGCCGCCAGTGCCCTGTTCAGCCATGGCGAACGCAAGGTGGTCAAGGCCAATGAGACGCTCAGTTTCGAGGCCCGGGAATCCGAGACCCTCGCGATTGTGGGCGAATCCGGCTGTGGCAAGTCCACGCTGGCCAAGGTGCTGATGGGCCTGGAAACCGCGACCGACGGCCATGTTGTGCTGGACAACAAGGGGATCGAGGCGGTGCCGATTGAAGAACGCGACACCAAGACGGTATCCTCGATCCAGATGGTGTTCCAGAACCCGTTCGACACGCTGAACCCGTCCATGACCGTGGGGCGGCAGATCATTCGGGCGCTGGAGATCTTCAAGATCGGCAATAACGAGGCCGAGCGGCGCCAGCGGATGCTGGAACTGCTCGATCTGGTGAAACTGCCCCGCGCCTTCGCGGACCGGATGCCGCGCCAGTTGTCTGGCGGGCAGAAACAGCGCGTCGGGATCGCGCGGGCCTTTGCGGGCGACGCGCGGATCGTGGTGGCCGATGAACCTGTCTCGGCGCTTGACGTGTCGGTGCAGGCGGCGGTGACCGATCTGCTGATGGAGATTCAGCGCGAACAGAAGACGACGCTGCTGTTCATCAGCCACGATCTGTCGATTGTCCGCTACCTGTCGGACCGGGTGATGGTGATGTATCTGGGCCATGTGGTGGAAATCGGCAGCACCGATCAGGTCTTCAGCCCGCCCTACCACCCCTATACCGAGGCGCTGCTGTCAGCTGTTCCCATTGCCGATACCTCGGTCGAGAAGGAACATATCGTTCTGGAAGGCGACATTCCCTCGGCCATGAACCCACCGTCGGGCTGCCCGTTCCAGACGCGCTGCCGGTGGAAAAAGGACGTGCCGGGCGGGATCTGTGAAGTTGACGTGCCGCCGATGAAGACACTGGACGACGGGCATCAGATCAAGTGCCATCTGGCTGACGACATCCTTGCAAGGATGCAGCCTGTCATCAAGATCGCGGCTGAATAACAGCTTACAACCAGTTGAAAAGAAAAAGGAACGGCCCCACATGTGGGCCGTTTCTGAGCCTGCCCCCCTGTCAGCTCTACAAGAAATGGCTGTTGAACGCGTTGCGAGAGCTGGTTCGGTTGCCGCTGTCATAATCCCCGCTGGCCGTGAAAAAAGGGGGCCCGAAGGCCCCCTTGAGTCTCGCTGTTCAGGCTCACTATTTATACCGCCCGAGTGTTTTCTGCCTGCGGCCTGAACCGCGTCAGGGGCGAGCGCACCCGCCCCGTGTTTCAGAACCCGCGCCGGGGCAATTGGCCCGGGTCCCGATCGTGTTGCGCGCCGGAAAACTCTTCGAAGAGTTTTCACAAGGCCCTTCGAAGGGCCTTCCCCCGCGCTTAGCTGCACCCGCTGGTCGCCCCACAGGTGTTGCACTTCATGCAGGTGCCGTTGCGCACCAGCGTGTAGTTTCCGCAATCGCCGCAAGCTTCACCCTCATAACCCTGCATCTTGGCCTTGGTGCGCGCGTCCATGCCGACGGTGCCGGATGCCACGGCGGTGGTCGTCGTGCTGCTGACCGCGACGGTGTTCTGCGCCACTTCCGGCACCAGGCTTTCCAGCGTCGCCACCGGATCGCCTGCCCCGTTCAGCGCCGTGATCGCTCCGGCCCCGCCTTGCAGAACCACCAGTTCCTGCGGCACCCGCTTGCGCAGATAACCCGAGGAGCTGATCTGTTTCAGCACGTCAATCGGCGAAGAGGCATGGCTGTCCGGCACTTCTTCAAAGTTGCGCACGCCTTCTTCCTGACCACGGCCGAGATCGTCAAAGGACGCGCCTTCCGGCTTCACATGCGCCAGATCGGTACGGTCCAGATAGGACACGGCCAGTTCGCGGAAGATATAGTCGAGGATCGAGGTGGCGTTTTTGATGCTGTCATTGCCCTGCACCATGCCCGCCGGTTCGAACTTGGTGAAGGTGAAGGCATCGACGAATTCTTCCAGCGGCACGCCATATTGCAGGCCCACGGACACGGCGATGGCGAAGTTGTTCATCATCGCGCGGAAGCCAGCGCCTTCCTTATGCATGTCGATGAAGATCTCACCAAGTGATCCATCGGAATATTCCCCGGTCCGCAGATAGACCTTGTGGCCGCCCACAACCGCCTTCTGGGTATAGCCCTTACGGCGTTCCGGCATCTTTTCGCGATGGCTGCGGATGATTTCCTTGACCACCACCTTCTCGATGATCTTTTCGGCCAGCACCTGCGCCTTTTCCTGCGGCGTGCCGGTTTCGAGGGTCTCTGCAGCCTCATCATCGTCTTCGACCAGTGCGGCGGCCAGCGGCTGAGACAGCTTGGACCCGTCGCGATAGAGCGCATTGGCTTTCACGCCTAGGCTCCAGGACAGTTCATAGGCTTTCTGACAATCCTCGATGGTCGCATCATTGGGCATGTTGATCGTCTTGGAGATCGCCCCGGAAATGAAGCTCTGCGCCGCGGCCATCATGGTGATGTGGCTGTTCACGGACAGGAAGCGCTTGCCCTTCTTGCCGCAGGGGTTGGCGCAATCGAAGATGTGGTAGTGGTCTTCCTTCAAATGCGGCGCATCTTCCAGCGTCATCGTCCCGCAAACGTGGTCGTTGGCAGCGTCGATATCCTTCCGGGCAAAGCCGAAATGGCGCAGCATGTCGAAGGTCGGATCATTCAGCTTCGCCGCCGGGATGCCAAGCACCTTGGTGCAGAAATCCTCGCCCAGGGTCCACTGGTTGAAGACAAAGCGGATGTCGAAGGCGGACGGCAGGGCCGCTTCCACCTTTTCGATCTCGGCATCGCCAAAGCCATGGCCGCGCAGCGACCCGTGGTTGATAACAGGCGCATTGCCAAGGGTGCCGTGACCAACCGCGTGCGAGGTGATTTCCTCGATCTCTGCCGTGGTGTAACCCAGTTTTTCCAGTGCAGCAGGAACGGATTGGTTGATGATCTTAAAGTAGCCGCCACCGGCCAGCTTCTTGAATTTGACCAGGGCGAAATCGGGCTCGATCCCGGTCGTGTCGCAATCCATCACCAGCCCGATCGTGCCGGTCGGGGCAATTACCGACACCTGCGCGTTGCGGTAGCCGTGCTTTTCGCCAAGCGCCAGCGCTTCGTCCCAGCTTTGTTCAGCCAAGGCGACCAGGGTCTGGTCGGGGCAGCTGGCGTGATCCAGCGGAACCGGCTTCACGGCCAGGCCCTCATACCCATCCGCAGCGCCTTGGGCTGCGCGGCGGTGGTTGCGGATCACGCGCAGCATGTGGTCCCGGTTGCGATCAAAGCCCGAGAACGGCCCCAATTCGCCAGCGATCTCGGCGGAGGTCGCATAGGCCACGCCTGTCATGATCGCCGTCAGCGCCCCGCCCATGGCCCGGCCTTCATCCGAGTCATAGCCGAACCCCATATTCATCAGCAGGCCACCGATATTGGCATAGCCAAGCCCGAGGGTACGGAAATCATAAGAAAGCTGCGCAATCTCTTTCGACGGGAACTGCGCCATCATCACCGAGATTTCCAGCGTCAACGTCCACAGCCTTGTGGCGTGCATATAGCTTTCGGCGTCGAACTTGCCGTCCGTGTAGAAGGTCAGCAGGTTCATCGAGGCGAGGTTACAGGCCGTGTCGTCCAGGAACATGTATTCCGAACACGGGTTGGACCCACGGATCGCGCCGTCTTCGGGGCAGGTGTGCCAGGCATTCACGGTATCGTGGAACTGGATGCCCGGATCGGCGCAGGCCCATGCGGCGTGGCCGATGGTATCCCACAACTCGCGTGCCTTGATGGTTTTTGACACCTTGCCATTTGTGCGGTTGATCAGATCCCAATCGCTGTCATCTTCGATGGCTTTCAGGAAGGCATCGGTGACGCGGATGGAGTTGTTCGAATTCTGGCCAGAGACAGAGTTATACGCCTCGGAATCCCAATCCGTATCATAGGTCGGAAACTCGATGCTGGTATGGCCCTGCTTCGCGTAATCCAGCACCCGCTTGATGTAAGTTTCGGGGATCGCAGACTTTTTCGCGCTGCGGATCGCGGCTTTCAGGGTCTCATTCTTGGCCGGATCAACTGCGTCTTCCAGCTTGCCATCCCAGGCGGCAATGGCTGCGAAAATGCTGTTCAGCTCGCGCTCGTGCATCTTGGACCCGGCAACGATAGAGGCGACCTTCTGCTCCTCCAGCACCTTCCAGTTGATGAATTCCTCAATATCGGGGTGGTCCGCATCGACGATGACCATCTTGGCCGCACGCCGCGTGGTGCCGCCCGATTTGATCGCGCCAGCCGCCCGGTCGCCGATCTTGAGAAAACCCATCAGGCCAGAGGATCGGCCGCCACCAGACAGCGCCTCGCCCTCTGCCCGCAGGGACGAGAAATTGGTGCCGGTGCCGGAGCCATATTTGAACAGGCGCGCCTCGCGCACCCACAGATCCATGATGCCGCCCTCATTCACCAGGTCATCGCTGACCGACTGGATAAAGCAGGCGTGCGGCTGCGGGTGTTCGTAGGATGAGGTGGATTTCGTCAGCTTGCCGGTCTTGTGGTCGACATAGTGGTGGCCCTGTGCGGGGCCGTCGATGCCATAGGCCCAGTGCAGACCGGTGTTGAACCATTGCGGGCTGTTGGGCGCCGCCATCTGGCGCGCCAGCATCAGTTGCATTTCGTCGAAATAGGCGCGGGCGTCATCCTCGGTGGTGAAGTAGCCACCTTTCCAGCCCCAATAGCACCAGGCCCCTGCCAGACGGCGGAATACCTGCTTGGCGGAGGTTTCACCGCCAAAGCGGTCGTCTTCCGGCAGGTCGGCCAAAGCGACCTCATCGGGGACGTGGCGCCACAGAAAGGACGGGACGCCCTTTTCCTTCACCGGCTTCAGGATCGCGGCGACCCCGGCTTTGCGAAAATATTTCTGCGCCAGAACGTCCGAGGCGACCTGGCTCCAGCCGACGGGGATTTCCACATCGTCAAGCTTGAAGACGGTCGTCCCGTCGGGGTTGCGAATTTCCGAAGATGTCAGGCTGAACTCCAGGTCCGCGTATGTGTCCTGGTCCGCCTTGGTGAAACGGCGTTCGATTTTCATGATCTGCCTCTTGTCCCTATCCGTGCGCGGCGTGTGAGCCGTGTTCCCGCTCTTGCCGTCTTGTTCCCTTCATCACTCAGGGCATTAGGCTGACATAACCTAGGTTCCCCCAGAACCCGGGTTCGGCCGTCAAGCCGCCTCGTCATAGATGTGAAGACCATCTGCCCCTGCGCCTGCGCCTGCGGGCACTATATTTAGTGTTGATCCGCTCGACAGCTACAAACTGGCGTATCAGAACATAGGGCGTCAACGGAAATTTTTACCGGATCGTTACAAAAACAACTTGCAATGAGGCCTATCCACAGACCCGGGCACCGGTGGTTTGATTCATGCGTGGCCCTTTGGACAGGTTTTCTACTGACCACAGGCCCGGTTACGCCAACAAGGTGAAGTTGAGGCTCTCTGCCTGATAGGAAGCACTAATTATTGGGTCGACGATCAGCCTGGCTCAACATCTAGCGTTGGACGGTGATTCTTGGGCGGGCTATCTCACGCAGGGCTCCGAATCCCGGGGCCGACCGCTACAGCCGCCCCACCACGGCAGCCAGCCACAGGGCGGCCTGCCCGGCCCGGCCCTGACGATACAGGCCCATTTCCCGGAACCCCCGTATACGAGATACCATATCTTGTGTACCCAAAGTGGCGAACCGCTCCAGCAGGGCGCGGTTTTCGGGCGTCAGCCGATGCGCCGAGGCCCCAAGCGCCGCCGCGTTGCAGGCGATCCAGGCGGCCAGTTCCCCCGATCCGACCTGCCAAAGCCGCTGCAAGGCCGCCCGCGCGCCCCGGTTGGTGCCGAACAGGTTGCCGTCATGCTGGCGATACAGCAGCGTCGGGTCCTCACTGCGGATCACCTGCCCCCCGGCCCCGCAGACAAGTTGGTAAAGCCACCAGTCATGGGTAATGGGCGGCGCCCCCGCGGCCAACGCCTCTGCCGCCGCAGCGCGGGCCAATTCTGCCCCCGCCCGGTTCAGCAGCATGGTATTCCCGCCCGCGATGCTTTGCACCAGTGCGTTGCGAAACCCCGGAGGTTGGGGAAAGACCGGCGACATGCGGTGGCCGCTTAGCGCTTCGTCCACGATCCAGGTGGCGCTGCCAAATAGCGCGGGCCGCCCGGAGGGCACCGCCGCCAGCGCCCGTTGCCCCCGCGCCAGCCGGTCAGGCAGCCAGACATCGTCCTGATCCGAAAACGCCACCCAGTCCGCATCATCCGGGATATGCGCCAGCAGCGACAGAAAGTTCACCGCCACGCCGCGCGCCGGGCCGGTGACCAGCCGCACAGCCCGCCCCGCGCCGATCTGATCCTGCGCGAATCGGTTGATGATATCGGGCCCGGCATCCTGCGAGCCGTCATCGCTAACGATCAGATCCCAGTCAGGGCTTGTCTGCCGAACATAACTGTCAAGCTGATCAGCCAGGTGCAGCGCGCCGTTATATAACCCCATAAGGATCGCCACGCGGCCCTGTCCGCCCTGCCTGTCCCCTGTCTTCCGGGTCATGTCCAACCGTATCCTGCGCTATCTGGCGCCATTCCTGCCCCTGCGGGCGGCAGGGTGCAAGGGGTCTTCGGAACCGGGCTGAACAGGAAAGTGGTCGGGGAGGCGAGATTCGAACTCACGGCCTTCTGTACCCAAAACAGACGCGCTACCAGGCTGCGCTACACCCCGACTGGCGCTTCCTCTACCGCGCCTCGCACGGCGATGGAAGCCCGATTATTCACATGGCCAGACGGCAAGGTCCTGATCAATGCCTGGATGGCGCATTTCCGAACCGATCGTGATCCCGAGGGTGTCGGTCATCCCCCCGTTTACCTCCAGCACATACTGAATATCGTTGCCGCCGGGAATCGGGGTCCGGTCCAGCGGGACGGCATTTTCATGGATGTGCTGGACGGTCCCAGTGTCATCCATAAAGACCATATCGAGCGGAATCAGGGTGTTTTCCATCCAGAAACTGACCCGCTGCGGGTGTTCATAGATGAACAGCATACCAGCGGCCGAGGCCATATGTTCGCGGTTCATAAGTCCAAGGGAGCGTTCGTCAGGCGTGTCCGCGATCTCGACCCGGAACCGGGCTGTGCCCCAATCACCGCGCAGTTCCAGGCGGCCCTCACTGCAATCGGCCGCCGCGGCCCCCGAAATCATACATGCCGCAACCGCCAGATGCCATACGCGCATCCTAATCCTCCTGAACGTAATCCCACGGGCGCACCTCACCGGCCATCTGGCCACGGGGGCCGTCGACCACCCGCAGCACAACCGCTTCGCCGGGCTGCAGATCGGCCAGCCCGAAGCGGCGCAGCACTTCGATATGCACAAACACATCCTCAGGATGCCCGAAGACATTGGCAAAGCCAAAGCCTTTCGCCTTGTCGAACCATTTGACGCGGGCCGCCACGAAGGGCGTGCCTTCGGGAATGTCGATGGTCATCCCCGGAATCTCTTCCATCTCTTCCGGATCCGGCAGGTCGATTGACAGAATTTCCTGGGCCTGGATGCCGCGTTCGGTCTGTTGCACAACGACCGATATCCTGGCGTGATCGGCCACGGATCCTTGCCCGAAATTCCGCAAAACATTCGCATGAAGCAAAATGTCCGGTCCGCCTTCATCCGAGATGATGAAGCCAAATCCCTTTGCGTTATCGAACCACTTAACCGTGCCAGATACGACTGGCACAGCCTCTTTCCCCTCTTCCGTCATGAAGCCCCAACCTCTGCTCACGGCAGTATCACTTATTGTCCCCGTAAACCAACCTGACGGTTAGTCTGGTTTGGCGCAAGGATAATAAAACGAACAAAATCAAATGCTTAAAGATTTACCGTGATTTTTTCCACAGATTTTGTTAACCAATGTTAACCACTCCTGCACGCGAACACCCTTCCGGGCTCAGGGGTTCAGACGCGTGACGTCCCAGGTTCCGGAAACCTCTTGCCGGGACCAGCGAAACCGGTCGTGTAGGCGGAATGCACCATCTGCCCAGAACTCGATTTCCAGCGGCGTGATCCGGTAGCCCCCCCAGAACGGCGGCCGCTTGGGGGTGGGGCCGTGCTGCGCGGTGATCTTCGCCACCTCTGCCATCAGCGCCCCGCGTGAAGTCAGCGGTCGTGACTGCTGCGAAGCCCAGGCCCCGAGCCGACTTTTCAGCGAGCGGGAGGCATAATATTCATCCGCCTGCGGCCCCTCTTCGCGGCTGACGATCCCGCGCACCCGGATCTGACGGCGCAGCGATTTCCAGTGCATGACAAAGGCCGCCTTGCCCGCCTGGTCAATCTCCTGCGCCTTGGCCGATCCGTAGTTTGTATAGAACACGAAAGCCCCGGCCTCGATTTCCTTTAACAGCACCATACGTGCATTGGGCAGCCCGTCCGAATCGACAGTCGACAGCGCAATGGCGTTCGGGTCGTTGACCTCGGTCTGTTCGGCCTCGGCTAGCCAGGCCCGCGCGATGGCGAACGGATCGTCGCCCGCGAATAGTCCGGTTCTGTCGCTCATGTCATACTCCGCCAGAAAGGTTGGCGTCACGCTATCGCCCGGCCCCATGCCCCGCAAGCCACTGTCCTGCTGACTTGAAGCAGGCGCGCCGATGCCCTAAAGGGTTGCCGATATTCGCAAAGCGCCGCCAAGGGGGAGAGATATGGGTTTGATGACAGGCAAGCGGGGTCTCATCATGGGACTCGCCAATGACAAATCCATCGCATGGGGCATCGCCAAGGCTTGCGCCGATCAGGGGGCGGAACTCGCTTTCTCCTATCAGGGGGAACAACTGCTCAAACGCGTGACGCCGCTGGCGCAGCAGATTGGCTGCGACACGATGATCGAATGCGACGTGACGGACGAGGCGTCGATGGACGCGCTCTTTGCCGCGCTGGAAGCCAAATGGGGCAAGCTCGATTTCGTGGTGCACGCCATCGGGTTTTCCGACAAGTCCGAACTGCGCGGCCGCTATGTCGATACCAGCGCCGGTAATTTCGCGATGACGATGAATATCTCGGTCTATTCGTTCACTGCGGTCTGCAAACGCGCCGCCGCGATCATGGCACCGGGCGGCTCGCTTTTGACGCTGACCTATTATGGTGCCGAACAGGTCATGCCGCATTACAATGTGATGGGCGTGGCCAAGGCGGCGCTTGAGGCCTCGGTCAAATATATCGCCGAGGATCTGGGTAAGGACGGCATCCGCTGTAACGCCATTTCCGCAGGTCCCATCAAGACGCTGGCCGCCAGCGGCATCGGCGATTTCCGCTATATCATGAAGTGGAACGAACTGAATTCGCCCCTGCGCCGCAACGTGACGCAGGAAGAGGTGGGCAAGGCCGCGCTATACCTGCTGTCGGATCTGGGTAGCGGCACCACAGGCGAGAACCTGCATGTCGATGCCGGCTATCACGTGGTGGGCATGAAGGCGATCGACGCGCCTGACATGACGCTGGAAAAGAAGGACGGATAAGGCCATGACCGACGGGCAGCTGCCACACGAAAAGGGTTTCCATATCAGTTGGGATCAGATCCACCGCGATTCCCGCGCGTTGGCCTGGCGTCTGGACAAGCGCGGTCCCGGTGAAGATGGCGCCTGGCGCGCCGTCGTGGCGATCACCCGTGGCGGCATGGCCCCCGCGATGATCATCGCGCGCGAACTGGACATACGGACCGTCGATACAATTTCGATCAAGTCCTATAACCACCAGACCCAGTCGGAACCCGTCGTGCTTAGCCAGCCGGATCCCAATCTGATGGGCGATGGTGAAGGCGTTTTGGTGATCGACGATCTGGTCGATAGCGGCAAAACCCTGGAAGTGGTGCGCGCCATGTACCCCAAGGCGCATTTCGCCACTGTATACGCCAAGCCCAAGGGCGAGCCGATGGTGGACACCTTCATCACCGGGGTCAGCCAGGATACGTGGATCTTTTTCCCGTGGGATATGGCCCTGCAATATGTTGAGCCATATCGCGGCACACACTGAAGAATTTTGAACCAAAATTCTTCCAAACCCGAAAAATCTTGATCCAAGATTTTTCCGGCGCGCAAAACTCTTGGATCAAGAGTTTTGGTTCCGCGCCGATAGCGCTTCGTTCAAAAGGTCGCGCACGGCTTCGGGTGGCACATCCGCCGTCACAAAGGCGTCTCCAATGCAACGCGCCAGGATAAAACGAAGCTGCCCATCCACCACCTTCTTATCCTGTCCCATCAGGTCGAGCAGCGCATCCGCATCCGGCAAGTCACCCGGAATGTCGGCCAGGTCCTTTTTCATCCCCATCGCGGCCAGATGTTCGCGCACGCGACTAGGTTCTTCCTGGCTGACCAGGCCAAGCCTGTAGGACAGCTCAAACGCCAGCGCACAGCCGATGGCCACGCCTTCGCCGTGCAGCAAACGATCAGAATAGCCGGTCGCGGCCTCCAACGCGTGACAAAAGGTGTGCCCAAGATTGAGCAACGCGCGATCCCCCTGTTCCGTCTCGTCGCGTTCCACGATATCGGCCTTCATCTGCACCGACCGGCGCACCGCCTCCAACCGCAGATCGTCATCTCCGGATGCCATGGCGGGACCGTTCGCCTCCAACCACTCGAAGAACCCGGCATCGCCAAGCAGCCCGTATTTCTGCACCTCGCCATATCCGGCCAGAAAATCGCGCGGGGTCAGCGTACCCAAAACCGAGATATCGGCCAGCACGAGCGACGGCTGATGGAACGCCCCGATCAGGTTCTTGCCTGCAGGCGAGTTGATCCCGGTCTTGCCGCCCACGGAACTGTCCACCTGCGCCAGCAGGCTAGTCGGGATCTGCACGAACCGAACGCCCCGGCGCAGCACGGCCGCCGCGAAACCGGCCAGATCGCCGATCACCCCGCCGCCGAAAGCCACCACGATATCCTTGCGCTCAACGCGCTCGGCCAGCAGCCATTCCACGGTTCGGGTAAATTCCGGCCAGCTCTTGGTGGCCTCGCCGGGGGGCAGCACCAGGGCTTCCATCCCAATCCCCTCTGATGCGAGCCCCGCGCGCAGCGCCCCGAGATGCAGCCCCGCCACCCGCTCCTCCGTCACAACGAACACGCGCGGGCGGTTCAGCAGCGGCGCAATCTCGGCCCCGGCCCGCGTCAGCAGGCCCGGCCCGATACGGACGTCATAGGCGCGCTCGCCCAATGGAACATGAACGGTGGCCTGGGTCATGCCCGGATCTCCACGATACCTGCCGCGATCAACCGATCGAGGACCGATGTCATTGTCTGGTCGATGGACCATTCCGGAAAGGTCTCGACGGTGAATTCCGCCTGTTCATAGGCGGGTGTCCGGGCCTCTAGCAGCTCGGCCAGGGTGGCACGCGGGTTGGCGGTTCGCAGCAGGGGACGCGTAGTCTTGTGCTTGACGCGGTTCCACAGCAGCGGCAGATCGGCCTTCAGCCAGACCACGGCCGCCCGTTCGGCCATGTAGGCGCGGTTCGCAGGCGACAGCCACGCACCGCCACCGGTCGACAGGATGCACGGCGGCCCATCCAGCAACCGGGCGATCACCTGGCTTTCCTTGTCGCGAAAGAACGGCTCGCCATAGCGGTCGAAGATCTCGGCAATCGACAGTTTCGACGCGGCCTCAATCTCGGCATCCGAATCTTCGAACGGCACCCTAAGTCGCGCCGACAACGCCTTGCCGATGGCGGTCTTTCCGGCCCCCATCATGCCCACCAGCACCACTGTCCGCGTCAGATGCGCCTGCAAATCTGGCGTGGTTTCGCCCATCTTCAAAAAAATCGTCCCCCTACTGGCGAAATCCTGTCTTACGTGGCTTATAATGAATTGATAGCGGCGGCAAACGCCGAAAACGACGGCAGGCTGGGAACATATGTTTGGGCGCATCATCAGGTTGGTTTTCATTCTTGCGATACTGGGTCTCATCGGTCTGGTGGGATATGCCTATTCGGGCCTGATGCAGCCACAAACCCGCGAAATCATCCGCCCGGTTGACCTGAATGTGGACTAAGGCCGCCCTGATCGGCCTGACCATGGCCGGGCCCGCCCTGGCGCAAGAGGCGGTGGAGGATGCCGCTCCGCCCGCCTGGTTGTCGGACACATTGCTTAGCCCGCATGGGAACATCGCCGTCACCGCCACCCCGGCCGAGATCACCGTCATGCCGATCGGCGCGGTCAGCCTGGACGCGGTCGGGCTGTTGTCGCCGATCCAGACCGGGCTGCCCGCCGATCTCTGGGCCGGGTCCGACAGCGCGACCCTGGCCAATCTGTTCCGGGCGCAACCCGATCTTGGCCTTCCGTCCGTTCAGCGGTTTACCACGATGCTGGCCCTGGCCGAGCTGAACCCACCAACCGACAGCACCGCCGAGGCCGAGCTGTTCCTGGCCCGGCTCGACATGCTGTTGTCACGGGGGGCCATCGACGCCGCCCGGGCCATGATGGAACGCGCAGGCCCGACCGCGCCGCAGGTCTTTCGCCGCTGGTTCGACGTGACCCTGCTGACGGACCAGCCCGACCGCGCCTGCGCCGCGATGCGCGCCAACCCCGATATCGCCCCTTCGTTCCCGGCCCGGATCTTCTGCTTGGCCCGGTCCGGCGACTGGTCGGCAGCGGCCCTGTCGCTTGGCACCGGAGAGGCCCTGGGGTTTATCGATGCCCAGGAAGGCGAGTTGATCGCCCGGTTCCTCGACCCTGAGCTGTTCGAAGGCGAGCCGCCCATGCCACTGGATCTCGCACCCTCGCCGCTGCATTACGTGATGCGCGTGGCTATCGGGGAACGCCCGGGCGCGGGCCAGTTGCCGTTGCCTTTCGCCCATGCCGACCTGGCCGATGTGGCGGGGTGGCGGGCGCAATTGGATGCCGCGGAACGGTTGGCACGGGCAGGCGCGATCGCCCCGGCGCAATGGCAGCTTATTGCCACCAGCCGCGTGCCATCGGCCTCGGGCGGGGTCTGGGACCGCATTGATGCCTTGCAGGAGTTTGACGTGGCGCTACTGGCGCAGGACCCGACTGCCGTGGCCGACACCCTGCCCCCGGCCTGGGCCGCCATGCAAGAGGCGCATCTGGAAGTCCCCTTCGCCGAGCTGTATTCCCAACGACTGATGCGCCTGCCGCTGACCGGCGACCCTGCCATGCTGGCGCGGCGGGTGGCGCTGTTGTCGGGCGAATATGAATCGGTCGCGCAAATGGCGGTGCCACAATCCCCGGGGGAACGGTTTCTCTTCGCCATCGCCCGGGGGCAAAGCGCCCCGCCCGCCCCTGCCGGCGCCCTGCCGCGGCTGATTGCCGGGGCATTTTCCTCAACCGAAATCCCCGACCGCTATGCCCGCATGGTCAGCGAGGAACGGATCGGAGAGGCATTGTTGCGCGCCGCCTTGGTTCTGGGGGACGGATCGGGGGATTTCGACGATATGCAGGACGCGCTGGCGCTGTTCCGGGCGCTTGGGCTGGAAAGCGTGGCCCGCCGCACGGCGCTGGAATTGCTGATCCTGGAACGGCGCGGATGAGTGCCGCCTGGATAGCGCCGTTTCTGGAGGCGCAGGCCGCCGAGCTGAATGCCGCCGAAAACACCCTGCTGGCCTATGGCCGCGACCTGACCGATGCCAATGATTGGCTGGCTGCGCGCGGCCTGGGCTTTGACACCGCCACCCGCGCCGATCTGGAGTCCTATCTGATCGCGCTGGATGCCCAGGGGCTGGCCCGATCCACCCGGGCGCGGCGTCTGTCGTCCCTCAAGCAGATCTATCGCTTTGCCTATGAAGACGGGCTGCGCGATGACAATCCCGCGCTTCAGATCAAGGGACCGGGCCGCGACAAGGCGCTGCCCAAGACACTGACGATGGAGGAGGTCGACAGGCTGCTATCGGCGGCCGAAACCCATGGCCGCAGCGCAGGTGACCGGCTGCGCAATACCTGTCTGATGCAACTGCTCTATGCCACCGGAATGCGCGTGAGCGAGCTGGTCGGCCTGCCCGTCTCCGCCGCGCGGGGCAATCCGCAATTGCTGCTGATCCGGGGCAAGGGCGGCAAGGAACGAATGGTGCCGCTATCGCCCCCCGCGCGAAAGGCGCTGGCTGCATGGCTGACGCATCGCGACGAGGTGGAAGACCTGGCGCGTGTCGAAAAGGGCACAACACCCTCACGCTTTCTGTTCCCATCACGCGGCAAGGCAGGGCACCTGACACGGGTCAGGTTTTTCACCCTGATCAAAGAGTTGGCGGTTGTGGGCGGGGTGTCCCCCGACACCGTCACCCCCCATACCCTGCGCCATGCCTTCGCCACACATCTGTTGCAGAACGGCGCCGATTTGCGGGCGATCCAGACGCTTCTGGGGCACGCCGATATCGCCACGACCGAGATTTACACCCATGTGCTGGACGAACGGCTGAAGGCCCTGGTGCTGGAAAAACACCCTTTGGCAAAATCCTGATTTACCACCGATTTCGCCCCGAACTGGCCCCATTCCTGGGCTAGATCAACGCGAAAAGGCAAAGGGCAGAGATGCAGGCACACTTGTCCGATATCCGGGACACCCATTGGGACGCGATCGTGATCGGCACGGGCGTGGGCGGCGGTGTGGCTGGCCGCGCGCTGGCTAAGGCCGGCATGAAGGTGTTGTTTCTTGAAAAGGGTCGCGCTGGCTTCCGGGCCGAGGAAACGGCGATTGACCTTGGCATGGGCGACCCGGTTGCGCGTGCGATCCGGGGATTTTGGCCCGACCCGATCTCGGTCGATCTGGATGGTCGGCGGCAACAGCTTCTTGCCCCGCTCGGCGCCGGTCTCGGCGGATCGTCGGTCTTTTACGCCGCCACGCTGGAACGGCCCGAACCCCATGATCTGGACAACCTGCCCGACCGTCCACACCCGACCGGCGGCTGGCCCGTGGGGTTTGAGGCCATGCAACCATGGTTCGATGCAGCCCAAACCATGTTCCACATTCATGGTGATCCAGATCCGCTGTCGGATATCCCCAGCCCCTGCGTCGCCCCTGCCCACCCCGCCGCCCCCGGCGATGCGATGATCATGGACCGGCTGCGCGGCAACGGCTTACATCCCTATCGGCTGCACACGGCGGTGAAACGCCTTGCGGGCTGCGGGGATTGCCTTGGCCATAAATGCCCCCGTGCCTGCAAGATGGATGGCCGCTCGGCCGGGGTGGAACCCGCCTTGGCCACCGGAAACGCAACATTGCTGACCGATTGCGAGGTGACGCGCCTGGTCCGCAACGCGGATGGTTCGGTTCGTGTCGAAACGTCTCAGGATGGCGCGGCACTGACCCTCTCGGCCCGCCATGTGGTGCTGGCTGCGGGCGCCCTGTCCTCTCCGCGGCTGCTGTTGGCCTCAGCCTCGGCACGGGACCCGCAGGGCATCGGAAACGGCGCGGATCTGGTCGGGCGCAACCTGATGTTCCACCTCAACGAGATCTTCGCGCTCTGGCCCGGCAAGGCGGCGGGCTTTGCGGGACCGTCGAAATCCGTGGGGTTTCGCGATCTCTACTTTGCCGAAGGCCAACGGCTTGGCATGGTGCAGGCCATGGGCATCGACGTGGGCTATGGCGAAATCGTGCATCACCTGCGCGGCAGGGTAGCGCGCAGCTGGTTACGGCGGATGCCCGGCGCGATGGACCTAACCCGCATTCCGGCGGCCATCGGGGCCAAACTGATGGGGACCGCCAAGGTCTTCGTGGGGTTGCTAGAGGATCTGCCTTATGCGGAGAACCGGGTGGTTCTGGACGCCGACAATCCCGGCCTAATCTCGCTGGAATACCGGGTGTCAGAGGAACTGCTGGCGCGGCGGAAACTGTTTCGGCGGCTGATCCGCAAATCCTTCAAAGGCACGCGCACCGCCTTCCTGACCCAAGAGCCAGAGCCGAATTTTGGCCATCCCTGTGGGACGTTACGGATGGGTGTTGATGTTGGTAAATCGGTCGTAAACGCCGATTGTCGCGTGCATGATGTGCCCAATCTCTGGGTGGCAGATGCCTCGGTCTTTCCGACCTCCATGGGCGTCAACCCCAGCCTGACCATCGCCGCCAACGCGTTGCGCGTGGCGGACCGGATAAAGGACAGCAGATGACCGATCTGACCCAAGGCATTGCGATTGTGACCGGCGCGGGCGGCGGGCTTGGCCGGGCGCTGGCGGTGGACCTGTCGCAAAGCATGACCGTGGTCGGGCTTGGCCGCGATCTGGCAGCGCTGGACGACACAAGGCGCCTGGCGCGCGACGGCATGTTTCATGGCATTGAAGCCGATGTTTCTGACATCAACTCCGTCTCTCATGCCTTTGATAAGGCAAAAGCACATGGCAAGATTACGCTGCTTGTCAACAACGCCGCACAATACCCGCGCCGGGACTTCACCGAGGAGACGGCAGACAGCTTCATGAAGGTTGTCGCCACCAATCTTGGCGGCACCATCGCCTGTACCCGCGCGGCGCTGGACGACATGTTGGAAACCGGCTTCGGCCGTATCCTGAACGTGGCCACCTTTGCCGATATCGCGCCCCTGCCCGCCTCTTCGGCCTATTCCGTGTCCAAGGGGGCGGCGCGCATCTTCACCCGGGCGCTCATTGCCGATATCGGGGATCGCTTTCCGGGGATCGTGGTGAATGACTGGATGCCCGGCATGTTGGCGACACGCATGGGCATTCCCGACGGTCTGGCCCCGGAACAAGCCGCGAAATGGGGCGCTCAACTGGCGCTTTGGCATGATCCCAGCCTGACGGGAACCACATGGGAAATGGACCGCGAAATTCCGCCGCCACGGTCCTTGAAACGCCGGATTGCCGACCGGGTGCTGATGAAACCGCGCGTTGCCTCGCGCCGCCTGCCCTAGCGCATCCGCCACGACCGCCACAGATGCCCCGGCAGGTCGCGGAAGGCCGCGCCATAACGCGCCGCCATCCGGCGCGGGCTGCCAAGCAGCCGCCACAGCCATTCCAGCGCCAGCCGCCGCACCCAAGCGGGCGCTCGGGTCTGCTGACCTGACAGAAAATCCAGCCCCGCCCCGATAGAGGCAAAGCCGATCTCGGGCGCCACCTGCCGCCCTCGCGCGGCGAGGATTTCCTGTTTGGGCGCGCCAAGCGCCAGAAAACACAGGCGAACGCCCGCCGCACTCAGCCCGCGCAAGATCTCATCCGCCGCCACGCCTGCAGGGTCAAACCCCATCGGCGGCGCAACTTGTGCCACCACCCGCAGGCCCGGCACCTGTGCCTCCAGCGCCTCTGCCGCGCCGGCTAGGCTGTCCTCGGTGCTGCCCACCAGCCCAAGCGGCACATCCATCTCGGCGGCGATCCGGCAGATCGGCAAAATCATGTCCGACCCCGGCAACAGCGTCACGGGCTGGCGCGCCAGACGCGAACACCAAACAATCGGATTGCCATCAGCGGTCACCAGATCCTGCGCATCATAGGCGGCGCGAAACGGCCCCGGCTGTCGCAGCTTGGTCAGGTGATCGAGGTTCAGCGTCGCCAGCGCAAACCCCTGCCGCGCCGCGAACCGGTCGCGCAGCGCACGGTCCAACGCGGGCCAGCCGTCGATCGTGACGGTCACTTCGTGATCACCTGCCCGGAATTTCATCGCTGCCCTCTGCCTTTGTCCCCAGTTTGCCTGATAGCAGCCTTGCACAAAAGAGCACCCGGCAGGACAAACTGTTGCCATGCTTTTGGGGTTAAACTGGCGCCAAGACAATAAAAAGAGCAGGCATATGACCCAAACCCGCCCGGCCACCGGCACCGCGCCGCAGGGCACGCATCGCGTGGCCCTGATCGGATGTGGCTTTGTGGCCGATCTTTATATGCGGTCCTTCGCCAAGCACCCCGAGGTGCAGATCGTGGCGGTTTATGACCGTAACAGCAACCGGCTGGCTGCATTTTCGGCGCATTGGTCCCTGCCCGCCTGTGACACGCTGGAGGCGCTTTTCGCCACCGCGCCCGACCTGATCCTGAACCTGACCAACCCGATGTCGCACGCCGATATCACCCGCACCTGCCTGCTGGCCGGGCATCACGTCTTCAGCGAAAAGCCCATGGTGCTGGACATGGAGGAGGCCCGCGCCCTGCATGAATTGGCCCGCGACAAGGGGCTATATTTGGGCAGCGCGCCTTCCTCGGTCCTGGGGGAAGCGGCGCAGACGCTGGCAAAGGCCCTGCGCGACGGCATCGCGGGCCCCCCCCGGCTGATCTATGCGGAACTGGACGATGGTTTCATCCCGCAGGCCCCGGTTGAGGGGTGGATCAGCGCATCCGGCGCGCCCTGGCCCTTCGTGGATGAGTTTCGCATCGGCTGCACACTGGAACATGCAGGCTATTACCTAAGCTGGCTGATTGCCTGTTTCGGATCGGTTGAAAAGGTCGTGACCGCCACCGCCGAAACCATCCCCGACAAGCGTGGCGTCACGGCTTGCGCCCCGGATTTCTCTGTCGCGACCCTGCATTTCGCGGCAGGCCCCGTGGCCCGGCTGACCTGTTCCATCGCCGCCCCCCATGACCACCGCCTGCGGGTCGTGGGCGACAAGGGCGTGCTGGAACTGGACAAGGCCTGGGACAACGCCGCGCCCGTCCGGTTCCGCAAGCGGCTGCGCATTCGGCGGCGGCTGCTGGAAAGCCCTATGGGCAAGCGCCTGCGCCTGCGCGGACCCACCCACCCTAAGGTGTCCCGCGAAGGTGCGGCAGCGATGAATTTCGCCCTTGGCCCGGTCGAGATGTTGGAGGCGATTGCCGCAGACCGCCCGTCCCGCATCGCGGGGGATTACGCGTTGCACCTGACGGAAGTGACGCTGGCCTGCCAGACCGAGGGCGTCCACCGGATGACCACGGCCTGCCCCCCCATGGAGCCGATGCCATGGGCGCGCTAAGGGTCTGCATCACCGGGGCGGGCAGCTATGTGGGCCGCGCCACCGCCGAGGCCGCGCGACGCGCGGGGCACCAGGTAATCTTGCATTCGCGCTATGGCGTCGAAGGGATTGAGACCCTGACCGGCCCGCTCGATGCGCCGGATCTTGCCGGGCAACTTTCGGGTTGCGATGCGCTGATCCATGTGGCTGGCCGGATGGCGGGCTCAGAGGATGAGTTTCAGAAAGACGTGGTCGCGGATAGCGCCGCGCTGATGCGGGCGGCGGCCGAGGCCGGAGTGCGGCGGGTGGTTCTAGCCGGGTCCGTCTCGGTCTATGGCGCGGGGCACCCCGGCAATGTCATCACCGAAGACAGCCCGTTGGAGCCGCGCCCCGATCTGCGCGACGCCTATATGCGTGCCAAGCTGGCACAAGAGGAGGTCATGCGGGCCGAGGCCGACAAGGCGGGAATGGACCTGTCGATCCTGCGGCTTGGGGCGATCTGGGGGCCGGGGCGGCTGTGGTCTGCGCATTTCGGACCCACCAAAGGCGCGGTCCTGATCCGTATAGGACGCGACGGGCAAGTCCCGCTCTGCGAAATCGACCGCGCGGGCGAGGCGCTGGTCGCCGCCGTGACCACCCCGCCCTGCACCGTCAATGTGCTGGATGACGATCTGCCCGACCGGGTGCGTTTTCTTATTGCCTTGTCCGTTTCTGGCTGGCCCCGGGTGATCCTGCCGTTGCATTGGCGGCTGATGGATTTGCTGGCCGGTGACACCCCGAACCGCCCCGGCCTGCTGCGCCGCCCGACCCTGCGGGCGCGGATGATGCCTATGGGCTGGGACGGAAGCCGCGCAGTCGGGGCGCTGAACCTTGCCCCGCAGCATGAATTCGAGGCGCTGATGGCCGCCAACCTGATCGAAGGGGCAAGCGCATGAAAATCGCCTATCTGACAGGGGAATACCCCCGCGCCACCGACACGTTCATCCAACGCGAAGTGGCGGCGCTGCGCGATGAGGGGCTGGAGGTTCTGACCTGTTCCATCCGCCGCACCAGCGACGACCATCTGGTGGGCCCGGAACAACGGCAGGAAGCCGCGCGGACCTTCCACGTGCTGCCCGCCGTCGTGAACCCGCTGACCATGGCGCGCGCTGAATTTTCCATGCTGCCCCGGCTCGGGCGCTATTTCCGGGCACTGGCGCTGGCATGGCGGACCGCGCCCAAGGGGATCAAGGGCCGCCTTTACAACCTGATCTATTTCACCGAGGCCGTGGTTCTGGCCCATCATCTGCGCAAGAACGGCGTGCAGCACCTGCACAACCATATCGCCAAGTCGAGCTGCACCGTGGCGATGCTGGCCTCAGAGCTGTCGGGCATCCCCTACAGCTTTACCCTGCATGGGCCGGACATCTTCTTTGCCCCGGGTCACTGGCGGCTGGATGAAAAGATCGCCCGCGCCCGGTTCGTGGCCTGCATCAGCGAGTTTTGCCGGTCTCAGGCGATGTTCTTCTCGGCGCAGCCCCATTGGGGCAAGCTGAAGATCATCCATTGCGGGGTAGAGCCGGATCGCTACGGGGCTGGTGATCGCGATGGCACGAAGCTGATGTTCGTAGGCCGCCTGGCGGCGGTCAAGGGCGTGCCGGTGCTGCTGGAGGCGCTGGCCGAGGCGCGCCGCACACGCCCGGAGCTGACCCTGACCCTGGTCGGCGACGGGCCGGACCGCGCCGCGCTGATCGCGCAGGCCCAAGCGTTGGACCTTGCCGGGGCTGTCACTTTCACGGGCTACAAATCTCAATCCGAAGTGGCCGAGTTACTGGCCTGCCATGACGCGCTGGTCCTGCCCAGTTTCGCCGAAGGGGTGCCGGTGGTGCTGATGGAGGCGATGGCCGCCCGGATGCCCGCCGTCGCGACGGCGGTCGGCGGTGTCTCGGAACTTGTGGAAGATGGGACAACCGGGTGCCTTGTTGCGCCGGGGGACGGGGCGGCCCTGCGGGCCGCGATCCTTCGGGTGATGGAGGACAGCGCCCTGCGCCAGCGCATGGGAGAGGCCGGACGCGCCAAGGTCGAGGCCCATTTCACCGCCACGACCGAGGCCGCCCGCCTGGCGCGCATGTTCCGCGCGGACCACGACCTGCCGCCCGAAAAACGACCGGAGGCGCAGTCATGAATACCGCCATCGCCATCATCCTGATCGGTCGCAACGAGGGTGATCGCCTGAAACGGGCCCTTGAATCGGTGGTCGGGCTGGTGGATCGGATCGTCTATGTCGATAGCGGATCGAGCGATGACAGCGTCGCCTTCGCGCAATCGAAAGGCATTCAGGTCGTGGAACTGGACATGTCCATCCCCTTCACTGCCGCCCGCGCCCGCAACGCGGGCGTTGACGCGCTGCGCGGGCAAGACATGCCCGAGTTCCTACAATTTATCGACGGTGATTGCACCATGGTGCGCGACTGGCTGTCCATGGCGCTGTCGGTCATGCGCGCCGATACCGGGCTTGGCATAGTGACTGGCTGGCGGCGCGAAATTCACCCCGATGCCAGCATCTACAACGCCATGTGTGATCATGAATGGTATCGCCCCGCCGGGCCCATTGTGGCCTGCGGCGGCGATATGCTGGTGCGGTCCGAGGCGTTCGAGGCGGCGGGTGGCTTCAACCCCAACGTGATCGCCGCCGAGGATGACGAGTTCTGCCTGCGGGTGCGCATGGCGGGCTACAAGCTGATGCGCATTCCCCGCAACATGACCCGCCATGACGCCGATATGCACCGGTTTTCGCAATGGTGGAAACGCTCAGTCAGGAACGGCCATGGCTTTGCGCAGCTCGGTGCGCTGCACGGATCGCACCTGTCGCGGGAACGGGCGCGCGTCTATGTCTTTGGCCTGATGCTGCCCGCCGTGGCGCTGGCCGGGTTGGTCACGAATATTTGGGTTTTTGCGGGCGTTCTGGCGCTTTATGCCGGGTCTTACGCCAGTGCCTTGCGCGGGTTGTTGCGCGACGGGATTGCGCCGGGGGTGGCATGGCGGTTTGCCGGGTTCCTGACGCTGTCCAAGATCCCCAACCTCATCGGCATGGCGACCTTCGCGTTGCGCCGTATGCGGGGTCGGTCAATGAAAATTATTGAATATAAATAAGGGACTAAAACGTTGATCGCATCTTCCCCCATTCGGATCGGCCTTATTGGCGCGGGCTATATCGCCAGCTGGCACGCAGACGCGCTAAAGGCCACGCCGGGCGTAGAGATCACGGCGGTATGTGACCGCAGCCAGGGCGCAGCAGAGGGTCTGGCGGCGGTTCACGGGGCGCAGGTATTTACCTCGGTCGCTGACCTGATCGCCGCGCAGGCCTGCGATGCGGTGCATATTCTGACGCCCCCCAACCTGCACCACGATCTGGCGATTGAATGTCTTGAGGGCGGGCTGGACGTGCTGGTGGAAAAGCCCGTGGCCCTGTCTGCCGCTGAAACCCAATCCATTTCTGACACCGCGGCCCGCGTGGGCAAACGCTTTTCCCCCGGTCACAACTTCCTTGGCCTGCCCCGATATGAGGCGCTGAAAGCGATGGTCACAGACGGCCAGCTTGGCCGCATCGCCGAGGCGCGGATCAACTGGTGCCTGCCGCTGGCCCCTTTACGGTCCGGCCCCTACGGGCTGTGGCTGCTGCGCGAACCGAAGAACCTGCTGCTGGAACTGGGGCCCCACCCGTTTTCCTTTGCCGTGGATCTTTTTGGCCCGGTGCAGATATTGGCTGCCGTCACCGGACAGCCGGTCCCCCTGCCCGGTGGAGACATCCGCGACCAGAGTTGGCGCATCCTGGCGCGTGCGGGCGATGTGGATGTGACGCTGACGCTGTCCATGGTCGAAACCATCGACGACCGCTCGGTCACTTTGCGCGGGTCATCAGGCATGGCACGGCTGGATTATGCCGCCGACACACTGGTCACGACGCGCGATAACACCGCCGATCTGGTGGTGAACCCAGCCCTCAAGCAACTGGGACGCGCCAAGGAACATCTGCGCGAGGGGCTGCGCAATGCTGCGATCCAGACCGCATCGCTGAACCGCCGCAGCCCCTATGGACAAAGCTTTCAGGGCATGAATCGCGCCGTCTATGGCGCGCCCGATCAACGCTTCTCGGCTAAGGCCGCCGTGACC
>Ga0213841_1000586_pt1 | contig 35666 bp, 34 predicted proteins | sample SWPATP23_FD_160125 | JGI IMG/M metagenome (GOLD analysis project Ga0213841, IMG submission 160125) | Coastal seawater microbial communities from Marineland, Florida, United States - SWPA TP2 #3 | ecosystem: Environmental > Aquatic > Marine > Coastal | place: USA: Florida | collected 2016-08-14 | reverse complement strand
TGGGACAATATCTATTACGGTCGCGGCTTTTCCGGCCTTTTGCAGCAAGCAGCCAGTTTCAAGGAAGGTGCGGTCGTCTTCGCCTATTGGGTCACCGACCCTGAACGTTATGGCGTTGCCGTCTTTGATGAGAATGGAAGAGCCACCGACATTATCGAAAAGCCCGACCCCGCGCCGTCACCCTATGCCGTGACCGGCCTGTATTTTTACGATCAGCATGCTGCCGACATAGCCCGCTCTATCGCCCCATCCGCTCGCGGCGAACTGGAAATCACCGATGTGAACCGGAAATATCTGGAACAGGGGGCACTTAAAGTGGAAACCCTGGGCCGTGGCTTTGCCTGGCTGGATACGGGCACACCGCAAAGCTTGCTGGAAGCCGGGGAATTTGTCGCCGCCGTGGAAAAACGCCAGGGGCTGAAAATTTCAGCACCGGAAGAAATCGCCTGGCGACAGGGCTGGCTGGATGATGCCTCCCTTGTTCGCCTCGCCGAGCAGTACAAAAACAATGATTACGGCAAATATCTGAAAGGCCTGCTGGACCACGACTGAAAGTAGAGCAGGGCGGGGCCCGGTCACTCCCACATCCGGGCGGCGATCGCGTGTTCTTCCGCCCCGATGGCATTGGCGTAAATGGCCGTTGTCTTGATATCGGCGTGGCCCAGCCATTTCTGCAGCATGTTCAGCGGCACATTGCGGGTAATCGCGTTAACACCGAACGCGTGCCGTAATCCCTTGGCGGTCCGGTGCGGTCCGGCGATGATCCCGGCATCCGCCATCACGGCCTTGATGATGAAAGTGGAGGCATGCTGCCGACTCCAGGACCAGAGCGGCACCTCCACATGTTTGCGGCGACGCTGGCTCTCTCTGATTCGATGCACCATGTTCAGTCGATCAAGGTAATCCGCCGGCACGGGCACCGCCCGATAGATATCTTCCCGGCGTTTTTTCAGGCTGCGCAGCACAATCTGCTGTTCATCCAGCCGGACACGCCCTGGTGTCAGTTCCAGCGCTTCGGAGATTCGGCATCCGGTAAAGGCGAGTGTTTCACAAAGCGTCCGTATGGGCGGCGACGCTTTGGCTGCCCATGACAGAAACCGGTCCCGTTCCTCGACGGTCAGATATAGTCGGTTCCCCGCTACATCATATAGGCGCATCTCACTCATATATTACATTATCTAGGGTATAATGGCAGAGGGCAAGGGTATGGGTTTGATTCCCCAATCCCGAATTCATTCTCCATTCGCCTGCAAACGCACTGCTGACATTACACTATTGCTAATTGTGTCTCGTCAGATAAGCGTCATGCTTAAGTAATTGTTAAGTGCGATCATTGTCACATAATCCCCACAGGCCATGATTATACAACCGTTCCGGGGTAGATTCTGTTGACGGCAAACGTGATTAATCCTAAACAGATAGCCAGATGAATTTGAGGTTTCCGATGATGCTGAAATTGCTGAAACAGACAGTTGCAATCGCCGCAGTATCGACTGTGGCTGTTTTCGCAGCACACCCGACTGCTTTCGCGCAGTCGATTACTGAGACTCTGCAGCCGAGCGCCGGAAACGACGGCGACCTGGCACAGGCCGTTGTTGATCTGGTCGCGGCCAATCCCGATGCGCTGGAACAGGCGATCGAGGCGGCCATCGGCCTGAACCCAGATGCCGCGCCGGAAATCGCTGCTGCGCTGGCCCAGGCCTTTAACAACGACGCTGCCGACATTGCCAGCATCGCCGCTGCTGCGGCACCGGCAGATTCCGCTGCCGACATTGCAGGCGCGGTTGCCAATGCGGTACCGAATGCGGCTGCTGAAATCGCCACGGCCGTTGCCGAGGAGCAGCCGGACCAGGCTGCGCCTGTGGCTGTTGCCACGGCACAGGCCAATCCGGATCAGGCTGCGGAAATCATTGCCAACGTGTCGACGGCTTCTGGCCAGTCAATCGCGTCTCTGTCTCAGGCTGTCGCTCCGGCGATTGGTCAGGAAGCCGCTGACCTCGAACAGGCTGCAGAGCAGGAAGCAGAACCAGAAACTCCGGCGCCTGACGCTCCGGCAGCAGGCAGCGACAGCTAATTTGGAAGCTCTGAAGAGCTTGAGGGATAGAGATATATGAAACACTTGATTTCAGCTTCAGCAGCCCTGTCTGTCAGCGCAGCAGCTCTTCTGGTTGCAAGCGCTGCGACTGCAGCTCCTGGTGAAGGTGTCCGGATGGGCAGCTTTATCGTTGCGCCGAGCATTGATATTGCTCAGCGTTTTGACGATAACATCTTCCAGGAAGATGCCAATAAAACCTCCGACACGATCACCCAGATCAAGCCGGAAGTAACGGTGCGTTCCGACTGGAATCGTCATTCTCTGGAATTCCTGGCAGGCGTCGATGCCGACCTGTACTGGGACAGCTCCAATGACAACAGCTTCAACGGCGATGCCGAAATCAATGGTGAGATTGACATCTCCCGTGATGTTCAGTTGCGCCTTGGTCTGGATTATGAACGCCGCCATGATGATCGTGGCTCCGACGATGTGAACGGTCTGGCAGAAGAAGTTGTCGTCCAGAACAAGTATGGCGCCCGTGCCGAGCTGGAAGCAAAATTCAACCGCTTCCGTGCCCAGGTTGGCGGTCAGATCACCTTCAATGATTTTGAGGACACCGACCTCGTTGGCGGTGGGACAAGTAACGAAGATGACCGTGACTTGACCAGCACCACGGGCCATCTGGAACTCGGCTTCCAGGCCCGTAAAGGCTACGAAATCTTTGTCCGGGGTGAAATCAACAAGCGCGATTTCAACGACAATATCGATGATGTGGGTATTGCCCGCGGCTCCGATGCATATCGTGTCCGTGGCGGTGTGAACTTCAAACCGTCCCGCAAACTGGATGCCAGTGTCAGCATCGGTTATCTTCACCGGTCCTTCGATCAGGCGACGTTTGATGACATTGATGCTCTTGACTTTGCCGCCTCCGTTGACTGGGATTTGCCCAACAATATCAGCAACATTGGTCTGACGGTTACCCGCCGGGTTGCCGAATCGACCGACAATGACGTTGCCGGCCGTCTGACGACCACTGCTGATTTGGATTTCCGTCATGCTCTGACCCGCTCAATTGAATTGCGCAGCAATATCGGTTATGTCCGGAGCGAAGAAGAAGGCGGCACCGGCACTCGTGACAACGACACCTACAACGTCGGTGTTGGCGCATATTACAACTTTAATCGCCGCATGACTGTCGGTGCGACATACGACTACAACCGCCGCGTCTCGAACGAAGTAAACGAAGGCTTCGTCCAGAACGTTCTGGCTGTCCGGGCTAAGTTTAAACTCTAAACTTAGGCTGTTTGAAATTTGGGAAGTATGATGACACGATTTGCGTTTCAGCAGATTGGTCTGATCTTAACAGTGCTGTTCCTGGTCGTATCCGGGGGCGGCACTGTTGCTTTTGGGCAGACGCAACAACTGGAATATCGACTTGGTTCCGGGGATAAATTGCGTATCACCGTTTTTGGTGAAGATGACCTGTCGGGTGAATTCGAGGTAGATGGCGGTGGCCGCATTTCAATGCCGCTGATCGGGTCGGTCAACGTTGGCCAGAACACCCTGAAGGAAGCGGCCGACAAGATCGTGATCAAGCTGAAGGACGGATACATGCGCGACCCCCGGGTCAGCGTCGACGTTCTGAATTATCGCCCCTTCTATATCATTGGTGAAGTGAACACGCCCGGCAGTTACCCCTATCGCAGTGGCCTGTCTGTCCTCACGGCTGTCGCCATGGGCGGTGGCTATACTTTCCGGGCCGACGAAGACGATATCATCATAATCCGCGGTAATGATCCGGAACGCAGGGAAGAAAAGGCATCCCCCGATACGGTTGTATTACCGGGCGATGTTGTGAGAGTCGAAGAAAGGCTGTTCTAAGCCTTTCTTCACTAACATCTCTGATTAGTGCTGCGGTCTCAGATGATGGGGACGCTCGCATGATAGTAAGGCTGTTCAACAAGTCAGGTAGTATCCAATTATGGTAGGCGAGATTTCCAAAATTGCCGGGCGCCTGATCACGTTGAGACTGGTTGTTCCAGAAGACGCCGAATACATCCACCATTTACGAACAGACAGAAAGTATAATAGGCACCTTTCCCCCGTAACCGGCACCCCGGAAGACCAGCGTATCTGGATCAACAATTACAAATATCGAGAAGCGGGCGGGCAGGAATATTATTATATCATACAGCGAACGGCAGATGCCGAACCCTGTGGCCTTGTCCGGTTATACAACATCAACGAGACAGAATTTACTTGGGGTAGCTGGATTCTAGCCGACAACAAACCCAGAAAAGCTGCTCTTGAAAGCGCCGTTATTTCTTTTGGAGTGGGGTTCGAGCAATTAGGATTACACCGCGGCGTGTTTGACGTACGTTTGGACAATGCCCATGCAATTGCATTCTACAAACGCTTTGGGCCGGTGGAAATACGCTCTGACAAACAGAACTTATACTTTGAATATCATCGAGAAGCTTATTTCCGTAACCGGGAACAGCACAATCAAGTACTGGAGAAACTGATTGTCTGAAGAAATTCAAACACAGCTATTCCCAAGCGGTAGTACTGTAAACCTGATTGACCTTCCTGTTATATCCGATCCACGCGGTGACTTGACATTTGTTGAAGGTGGAAACCATATACCTTTTGATATAAAGCGCGTTTATTATCTTTACAATGTTCCCGTCGATTCTGAGCGTGGTGGCCACGCCCATAAGGAATTGGAGCAAGTTATTTTTGCTCTATCCGGCAGCTTTCGGCTGAAACTCGATGACGGATCGCACACTTCGGAATATTGGTTACGTGACCCCCGGCAAGGTGTACACATTAAAAACCTGATATGGCGGGAAATGGACTGCTTCAGCCAAGGTGCTGTCTGTATGGTGCTTGCGTCTCTCCCTTATGACGAGGAAGACTACTATCGAGATTATGATGCTTTCCTCGCTGCAATACATGACTAAAAAAATGGTACCTTTTCTTGACCTACAAGCAGCCTATCACGAACTGAAACACGAAATTGACAACGCTGTTCTACGCGTCATGGACAGTGGCTGGTATGTGCTGGGCGAAGAGGTCGAGAATTTTGAAGCAGAATTTGCCTCCTACTGTTCGGCAGATCATTGTATTGGGGTAGCCAATGGCCTTGATGCCCTGACATTATCTCTTCACGCCTTGGACATCGGCCCAGGTGATGAGGTTATTGTCCCATCCAATACTTATATCGCCACTTGGCTTGCGGTATCAGCGACGGGGGCTACCCCTGTGCCTGTAGAACCGGATCCGATAACCTATAATATCGACGCCTCCCGGATAGAAATGGCAATTACAGAGCGTACGCGAGTTATCCTGCCCGTGCACCTTTACGGGCAACCGGTTGATCTTGATCCGATTCTGTCTCTTGCGGCGCAATATGACCTTCGCATTGTAGAGGATGCAGCCCAAGCTCACGGTGCCCGCTACCGAGGCACGCGCATTGGTGCACATGGCGACCTTGTATGCTGGAGTTTTTATCCCGGCAAAAATCTCGGGGCTCTGGGCGATGCTGGTGCTGTCACAACCCGGAGCGCCGATCTGGCAACACGACTGCGGAAGCTTCGAAACTATGGCTCCGAGAAAAAATATATAAATGATATCAAAGGAGTAAATAGTAGGTTGGCCCCCATCCAGGCAGCCGTTCTCCGGGTAAAATTGCAATACCTTGACGAATGGACGGAGCGGCGCAGACAGATTGCCGCCCTGTATTCCAGTACACTGAAGGAATCAGACTTGGTACTGCCGCATACTCCAAACTGGGCGGAGCCTGTATGGCATCTCTACGTCGTCAGAAGCCAGGCAAGGGAACGGTTTCAAGCAGCATTGGCCGAACGGCATATCGGCACGCTCATTCACTATCCACTCCCGCCCCATATGCAGACGGCATATGCTGAAATGAATATTGCCCCTGATGACCTTCCGCTAGCCCGGCAATTGTCCAATGAAGTCATCAGCCTGCCAATCGGCCCTCATCTACAGGATGCAGAGGCCGTTGTCAGCGCCATCAAAAGCATTTCCCGATGATCCGGCGGGCCATACGCCACTATCTCGGGCTGACAGGCTGGCTGCGCCCCAGGGTCGCCAAACTGCGATATTTGTTTCTGTCAAAAACGTTTCGAAAAGCGGGCCAGCACGGATCAATCGGTCGGAATGTCCAGATATCTCCTCATCTGTCGATCGACACGGGTGACCGGGTTGCCTTCAGGGATAATTGCCTTCTGGCTGGCTACGGCCAATTCATTGTGGGCTCACGAACCTCAATCAATGCAGATTGCATCATCACGGCAATGGAACATGTCAAAATCGGTTCCGATGTCATGCTTGCTCCCCGTGTTTACATTCTGGACGTTGATCACCGGTTTGATACCCGCAACATCCCTATCCCTCAACAGGGTTACACCATGTCTCCGGTAACAATCGGAGATGGTGCATGGATCGGGACAGGTACGGTCATCACTAAGGGTGTGCATATCGGCGAAGGGGCTATTATCGGAGCAAACAGCACAGTCACAAAAGATGTACCGCCTTACTGTATTGCCGGGGGTGTTCCCGCCCGCGTTCTGGGTGAACGCCCCGCATGAGCAGCCTGGCCCGCGCCGTTGCCCTTTTTTCCGGTTCTTCCTTTATCGGAACCCTGACCCAGATCGCCAAGGGAAAATTATCAGCGCTGATCCTTGGCGCTGATGGTGTCGGCATTCTCAATCAACTGGTCAGCCTATGGAGTCTTTTTTCCGTTGTCGCAGGCATGGGTTTCTACAATGGCATCGTCCGCCACCTGTCTCAGTCGTGGAGCACAAATGACAGAGATAATTTTACCCGCCAGATATCATCTTCTTTTATTTTCCTGTCTTTTTCATCTCTAGCGCTCGCTGGTGCGGGATGTATCTTCAGCGCCGATCTGTCTCACCTTATATTCGCTGATCACGGCCAGCGGGCCGAACTGGTCTGTCTAATTCTGCTGAGCCTGCCCGTGTTTTCCGCCGGACAGGTTTATCGCGCCATACTTAATGCAACCCGTTCGATAAACCAATTGGTCCGCGCCCGGATTGCTGCTGACATTTCCAGCGTCATCGTCCTGGCAATACTGATCCTGCTCTGGGATCTGCGCGGTGCAATCCTCAGCTACCTCGGACTGCATCTTCTTTTTCTGTCATTTAGCATCTGGTTTGCCCGTCAAGCCATCCACACCAACCTGATTTACCCCCAGCCAACGAAATTCGACTGGACCCACATCCGGAAAAATGTCGGATATGGCTTGAATGGTCTGATCATGGTCTCAGCAAGCATCGTGACCACCCTCTGTATTTCCCGCTGGATCATCGGGGAACTGGGGCCGGCCGAGAACGGTATTTTTTCTACAGCATTCAAAGTAGGGACAGTGTACCTCGGCGCCCTCTCAGCAGCAGCCGGCGGATACTATTTCCCTACCCTGATTTCCTCGAAAACTGACCGCGAATTTCATCGCCACATCAACGATGCACTATCATTGTACTTTTATATCGTTCCGCCGGTTGCTGTGATTCTGATGACAGGCGGTGATCTCATGATGGCCATTCTATTCAGTGATGAGTTTATCCCGGCGGCAGTTCTGTTGTTGCTATTTCTGCCTGGAGACCTCTTCCGCATCACAAGTGAAACTCTGAACTTACCACTTGTTGCGCGCAAAAATCTGGTCCTCTCTACGTTGTTATACCTGACCTGGGCCGGGCTCTATCTCGGGCTGTCCTATTTTCTAATACCGTCATTCGGCATTATCGGAATCACCGGCGCCTATCTTGTCTCACACAGTGTGAACGCCCTTCTTCACCTAGTCGCCACCTGGAAATTTCTAGACTACCGAATGTCGCCAAGCGGCATGCTAACAATTTTCCGCGGACTGCTGCTGACGGGTGCTGTTTCCCTTCTGCTCTGGCAACTCGACAATCGCTGGATGGAGTATGCCACTTCAACTGTTGCTCTCGTGATCTGGGTTAGCCTCAGCATGCTTGACCCCCGGTTCCGCAACATGTTTTACCGTGGCCTCAATCGCCTGCTCTCATTCCGGGCCAAGTCCACACCACCATCCTGAAGACCGAAGGACCGAACTACATGACGGACCTCCCACTCGTATCGGTAATCATTCCGTCCTATAATCACGCACAATACATTGAAACGGCTATCGAAAGCGTCCTTAACCAGACATACAGCAATCTTGAACTGATTATTGTCGACGACGGCTCTAAAGATGGCAGCCCTGAAATCATCGAGAAATACTCCGGCCATCCGCGTGTCACAACTATCCTGAATGAGGAAAACAAAGGTCAAAGCGCCGTCTTCAACCAAGGATTGGAGATTTCCAAAGGAGAATTCATAAGTCTTTTACCATCAGATGACTGGTATCATCCTCATAAAACAGCTGTCCAAATTGAGAAATTTATCCAATCGGACGAAGAAACAGGTGTTGTATATTCTTTTGGAGAGCGTTTTTTTGAAGATACAGACGAGATAATACCAGTAAAGAACACTCCTTATACGGGATGGATTGCAGATAAATTAATATTGAAAGGAATATTTATTTATCCTGTAACTCCAATTTTCCGTAGGGAGGTTTTTGATAAAGTAATGATGAATGAATCATTCAGGGCAGAAGGTGAAGCTATATATATAAGGATAGCTCTCCACTACAAATTCGAGTTTGTTGACAGTATTGTAGCCGTTATGAGAGATCACTCATACAATATTGGAAAAAACACTGATGTGATGTTTGATGAAATCAAGAATTATTGGGATTGGTTTTTTTCGCAACCTGATATTCCGGAAAACATACAATCTATAAAAAATCTAGCATACGAAAATTTGTATAAAATAAAAGGTATGCAATTCATAGGATCAGAACGGAATTTCTTGAAAGGTCGTAAATGCCTTACAGAAGCCATAAAAATAAACCCTTGGCTTATCACAAAACCAAAAGTGATTTCAGCTCTTTTAATCAGTTATTTACCTGGAAAATTGGCAAATTATATTGTTCTACTATATAACAACAAGAATAAATTAAAAAAATAGTCAACATCTTTTACGAGTTCGCACAGGTACGGTAATCGACTGACAATTGCCGCCCCATATTCAGGATAATTTACACGGCTTTTCTGTTTGTTTTCTCCTTTAATTTTGCAGCTTTGGCAACCGGGGATGACGGGGCACATTCCCTGTGCCCGGAGCATTTTGCGCAGTGCATCCGCGTCATAGCTCCAGTCTGCCAGCAGCATCTGGATGCTGCCCCGCAATGCCTATAATTACGCCTAACGCCTCAAGACACTCACCGGCTGGAGGTCAAAATGCCAGCTACAATGTTCTGGCCGTTCCTGAAAGCAAACTGAACCTGATCCGCTCTCGCATTCGGGAATCCTGACATCCTCCAAGAGCATAATCATCAAATGCCGTTTAGCATCCCGGCGTAGGCTTTCTTGTACTCTGCGACCCCACCCCCCAGGGAAAAATCGGCCGAAGCAGCCGCCCGGGCCCGGTGGATGATTTCCGGATCTGCCAGCAGGGTTTCCGCCTGTTCCGCCGCCTGCACCATCGCCGCCTCATCAAAATCATCCATGACAGCACCGACATTGGTGCGGCGCAATTGCTCCCCGACATCGCCAATACTGCCATTGGCAACAACGGGCAGGCCAGCGGCAAGATACTCCGCCATCTTGGTTGGGCAGGAGGCGATTTTTGAAACATGCGGTTTGATAAAGCTGAGCGCCAGATCGCATTTCAGCAACATGGCCGGCACATCATCCGGGCTCAGGCAATGATAGGTATACGCATCATCCGGAACACCGACCGTTTCCGCTGTTATCCGAACCAGCTCCGGCTCCGACCGGGTCAGAACGCAGAGTTTCGCACCGGGATTGCGCTCCTGAAAAATTTTAAAAAACCGGAATACCTCTTCCCGCAAATAACCCTCACCGAGCGAACCAGAATAAACCACGACCGGTGACGAGGCATTCAGCGGAACCCGCTCCCTCTCAAAACGGGCGAGATCGACACAGGTCGGGATCACCACGATCGGTGTCGTATCCCGGCCTCCGAAAACCCTGCTTCTCACCCACCGGGCGCCCGCATCGGTCAGAGAGATCATCATTTTCGCCCGACGGAACAGATGCATTTCAAACCGGTGAAGCACACTGAACATGGCCCGGCTGGTAATACGTCCCTTGTAAGATTTTTCCAGCGCCCAGAAACCTCTCGAATCGTACAGAAACGGTACTTTCCGAAACAGTCCGGCCGCCCAGGCCATGGCACTGGGGAAGAAGCTCCGGCAATGCACAAAGTCAATCTGGTTTCTGAGCCCGAGAATAAAACGCCGACCGCGCAAGACGTCGCCAAAACTGCCGATCAGGCCCCGTTTCCCAGAATAGGGCAACCACGACCAGGTAATATCCGCCGCCGCCAGTGTTTCCCGGATACGCTCTTCATCCGCAGGCGGCACCTTCTCGAATGTCAGAAGATGGTACCGAACACCTGCGGCACCGAGCCCTCGCAAATAGCCAAGCACCTGCGAATGTACCAGAGGCTCCGTTACACCATTATAGCTGATATAGAGAACCCGTACGCCCTGAAGCTCCGCCATGTTATTTTGCCGTCCGTATCATTTCCAGCACGTCCCGATGCATTTCATCCGCCAATTCTCCCGGGCCGCACCGGACCCATTTCAGCCGCTCTCCCGCCCCTTCGGGCTGCCGCCTGTGCCGGGCAATCTCTGAAAATCCACGATCTTGATACAGGTTCAGCGCTGCGGAATTATCCGCAAACACTTCCAGTTCGATACATCGCATCCCGAGCGGCCCCAACGCCCATCCGGACAGGGCATCAATCACTGCGCCCATCATGCCTCGTTCCCGGTGGTCGGGATTTTTCAACACCCGCCCCAGTTCACAAGTACCGGACTGATGATTTATCCGGCTCAGACCGATGAAGCCGCAGGCCTTGCCGTCTCCCCGTTCCGCGATCATGTTGATCTGCTGATTATCTACGGCATAGACCGTCCGGTTCCAGGCAATGGATTGTGCAAGCGTGGGGGAGAATGCTTCAAAAAATGCATCAGGCGCTGATCGACGCCAAGTGATGAAAGACTGTGCGTCCTCCTCCAGGCGTGTCTCGGGGAACAACGTCACCGGCCGCAGGCGGTAATCCGTATCGGCAACAGCAAAAGGGATCTCTAGCACTACCTCACAGCGCTTTATTGCCGCCATATCCAGAACTGTCATGGCTGTTTCCCGCACAATTCACGAAACAGGGCGGCCATCTGTCGGCCGGCAACTTCCAGTGACAGATGTTCCTCGACATATGCCCGGGCAGCCTTGCCGATACGGCGCCGTCGGGGTTGATCCTGACACATTGCAAGCAGCGCATCGTACCACTGGTCGGGCGACTCGATCAGAACCCCAGTTTCACCATCGACAATCAGTTCCCGATTATAACCGGTACCAGTCACCACGGGCGGCACCCCAAGAGCCATATACAGCCGGGCTTTACCACCGCTCTTTCCCTCCGACCAGGCATCATCGGGAAGCGGCATGATCCCCACATCGAATTTGGCCACCTCCGGGACTTCACCGGCCAGTGTCCAGGGGATATGGTGCACATCGACCCCATCCACCGAAAAGTTCCGCCCCCCAATGACGACAAACCGGAATCCCGGTACCTGCCGGGCCAGTTTCTGCAAACGGTCCGCAATCAGGTACAGATAGTGTTCCGTCGACGGAGAACCTATCCAGCCAACAGTGATCCCCTCCCCGGCATCATCATGGTTTTTGGGTGTCATATGCCGCAAATCCTCAACACCCGGAATGTTCACCACACACCCGCAATAGTCCGCAGCATATTGTGCCAGAAAATCGTTTGAGGCGTTTACGGCATCAACATGCCGCATAATTGCCGGTATACGGTCCGGCTGTTTGAAACGGTTGAAAAAGCCGGTGACCCTGTTTTCCTTGAACAGGAACAGAGCGTCATCGTAGTCAAACACCGTCTTGACGCCGTAGGCTCGGAACAGTTTTTCCAGCCAGAGCGGGCCAACGGGCAAGGCTTCCCGCTGCATGTATACGATGTCGTAACGATACGCCGACAACGCGACCCTGATACGCCTGAGCGCTGCCAGGACCATGATCATCATCTTGCCAAGGCGGCCACCGCCCTTCATCAAGCGTGCAAACTGCCCAGAATCATAGAACGGGGACACAATGCACTCAAAGCCCTGACTTTCCAGAAAGGGGATAAACTGGTGCACCCGATAACGACTGCTCGCTCCTTCCAAAGGGTATTTCGGCAGGAACAGTATCTTCAGCTTGCCCGACACTGTTCAGTCATCATCCTTCATTGCCGCGCAGGTTTTACGGACAACCGCCGCCACCTTCTCAATATCCGCTTCCGTCAGATGCAGGTGCAGCGGCAGGGAAATCGTTTCCGCGCAGAATGCTTCCGATTTTGCCAGGTCATGCGGCTGGTCTCTGTAAGGGCGGTACTCACTGTTGATCGCATAATGCACACCCGGGTAGATTTCTTCGTCCTGCAGGGCGGCAATCACGGCTGTCCGATCCTTCACCCGCACCTGAAACAGGTGGCGGGAATGTAGCAGACCATCCGGTACGGGGATAAAAGCAAGGTTCGGCGTACCGGCAAGAAGCTCCTGATATCTTGCCGAGATTTCCCGGCGACGGGCATTGTCTTCATCCAGATATTTCAGCGAGATCAAGGCCACCGCCGCCATGATCGAGTTCCCGTGATATTTGAATCCGACATTCGGTACATCATAGCGCCACCGGTACACACCGCCCTTGAAACGATCGAAAGTTGATTTGTCGATCCCCAACCAGCTCATCTGCCGCGCCAGCTGGTCATGCGCCGGGGCACTGAAACAGATCATGCCTGAATCCGCCGTTGGCATGTTCTTCACCGCCTGAAAGCTGAAAACCGTGCAATCCGCCAGCAGACCCGGCGACTTGTCATTCAGCTGGGCACCCGCCATATGGGCCGCATCCAGGATGAGTTTCAGCCCGCGCCGGGCACAAATCTCAGCAACTTCAGCCAGTTGCCCGGTACTGCCTCCCAACCCGACAAATATGACTGCCCGCGTCCGATCAGTGATCCGGCTTTCCACCGAGGCTGGATCCAGACAGCCATAATCATCAATATCCGCAAAAACCGGCGTCAAACGCTCGTACTTGATGGCATGATTAGTCGAAACAAATGTCACCGCATTGGTGATGACTTCGTCACCATCTTCCCATTGCCCCACCATTTTGTAGATAGCTAGAGCCAGATGCAGCCCGGCCGTGGCCGAATTGAGGAAATGCGAATATGGCAAGCCAGTGTAGTCGCGCCATTTTTCCTCAATCTCATCAGTTTTGAAACCAGCGCCCGTCCAGCCTATCTCTAGGCATGCTCTAATTTCCTCCAGAACTTCATCAGTGCGATAGAGCGGCTTAAGTACCTGAATCTTTTCAACCATATTCGGCTCTTCTGTTGTTCCGGATATTTTCAACTCACGGGCGACGCCCAATGTTTAGTACTGTTCGTATGCTACAGAAAGGGTGTTGATGGCAAAAAAGTCGACAGCGGTGGCAAGCCTGCCCCAGATATCTTCGCCAGGCACTCGTCCAGAACAAGCGAAACACGGGTTGCATAGCCCGCACCGGCCCCAGGAACCATGACACAGATCACAGCACAATACGGACACAATGCCTCGCGGACCTCTTGCGGTGGCAAACTCTCAGGCCAGACCGTATATTACCAGTAGCCTCAGGGCTCATCCCGACAATTTTCTTCGGTCACAATGTCTCTCCTGTTTCGCCGCCTGCTTTCCCGTCTGACTTCAATCAACCGCAATTGCGCCATTGTCATACGGCGTTTCTGGCTCAGGTGCCGACTGGGATCATCTGCTGTTGCTGCAGATGCTTCAATCGCGACCGGTGTACGAATCTCGGTTACGGATGGGGCCCGACTACGCCTAGCTAATCGGGTCGACATTGATCGCAACGCCACCCTTATCGCCAAATATGGAAAGCTGGAAATCGGGCCCGGAACCTATGTTGGCACCGGTTCTGTCCTCGTCGCCCGGGAAGAAGTCATCATCGGCCGGGACGGGCTGATTGCCGAATATGTGACGATCCGGGATCAGGATCATGCCTATACTGGCACGGCACCAACCGCAGACAGCGGCTATACAACCGGTCCCGTCCGGATTGGCGACAATGTCTGGATCGGCGCCAAGGCCACCATCACCCGGGGGGTGCGCATCGGGGACAATGCTGTCATTGGTGCCAATTCGGTCGTTACCGGCGACATCCCGGCCAATACCGTTGCCGCCGGTTGCCCGGCCCGGGTCATCAGGCAGATCCGGACAGTCACATGAACATTCTGCACATTATCGACACGCTTGGCGTTGGCGGCGCGGAACAGGCTCTGGTCAATCTGCTACCAGAGCTTGTTTCCATGGGCGACCAGGTACATGCCGCCGCCTTGCGTCCACCTGCGGATCTGGCACCAGCACTGGAAACGGCCGGTGTGACCGTTCACGCCCTGCCGACCTTCAACAAATGGAACCTGTTGGCGGGCGTACAGGCGGTGAACCGGATCGCCCGGACAGTTTCCGCCGACGTCGTGCACGCGCACCTACTGTTTCCGGGGGTCTATACCGGCTTTGCCCGCCGGTTTGGCGGTTTGCAGGCCCGAACCTGTATCACCTACCACAATCTGGCTTACGCGCCAGGCTGCAACAAGCCCGGGCCGGGACTGACCCTGCGCAAGCAGTTGAATCGTATCAGCAGCAGCCTGGGTATGGATTTGCGGCTGGCCGTCAGCACCGCCGCAGCTGAGCATTACGCCCACGCACTGCACCCCGGCCCCATTGCTGTTCTCGGAAACCCGGTACCAATATCCGCAATCGACCGGGTCGCCGAGGCATTTACACCAGCATCACCAGATGTACCGGAGAATCTGAAGCTCGTACTCCCCGGCCGACTCGTGCATGAAAAGGGGCATTCCATCCTGCTGGAGGCCCTTGCCATTTGCGCACAGGAAGCTGTCCGGTTCCGGACAGTCTTTGCTGGCGACGGGCCGTTGCGCCACCAGCTGGAACAGCAGATCCGCAATCAGAACCTCCCCGTCACCATCGCCGGGCGCCTGGCCCATGCCGACATGCTTGCAACCATGGCCGCTGCAGACATTGTCGTGGTTCCGTCACGCTTCGAAGGTTTCGGCATTACTGCAGCGGAAGCAATGACCCTACGCCGCCCTGTCATTGCCGCCCGCACCGGTGGACTGCCGGATGTTGTTTCCGCGTCCGGAACCGGACTTCTGTTCGACAATGGCGATCCGGTATCTCTCGCCAGATGTCTGATACAACTTGCCAGGGACACCGATTTGCGGGCTCGTATGGGCGAGGCGGGTCGCAGAAGAATCCAGGAACGGTTTGACGCCCCGGCAATTGCACGGCAATTACGATCCTGCTATCGACAATTGCTCGAAACAGACCCGTGATGCGCAAGGATCTGGCGTCCCCATATCCGAATCCCGCCACCCCGTCAGGACATACAGGAAATCTCTCATGATCCCCGCTATCGTTCTCGGCCTGTCCCCCACCGGACTATATGCGGTTCGCGAACTGGGGCGGGCAGGTATTCCCGTTCTCGGGGTCGCTGCCCAGGATCAGGCGGGCGCCTGGTCGCGTCACCTGACCCATTCAGATCGGAAAATCATCGCGGCCGACCCTTCCCGTCGGCTGGCGCAGTTGCTGGCACTGGCGGACAGGCACCCGGAACGGCCGGTTCTGATCCCCTGCTCTGATCAGGATATCGCTTTTGTCACCGAACATGCGGACACGTTGAAAACCGGTTTCCGTTTCCAGCAATCCTATATGAACGGTGCTGCCGATACTCTGCTCAGCAAGGCAGATTTTTACGCCCTGTGCCGGGAAGTTGACATTATCGTACCGAGCCAGTGGCAGGGTACGCGCGATGAGATCGCTGCCCTGGCGGACGAGATCGCCTTTCCCTGCCTGATCAAGCCCAGTCTGATTCACGAAGTGAAGGATTTCATGGCCGGCCGCAAGGTCTGGACCATCGCTGACCGGGCTGAATTCGACCGTATCCTTGCCCGGCTTCCAACAGGCGACATGATCTGGCTGGTGCAGGAAATCATCCCCGGTCCGGAATCGGAAATCACCCTGTTCTGCGCCTGGTTCGATGCGTTCTCCCGCCCTCATCAGGCCTTTACCGCCCGCAAGCTGCGACAGTATCCGCCCGGCTTCGGTTCCGCTTCTCTGGTCCAGAGCCATCCGGAAGAAGAAACTCAGGAGCAGAGTACACGGCTGATGAAACATCTGGGCTATCAGGGCATTGCCGCGACCGAATTCAAGCGGGATTTCCGGGATGGCAAGCTGAAAGTCATTGAAAGCAACCCCCGCCCTTCCCTGTGGTTTTCCGTTTCCACCGCCGCCGGCAAACAGGTAGCCCTGGCCGCCTATCAGGATCTGGCAGGCCTCGACATATCTCTCGCGGACGACCCCCAACAGCAGGGCGTGCGCTGGCATTACGGGCTGAAGGATGCCTACTCCGCCCTGTTCTACCGTTTGAACCCCAACTTCATCCTGCCCGCTCCCGATCTGTCAGAGATTCCGGCGCCCACCTCCCGGACCTGGGCTGTGGCCGGTTTCAACGATCCCGGGCCAGCCCTTGGAGAAATGATCAATTTTGCCCGCAAGGGCTGGCGGAGAATGATACGGTGAGCATTGTAGAAATCCGGCAATCCCGGTGGCTCATATTCTGAAGGCTCTGATGTCTGCAACATTTGTCATATCACTGGACTTCGAATTGATGTGGGGGGTCCGCGACCATCGCGGCCAGGGGGATTACGGCGCCGAAATCCTCGGCGCCCGTCAGGCGGTGCCCGGCATGCTGAAACTGTTCAGACAGTACGGCATTCAGGCGACCTGGGCGACAGTCGGGCTTCTGTTCGCCCGTAACCGGAAACAAATGCTGGATTACCTGCCGGAATCTCTGCCTGCCTATACCAATACCTCCCTCTCGCCCTATACAGCGGTCCGGTCGGAAATTGGTGAAAACGAAACTTCCGACCCCTATCATTACGGCCGCTCACTGGTCGACATGATCGCCGGAACGGAAGGCCAGGAACTGGCAACGCACACATATTCCCACTATTACTGCCTGGAACCCGGGCAAACACTGGCGGCCTTCCGGGCAGATCTGCAGGCAGCCCGGGCGATCGCCGCCGACATGGACATTTCCATGTCCAGCATTGTTTTCCCCCGCAACCAGATGACGCCGGAACATACCGGCGCGGCGGCAGATCTGGGCTTTCACCTGTATCGGGGCAATCCGGGCCATTTCGCCTACCGGTCCCGCAGCAGGGCCGAACAGACACCATTTGTACGAGCCTTCCGGCTGGCCGACGGCATATTGCCGCTTTCCCGCGTACAGAGCAGCAGCTGGCCTGACCCAGCCCATGACGAAAAAGCGGCTGACCTCCCGGCCAGCCGCTTTCTGCGTCCGCTTTCAAACCGTTTTCCGGCCTATTCAGCCCTGCATCTGCGCCGTGTAATGTCGGAAATGACCGCCGCAGCGCGGGTCGGGCAGATCTATCATCTGTGGTGGCATCCCCATAATTTCGGACGATCCCCGGAGGCCAGCCTCAACCGACTGGAAAAGCTGCTGCAGCACTTCCTGGTCCTGCAGGACCGGCACGGCATGCAAAGCCGCTCAATGCACAGCACAAATTGTGCTGATCTTGTAATCACCTGACAGTTTGGGTTTTCCCGGCCCTTCTCGCGAGAAGGGCCGGGAAGGCCATACCGTCCCTGATTTTGGATAGGATTGTTTTGCCGAACTTTCCAACCAGACAGGAGAACGACATGACCAGGACCGACAAGATAACACGTCGCAAGCTGAGCATGCTTGAATTGGCATCAGAGCTGGACAAAGCCTGCCGCATCATGGGCTATAGCCGCCAGCAGTTCTACGAGATCAGGCGCAATTTCCAGACCTATGGGGCCGAGGGTCTGATTGACCGCCTGCTGGGCGCCAGAGGCCCCCATCCCAATCGGGTATCGGAAGAGGTGGAGCAGGCGATCCTGCAACACGCTCTCGACCATCCGGGGCATGGGTCCCTGCGGGTATCCCAAGAACTGATGCTGCAGGGTGTTCAGGTCTCGTCCGGTGGCGTGCGAGGCGTATGGAGCCGCCATAAGTTACTCACCAAACATGACCGGCTGCTGCGCCTCGAACAGCACGTGGCGAAGCACAGGATCACCCTGAGCAACGATCAGGTTGAAGGGCGTCGGCAAAGTGTATCTGCAGACGGTGGTGGACTGCTTCTCCCGCTATGCCTGGGGCCGACTCTACACCAACAAACTGCCGGTGACAGCAGTGCATGTGATGAACCACGATGTGCTGCCAACCTTCGAGGCGCACAACGCCCGGACCGGCATCCGTATGAGCTGTTCCTGCAGCTCGAAGAGATCGAACATCGCACCACCAAGGTGCGGAGGCCACAATCCAACGGCTTCGTCGAAAGATTGCATCGAACCCTGCTGGATGAGCACTTCCGGATCATGGGCCGCAAGAAATTCTATGACAGTGTCGAGGAGATGCAGAAAGACCTGGATGCCTATCTGCGTACCTACAACACCACGCACCCGCATCACGGCCGGAACATGAATGGCAGGCCGCCGGAAGCCGTCTTCAAATCCGGCCTGCCCAAACCGAAAAAATCAAAGGAGGAAACAAACAGAAAAGCCGCGGAAACTATCCTCCATCCGGGGCGGCAACTGTCAGCCGATTACCGTATCTGTACACACAAATCAACAGGCAAGCCCAATATCAAACCTGCCTACCGTATCGCTCAAAAAAGGTAGCTGTCATATGGAACGTAACAGATATTTGCATGACGTGATGTACCAAACCAGACGAGCATATAAAGCCCATATACCAAATAAGGGCCTGACGAGATCAATGCGCTCCTGTACCTTTCATTAATAACAATCGGCAATCGCATTAATATAAGTAATTGCACTGGAGTGACATAATACGCCAACCGATGCGCGACGAGGGTTGAAACAAAGAACACAACCACCAGTCCAATCGAAAAAAGAGAGAACGCTCTCATCAATTCATAATCTTCCGGATATTTTTCTTTGAATCCCGTTCGATACATTTCAAACATCACAACTGTGATAACAATCAAACCCAGCCTAAACAAAGCCCCGAGAGATTGCACATCGCCCTCAATATACCTCTGCTGATAAACGGTGACCTGCTCACCTGCAAACAAGAGCGCCAGTGGTGCAATAACAATACTTGCCAAGAGCAATTTCCATGCAGCGAATGTTCTATTAACCAGAAAGAACATTGGCAGGAATATGATCGCCGTACTATGGAATGTACCAGCTATCAAAATCCACGCCAGCACACGAAAACGCTTCCCGTCAACAAATGCATTCCACGCCAGCAACAAAATGGCTGTTGCCGTCGCTTGTCGAATACCTGACATCGCTAGCTGAACGATCAGAATTGGAAAAAACAGCGCCAGTAAACCAAGCGGATTCTCCCGACGGAGAGCAAAAAATGTCAAACACACAAAAAATATCAAAGCGCAAAACAAATTCACCCACATATAATCGAGATCTAGCCCGGAAACAAAATAATTTATTAAAGTAAATCCAAAATCTGCATTTGATCCGTATTCTTCGAAAGAGTAAGATTGATATCTCTCGAATCTTTTTAAGTATCCATAAAAATCACAACCTACCCAATCACGCGTTCCAGCAAACAAAATCATCGCGGGCATCATGATTAAGAAAGCTATTTTCTTCGAAAATTCTGACCTTACAAAAGCATAAGCCAGGCAGAATATTACATATATGCCTATATACAGTGCCATACAGGGAATTTACCTTTTCAAGCCTAATCTAGTTATGCCTTATAATATTCCCGATACCAGTCGACGAAGGCCTGAACCCCGTCACGGACCGGCGTTGCCGGCTTGTATCCGACAGCATTCACCAGTTCGCCAACATCAGCAAACGTATCCGGTACGTCCCCCGGCTGCAGCGGCAGCAATTCGCGGATTGCCTCCCTGCCCGTCGCTTCTTCAATCGCCGAGATATATTCGCCAAGTTTCACCGGGTTGTTATTACCGATGTTGAAGAGGCGGAACGGCGCATCCGACCGGTGCGGCGCCGGATCATCGCTGTTCCAGTCCGGATCCGGTTCAGCCGGCCGATCACTGGTGCGGATGACCCCCTCGACAATGTCGCTGACGAAGGTGAAGTCCCGCGTGTGATTGCCATGATTGAACACCTTGATCGGTTCCCCTGCCAGAATGTTGCGGGTGAACAGGAAAAGTGCCATGTCCGGACGGCCCCAGGGGCCGTACACGGTAAAGAACCGCAACCCCGTGGTCGGCAGGCGGAACAGATGGCTATAGGAATGAGCCATCAGTTCATTGGCACGCTTGGTGGCCGCATAGAATTGCAGCGGGTGATTGACCCCTTTTGCCTCGGAAAACGGCATATCGGTATTGGCGCCATAAACGCTGGAGGTGCTGGCATAGGTCAGATGCCCGACTTCAGCGTGGCGGCAGGCCTCCAGAATATTGGTGAAAGCGATGATGTTGCTTTCCACATAGGCGTGCGGATTTTCCAGGGAATAACGGACGCCGGCCTGGGCCGCCAGGTGGATAACCCGGTCAAAGCGGTGATCGGCAAAACATTTTTCCACCGCAATCCGATCCGCCAGATCCGCGCGGATAAAGGTATATTCCGCCCCCGTCCGACGGGCGGTTTCGTCCAGTATATTCAGGCGGGCTTCCTTTACACCGGGATCGTAATAATCATTGACCACATCGAAGCCAACCACCGTATCCCCGCGTTCCAGCAGCGCTTTTACCGTATGAAACCCGATAAAGCCGGCACTTCCCGTCACAAGTATTTTCATCAGAGCCGCCCATCCGTCTGCTCACGGGGGAAAACCCCCTTTACATCATAAAGCACGGAGCCATCCCGCCCGAAGCGGCGTACACCCTCGACGCCCAGTTCAACAAATTCATTGTGCCCAACAGCAACGACAATACCATCATATTGCCCCGGCTCCGGAGCGGCGGTCAGACAATCCAGCCCGAATTCTTCCTTCGCCTCCTCAACCGATACCCAGGGATCCCAGACATCAATGTCAGCGTTATAGGATTTCAGCCCATCGATCACATCAATAACTTTTGAGTTTCGCAGATCCGGGCAATTTTCCTTGAATGTCAGCCCCAGGACCAGCAGACGGCTGCCTACCACCGGAATGCCCCGGCGCATCATGGTTTTGGCGGCATAATCGGCCACCAGCCCGCCCATACTGTCATTGATGCGACGGCCGGCCAGAATGATTTCCGGGTGGTAGCCCACTTCCTGCGCCCGATGGGTCAGATAATACGGGTCCACCCCGATACAATGCCCGCCAACCAGACCAGGGGTGAAGCGAATAAAATTCCATTTTGTCCCGGCCGCAGCCAGCACATCCTGGATATCAATATCCAGTCGATTGAAAATAATCGATAATTCATTCATCAGGGCAATATTCAAATCCCGCTGCGTGTTTTCGATCACCTTCGCAGCTTCGGCTACTTCAATGGACGGTGCCAAATGCGTTCCGGCAGCGATGATGTCAGCATACAGCGCATCAATTTTCCGGGATATTTCCGGCGTCGACCCACTGGTGACCTTGGCAATATCAGGCAGGCGGTGGGCTTTGTCGCCCGGATTGATCCGTTCGGGACTGTACCCGACAAAAAAACCGTCATTCAGGGTCAATCCGGATTCCCGCTCCAGAACGGGGACGCATACTTCCCGCGTGCAGCCAGGGAATACGGTCGATTCATAAATCACCACAGCCCCGGCCGACATGGCTCGGCCAACCGTTTCCGAGGCACGTCGCAGCGCCGTCAGATCGGGTCGTTTGGCCTGGTCTATCGGTGTTGGCACGGTGATAATGAAGATGCCACACTCTGCAAGATCCGCCGGGTCGGCGCTGTAATCAAGATGCTTCGCAGCGATGAGCTCCTCCGGGGAAACTTCCAGTGTTTCATCCCGTCCTGCCCGTAATTCGGCAATACGCATTTCCCGTACATCAAAGCCCAGAACCGGCCTTTTGCCACCAAACTCAACTGCCAGCGGCAATCCGACATAACCCAGCCCGATAACGGCAATCTTTGCGTGATCCAGATTCATCACTACACATATCCTCAACCCGGCTGCACCCGTAAAATTCCACTTCAAATTTCACCGTCAGCCCGCCATAGTCAGTGGGCCTTAGCACATTGCCAAACACGGCGGCACCCTGATCTGTCACACTTGATCTGAAAAGCAGGCCTGACACCGAAATGCCCGAAAAAATACCCTCATCTGCCCGCTGGTATCTGCCGGTATTTTTTCTGTGGATGTCAGGACTGATGGTCTTTTCTCTGGTTGAAGGCGTCTTCTCCACACCCTATTTCCAATCAGGCCATCCCCGGGCCACAGACTTCAATGACCGTTTCAGCACGCCCAACACCTATTATGCGGCTGCCCGGGATCTGGTGAATGGAATTGCCGAAGGGAAAATCCCATCATCGGAACAGCGGGAAAACCGCCGACAAGCCATCGCATATCTCGAAACCAGCCTGCAGCACCGGCCCCGCAATGCCTATGCCTGGCATCTGAAGGCTTCTCAGGAACTGGCTCTGGGGCATCTGGATGCAGCGACACACAGTTGGCGCACCAGTAACCGGCTGGCGCTGTATGACGTCTCCCTGACAGTGCCCCGTCTGCAAATTGCCACCCGGTTATGGCGGCAGCTGACCTCCGATGACCATCAGCAGATGTACAAACAGATCCGGGCAGCCTGGCAAATTCGCCGCGGACATACCCAGCTGGTCATTGCCAGCCTGGAAAGCAGCAAACGCCGGCGAATCATCCGGACCGCGCTGAAAGACATGCCCGACGCCCTGTCCGACTATCAGACACAGGTGCAGGACTACAGAAATCGCCGTCGCCGCAATTGATCAGGTATTCAGGAAATCCACCCGCCCCTGCTCCAGCCTGATCGCCGTCAGGCGGCTGGAGAAATAGGCGCCGGTATCAATGGCAATCCGGTTCGGGAAATATTCGGGTCGGTCATGAACATAATGACCGTGCACCACCGTTACCGGCATGTCGGACAGGTCCAGATCCTCCTGGCCCGTTCCCCACATCAGGACATGCGGCACCTGTCGGTCCAGCACGGTCATCGGGTCGATGCCAGCGTGACAGAAAAAATAATTTCCCACCTGATGGAAATGCTGCAGGCTGGTCAGAAACCGGAGGTGTTCCGGGGGCAGTTTTCCCGAAAATTCCTCAGCGGCAACGCCCAGTTCCTGCGCCGACATATGCTCCCGCACGTTTCCGACACCATAACTCATCAGTGTTGCCAAGCCGCCATAGCCCAGCCAGGCGTCCCCTTCGGTCGGATTTGTCAGAAAGGACAGCAGCGCATCTTCGTGATTGCCTTTCAGAAAAACCGTTTCTCCCGGCCAGGCCGCAACATGGTCCAGACAGTAATCAATCACTTCCCGGCTGCCTTCCCCCCGGTCGACATAATCGCCCAGCAGGATCAGGCTGCTTTCAGCTGCCCTGTCTCCGGCATCTTCGGTAATTTTGTCCATCATGGCCTGCAACAGATCTGCCCGACCGTGAATATCGCCTATGGCATATACCAGACACCCCGCCGGCATGCTGGCAGGTACGGGTTCGGCCAGAGCCTTGCGGCCGGACATGCTGCGACGGGGCCTCGCATCCACCCGGGCCTTTGGCGTTTGCCGTTTCCGTAACCACCCCAGCATCAGAAGCCTGGCATGACCATGTGCAGACGCGTCCGGTCAATTCTGGTAATACTCGGTATATTTTCCGTAATAACTGCCGTATTCGCCATAGGCGCTACTCTTCTTCATATCGATCTGATTCAGGACGACGCCGGCAATTTTGAGGTTGGCATCCAGCATGGACTGAACCCCGCTTGATACAGCGGCTTTCGGCGTGTCGTCCCATTTGATCACATACAGGACGGAATCGGCCAGATTACCCACGACCAGAGCATCCGAAACGGCCAGGATCGGCGCAGAGTCGAGAATGACCATGTCATATTTCTCTCTGAGCTGATCCACCAGCTGCACAAAGTTTTCCGATGACAGCAGATCAATGGAACTGGCCGCTGTCGGCTTCGCCGGAATAATATCCAGCCCGGAAACCTCATCCTTGTAGATGGCATCTTCCAGCGGCAAATGACCCGACAGGACATCAACCACACTCGCATCATTGGAAATACCGATCGTATTATGAATGGTCGAACGGCGCAGGTCACAGTCGACAATGACCACCTTGCGGCCCAGAGCCACCGATGTCCGGGCCAATAGAAGGGATGTTGTACTTTTCCCCTCCCCCGGTATGGATGACGTTACCAGAACGACCTTTGGCGGGTGATCGACGTTTGATAGCAATAATGATGTTCTCAGACTGCGGAAGGATTCCGCCAGGGCAGAGACCGGCTTGTTGACGACATAATCCAGAACATCCCGCCGCTTGCGTCCACTACCCCGCAGCATTGGCACACTACCAAGCGTGACCAGGCCCAGCACCGCTTCCGCTTCGGCCGGGGATCTGAACCCGTTATTCATGACTTCCAGCAACAGGATCAGTCCGCCGCCGACCAGCAAGCCGAGAACTGCTGCACCAGCCAGAATCAGCTGCCTTTTGGGGGAAGACGGACCGCCGGGGATTTCCGCCCGGGAAATCACGCGGACGTCCGTGTCCTGAATATCTTCCTGTGCCGTCGTCTCTTTAAACCGGGACAGGAAATTCTCATAAATCGATCGATTGGCTTCCGCTTCCCGTTCCAGCTGCCGCAGGCCGACAGAAGCCTGATTCTGTCGCACTGCCCGGGATTCCAACTCGCGCAAACTCTGTTGCAGACTGCGTTCCCGGGACCGAGTCACAGCCAGCTCCCCCCGCAGATTCTGCACAACCTTGCCAATCTCGTTCCGCAGGCCGTTTTCCACGTCCTGGATTTCGGCGCGAATTTTCACCATCTTCGGATGCCGGTCGAAATAGCGGGCTGACAACTCCGCCTCTTCCCGTTTCAATTCTGCCTGGGTTTCCCTCAGACGAGCCACGCCCGGAGAGGATAGAATTTCCGCTGCGGCGAGCGGATCTCCCGCTTTCAGACGGCTGTTCAACTGATTGTAGCGGGCTTCTGCTTCCGAACGTTTCGACCGGGCAGTGATCAATTCGGAGTTCAACTGGGTCATCTGCTGGGCCATCAACCCAGCTCCCTGCCCTGATGTCGCGACCTGACGAGCCTTGAATGCCTCGACGGCGCCCTCGCTTTTTTCCACCTGTGCCTTCAGATCATCCAAGCGTTCCGTCAACCATGAGGATGCCCGTCGGGTTGCGTCATATTTCACTTCCAGCTGGTCATTCAGATACTGATCCGCAATCGCATTGACCAGCAGGGCTGCCTTTTTTGGATCCGATGAACGGAAGGAAAGAGTCAGCACGACAGTGCGCGGCAATTGCTCTACCCGCAGACGTCCCTGAACGCCAGCGATAATGCCTGCTCGCAAACGATAGTCATTTTCGCTGGCACTCAGCGGTTCCGCTTTCCGCAGCCGGGCAATACCAGCATCCACCAGAATGTTTCTAATGCCCTGATAAAAATCGCTCTGCTTCAAACGGGTCCTGAAACCGGGAGGCCTCAACCGGGCATTGAATTCCGGATCCCTGTCCAGATGCAACTTGTCAACCACGCGTCCGATCAGCTGACTGGACCGGATAACTTGCACCTCACTGCTGAGGGCCCGGACATTTATCCCGGACAGAACATTTTCCACATCGACGATATTCTTCTGCCGTGTATCCAGCATCAGGGATGTTGACGCGGTGTATATCGGTGTCACCTGAGACAAATAAGCTAGAGCCAGTGCCATGAACAGGAACATGGATGCGATAGCGAGCCATTTTCTCCGCCACAACATGCGCAGGATATTGATGGGATCAAACTGCTGCTTGGAAAATTCACTGAGCAGGGACGTCCGGCGCGGTCGATTGTCGACGGAATTGATCGTACTTTCTGTCATGAAAACAGACTTGCCTCTTAAAGGTAACGTTCAGGGCGCAGCCCAAACCCAATTGCCGTTATAAAGCAGTATATTGCTGCCAGCCACACTTGGCCGTCACATATATCGCAATTCCTGTGTCGCGGTTCTACGCGTCTGCAAATGAGGACGCAACACCGGAAACAGGCAAAACGGTGTTTAACGGGCTCCAAAGCCGGTAAGGACTGTTTTTACGGTTTTTAGCACCAGCAATAGGTCAAGCCAGGCTGAAAAGTGTTTGATATAATAGAAATCGTAATGCAGTTTGTGCGCCACATCATCAACTTCGGCAACAGAACCCTGCTGCACCTGTGCCCAGCCGGAAATACCTGGCCGGACAATATGTCGATATGAATAGAATGGTATTTCTCGATCATACCATTCTGACAGTTCAAGTGCTTCTGGGCGGGGACCGATCCAACTCATTTCCCCGCGCAATATGTTGATAATCTGTGGTAATTCATCAATGCGGTATTTTCTGATGACGCGCCCGATAGATGTAATCCTTGGGTCATCTTCCTGAGTATAACCCTGCCAGTCGTCGGATTGGCGCATACTTCGGAACTTGTACATGGTGAATGTTTCCCCCCGATATCCCATACGGGTCTGCCGAAACAGAGCTGGACCGGGACTGGTCAGGCGGATGGCAAGTCCGAGGAACAGCATGCAGGGAACCAGTACAGGCAGAACCATCAATGCCATCGTGATATCGAGAATAGCCTTTATCTGAAGGTATCCTGTGGATGGTAACAGAGATCCAAGATTGTTTTCTGAAAGGTGTTCAATCTGTACGCGCCCTGTCAGGGATTCAGCAATTTGCTTGATGTGGTAAACCGGAATGCTTTTCAGGGCGCACTGAGCGAGAAACCGTTCCCATTCTGCAGGAATATCAGCGCGAAGATCGGCAACAACCGCTTGTCCACGCAATTGGTTGAACTCCGGTTCTTCCATTAAATGCCAGAGAGCGCCTTTTTCCTTCATCAAAACCGAAAAATTCCCGAAAGGGATAACATTTAGATGGAGAAGTTGACTTCGACGCATAGCCAAAAACAGGACATAGGCCCAGCCAATTGCCAGCAAAAGGCCGATAATGATCTGATAACGGGTAAATTCTATTCGCCAAAAGAACATGATGGCTACCAGCAGGGCAAAACTGCCGATAAAACTGGGAACAATATAGGATGTTGCCTGCACACCCGGGAAATCCGTTAGGCGTCGGATAATCAGAAGCCCAAGGCTGTAAGCGATAGCGGCACCAAGAATAGAAGCAATTTGACCTGGGCTTGGTTCAACAAGTAAACCCCCGCCCCACCGCACCATCGCCGGTAAGAGCCCGCAGATGAGAATACCAGAGACAAGCTGGACAATTAGAGAACTGATAAGTTTCTCACTCAAATTCAGGGGCTTTCTCGATGAGCGGGAGATACTCGCTTGTTGAGAGGGATTTTGTACATCCTTCAAATAAATGCTCATTGATCCAACTATGCCGAGAATTCAATTTCAGGCGGAACCATAGCTCATCCATCTGAGGCATAACAGATTTTGTTAAAATTGATTTTGCCATAAACTGGGAATGTGCGGCGTTGATCACGCATGACGGTGCCGTCGTGAGAAGGAATGAGTCCAACCCATCCCGATGATCAATGTGTAAAGAGCGGCAATCGATGGCATTTGGATACTAAAATCAATCAGTGCGTGCGCACCGACCATACAGGAAACAGCTAGGGCAAGCACAACCGGCTCATGCTGATGTTGACGGGTAATGCTGCCGCGCAGACATTGCCATATAATGAGTCCGAGAGCTGTCAGTAAGGCAAACGCAGCGGGTAAGCCAAGATCAAAAGCTAGCTCTAGATATGTATTATGAGCGTAATCCCAGGTTAGCCATGACAGTTCCGGTATACGATATGGCAAAAAGGCATCTTCAAAGGTTCCAAGGCCAGTTCCTGCCAAGGCAAACTGGTCAGATGCGCCCAGTATCTGCCAGTAGATTAGGAATCGCAGAAAGCCTGTCTGGTCGTCGGAAAATATTGTTTGCAATGTATTGATGCTGAAGAACAGGATAATTGCGGTGCTGATAAATGCTGTTGTGAAGATGCGGATTACGTCCCTTTTTTGAATACCTCCCTTTCCATGCCGAAATACCATCAGCGCTATGATTCCAATTATTACAGAAATAATACCCGCCCTTGATCCAGTTAATAATACAGCAGATGAGTTAAGTATTATTCCTGATGCAGTGAATATAATTTTACTGTCAATTTTCGAAAATATTTTCACTACTTTCTTTATTTTGTTTCTAGATTTATAGTCTCCTGAGGATACTTTTTTTATAAATAGAACTACATTTGCCGCTAGGCCGATACCGGCAAATATAGCATATGAGTTTGGATTTATAAAAGTCCCAGATACCCTTCCGATTCCCCATGTTTTTTCAAACCATAATATAGCTTCTACGTTAAAAACATACAATACCAGGCTATATAGTGCCATTCCTGTAGAAAAATAAGAAATCAGGTAAATCAATTTGATTGTATTGTTATATGATTTCGCACAGTTGATGGAAATCCAGAATATCATTCCATAAGATAGGGTTTTTGAAAGAAATATAGCTGATCTTTCTGGATTGATAGATATTACTTCGTCAATAAAAATGTACTGGGCTACTATTTGTATTGCAGCCCAGGAGACTGATAGGGTAAAAAGAGCAGATTCCCATTTTATTCTGTGAATTACTCCATATTCTCCATCGCATTTTCCAATTTTAACAACAGTTACTGAAATGAATATGGTAAATATAAGTATTGAGCTAAGAGACCAGACCCATATTCGGTTTCCGCCAAATATGATCATTGACATCAAAATTATTGATGTCAATGATATTAACGCGGCAAAATCCTTATCTAATTTCATGTCACGACTATTTTTTCGATACCAGATCCATCCAGATCCAGACTGTCTTGGGAGTATTTTCTGAGGGGGTGACTATATTAAATTTTCCCCACCCATTCTTACTTTCGATTAACTGAAGATCGATTTTAGGGTTTATTTTAGCAGTAATATTGAATCCGGTCCCAGGGCCGCTCCGTCCATTGACGGAAAGACCTTTAACTGCCCATTTTTCAATTTCTGGTGCGTTGTTTTGAGGTATTTTCTGAGTAACGGGTTTTTCTGCTTTTGATGTATTTTTTTCCGGCTTTAATCCGGACTTGTCCTGAGTGTTGATATTGATCCGCCAATCGCGGCCATTACGGTTTAGAGTTTCAAGCTTCCAGCATTTTATGTTTTTCGCGGGTTTTCCACAGGTGAGCTTGATTACACCATAGACCAATAATCCAGATTCACCTTCTCTGCTCACACCACGAAAATCCCATTTTCCTGGTTCAATGGATGTTCCCATCACAAGTGTATCCAGAGAATTCTCTGCCCGTTTTCTAAGCAGCTCCCGAGTGGCCCATTCGGCTTCTTTCTGGCCGGTAACAATTGTCTGTTTCGGGCCGGATTTGATGAGAATGAAAAATCCAGCGATCAGGATAATTGCGATCAGCAGACTGCCGATAATCAGTATCTTCTTCATCAGAGAGCCCTTGCTTGTCGGATCTGGCGGGGTGCCGGACAGAAACGGAATCAAAATGATTCCGTTGTCTCTTTTCTCGCACTTTGTTCGGTTTTTCCACAGAATTTATGGGGGATTGTGACAGGTGTCAGGCGGATGGGGCTGCTGTTATCTTACTGCTGATGCACCATATATGATTCATATCTGTAAAGAATCTATCTGAAGAGTCTATATGTTGAATCTATATGTAGTATATGGCATTCGGAATCTGTTTTTGAATTCAAAAGCTTATCTGGGATTTTGTAACAAACTCAGCGTGGATTTGTAACAGACTCAGCGTGATTTCGTAACAGACTCAGCGGGAAACTGTAACAGACTCGGCGGGGAAATCAGGCTGTTTGTAACAAACTCAGCGCAGCCCTGTAACAGACTCAGCGTGCCCCCTCTGAAAGCCTTTGATTCATAAGGGAAATTTTTCCGGATTTCGTAACAAACTCAGCGCGGATAAGTATTTGATTTTTAGGCCTGTTTCAGCAGCCGTTTCGGCGGAACAAACAATTTGTCCGTATCGGCCGGTGACATGTGCAGCCCGCGGGCGGTGATCTTGATCGGCAGGCGGGTATATATCTCCTTGATGTCGCTGATTTCCTGCTCGAACTGTTTGCGGAAAACCCGTTTGTTCTGGATACCGGCGCCGAACTGTTCCTCGATCACAGACCAGGTCAGTACGGTCTGCCGGGTAAGATAACGCAGCCGGAAACCGAGCCAGAGGACAATATCGAGCTTGCGGGCCGAGCCGCGGAAAGCGGCCACGCCGCGCAGATCCACCGGCAGGGCATGTTTCATCAGACTGTCGTGGAATTCCTGGTCAAACGTCAGGGTCGACGACCACAGAAGCCGCTGATCCGCATCCTGGGGCAACCAGATGGAGAATTTCTTGATCGGGGTGGCCTTGACGGTTTCCGCCCCCCCGTCCCCGTCCCAGAAACCAATGGAGATGTTGCAGGCGGCGATGCGGTTCAGCTGTTCCTTGAACTGCGTGATGTTGCCTCTTTTACCGCCGGAGGGTTCAAATCCCATGGCGCGGACAAAGGCGGTGAAGGAACTGTCCAGCTCGATGGTCTTGGACCGCTGCAGGATGGCTTCCGAACAGATATGGATCATCAGCAGCCGGGCCTTCGGCCCATAGGGCAGGCCCTGGCTTTCCATCAGGCCGGTTTCCGGGTTTTTCAGCGCCCCGGCCGCCACATAGAGGGAATTGCGGCCATATTCCCGTTGCCATTCCCTGACCGTGTCCTTTGGTCGGCGATAGGGAAAACCACACAGTGCCAGCACGGAATGGATATAACCGATGTCATTTTCGGAAATATCCTTGTTGGCGATCACTTCACGGATGACGTCCCGACGATGTCTGTGCGGTGACATCAGCGCCCGGCGGGACTGAACCTCATCCCGCTCCCGCTGTTTTTCCGCTAGATGCCGCTGGACAATGGCAAAGCCAGGACCGCCCCGGGCTTCTTCCAGTTGTGCCACCAGATCCGGATCGCGTATTTCATCCATATGCCCGCTCCATTCCTTATGCCCCGTCCGGCATGTCCGGATCCTGGCGCAATTGCCACAAGTATACTCAAGATTTGGTATGTGACACCAGTGCAATCCCCAGTGAGGGGATTTTCTGCAAATACGATTTTCTGTATTTCCGTATTTGAAAGTATCGGTGCCGTCGTCAGTTTTCGGGGAATTCCCGCTCCAGAATCTCGCGCAGCACATTAGCCATCTTCTGCCCCTGCATGGCGCATTGCGCCTTGATCCGCCGGTGCAGTTCCACCGGCACATCTATGGTAAAGCGCTTCATCTGCACGGTTTCGGTGGCTTTGACGGGCTCAGCGGCAACCGGGCTGGCACTGGCTTCCGGTTGCGCGGCACCGCTGACCCAGTCGTCACCCGTCGCCGGCGGGCGGGGCTTGGCAAAGGATACTTTTTTTCCGCTCATGATGTTTCTCCCTGCATCTGCCAGATTTCCTCCGCCATGGCGGTGACTTCCCGGGCCGCTTCCGATTGCGCCGCCACTTCAAATATGGTCCGGCCGGTGGCAGCGCTTTCGGCAAACACCACCCGCTGGCAGACATGATGTTTCAGAATGCCGAAGGGATAATCCCCCAGGGCGGTTTCGACGTCCCGGCCGATTGCCGTATTTACGATTTTCCGGTTAATCGCAAAAACGGCTTTCAGATTTTCTTTAAATACGCGCGCCTCTTCGATCAAAGACACCGTATCACCCGCTGCCCAGACATCATAAGGGGACGGCTGCACCGGGATCACCACCAGATCACTGGCCAGGATGGAGGCCCGGCCGAGATCGTTAACCCGGGGTGCCCCGTCGATGATGGTCACATCATAATTGCCCGCCACACTGGGCAGATCCTTGTGCAGGCTGGGCTTGGCCATACCGATCACCGGGAAGAGGGGCTCTTCTTCCCGGACGCTGGACCAGGATTGCGCGCTGGCCTGCGGATCCGCATCCACCAGCAGCACGCTCAGCCCGCCATCGGCGAAACAGGCGGCGAGATTGATGCTGAGCGTGGTTTTACCGACGCCGCCTTTCTGGCTGAGAATGCCAATAATCATAATCGTCTTTCCGTTTTTGCGATTCAGCGCTTTTACGATTAAACGATTTTGATGATTTGTAAAGCGCAATTGCAGTTTGCCGCAAATAAGATTTTACGATTTTATGGTTTTGTAACAACGCACCCAGGTATTTCTCGCTCCGAACAGCCATACCGTTACAATTTTGCAGCTTTGGTCATTGATGAGGGCAAATTGTGATGACCGCCCAAAATCATCCGACACGGACACTTCCCCCTTATTCTGATCTGCAATAGAACTGGAGGCTGGATAGACGAGATCGAAGGCGCGACCAATGCAGATTGCGGCCACAGAGATTCCTGATGTGAAAGTCATTACACCTGTACGACATGGTGATGAACGGGGGTTTTTTTCCGAGACCTTCAATGCCCGGGCATTGAAAGAACAGGGGCTGGAAACGGATTTCGTCCAAGACAATCATGTGCTGAATGGAGCCGCCGGGACCGTGCGGGGCTTGCATTTGCAGACTGACCCATCCCCCCAAGGCAAGCTTATCCGCGTTACACACGGGGGAATTGTAGATGTAGCAGTGGATGTCCGGGCAGATTCGCCTACCTATGGGCGGCACGTGGCTCGGGAATTGACTGCCGAGAATTGGCAACAATTGTGGATTCCACCTGGATTTGCGCACGGATATTGCACGTTGAGCGCCGGGACTGAGGTGATATACAAGGTGACTGGCTTTTATAATCCCGATGCGGAACGGGGACTACCCTGGAACGATCCTGATCTGGGAATTGACTGGCCGGATTGTGCCAATCCGGAGAGCCTGTCCGGGCGAGACCGGGAATGGCTGCCATTTGCGAAATTTGAGGGAATTTGATGCGTATTCTGGTAACCGGCGGCTGCGGTTTCATTGGGTCGGCGCTGGTCCGCATGCTGATTGCCGATGGGCATGACGTGCTGAACATTGACACCCTGACCTATGCCGGGCGTCTCGAAAATGTCGAAACCATTGTCGAACGGGATACGTATGCTTTCCTGAAGGCAGATATTTGCGACCGCACGGCCATGGATGACGCCTTTGCCACCTTCCAGCCCGACGGGGTGATGCATCTGGCAGCGGAAAGCCATGTGGACCGATCCATTGACGGTCCCGCAGAATTCATCCGCACCAACGTCACCGGCACCGGCGTCATGCTGGAAGCAGCGCTGGCATACTGGCGGAAGCTAGAGGAGGGGACGCAAAATGCCTTCCGTTTCTTGCACATTTCCACTGATGAAGTTTACGGCACATTGGGGGATACGGGATATTTCCGTGAAGAAGACCCCTACAGACCCAATTCGCCCTATGCCGCTAGCAAGGCGGGTTCCGATCATCTGGTGCGCGCTTTTCACGAGACCTATGGCTTGCCGGTGCTGATCACTAATTGCGGCAACAATTACGGGCCTTACCAGTTTCCGGAAAAACTCATTCCGTTGATGATTCTGAACGCCCTGGATGGCAAGGCACTGCCGGTATATGGCGAAGGGCTCAATGTCCGGGACTGGATTTATGTCGATGATCATGCCCGGGCACTGTGCATGGTTCTGCAAAAAGGGCACCCGGGTCAGACCTACCTGATCGGCGCCCGTGGGGAACAACGAAATATTGATATTGTCAACGGCATTTGCGCCCGGCTGGACACCCGTTTTCCGGACAGCACACATACGCCGCATGCCGACCTAATCACCTATGTTACCGATCGACCGGGTCACGATCACCGTTACGCCATAGATCCGACTCTGATAGAGACGGAAATCGGCTGGAAACCAGCAGAAAGCTTTGAAAGCGGTATTGAAAAAACGGTTGGTTGGTATATCGAGAATCGGGAATGGCTGGCCCGGGTACATGCCCGTGACCGGCTGGGCGGGGACAGCTGAACCGATGAGCATTGTCATCACCGGGGCCAATGGCCAGGTCGGTCATGAACTGCAACGGCGGGCAGAGGACCGTGACCGCAACTTCCGGGCCTTTGGCCGGGATGAGCTGGACATCACCCGTCGAGATGAGCTGGTCGGGCAGTTGCGGGCCGCAAAAGCTACGGCCGTGATCAATGCAGCTGCCTATACTGCCGTCGATCAAGCGGAAAGCGATGGGAAGACGGCCTATCGGGTGAATGCGGAGGGGGCTGAAGCAATCGCTTTGGCGTGCAATGCACTTGATATCCCGTTGTTGCACATTTCCACTGATTACGTCTTTGACGGCACATCGACATCCCCATACACGGAAGATGATCCAGTCAATCCGGAAGGGGTATATGCCCGCTCGAAACAGGCTGGGGAACAGCTAGTTCGGGAGGCTCATGTCAAGCATCTGATTCTCCGAACCGCCTGGGCGTTCGGTCAGCATGGCGGCAATTTCGTCAAAACCATGCGGCGTCTGGCTACAAAGGAACGCCGGGTCTTGCAGGTGGTCGCCGACCAGTATGGCGGCCCGACACCGGCCCAGGCGATTGCCGATGCTGCACTGGACATGATCGACCAGGTGCGTCGGGCACCGGAAAACACCCTCTGGGGCACCTACCATTTCTGCGGCGCCCCGGCGGTCAGCTGGCATCAGTTCGCCACGGCTATTTTGGCGGATCTGGATGACGTGCAAATCGAAGCTATTCCGTCATCGGATTATCTGGTGGCAGCGCCACGCCCGGCCAATTCTGTATTAGACTGCAGCCATATCCGGGCCTGCTTCAACATTCAGCAGCCAGACTGGAAAAGCTATCTAGACAAAATGCTGGTGGAACTGGCCGACAATATGAAGGAGTAAGAGGAGCATGAAGGGCATTTTGCTGGCTGGGGGAACGGGCTCCCGCCTCCACCCGATGACCCGCGTGGTCTCGAAACAATTGCTACCGATCTATGACAAGCCGATGGTCTACTATCCTCTGTCGACCCTGATGCTTGCGGGCATCCGCGAGATCATGCTGATCTCCACCCCACAGGATCTGCCGAGGTTCCGGCAATTGCTGGGGGATGGATCCAACTGGGGCATCCGGCTGGAATATGCCGTGCAGCCGGAACCGAACGGCATTGCTCAGGCTCTGATCATTGCCGAAGATTTTGTTGGCGATGACAAATGTGCTCTCGTGCTGGGGGACAATATCTATTACGGTCGCGGCTTTTCCGGCCTTTTGCAGCAAGCAGCCAGTTTCAAGGAAGGTGCGGTCGTCTTCGCCTATTGGGTCACCGACCCTGAACGTTATGGCGTTGCCGTCTTTG
>Ga0213841_1000583_pt1 | contig 35856 bp, 32 predicted proteins | sample SWPATP23_FD_160125 | JGI IMG/M metagenome (GOLD analysis project Ga0213841, IMG submission 160125) | Coastal seawater microbial communities from Marineland, Florida, United States - SWPA TP2 #3 | ecosystem: Environmental > Aquatic > Marine > Coastal | place: USA: Florida | collected 2016-08-14 | reverse complement strand
CGAGGCCTGCCGCAGCGGCAGCCCACGCCACCCACACCACCGGGCCGTCGGCCAGGCGGAGGTCATCGATGAAGTCCACCGGGGCTAGCGCCAGGTGCCGACGCCGATGACGGGTCCGGCCTCAAGCCAGGAGGACAATCCCGTGTAGGCGTCAAAGCGCATCGCGAGAAGGACTTGCTGCCCCTCATAACGGAGCTCCACGATCACGGCGTCCGGCTGGACCTTGAGGAGCTCGGATTCGGTCGGCTTGCGCCGGCCCAGCAGTTCCAGGGAGCTGCGCCGGAAGGTGTGCTTGGGACGGACGCTGAGCGAGACCAGGCGGAACCACTCGAGGTCGTTGTCCTGATAACGACAAACCCCCATCTGCCAGCTTTTTCCAGCCGTGCAGATGGAGGCGTCCACCGTGCCGAGGGCGCGCCGCAGATTGAAGCGGCGCACCCCCATGAGGCACAGTGCAAATACCAGCAACGCAAACGCAGTTGCCAGGAGGATGAACGGCAAACCAATATCGTTCATCAAGGTCGTGCTAGCGGATCCCCGCAGTAGCCGCTTCGCCCATTTGGGCGTTGTCAGCAACAATGACCACCCTGTTGTTGTCGACGGAGAAGAATCCGCCGTCGACAGCTACAGTGATGCGGTCACCGGACACCGGCTCAATTGCCAGTTCACCTTCGGCCAGAATCGCCAGCAGGGGCGAGTGGCCGGGCAGGATTCCGATTTCACCATCGCTGGTGCGGGCCTTGACCATCTTGGCCGCTCCGGACCACACGAAGTGATCCGCTGCGACAATCTCAACCTCAAGCTCAGCCATATTACTTGGTCTGTTCCTGGATCTTGGCCCACTGGCGCTCGACGTCGTCCAGGCCGCCGACGTTGAAGAACGCCTGCTCTGCAACGTGGTCAAGGTCGCCGTCGCAGATCGCGGTGAAGCCTTCAACGGTGTCCTTGATGGACACGGTGGAGCCCTCGACGCCGGTGAACTGCTTGGCGGTGTAGGTGTTCTGCGAGAGGAACTGCTGGATGCGGCGTGCACGCGACACGACGATCTTGTCTTCTTCAGAGAGTTCGTCAACGCCGAGGATGGCGATGATGTCCTGAAGTTCCTTGTTCTTCTGCAGGATCTGCTTGACGCGTACGGCCGTGTTGTAGTGGTCGTGGCCGATGTACTGCGGATCCAGGATGCGGGAGGTCGACGTCAGCGGGTCAACGGCCGGGTACAGACCACGGGAGGCGATTTCACGGGAAAGTTCCGTGGTTGCGTCGAGGTGTGCGAAGGTCGTGGCCGGAGCCGGGTCGGTGTAGTCATCTGCGGGAACGTAGATGGCCTGCATCGAGGTGATGGAGTGGCCCTTGGTGGACGTGATGCGCTCCTGGAGGAGGCCCATCTCGTCAGCCAGGTTGGGCTGGTAGCCCACGGCCGAGGGCATGCGGCCGAGGAGGGTGGAAACCTCGGAGCCTGCCTGGGTGAAGCGGAAGATGTTGTCGATGAAGAGCAGCACGTCCTGGTTCTGCACATCGCGGAAGTACTCCGCCATGGTCAGGGCGGACAGTGCCACGCGCAGACGCGTTCCCGGCGGCTCATCCATCTGGCCGAACACAAGGGCGGTGTCCTTCAGGACGCCTGCCTCTTCCATTTCGACCCAGAGGTCGTTGCCCTCACGGGTACGCTCGCCGACACCGGCGAACACCGAGGTGCCGCCGAAGTTGCGGGCAACACGGGTGATCATTTCCTGGATCAGCACGGTCTTGCCGACGCCGGCGCCACCGAACAGACCGATCTTGCCACCCTTGATGTACGGGGTGAGGAGGTCGATCACCTTGATGCCGGTCTCCAGCATCTCGGTGGAGCCTTCCAGGGTCGCGAAGGCCGGAGCCTTGCGGTGGATCGGCCAGTAGTCGGCCGCCTGGATCTCGGACTCGTCGACGTCCAGCGGCTTGCCGAGGACGTTGAAGATGTGGCCCTTGACGCCGTCGCCCACGGGCACGGAGATCGGGCCGCCGGTGTCCACAACGTTGGTACCGCGGACAAGTCCGTCGGTGGCCTGAAGGGAGATGGCACGGATGAGGTTGTCGCCCAGGTGCAGGGCAACCTCAAAAGTGATGGTCTTGGTCTCACCGTTGAGTGTGATCTCGGTGGTGAGTGCGTTGTAAATCGAGGGGATTGCGTCAGCCGGGAATTCGACGTCGACAACCGGGCCAATAACACGTGCAATACGGCCGGTAGCACCGGACGTTGCGGCTACGTGTTCGGTAGCAGTGGCAGTCATCTCTCTCACTTCACTCAGTAGATGGCGTGGGGTTAAGTTTATCTGGTGTTGCAGGTACAGCTGGATCCGGAATCGAGCAGGCTAGGACGCGGACAACGCGTCGGCACCGGCCACGATTTCGGAAAGCTCCTGCGTAATTTCAGCCTGGCGGGCAGTGTTGCGCAGACGCGTGTACTTCTTGATGAGATCCGTCGCGTTGTCGCCGGCGGACTTCATCGCCCGCTGGCGGGCTGCGAGCTCGGAAGCTGCCGCCTGCAACATGGCTGCGAAGATACGTGATTCGATGTAGCGCGGCAGCAGGGCATCGAGAACCTGCTCCGTTTCCGGCTCGAATTCATAGAGGGGCAGCAGGTCCGATTCGGACGCGGCGGTCTCTTCGACAACTTCGAGCGGCAGCAGACGGACGACCGTCGGCTCCTGGGTCACCATCGACTTGAAGCGGGTGTAGACGACGTGGATTTCGTCGACGCCGCCCTCTTCGTAGGCGGTAGCGAAATCAGCCAGCAGTGCCTCGCTGACTTCCCGCGCCGTCGCGAACTCCGGCGCATCCGTGTTGCCGGTCCATACGCGGTGGTACGGACGGTTCCGGAAGTCGAAGTACGCCTGCGCCTTGCGGCCGACCAGGAACGTCTTAACTTCCTTGCCTTCCTCGTGGAGCAGCTCGTTGAGGCCTTCGGCCTGCTTGAGGACGCTCGCCGAGTACGATCCCGCGAGGCCACGGTCCGAGGTGATGACCAGGACGGCGGCCCGGCGGATCTGCGCCGGCTCAGTGACCAGCGGGTGGTCGATTTCGCTCTGGCTTGCGACAGCAGAAACGGCACGCGTGATCGCGTTCGCGTAAGGCAGTGAAGCTGCTACGCGTGCGCGGGCCTTGCCGATGCGCGAGGTAGCGATCAGTTCCATCGCCTTGAAGATCTTGCGCATCGACGTCGTCGAGCTGATCTTCTGGCGGTAGACCCGGATCTGGGCTCCCATACTTATCCTTTCCTAAGATCCCGATGGCGGGGACTGCCGGAACCCGTGCGGGTCCCGGCAGTCCCTGCCAGCGAAACTAGCGCTTCTGCTTGACGATTTTTTCCTGGTCGACCTGGTCCTCGCCGATGGGGGCGTGCTCCTCGTGCCCCGCACCGACCAGGAGGTTGTCTCCCTCGCCGAAGAAGCCCTTCTTGAAGTCCACGATCGCGGTCTTCAGTGCTTCAGCGGTGTCATCGTCCATGACGTTGGTCTGGGCCAGCGTCGTCAGGATGGAGGACTTGTGCTTGAGGTGCTCCAGGAACTCGGTCTCGAAGCGGCTGATGTCTTCAACCGGAACGTCGTCGAGGTATCCGTTGGTGCCGGCCCAGATGGAGACAACCTGGTTCTCGACCGGGAACGGCGAGTACTGGCCCTGCTTGAGCAGTTCCATCAGGCGTGCACCACGGGTCAGCTGCTGGCGCGATGCGGCGTCGAGGTCCGAGGCAAACATGGCGAAGGCCTGCATGTCGCGGTACTGGGCCAGTTCCAGCTTCAAGGTACCGGAGACCTTCTTCATGGACTTGACCTGGGCGGCGCCACCAACACGGGAGACGGACACGCCGACGTCGACAGCGGGGCGCTGGTTGGCGTTGAAGAGGTCCGACTGCAGGAAGATCTGGCCATCGGTGATGGAGATCACGTTGGTCGGGATGTAGGCGGACACGTCGTTCGCCTTGGTCTCGATCAGCGGCAGGCCGGTCATCGAGCCTGCACCGAGCTCGTCGGAGAGCTTGGCACAACGCTCCAGCAGGCGGGAGTGCAAGTAGAAGACGTCGCCCGGGTAGGCTTCGCGTCCCGGCGGGCGGCGGAGCAGCAGTGACACTGCACGGTAGGCCTCGGCCTGCTTGGACAGGTCATCGAACACGATGAGGACGTGCTTGCCGCCGTACATCCAGTGCTGGCCGATGGCCGAGCCGGCGTACGGTGCCAGGTACTTGAAGCCTGCGGGGTCGGACGCGGGGGAAGCCACGATCGTGGTGTATTCCAGTGCGCCGTTGTCCTCGAGGGTCTGGCGGACGGCAGCGATCGTGGATGCCTTCTGGCCGATGGCTACATAGATGCAGCGCACCTGCTTGGTGACATCGCCTGAAGCCCAGTTGGCCTTCTGGTTGATGATCGTGTCGATCGCGATTGCCGACTTGCCGGTCTGGCGGTCACCGATGATCAGCTGGCGCTGGCCGCGGCCGATCGGGATCATCGCGTCGATGGCCTTCAGGCCAGTCTGCATCGGTTCGTGGACCGACTTACGCTGGGTCACGCCGGGCGCCTGGAGTTCCAGGGCACGGGTGGCCTCGGCCTTGATCTCGCCGAGGTCATCGATGGGCTGGCCCAGCGGGTCAACCACGCGGCCGAGGAAGGCATCGCCAACCGGCACGGACAGAACCTGTCCGGTGCGGTGGACTTCCTGGCCTTCTTCGATTCCGGTGAAGTCACCGAGGACGATTACACCGATCTCGCGGACGTCAAGGTTCTGGGCCAGGCCCAGGGTGCCGTCTTCGAAGCGAAGCAGCTCGTTCGCCATGACCGAGGGAAGGCCCTCAACACGGGCGATGCCGTCACCTGCGGTTGTTACACGGCCGACCTCTACGCGCTCTGCGTTTCCGGGTTCGTAGGACGCCGCGAACTCGTTCAACGCATTACGGACGTCGTCGGCGTTGATGGTCAATTCGGCCATCTGCAGTCCCTGCTCTCCTGTTTTCGTGATCATCGTTGCTCACGATGACCGGGGTTTCTTGTCGTTAAGGTTGTGCTTGTCCGGCTAACCGGCAAGCTGACGCTGGAGCTGGCCCAGGCGGCCGGCGACGGAAGCGTCAACCACTTCGTCACCTACCTGGATCCGGATGCCACCGATCAGTGCCGGGTCAACGTTCATGTTGATCTTGAGCTCGCGCCCGTAAAGGGCGTTCAGCCCCGCCTGCAGGCGGCTGGTCTGGGTCTCCGTCAGCGGACGGGTGACGCTGACCGTTGCAATCCAGCGCTGCTGGCGCTTGGCGGCAAGCTCGGCGAAACGGCGAACCAGCTTGGTGACCTTGAGCCCGCGCGGAGCCGTGACAGCCTGTCCGATCAGGACTTTCGCTTCCTTGCTCGCACCAGGTACGAGCTTCTCGGCGAGGGTCACCTTGGCGGCCGGGCTGGCCTGCGGCTCGGACAGAGCACGCTGGACCTCGTGGCTGGACTCGACGGCCTGGTTGAAGGAGAACAGGTCGTTCTCCAGGGCTTCCAGTCCGTTAAGCCCGGAGGCAGAGACGGCCGACTTGTTCTCGGCAACAGCGATGACCACCGAAGCGGCAAGAGTCTCGAGTGCATCGCCGATATCCCGAGCCGATGCCCAGCGGGAGCTGGCCAGTCCGGCTGTGGTCTCAACAGCGTCAGCGGATACTTTCCCGCTGAAGAGCTGCTTGACCAGCGCCGACTTTTCGTCACCGCTGCGGGACGGGTCAGTCAAGGCGCGGCGCAAGCCAGCCGAGCTGTCCACCGTTCCCAGGATTCCGAAGAGTTCCTTGGCCAACTGCAGCGACGCGGTGGGAAGCTTGGCTTCCAGGGCCGCCAGCGCAGCGGCCAGCGATTCGCTCGATACACCTGCCATTACTTAGCTACACCCGCGTTCTGGTTCTCCAGATCTGCCAGGAAGCGGTCCACCACTCGGGCCGACCGTGCATCGTCGCTCAGAGCCTCGCCGACGATCCGGCCGGCCAGCGTCGTGGCCAGCGTGCCGACCTCCGCGCGCAGCGACACAACGGCCGCCTGACGCTCGGATTCGATCTGCGCGTGGGCCTGTGCGGTGATGCGGGCAGACTCGGCAGCCGCCTTCTCCTTCAGCTCTGCAAGGATCTGGGCACCTTCGGCGCGTGCTTCCTCACGGATGCGGTTGGCTTCGGTGCGGGCTTCCGTGAGCTGCTGCTTGTACTCTTCGAGTGCTGCGGAGGCTTCGGCCTGGGCCTTTTCAGCCTTGGCGATGCCACCCTCGATGGCCTCGGCCCGCTCTGCAAAGGTCTTCTCGAACATCGGGACAACGTACTTGACCACGATGTACATGAGGACAGCAAAGCCGGCGAAGACGACAAGCATCTCCCAAGGATTGGGAACGAGGGGGTTAGTACCGCCTTCGGTGGCGGCTGAGATGATCGCTTGATTCATATTTCACCCGTCCTTATCTACTCGGTTCTGGATGTTCGGTTGTTCTGTTTACTTAAGAACGAACGCGAAGACCAGGCCAAGGATGGCGAGGGCTTCAGTCAGCGCGAGGCCGAGGAATGCGATCGGCTGCAGGACGCGCTGGGCTTCCGGCTGACGTGCCACACCGTTGATGTAGGCGGCGAACACGAGACCCACACCGATACCACCGCCGATGGCGGAGAGGCCGTAGCCGATGAGGTTGAGGGAGCCGTTGATGGAGCCTTCCATTTTTCTTCCTTTCAAGATGCCACCCATGTGGCAGGTTGTTTGGGTTGCTTCATCCCCGTGAGGGGAAGACTATGTTGTGCCTGTGGCGTTGTGCCTGTGGCGTTGCGCCTGGGGCGTGATGCCCGCCGGCGCTGCGCCTGTCGGCGTGCCTAGTGGCTGTCGGCGTGCAGCGCGCCTTCGATGTAGATCGCGGTCAGCAGCGTGAAGACGTAGGCCTGCAGCACCATGATCAGCGCTTCGAGCATGTACATGGCGATCGCACCGCCAAGGACGAGTACGGACGCGCCCTTGAGGAGTACATTTTCCTGCATCACGAGGAATTCGATGCCCGCACCGGAAATCATCACGATCAAGTGGCCGGCCAGCATGGTGGCGAACAGACGGAGGCTGTGCGTGACCGGGCGGACCAGGAAGTTGGAGATGATTTCGATCGGGACGACGATCGGGAGGATGTAGAACGGAACACCGGAAGGAACCGTTGCCAGCTTGAAGTACTTCAGGCCGTTCTTCTTGACGCCGATTCCGATCCAGGTGACGTACACGATCAACGCGAGCACGTAGGCTCCGCCGACGTGCGAGAAGGTCGGAAGCTGGATCAGCGGAATTGCACCGTAGATGTTGTTCACGAGGATGAAGAAGAAAAGCGTGAACAGCAACGGGACATACTTCATGAAGTCCCGGCCGCCGATGATGTCCTTGGCGATGCCGTTGCGGACGAAGCTATAGGCGGCCTCGCCTGCGAACTGCAGCTTGCCGGGAACGAGCTGCTGCTTCCGCGCAGCGATCACAAAGAATGTACCGATAATGACAACCGACAGGATTACCAGCAGCATCTGCTTGGAAAATCCTTCGGCAGCACCCCAGGGGATGATAGCCGGCAGGTGAAGTTCTTCAATTCCAGGAGGCGTGAAGGTTCCTGAATCTTGGGCCGGGAGCGCAAGCGCGATCAACGCGTTTCCTCTCTGCAGTGTCCATCATTGGGCGTTGGGCGGGGACCGGCGACATTGGTGCCCGCCTCTCCCCCTGTGAAATTATTTGGCATTACTGTTCCTCGTCCTTGGACGGGCCACGTGCAGCGCTGTCCCCATCAGCTAAAGTCCTGTTACTGGTGAGGCCGTGCATATGAGAAAGATAGAACCCTCCCGCAGCTCCAAGCAGCGCGCCTGCGAGCACAATCCAGCGGGTTCCCCACAGATTATCCAGTCCCCACCCTATCAAACTCCAGACGATGATTCCGCCAACAATGTAGCTAAAGACGGCGATTCCGGCGTTGTATCCGCCGTCGTTGTCATCAGTGGATACACCGGGGGCGCCGGCTGTGGTTTTGGGTGTTTTGGCAGGCTTCTTAATGGGTCCGGCATGTGGCCCGGGGCCAGTTTTGCGGCTAAACATCGTTGCCGTCTTTTCCGGGTTCGGGATCGTTGTAAATCTGGAGCCTCGCCTTGCTAAAACCGTAAATCTCGGCCGCCTGCCAAAACACCACGGTCACGACGGCGCCGATCAGGAACCAGCGGCCGTGCAGCCAGGCCGGAGCCCCGATGACAAAGAGGACCACGGCAAAACCGACAACCTTGACGAAATATGTCGCGACGAAGAGTCCGATCGCTCCGGAGGGGTTGTTGCGGCCGACGAAGTGGCCCACGGCGAGGCTGATGGCAAAGAACGCCGTCACCAAGGCTCCGCCGAATAGGGAAGACCAGAATCCCACGGCACCGTTGAAGACGAAGGCGGCGACGCCGGTCAGCAGGAGGGCGACGGCGGATGCGGCCGAACTCATGGCCAGAAGCTTCAGCCACAAGGATTTTGTGGGGCCCGAGATACCAACGGGTCCGGCGCCGGATGCGGATCCGGGTTCGGCGTTGGAGGTCATGAGATCCCAATCGTCGCGGTGCGGTGCTGGTCAAGGTGTGAAGGCGTGCTGGTGAAGGCGGGGCGGCGAAGTGCCGCCCCTGAATTCTACAGTAGATAGAAATTTTTCGGAAAAGCGCGTCGGGGCCGGTTACGCCGGCAGGCCGGCCAGGTTAGTCCCGCGTGGCGGCCATCTGGCCCGGCCCCCGCTGCCGGAGGTACGGCCATGCTGTCACGACGGCCATGATGGCCGCGGCGGCCAGATCTACGGCGAGGACGATGTGCCACGGGAAGATCGCGAACGCGAGGCCGCCGAAGGCCAGGACGCAGGTCCACAGGTACATCAGCACCACGGCGCCACGGTGCGAGTACCCGATGTCCAGCAGTTTGTGGTGCAGGTGTCCGCGGTCCGCCGACCACGGGGAACGGCCCAGCGCGGTCCGCCGCACCACGGCCAGGCACAGGTCCAGGAGCGGCAGGAACAGCACGGCGAACGGCAACAGGATCGGGATGATCGTGGGGATACCGTTGGCCCGGTCGTAGAGACCGGACGTGATCTGGCCCGTGGACACGACGCCGGCGGAGGCCATGAGCAGCCCGATCAGCATGGCGCCCGCGTCCCCCATGAAGATCTTCGACGGGAACCAGTTGTGCGGCAGGAAGCCGATGCAACTGCCCACGAGGATGGCCGTCAGGAGGGTCGCGAGGTCGGAGAAGTCGGTCAGCGGGGCGTTCCGGTGGACCCAGTAGGCCGTGAGGAAGAAGGCCACTCCCCCGATGATCGCCACTCCCGCGGCGAGGCCGTCCAGTCCGTCGATGAAGTTGAAGGCGTTCATCGTGGTCACGATCAGTCCGGCGGTCAGGATGATGTTCAGTGCCGGTGACTGGACGATGATCGGTTCCGGAACGAAGGGGATGATCGTCATGCGCACACCCCAGATGGCCACGACCAGTGCCGCGGCGCTCTGTCCGATCAGCTTGACCCACCAGCGCAGGTCCAGCAGGTCGTCCGCGACGCCGACGAGCACAATCACGCCGGCGCCGGCCAGGATGCCCCAGGGCGCCGTGTTGTTGCGGAAGATGTCCTTGACGAAGAACGAATTGCTGGCCACGACCAGCGCCACGAGAACCCCAGCGAACATGCCCAGGCCGCCGAGCCTGGAGACCGGCGTCGAATGCATGTCACGGCTGCGGATCGGGGAATACAGCTCAAGTTTGTTGCCGACAAGCCGTGCACCCCAGGTGGCCGCATAGCTCACGAGCGCAGCGGTCAGCATCATGAGCAGGTACATGATCACGGCGCGACCACCGGTCCGGGATTGTCAGTGCAGGCAACACACGGCGGCACGCTCCGCAGCCCCGGGGGCACCGGTGAGCTGCGGAAATGGGGTGTATTGGATTGCCGTGGAACTGTCTTTCGAAAAATGAAACTTCTCCGTCGCCGTGCGCAGGGCAGGCAGTGCGTAGTGCCTGACAGGGCTGTATTACAGTGGACTCTAGTCAAGATACTAATGCCAACGGCCACCTGTCTTCGCGTCACACGGCCCTCCGCCGGCGGGAAAACCACTGACGGTCGTGCTGAAAGGACCCCGCGATGACCCCCTCGGTTGCAGTTGCTGCCGTGACGTTTGACCGTCCCAGGGAGCTGGCAGTCCTGATGGATGCCATCAACGGCCAGACCGCTCCGGTCCGCTCCATTTGCCTCGTCGACAGCGGCACCGTGCCCTCCAAGGATGTCGCCACCAGGCACGCCAACGTGGACTACGTCCGGTCCGAGGCGAACCTTGGCGGGGCCGGCGGTTTTTCGCTGGCCATCCTCAAGGCAGTAGCCAGCGGGGCGGACTGGATCTGGATGATGGATGACGACGCCGAGCCGGCCGATCCCGAATGCCTCGCCACGCTGCTGCGCGAGGCACAGGCACGGAACCTGGACGCCGTGGTTCCGCTCGTGGTGGCTCCCGGCCACCCGGACCAGCTGTCCTTTTTCTTCCGCCTCAACGGCAAGGTCACGCATGAGCGCGCGGAGGTGGAAAAAGTCGGGTTCCTGCCCGACGACGGACACTTCTTCAACGGCGCCCTGATCCGTTCCGATGTCTTCTTCAAGGTCGGCCTGCCGGACATGCGCCTGTTCATCCGCGGCGACGAGGTGGACTTCACGCTGCGGCTGCGGAAGGCCGGGATCCGCTTCGGCACGGTCACCACCGCGGCCATCACCCACCCGCACGCGTTCTCCGAAACTAAGCATGTCTTCGGCGCCCGGTGGCACGTGATCGTTCCGGACTCCGCCTTCAAGCGCTACTTCTACTACCGGAACCGCGGCTATATGATCCGCCGCCATTTCCGGGTCAAGTCCTTCGTCGCTGATGTGGGCGGTTACCTGGGCTACTTCCTGCGCAGCGGCGACTTCCGCGGGCTCGCCGGCTGGTTCCGGGCCTTTTCCACCGGGCTGCGCGGCAAGGGCTTCGGTCCGCTGGAGGACCAGAAGTTCTGATCGTCCGCGCCGCCGGCGCTCAGGTTGCCGGCCCTGGAGTTACCGGCCCTGCGGTTGCCGGCGGAGCCGGCGGCGCAGCAGCAGGCCCAGCAGGACCCACGGCTCGCCAAACACCCGGTAGGCCACCCGTTGAGGGTGGAGCATGAGCCGCCAGGCCCATTCGAGCCCTAGCCGCCCGATCCAGCGCGGTGCCAGTTTCTGGACGCCGGCAATCTGTTCGATGGCGCCGCCCACGGTGCAGTAGACGGCCGGCGGGAGCGTGTCCCTCCTGCGCGCCAGGACCTGTTCCTGCAGGGGCATGCCGAGTCCCAGGAGCACCAGCTGCGGGCGTAGCCGGGAAAGCCATTCAACGGCGGCTTCCTCGAGGTCGCGGTTCCAGCCTTCGCCGGGCATGCCGTCTACGCGTGCCCCGGGAACGATTTCCCGCAGCCTGGCCACGGCGCCGGCGTTGGCCACGGCCCCCGCACCGATCACCGCGATCCGTTCGAGTCCCCCGACATTGCCCAAAGCGGGAAGCCAGTCCGTGGACCCCAGCCGGTAGTCCATCACCGGCCCCCGGCCGTCGTCCTCTTCGCCGGTCTTGGCCCAAAGCCACAGCACCGGGGCGCCGTCGATCAGGACCACGTCGCTGTGCTCGTAGAACGACCGGAAGGCCGGGTCGGCGTGGAACAGCGTCACACTGTGCAGGTTGTGCCCGACCACTGTCCGGGTCCCGCCCTCAGCCACGAAGGTGCTGAGGACGGCGGTCAGCTCGGACACCGTCAGGGGGGTCGCATCGACGTCGAGGAACGGGACGGGTTGGCGCTCCAGCGTCATGCGGAGCCGGACCCCGGGCCCGGCGCAGCGCCGGGCTCAGCTTCGGCAGGCGCAGCGACATCAGGCGCAGCAATATCAGGCACGGCGACATCAGGCTCGGCGGCGTTGCCCTCGATATCCACCAGGCCGGGAACCACGCCGCGCAGTCGTTCGAGGCTGATGGCTCCCTGCCGGACCACGCGCAACGGCAGGGCGGTCGCGTCGATGATGGTCGAGGCGAGGGCCTCGGCACCGTCGGCGGGCCGCGGGCCGCCCTCAAGGTAGACTTCCACGGATTCGGCCAGCTGGGCCTCGGCTTCCGCGGCGGTCTGCGCCGCCGTGTGTCCGGTGCGGTTCGCGGAGGACACGGCGAGAGGTCCCGTGAGCGTCAGCAGGTCCTGGGCGATCTCGTCGGCCGGGATCCGCAGGGCCACGGTCCCCTTGGTCTCGCCAAGATCCCAGTCCAGCGACGGCTGGGCACGCAGGATCAGGGTCAGTCCGCCGGGCCAGAAGGCCTCGGCCAGGCGCCGCGCCTCGGCCGGAACATCCGTGGCGAGACCATCGAGGGCATTCAGCCTGGGGATCAGTACGGGCGGGGGCATCTTCCGGCTGCGGCCCTTGGACGCAAGCAGCAAAGTCACAGCGAGGGGCGAAAAGGCGTCGGCCGCGATGCCGTAGACCGTGTCGGTGGGGAAGACCACGCACTTGTTCTCGCGGATGGCCCGCTGGGCGTGTTCAAGTCCTGCGGCGCGCTGCTCAGCTGCCGTGCAATCGTAGCTAGTCGTCACTGCCCTATTCTTTCATCACTTGTCACAGGATTCGGACGGTCAAGGACGACCGGCCAGCACAGCGCTGGTGGCACGGTCCTTGCCGTTGAGGTCCCGGTGCGTCCTCACCTCGGAGAACCTCCCGGTGCGCTTGAGCATCGTGGCGATCCATTCCGACTGGACTTCGGCGTGTTCCATCACGAAGTAGCCGCCGGGCACCAGCAGCCGGGCAGCCGTGGCGGCCGCCGCCGTCGGGAGTTCCATGCCGTCCGCTCCCCCGCCGTACAGCGCCTCGGGCGGGTCGTGCAGCGCCACTTCGGGTTCGTTCGGGATCGCTTCGGCGGGAATGTAGGGCGGGTTGGAGACGACGACGTCGAAGGTGCCGTTGTGCTCGGGCAGCGCGTCGCGCAGATCGCCGCGGATGAGGTGGACGCCCAGGGAAGCCAGGTTTTTCTCCGCCCAGGCATGCGCGAATTCGCTGTACTCCACTGCATGGACTTCCGCGCCGGGGACCTCGTGCGCGATCGACCCGGCGATTGCGCCGGACCCGGTGCCCAGGTCCACCACTTTGGGGTGCACCAGGCCCTGCAGCCGGTTCCTGTCGCTCAGCCAGTCAAGGACCAGCTGCACCACGGACTCGGTTTCCGGCCGCGGGATGAAGACCCCGGGGCCGACGGCGAGTTCGAGGTAGCGGAAATGCGCCACTCCGGTGATGTGCTGCAGCGGGATCCGCTGCGCACGTTCGGCGACGAGGTCGGCATAGCCTTCCGGCGCCGGCGAGTCGCCGAGCATCAGCGCGCGCAGCCGGCCGAGCCCGACGCCGAGCAGGTGCTCGGCCAGGAGCTCGGCGTCGACGCGGGGGCTGGGCACGCCGGCCGCCGCGAGAACCGCCGTCGCCTCGCTAACGGCCTCCGCGAGGCTCGGACCATCGCCTGCTGTCATCACGGGTGACCCGCGCCTATTCGCCGATGGCGTCGAGCCGGGACTGCTCGTCCAGTTCGATGGCCGACTGGATGACCGGTTCCAGGTCTCCGTTCATGACCTGGTCCAGGTTGTACGCCTTGTAGCCGGTGCGGTGGTCCGCGATCCGGTTTTCCGGGTAGTTATAGGTACGGATGCGCTCGGAACGGTCCATGGTGCGGATCTGCGACTTGCGCTGGGCCGAGTTCTCGGCGTCGATCAGCTCCTGCTGGTGCGCCAGGATGCGGGCGCGCAGCACGCGCATGCCGGCTTCACGGTTCTGCAGCTGCGACTTCTCGTTCTGCATGGCCACGACGATGCCCGTGGGAAGGTGGGTAATGCGCACGGCGGAGTCGGTGGTGTTGACCGACTGCCCGCCCGGACCGGAGGACCGGTAGACATCGATCTTGAGATCGTTCTGGTTGATTTCCAGTTCCTCGGGCTCGTCCACTTCGGGCAGCACCAGCACGCCGGCGGCCGAGGTGTGGATGCGGCCCTGGGATTCGGTCACGGGGACGCGCTGCACCCGGTGCACGCCGCCTTCGAACTTCAGCCGCGCGTACACACCCTCGGCAGGGTCGTTCGAGCTGCCCTTAACGGCCATCTGGACGTCCTTGTACCCGCCAAGGTCAGATTCCGTGGCGGAGATGATCTCGGTCTTCCAGCCTCGGGATTCCGCGTAACGGCTGTACATCCGCAGCAGGTCCGCGGCGAACAGCGCAGCCTCGTCGCCGCCTTCGCCGCCCTTGACCTCAAGGATCACGTTGCGGGCATCGTCCGGGTCCCGCGGAATCAGCAGCCGGCGCAGCTTGGCCGCCGCCGTCTCCAGCGCAGCCTCCAGCTCGGGCACCTCCGCGGCAAACTCAGGGTCCTCGTCCGCCATCTCCTTGGCGGCCGCCAGGTCATCGCGGATGGCTTCCCACCGGTGGTAGGCCTCCACAATGCCGTTCAGCTGGGCAGAACGCCGCCCCAGTTTCCGGGCGAGCCGCTGGTCAGCATAAACGGCCGGATCCCCCAGCTGGGCCTGGATAGAGTCGTGCTCATCCAACAGGCCTTGTACGGACTCAAACATTTTCAAAACCTCTTTCGACTCTCTCAAGTCTAGTTACTGCAACGCGGGGTCACTTACCGCCCATTCCAACGGCCCTGACGGGCCGTATGTGACCCCGCGTTGCTCCGGCCAGGGGTGGTGAGTTAAACCAGAAGCCGCTCAAAATATGCCGGCCAGGGGCGGGGCCGGCATATTTTGAGCGGCGAAAGCCAGCTACTTGTCGTTATCGGACTTCGCACCAAGCGTCGTCTTCTGCACCTGCATGAGGAACTCGACGTTGCTCTGGGTCTCCCGGATCTTGTTGGTCAGCAGCTCAAGGCTCTGCTGCGTCTCGAGTCCGGAAAGGACGCGGCGCAGCTTCCACATGATCTTGACTTCCTCGGGGGACAGCAGGTTCTCTTCGCGGCGGGTACCGGACGCGTTGACGTCCACGGCCGGGAAGATGCGCTTGTCCGCCAGCTGGCGGGACAGGCGCAGTTCCATGTTGCCGGTGCCCTTGAACTCTTCGAAGATGACCTCGTCCATCTTGGAACCGGTCTCGACGAGCGCGGTGGCCAGGATGGTCAGCGAGCCGCCGTTTTCGATGTTGCGGGCTGCACCGAAGAAGCGCTTCGGCGGGTACAGCGCCGCAGAGTCCACGCCACCGGACAGGATGCGGCCGGAGGCCGGTGCTGCCAGGTTGTAGGCACGGCCCAGGCGGGTCATGGAATCCAGGAGCACCACAACGTCCATGCCCATTTCCACAAGGCGCTTGGCGCGCTCGATGGAGAGTTCGGCCACGGTGGTGTGGTCATCGGCGGGACGGTCGAAGGTGGAGGCAATGACCTCGCCCTTGACGGTGCGCTGCATGTCCGTGACTTCTTCGGGGCGTTCGTCAACGAGCACCATCATGAGGTGGACCTCAGGATTGTTGGTGGTGATGGCGTTGGCGATGGACTGCAGGATGAGGGTCTTGCCGGCCTTCGGCGGCGAAACGATCAGGCCGCGCTGGCCCTTGCCGATCGGGGCCACGAGGTCGATGACACGCGGGCCGATCTTCTTCGGGTCCGTCTCGAGGCGCAGGCGCTCGGAGGGGTACAGCGGGACGAGCTTCGCGAATTCGACGCGGTCCTTGAGTTCCTCGGGGGTCTTGCCGTTGACCGAGGTGACGCGGACCAGGGCGTTGAACTTCTGGCGGGCGGACTGCTGGCTGCGGTCCTCGCCTTCGCGCGGTGCCCGGATGGCGCCCACGACGGCGTCGCCCTTGCGCAGGTTGTACTTCTTGACCTGGGCGAGCGAGACGTAGACGTCGTTCGGGCCCGGCAGGTAGCCCGAGGTGCGGATGAACGCGTAGTTCTCCAGCACGTCGAGGATACCGGCGACCGGCAGGAGGACATCGTCCTCGGTGACCTCGACGTCGTCGACGTCCGGTCCCTGCGCACGCCCGCGGCGGCGGTCGTTGCGGTCGCGGAAGCGGTCGTTGCGCGAGTTGTTGTCGCGGCTGTCCTGCTGCCCCTGGCGGTCACCGCGGTCGTTGCGGTCACGACGGTTCCGGCGGTTGCGGCGGCTTCCGCCATCAGCATCGTCAGTGTCGCGGGACGTCTCGCGGGTGCCGGCAGAATCGTCCCGGCCGCCGCGGGTGCGGGTGTTGTCGCGGCGCTGGCCGTCTTCGCTGCCCTGCTCGCCCTGGCGCTGTTCACGCTGTTCAGTGCGCTGCTCACGCTGCTCGGTGCGCTGTTCCGTGCGGGTTTCGGTGCGCTGCTCGGCCGCGGGCTGTTCGGCCTGGACCTCGCCTGCGGTCTCGGTGGCCTGGGCTGCGGCTTCGCCACGGCGGCGGTTCCGGGTGCGCGGCTGCCGCGTGCGGTCGCTGCCTTCGGTCCCTGAAACGGCAGGCTCAGCAGAGCCGGCTTCAACGGAGACCGCGGGGGCCTCAACCGCGGCGGCGGCGGGTGCTTCCGCGGCGGCGGTCGTGACGACCCCGTCGCTGCCTGCACGGCGGCTGCGGCCACGGCGGGCGCGGGGGCTTTCCGGGGCTTCCTCGCCGGCGGAGGGCGCGGCTGCAGGAGCAGCTGCCGGGGCGGCCGCGCGGGCAACGGTGCCGTTGTCGCTCGCCTTCTCAGCAGCGCGGGCCGGAGCCTTGCTTACCGGAGTGCCCGCACGGTGGGCGGAAATGGCCGTGACCAGATCGCCTTTGCGCATGCGGGAACCGCCGGAAATCCCCAGCTGGCTGGCGAGGGCCTGGAGTTGGGCGAGCTTAAGGCCTGCAAGGCCGCTGCTCTTGGCGGGTGCTGCCGTTGATGCGGCAGCAGAAGATGTATCCACAGCCGGAGACAGCTCAGTGGTTTCGGTCACGAAGGATCCTTCCCCCTCGACGGCGTCCAGGCTAAGAGCTGGACGCGGTGATTTGATCTGGGCTGCAGTTCAGATCTGCAGCCGTGATTTCGGCCTTGCCGGATGATTTCGGCCAGCAGGGCCGGATACTGCTTCACCATGCACGATCCGAGAAATGAGGAACGGCGGGCTGACGTTTAACGGGGCAGAGCAATTCTGCTGATTCCTGCGTCAGACCGAAAGCAGGTGGCACCGGAAAATATTGCGCAGTGAGAGATGAGAGAGGCTACGTGGCCAACATCGCGGTCTTAGAACGGTTAATGACTGACCGCCTGCGTATTTACCGCCGGTGCACTTCCACTTTAGCACCTTCGACGTCCACGGCCAGCTTCATCACGCGCCAGCCCACTTCCGGCGTGTTGTCCGCGGTGTGGGCGCCAATGAAGTCCACAACCTCGCGGGCTTCCGCTTCCCCGTTGGCCAGGACCAGCACGGTGGGTCCCGCACCGGAAACGACGGCGGCGTGGCCTGCCCGGCGCAGCGCGGCGATCAGCTCGGCGCTGGGCCGCATGGCCTGCGCACGGTAGCTCTGGTGCAGGTAGTCCTCGGTGCCCGGCAGCAGGAAGTCCGGGTTGGCGGTCAGGGCATGAATCAGCAACGCGGCACGGCCGGAGTTCATGGCCGCGGCATGGTGGCCCACCGAGGCCGGCAGGAGTGCCCGGGCCGCTTCGGTGGAGAGCTCGTAGTCCGGCACGGCGACGACGGGAATCACCGAGGCGGCCACGGTCGCGCACGTGCTGCTGTACTGGTCACTGTCCTGCCATGACAGCGCCAGTCCGCCGAAAATGGCGGGTGCGACGTTGTCCGGGTGGCCTTCCATTTCGCTTGTGAGTTGCAGGATCCAGTCCCGGCCGCGCCGCGATGCCTCGGGAACCAGGGCGTTCGCGGCGATGACGGCAGCCACGACGGCCGAGGCCGAGGAACCGAGGCCGCGACCGTGCGGGTTGACGTTGTCCGCTGTGATCCGCAGGCCCTCGTGCCGGAATCCGAGGCGGTGCAGTGCCTCGGTGAGGGCCTTCACCACAAGGTGCGTCGCGTCGCGGGGCAGCGATTCGGCGCCCTCACCGCTGAGCTCGAATTCAAGTTCGCCGCTGGCCAGTGTTTCCACGGTGAGCGTGTCATGCAGCGTGAGCGCCAGGCCGAGGCTGTCGTACCCCGGGCCCAGGTTGGCGCTGGTGGCAGGCACCCGCACGGTGACCAGCTGCCCCGCCGGAACGGCCGGGGAGCCGGCAGCTGATTCGGCCGGGACGGTGAGGGTGGTTTCCAACGTTATTTTTCTTCCAGTCCCAGTGCTGCGGCGACGGTGATGACGTCGTTGGAGACCTTGACCGGCTGCACATCGCTGCCGTCCTCGGTGCGCAGGGCCCACTGCGGGTCCTTGAGGCCGTGACCCGTCACCGTGATCACGATCGTCTTGCCGGCCGGCACTTCCCCGGCCGCGTGCTTCTTGATCAGTCCGGCGACGCCGGCGGCGGAGCCGGGCTCCACGAAGACGCCTTCCCGGGCGGAGAGCCAGCGGTGCGCGGACAGGATTTCCTCGTCCGTGACGGCCTCGATCACGCCGCCGGATTCGTCCCGGGCGGCCACGGCGGTGTCCCAGGAGGCAGGGTTGCCGATCCGGATGGCGGTGGCGATGGTGTCGGGTTCGGTGATGGGGTGGCCGGCGACGAAGGGGGCCGCCCCTGCGGCCTGGAAGCCCCACATGACCGGGGTCTTGGTGGCGACGGCGGGCAGCGAACCGGCGGTGGGAGATTCAAATGCCGCGGCGTACTCCTTGTAGCCCTTCCAGTACGCGCTGATGTTGCCGGCGTTACCCACCGGAAGGACATGGAAGTCGGGGGCGTCGCCGAGCGAATCCACCACTTCAAAGGCGCCGGTCTTCTGGCCCTCGATCCGGGCCGGGTTGACGGAGTTGACCAGGAACACCGGGTAGGACTCGCCGAGCTTGCGGGCGATGTCCAGGCAGTCGTCGAAGTTGCCGTCCACCTGCAGCAGCGTGGCGCCGTGCGCGATGGCCTGGCTGAGCTTGCCCATGGAGATCTTGCCCTCGGGGACAAGCACCGCGCACTGCAGCCCTGCCGCCGTCGCGTAGGCCGCGGCGGATGCGGAGGTGTTGCCGGTGGACGCGCAGACCACGGCCTTGGCGCCGGCGGCCACTGCGGCCGTCATGGCCATGGTCATGCCGCGGTCCTTGAAGGAACCGGTCGGGTTCATGCCTTCGACTTTGAGGTAGACAGTGCTGCCGGTCAGCTCGGAGAGGTGCCGGGCGGGCACGAGCGGGGTGCCGCCCTCGCCCAGGGTGATGACCTTAGTGGCTTCCGTGACAGGAAGACGATCAGCGTATTCGCGGATGACACCGCGCCATTGGTGAGCCACTTAGACCCCTTCTACCCGCAGTACGGATGTGACTGAATTGATGACGTCCAGGCCCTTGACGGCCTTGACGGTTGCTGCAAGTGCGGATTCGCGTGCACGGTGTGTCACGATCCGCAGCTCGGCCGATTCCACGTTGGAGTCGGCGTCGCGGTGGATGGTCTGCCGCATGATTTCGATGGATACGCCGTGCTCCGCGAAGAGCTGGGCGATCCGGGCCAGGACACCGGGCTGGTCCGCGACATCGAGGCCGATGTAGTAGCTCGTGATGGCCGCGTCGATGGGCAGCGCGGGCACGTGCCCGGTGGTGGTTTCGGTCCGGCCGGGGCCGCCCAGGACGATGCGGCGGGCCGCGGAGACGAGGTCTCCCAGCACGGCGGACGCCGTCGGGGTGCCGCCTGCACCCTGGCCGTAGAACATGAGCTCGCCGGCGTTCTCGGCCTCGATGAAGACGGCGTTGAACGCACCGCGGACGGCGGCGAGGGGGTGCTCGCGGGGCAGCAGCGTGGGGTGGACACGGACGGAGACGCCGGTGTTGCCGTCCTCGTCAGTGAGTTTCTCGGCGATCGCGAGCAGCTTGATGACGAAGCCGGCTTCCTTCGCGGCCGCGATATCCGCCGCGCTGACCGCGGTGATGCCCTCGCACGAGACGTCTTCCAGGGCGAACCGGGTGTGGAAGGACAGTGAGGCAAGGATCGCGGCCTTGGCGGCGGCGTCGTAGCCTTCCACATCGGCCGTGGGATCGGCTTCCGCATAGCCCAGGCGCTGCGCCTCGGCCAGGGCATCGGCGAACTGCGCGCCGGTGGAGTCCATCTGGTCGAGGATGAAGTTGGTGGTGCCGTTGACGATCCCGAGCACCCGGGTGATCCGGTCGCCGGAGAGGCTGTCGCGGATGGGCCGAAGGATGGGGATGGCACCGGCGACGGCGGCCTCGTAGGAGAGCTGCACGCCCGCCTTGTCGGCTTCCTCGTACAGTGTGGGACCGTCCTGCGCCAGGAGCGCCTTGTTGCCGGTGACAACACAGGACCCGTGCCGCATGGCCGTCAGGATCAGGGTACGGGCCGGTTCGATCCCGCCCATGAGTTCGATCACGACGTCGGCGTCCTTGACGAGGGTTTCGGCGTCCGCGGTGAACAGCTCCTGCGGCAGCTCGACGTCGCGCTCGGCCTCGAGGTTGCGTACGGCGATGCCCGTCAGTTCGAGGCGGGCGCCCGTGCGGGAGGCGAGGGCGTCGGCGTCGTCAATGAGAATCCGCGCAACCTGGGCCCCGACGTTGCCACAGCCCAGCAGGGCCACTTTCAGGGTTCGCAATTCGGTCATTCAGACTCCCATGTCGCGGTTGAGCAGATCTTCTTCGGTTTCCCCGCGGACAATGAGCCGGGCAGATCCGTCGCTGACAGCGACAACGCCCGGCCGGGCCAGATAGTTGTAGTTGCTTGACAGGGCCCAGCAGTAGGCGCCGGTACCCGGTACAGCAAGCAGATCACCGGCTGCCACGTCCTCGGGCAGATATACATCTCTAACAACTATGTCGCCGCTCTCGCAATGTTTGCCCACTACTCGGGACAGCTGCGGGGCCGCGTCGGAGCTCCGCGAGGCGAGAATTGCCGAATAATCCGCGTCGTACAGCACCGGGCGGGGGTTGTCACTCATCCCGCCGTCCACCGACACATACCGGCGGGGGTACGTAACGTCTTCGCCGGCGTTCTGGCCGGCCGCGCCGTCAATGCCGGCCCCGGAGCCCGGGGAATCCACCCGGACGGTCTTGAGCGTGCCGACCTCGTACAGCGTGAACGTCGTGCTTCCGACGATCGCGCGGCCCGGTTCGATCGAGATCCGCGGGGCGGATATGCCCAGCGCAGCGCATTTGGAACGGACGACGGCGGCCATCGCCTGCGCGATCTCGGCGGCCGGACGCGGCGTGTCAACAGGGGTGTAGGCGATGCCGTAGCCGCCGCCGAGGTCCAGTTCGGGCAGCACGATGGAGTATTTCGACTGCATCGCGGCCAGGAAGTCCAGCAGCTTTTCCGCGGCGAGGGCGAAGCCGTCGGGCTCGAAGATCTGGGAGCCGATGTGGCAGTGCAGGCCCAGCAGCTCGATGCTCGCGTGCCGGGTGGCCGCGGCCACGGCCTCCTCGGCGGCGGACAGCCCGGCCTGGTCCGTGGAGTCCCCGGCCATGGAGAGGCCGAATTTCTGGTCCTCGTGGGCGGTGGCGATGAACTCGTGGGTGTGGGCGTGCACTCCGGGGGTCAGCCGCAGCATGACCCTGGCGGTGTCGCCCCGGTTGGCGGCGATCGCCGCGACGCGTTCGAGCTCGTCGAGGCTGTCCACCACGATCCGGCCCAGCTGCATGTCCAGGGCCCGGTGGATTTCGCCGTCGGACTTGTTATTGCCGTGCAGCGCGACGTCGGCGCCGGGGATGCCGGCGCGGGCGGCGACGGCGAGCTCGCCGCCGGACGCGGTGTCCAGGCGCAGCCCCTCTTCCTCGACCCAGCGGACCACGGAGGTGCACAGGAAGGACTTCCCGGCGTAGTAGACGTCCACTCCCCCGCAGATGTCCGCGAAGGCGTCGTTGAAGGCGTCGCTGAACGCCCGGGCACGGGCCCGGAAGTCGGTCTCGCTCAGCACGAACAGCGGCGTGCCGTACTGGCGCTGCAGCTCACTGACCGTGAGCCCCTCGATGGTGAGCTCGCCGTCGTCGTTCCGTTCGACGCCGCCGGCCCACAGCGGTGCGTGGAGGGCGTTGAGGTCGGCGGGGACCTCGAGCCAGCCGGGCGCGAGCGGGGACTTTCCTGATGCTTCGGTCATGGCGTTACATCCGTTCCGGCGCCGAGACGCCCAGCAGTTCCAGTCCGTTGGCCAGCACCTGGCTGGTGGCGTCGTTGAGCCACAGCCGGGTGCGGTTGGTGTCGGTGATGGGTTCCTCGCCCTGGGGCGCCACCCGGCAGGCGTCATACCAGCGGTGGTAGGCGCCGGCAATGACTTCCAGGTGGCGGGCCACGCGGTGCGGCTCGCGCAGTTCGGCGGCCTTGGCCACCACCGAGGGGTAGCTGCCCAGGTAGGAGAGCAGTTCGTTCTCGGTGGCGTGGTCCAGCAGGGCGGCGTCGAAGCTGTCCTTGCCGTCGACACTGCGCTGGACGCCGGCTGCGACGGCGTTGCGGGCGGCGCCGCGGGAGCGGGCGTGGGCGTACTGGACGTAGAACACCGGGTTTTCGTTGCTGTGCTTCTTGAGCAGGTCCGGGTCCAGGGTCAGCGGCGAATCGGCGGGGAACCGGGCGAGCGAGTAGCGGACGGCGTCCTTGCCCAGCCAGGCGATGAGGTCCTTGAGCTCGATGATGTTGCCGGCGCGCTTGGACAGCTTGGCGCCGTTGACGGAGACCAGCTGGCCGATCAGGACCTCGATGTTGACCTCGGGATCGTCGCCGGCGGCGGCCGCAATGGCCTTGAGCCGGTTGATGTAGCCGTGGTGGTCGGCGCCGAGGAGGTAAATCTTCTCGGTGTAGCCGCGGTCCTTCTTGGACAGGTAGTACGCCGCGTCGGCGGCGAAGTACGTCGGCTCGCCGTTCGCGCGGACCATCACGCGGTCCTTGTCGTCGCCGAAGTCGGTGGTGCGCAGCCAGACCGCGCCGCCGTCGTCGAAGACATGGCCCTGTTCGCGCAGGCGGGCGACGGCATCTTCGATCGCGCCGGCGTCGTGGAGTTCCTGCTCGGAGAAGAAGACATCAAAGTCGACGCCGAACTCGGCCAGCGTCTGCTTGATGTCGTGCATCTGCGCCTTGTACGCGGCGCCCCGGATGACCGGCAGGGCCGCCACTTCGGTGAGTTCGCGGATGCCGGGGTGCTCGGTGAGCACCTCATGGCCGAGGTCGGCGATGTACTGGCCCGGGTAGCCGCCCTCGGGCACGTCCCGGCCGTGCAGCCTGGCGTACACGGAGTTCGCGAACACGTTCATCTGGGAGCCGGCGTCGTTGATGTAGTACTCGGCCGTGACATCGGCGCCGGAGGCCCGCAGGACGCGGGCGATTGCGTCGCCGAGGGCGGCCCAGCGGGTGTGGCCGATGTGCAGCGGGCCGGTGGGGTTGGCCGAGACGAACTCCATGTTCACGACGTGGCCGGCGAGCGCGGTGTTGGTGCCGTAGTCCGCCCCCGCCTCGACGATGGCCTTGGCGAGGGCACCGGCGGCCGCGGCGTCCACCGTGATGTTCAGGAAGCCGGGGCCCGCGATGTCCACCGCGGAAACGCCGTCGATCAATTTCAGCCGGGCGCTCAGGACGGACGCGAACTCCCGCGGGTTTGTCCCCGCCGTCTTGGCCAGCTGGAGGGCGACGTTGGTGGCCCAGTCCCCGTGGTCCCTGTTCTTCGGACGCTCGACGCGCACCTCATCCGGGATGTCGGCCGCGGAAAGGGCAATGTCGCCGGCCGCGACGGCGTCCTTCAGGCAGGCGGATATGGCAAGGGAGAGTTCTTCTGGGGTCACACTTCTAGCCTACCGGTGGGCCCGTGGTGTGGCGGAATCTGGGGCCCGGCGTGACGGCGGGGTCCACCGTGAGGGCCGCGCCAGGGTCAGGTGAGCGTCGCGTCAGGGAAACCCAAGGTCTTCAGGGTTTCGCGCCAAGGGTGAACCGTTACCCTGAAACCAACGTCTTCAACGCTGTCAGTGCCTCAGCACTTTCGCTGTCCGGCTCCCCCGCTCTCCGAATCCCCGCAACGAAACGAGCCCCTATGAATACCGCCTTCCGCAAGAGCGTCCTGGTCGGCCTCGCCGGCCTGACCGTGGCCGGAACAGCGGCCGGCTGCGCCCCGGCTGCGCAGTCGCCGGCCGCCCAGGGCGCCCCCGCAGCGTCCGAGTCCGCCGCCGGCACCGGTTCCTACAAGGACGGCACCTACAGCGCGGACGGCAACTACACGTCCCCCAACGGCACCGAAACCGTGGGCGTGGAGTTGACCTTGGCCGGCGGCACGGTGTCCGACGTGAAGATCACCCCGCATCCGTCGAATCCGAACACCCGCAAGTTCCAGGGCGAGTTCGCCGGCGGCATCCAGTCCCAGGTTGTCGGCAAGAAACTCGACGAGATTAAGGTGTCAAAGGTTGCCGGATCCTCGCTGACCAGCGGCGGCTTCAACCAGGCCGTCGCGAAGATCAAGTCACAGGCCCAGTAGCCCGGGCAGGGACCGGACAGGGACAGGACACGACAGGACAGGACAGGACAGGACAGAGGAATCGTGCCGCATCCGGGCTGGACGCACTTCAGCTTCGACGGGATCGGGACCCGCTGGGAGATTTCCACGCCGTCGCGCCTGTCCGGCGATCACCGCCGTGGGCTGCTCGCCACCGTGGAGCAGTACGACGCCGCGTGGTCCCGGTTCCGGCCCGACTCGCTCGTGGCCGACGCCGCCCGCTCCCCCGGCCGTTTTGAACTGCCCGCGGAGGCGGCCGCCTTGGGCGAGCTGTACAGCACGCTGTACCGGCTCACCGGCGGGGCCATGACCCCGCTCATCGGCGCGAGCCTGGAGCGCCTTGGCTACGACGCCGACTATTCCCTGCGCCCGGGTGGCCTGCCGCTTCCCGCGGCCCGGTGGGAGGACGTGCTGGACTGGCAGGGCACCGTGCTGACCACCACCGCTCCGGTGGTGATCGACGTCGGCGCGGCCGGCAAGGGGCAGCTCGCGGACCTGCTCTCCGCCCAGCTCCGGGACGGCGGCTGCGCGGAGCACTTCATCGATGCCAGCGGGGACCTGCTGAACCCGGGACCCGAACCGGTGGTTGTGGCCCTCGAACATCCTTACGATCCCGCCCGGGCAATCGGTACCGTCGAGCTGGGGGCAGGCGCCCTGTGCGCCTCCGCCGCCAACCGCCGGGCCTGGGGCGACGGGTTCCACCATGTCCTGGACGGCACCACAGGAGCCCCGGTGCGTACCGTTGTGGCCAGCTGGGCCCTGGCCGGGACAGCGATGGTGGCCGACGCCCTCGCCACCGCCCTGTTCTTCGTCGACGGTCCGCGGCTGGAGCAGGAATTCGAGTTCGCCTGGCTCACGGCATATTCGGACGGACACGCGGAATATTCGGCCGATTTTGAAGGGGCACTGTTCTCATGACTGCCATCACCACTACCCCGCTCGGCTCGAGGCTGGAGACCGCCCTGGGCCGGCTCACGATGTACCGGCTGGTGCTGTGGGTCCTGGCCGTCCTGGCCGGCTACAGCCTGCTGCTCAATGTGCTGGGCTGGCTGACCTTCGGACTGCCGGAAATGCTGGCCCACCTTGTCCTGTGCCTTGGCTTGACATACGCCTCCAACCTGGCGCTGGCCGCGTTTTTCCACGTGCGGCCGCACACGGAATCCTCACTCATCACCGGCCTGCTGCTGTATTTCCTCTTTTGGCCCAGCCAACTGACGCAGGGTTTTCAGCCGGCTGAGCTCGCCGGCGTCGCCCTGGCCTGCGTGCTGGCCTCGGCCTCGAAATATGCGCTGGCCTGGCGCGGCCGCCACATCTTCAATCCGGCCGCGGCCGGCGCATTCCTCGCCGGACTGACCGGGCTCAACATTGCCACGTGGTGGGCGGCGACGCCGTCGATGCTCCTGCTCGTGCTGCCGGGTGCGCTGCTGGTGCTTTACCGGGTCCGGAAGCTGCCCATGGCTGCCGTCTTCACCGTGGTGGCGGTGTCCATTGTGGCCGCGGACCTGCTCCGGTCCGGGATGGATCTGTCCGAGGCCCTGTGGCAGCCGATCGCACAGCGACCCGTGCTGTTCTTCGTCGGGTTCATGCTGATCGAACCGCTCACCTTGCCGCCGCGGCGCCGGCAGCAACTGGCGCTGGCCGCCGTCGTCGGGGTGCTGTTCGCGGTCCCCTACAACCTGGGATTCGCGGCCAACTCCCCCGAGCTGGCGCTGCTCGCGGGCAATGTGCTTGCCTTTGCCGCCGGACAGCGCGGCCGGGTGCGGCTGCAATTCGTCGGGAGTCGGCCGCTGACGCCCACGACGACGGAATTCAGCTTCCGGCCGGAGCGCACGGTGCGCTTCACCGCCGGACAGTACTTGGAATTGCACCTGCCGCCGAACAAGCCCGGCGGCAAGGGTGACGGCAAGTCTGGCGGCAAGAGTGACGGCAAGGGAATCCGCCGCGTCTTCAGCCTGACCAGCGCACCAGGCACTCCCCTGCTGACGATCGGGGTGGGGACCGCGGAACCCGTCTCGGCAGCCAAGCGCTCGCTGCTGGCCCTGGCACCCGGGGACGGGCTCACCGCAACCACGGTGGGCGGCGACTTCGTCCTGCCCCGGAACCCGGCGACACCCGTGCTGCTCATTGCGGCCGGAATCGGCATCACCCCCTATTTGGCCCACCTGTCCGAAGCCTCGGGCGGGGCCTCAGCCGGGAACAGGGACGTCGTCCTGCTCTATCTGGCAAAGAATGCCGCAGAACTCGCCTATGCCCAGGAGCTGCAGCGCTCGGGGGCGCGCATCCTGGCCCGGCTTGCCGACGGTTCGGTGCCGCCGGCCTTCATGAAGGACACCGGCGCCAAAAGGATCGACGCCGCGGCCCTCAAGGAGCTGGTCCCCGACGTCGCCCGCCGGGAAGTCTTTGTCTCCGGGTCGCCGGCCAGCGTGCGTTCGCTCCGGACCGCGGCACGCGGCGCGGGCGCCCGCCGGGTTCATGTGGACTCCTTCGCCGGCTACTGAGCGGCGACTGAACGGCCACAGTGCGGCCACTGTGCGGCTACTGTGCGGCCGGCCAATTCGCGGGCCAACCCGCATTTGACGCGCACCCAACCCGTGATTAACCCGCGCTTAACTCGGCGAATGAGCGTCGATTTTCCGTTGAGGGCCACCTTCCTGCTAAGCTCTAGGACGTCCCGCTGGAAACGGCAGGATCCCTGGATGCCCTCGTAGCTCAGGGGATAGAGCGTCTGCCTCCGGAGCAGAAGGTCGTAGGTTCGAATCCTATCGAGGGCACAACGAAACCCCGTCACTTCACAGAAGTGACGGGGTTTTTTGTACTTGATCCCGCCGAAAGAACGCGGAAACCCAGCGTCTTTGCCTCTGCCCATTGTCGGTGCCCGCTCGTAGGCTGTTTTCATCGGTGGCAGGCTACCCTGCCCGCTCCGAAGCATGAAGGGGGTCTCACATGTTCTTTCCAACTCCGTACTGCTCTATCGTTCCGCCCTATTTGCTCCGCCGCCTGGCAGCCCAGAGCGAGCCGGAGCTCTCCACAGCAGCCCGCGCGGCCAAAGAAGCCCTGCACCACGTCCCGAGCTTCCAGGCTTCCCGCGCCATTCCGTCCCCGGTGGCACTTCCCGGCATGCGGGAGCTCAAGCCGTCCCCGCCGGAACGGACGGTCTACGACGCCAAGTTCGCCGAGCGCCTGCCTGGCACCGTCGTCCGAAAGGAAGGCGAACCGCCCACCGGCGATCCCGCCGCCGACGAGGCCTATGACGGACTGGGGGACACCCACCGTCTCTACGCGGAGGCCTTCGGCCGGAATTCAATCGACGGCAACGGCCTCCACCTCGATGCCACGGTCCACTACGGCCGCCTGTACGACAACGCTTTCTGGGACGGCCAGCAAATGGTCTTCGGCGACGGTGACGGCCAGGTCTTCGAGCGGTTCACGAAATCCCTAAGCGTCATCGGCCACGAGCTCACCCACGGCGTCACCCAGTACTCCGCCGGGCTGGTCTACCGCAACCAGGCCGGCGCGCTGAACGAATCGATGTCCGATGTCTTCGGGGCCCTCGTTGAGCAGTATGCCCGGAAGCAGTCGACGGCGGAGGCCAGCTGGCTGATCGGCGAAGGCCTCTTCACGGATCAGGTGCAGGGCGCCGCCCTGCGGTCCATGAAGGCGCCCGGAACTGCGTACGACGACGACGTGCTCGGCAAGGACCCGCAGCCGGATTCGATGGACGGCTACGTGCGCACGAGCGCGGACAACGGCGGCGTGCACATCAACTCCGGAATCCCCAACCGCGCATTTTGCCTGGTTGCCACGGCCCTCGGCGGCAATGCCTGGGACGCCCCCGCGCAGATCTGGTACGAGACGCTGACGGGCGGCACCCTGTCCCCCACCGCCACGTTCGGTGCCTTCGCCAAGGCCACTGCAGCCTCTGCCAAGGAGCTTTTCGGGGCGGATTCCAAGGAGCATGACGCCGTGCGCTCCGCGTGGGAAACTGTGAAGGTCAAGTTCCCGGGAGCCCGTCGCTAAGCCAGGCTCCTGCAGATCCGAGTCCCATCAAGATCCGAGTCCGATGAAGATAACTGTCCAGCGCAGCGGCGGCGTGGCCGGAATGAAAAGGACGTGGACCATCCGGCCCGAGCCGCCTGAGGACACCGACCGGTGGCAACCGCTCATCGAGGCGTGCCCGTGGGATGACGTCGCCGGGGTCAGCAGGACGACCGGCCAGCCGGACCGGTTCATGTACAGCATCCGGGCAGATCAACGCCGAGCGGTCCTGCCGGAGCGTGAACTGACAGGTCCGTGGCGGGACCTCGTTGAATGCGCCCGTGCTGCGGCCGAGGAAGCGGCGTCGCCGGATCCCGGCTAGCCGCGCCCCGGACGCCACAGCCTCTTATGCCATAGCCTCTTACGCCGTAGCCAGATGTCCCCGGAAGGTGCGCCGGTAGGACTGCGGGCTGGTGTCCAGCGCCTTCGCGAAGTGGTGGCGCAACAGGACCGAATGCCCAAAGCCGGACTCCCGCGCAACCTCGTCAATATTGAGCTCCGTGGTTTCCAACAGCTCCTGGGCGCGAAGTACCCGCTGGGAGTTGAGCCAGGCCGCCGGGGTTGCGCCCGTTTCGGAGCGGAAGCGCCGCGCGAACGTCCGTGGCGACATGTGGACCCGTGCCGCCAATTCGTTGACAGGGTGTTCCTCGTCCAGGTGCCGGACCATCCACTGCAGCAGCTGCTCCATGGGCTCCGAGCCGCATTGCGGAATGGGCCGGTCGATGTACTGGGCCTGGCCGCCGTCCCGGTGCGGCGGGACCACCATGTCCCGGGCGATGGCCGCGGCCACCTTGGCGCCAAATTCAACGCGGATCAAGTGCAGGGAGGCATCGATCCCCGCGGCCGTTCCGGCACTGGTGATGATTCGGCCGTCTTCGACATACAGGACGTTTTCATCCACCAGGACGGCAGGATATGTGCTGGCGAGTTCCTGGGAGTAGTGCCAGTGCGTGGTGCAGCGGCGGCCATCGAGCAGGCCCGCCCGGGCCAGGGCAAAAGCCCCCGAACAGATGGACATCACCCAGGCGCCCCGGGCATGGGCTGCCCGCAGCGCGTCCAGGACGGACTCCGGGACGTCCTGGTCCCGGCCGTACGGCGCCATCACCACCAGATCCGCGTCCGCGGCCGCTTCCAGCCCCAAGCCGACTTGCATGGACAGGCCGGACTTGAGCGGAATGTCGCCCGGCTCCGGCGCGCAGACGCGGAAATCGAAGGCGGGCACGCCACTTCCGCGGGCTGAGCGGTCAATGCCGAAGACCTCGAAGGCGGTCGCAAACTCGAAGATCGAGAAGTTGGGGACCACGATCATTGCCACTGATTTGATCATGATTCCAGTGTGGCAGAAATTATAGCTTTTTGGGCATTTCTGCCACTTTTTTTCGTATGTGGACCGGAGAACCATAGAGGTATGGAACTCCTCGGAATAGCCGTCATCATCCTGATCATCGCCGTCATCACCGCCACCATCTCCGCCCTGCACAAGGATGGACTCGGCCACAACCCGCCTGTCCGCTCGGACGAGTATTGGATGGCCCGGGACCTGCCCAGCGTCAACTACACCCTGCGGATCTTCTGACTCCAACTGCCCACCCCGGGCCCGGCTCATCCAGCCGGGCCCTCACCATGCGCCCGGAGCGAACCCCAGTAGACTGTCTCCAGCCATGACATTGCATATTTCCTACCCCGCCGAGCTGCCGGTTTCCGAGCGCCGCGAAGATTTGATGGCCGCCATCGCGGCCAACCAGGTGACCATCATCGCCGGCGAGACCGGTTCGGGTAAGACGACCCAGATCCCGAAGATGTGCCTGGAGCTCGGCTTGGGCGAGAACGGGCTGATCGGCCACACCCAGCCCCGCCGGCTCGCGGCGCGCACGGTCGCCGAGCGCATTGCGGAGGAACTCGGCGTCGAAATCGGCCAGGAGGTGGGCTTCCAGGTCCGCTTCACCGGCGAGGTCAGCCGCTCCACGAAGGTCAAGCTCATGACCGACGGCATCCTGCTGGCGGAAATCCAGCGCGACAAGCTGCTGCGCAGGTACAACGCCATCATCATCGACGAGGCCCACGAGCGCAGCCTCAACATCGACTTCATCCTCGGATACCTCAAGCGGATCCTGCCGCAGCGCCCGGACCTGAAGATCATCATCACCTCCGCCACCATCGATCCGCAGCGCTTCGCCAAGCACTTCGGCAGCGAGGACGAACCCTCCCCCATCATCGAGGTCTCGGGCCGGACCTATCCGGTGGAGATCCGCTACCGCCCGCTCTCTCAGCCGGCCGGCGGCGCCGGCGCTGGCGCCGAAGATGGAGACGGAGCCGGAGAAGGCGCAGCCGCGGACGACGAACTCGAGGAGGACCGGGACCCGCTCGACGCTGTGTGCGACGCCGTCGACGAACTCGCCCTCGAAGCCCCCGGCGACATCCTCATTTTCTTCTCCGGCGAGCGCGAAATCCGCGACGCGGCGGAGGCACTCAACGCCCGCATCCAGTCCAACCGAAGGCTGGCCGGCACCGAGGTCCTCCCCCTCTTCGCCCGGCTGAGCCTGCAGGAGCAGCACAAGGTCTTCCACCCCGGCAGCAAGCGCCGGATTGTGCTGGCCACCAACGTCGCCGAAACCTCGCTCACGGTCCCCGGCATCAAGTACGTCATCGACACCGGCACGGCCCGCATCTCCCGCTATTCGCACCGCACCAAGGTCCAGCGCCTCCCCATCGAGCGTGTCTCCCAGGCTTCGGCCAACCAGCGCTCGGGCCGCTGCGGCCGTGTCTCCGACGGCATCGCGATCCGGCTGTACTCCGAAGAGGACTTCGAGTCCCGGCCGCTGTTCACGGACCCCGAGATCCTGCGCACCAACCTGGCGGCCGTCATCCTGCAGATGACGGCCATGGGCGTGGCCCGCGGGCCGAAGGATGTGGAGAACTTCCCGTTCGTCGAACCGCCGGATTCACGCGCCATCAACGACGGCGTCAGCCTCCTGCGCGAGCTTGGCGCCCTCAGCGCCGCGAGGCAGGAGCCAACGGACGACGGCGACGGACGCCCCGGCCGCCGGCCCGCCGGCGCTGCCAGCGCAAGAAACGGCGGCGGGCTCACCGCCGTCGGGCAGAAACTGGCCCAGCTCCCGGTGGACCCGAGGCTCGGCCGGATGATCGTGGAGGCGGGCAAACGCGGCTGCGTCCGCGAGGTCATGATCCTCGCCGCGGCGCTTACCATCCAGGACCCGCGCGAGCGTCCCCAAGGGGACGGCTCAGGCAAGCAGCAGCTCGCCGCGGAAAAGCACGCCCGCTTCCGGGACGAGAACTCGGACTTCACCGGCTACCTGAACCTGTGGAACTACCTGCAGGAGAAACAGCAGGAACTTTCCTCCACGGCGTTCCGCCGGCTCTGCCGCAATGAGTTCATCAACTATCTTCGGGTCAGGGAGTGGCAGGACCTGTTCGCCCAGCTCCGCCAGCTCGCGCGGCCCCTGGGTATCAGCCTGGACAACAAGCGGCTGGCCGATCCCGTGGGCAACCACGACGGCATCCACATCAGCCTGCTCTCGGGGCTGCTGAGCCACATCGGCATCCTCGACGAGCGCAAGCGCGAGTACGCCGGCGCCCGCGGCAGCCGTTTCGCGATCTTCCCGGGCTCGGCACTGTTCAAGAAGTCCCCCACCTTCGTGATGGCCGCCGAACTCGTGGAGACGAGCCGGCTGTGGGCCCGCGTCGCGGCGAAGTTCGATCCGCTCTGGGCCGAGCAAGTGGCCCCGGACCTGATCAAGCGCAGCTACAGCGAACCGCACTGGTCCAAGAAGATGGGCTCGGTGATGGCCCATGAGAAGGTCACCCTGTACGGCGTGCCCATCATCCCGAGCCGGCGCGTCAACTACGGAAACGTGGAGCCGGAGCTCTGCCGTGAGCTTTTCATCCGCCACGCCCTGGTGGAAGGCGACTGGCAGACCCACCACAAGTTCTTCCACCGCAACCGCGCCCTGCTCCATGAAGTCGAGGAACTCGAGGCCCGGATGCGGCGCCGGGACATCCTGGTCGATGATGAGACGCTGTTCGAGTTCTACGACGCCCGGATCGGCAAGGAAGTGGTCTCCGAGCGGCATTTCGACAAGTGGTGGAAAGACGCCCGGCAGCAGGATCCCACGCTGCTCGACTTCGACCAGTCCCTGCTCATCAGCGAGGACGCAGCGGCCCTGGACGATTCGGCCTACCCGAAGACCCTGCTGCACAAGGGCTTCGAGCTGCCGCTGAGCTACGAGTTCCATCCCGTCGCGCCCGGCTCGCCGCCGAATCCTTCCGACGGCGTCACCGCCGAGGTCCCCGTGCTGTTCCTGAACCAGCTCGAGGACGCCGCGTTCCGCTGGCTGATCCCCGGGCAGCGGGTGGAACTGGTCACGGCGCTCATCAAGTCGCTGCCCAAGCAGGTCCGCAAGAACTTCGTTCCCGCCCCGGATGTCGCCCGCCAGGCAGTCGCGGCGCTGGAATCCGACTTCGACCCCGCCACGGACGAGCTCGAACCGTCGCTTGAACTCGTGCTGCGCCGGATTCGCGGACAGGTCATCCCGCCGGGGTCCTGGAACTGGGACGCAGTGCCGCCGCATTTGCGGGTCAGCTTCAAGGTGGTGGATTCCCGCGGCAAGGTGCTGGATGAGGGCAAGGAGCTCGGCACCTTGCAGGAGCGGCTGGCTCCGGCCACCCGCCGGGCCATCGCCGAATCCCTCGGTGCCACACCAGCCACCACCGCGCCGCCGGCGCAGGGCAAGTCCGGCACCAAAGGACAGGGCACGGGTAACGGGAAAACAGGGAACGGAAGGGACACGGGCCGGACGTCACGGGCCGGCGCGCCGCCGTCGGCCGCCCTCGCGGCCGCCACATCCGCGGCGCCCGGCGGGTTCGCAGAAGTGTCCGGACTCACGGACTGGAGCTTCGGAACCGTCCAGCGCCAGGTCCAGGGCAGCGTGGGCGGGCACACCGTCACGGGCTACCCGGCTCTAGTGGACGAGGGAAAGTCCGTGGCACTGCGGCTGTTTCAGACGCCCTCCGAACAGCAGGAGGCCATGCGCGGCGGCGTCATCAGGCTCCTGGCCCTGAAGGTGCCGCCGCCGGACCGCTACGTTCTGGAGCACCTGAACAACACCGAGAAGCTGACGTTCAGCCAGAACCCGCACGGCTCCGTGTCCGCGCTGATCGCGGACTGCGCCCTGGCCGCCATCGACAAACTCACGCCGGCCGGGCTGCCGTGGGACGAGGCATCCTTCAAGGCGCTCTACGAGACCGTCCGGGCGGAGCTGATCGACACCGTCTTCACCGTCACCGCCGTCGTCGAACGCATCCTGGCGAGCACGAGACGGATCGAAAAGCAGCTCAAAGGCACCACGAGCCTGGCCCTCATCAGCGCGCTCAACGACGTCAAGAGCCAACTGGAGCAGCTCGTGTATCCCGGTTTCGTGGCACGCACGGGCTATGCCCAGCTCAGCCAGCTGCCGCGCTACCTCGCGGCGATCGAAAAACGCCTCGAGAAGCTGCCGGGCAACGTCCAGCGGGACGCACAGCACATGGCTGCGGTCCAGGCACTCGAGGACGACTACGACGACGCCGTCTCCGCCCTGCTCCCCGGACGGCGTGCCGGTGCGGAGTTAACCCACGTGCGCTGGATGATCGAGGAGCTGCGGGTGAGCTTCTTCGCCGTCGAACTCGGCACCGCCTATTCGGTGTCCGAAAAGCGCATCCGGGCGGCGCTTAACAAGGTACTGGCGCCAGCGTAGACCCGTGGGGTGCTGCGCCGGCGCCAGTTCCTGAAGGGCTAGGCGTGCGGAACGTGCTCCGCGTACCCGGCCGCGCGGAGGCCTTCGCGGAGCTTCTCCGCGTTGGTGTCCAGCCTGGCCGGATCCGGGTGCTGGTCGACCGAGCCGAAATCAAAGTCCGCCATCGAGTTGGAGGGCCACACGTGGACGTGCATGTGGTTGATTTCGTAGCCGGCCACGATCAGGCCGGCCCGGGCGGCGTCGAACACGGCCACCTGGACGGCGCCGATCTTGCGTGCAACCTCCATGACCCGGCCGACGACCTCGGGCGAGGCGTCCGTCCAGCGGTCCACTTCCTCCGTGGGCACCACGAGGGTATGCCCGTCGGCCAGCGGGCCCATGGTCAGGAACGCCACGACGTCGTCCTCACGCCAGACGAAGCGGCCCGGGATCTCGCCGTTGATGATTTTGGTGAAGAGAGTGCTCATGCGTCCGCCTTTTCCGCCGGGGACCCCAGGGTGCTGAGGTCCAGGACAAAACGGTACTTCACGTCTCCGGCCACCATGCGGTCGTAGGCTTCGTTGAGCCGGTCAGCCCCGACCACTTCGACGTCGGACACCACGCCGTGTTCGGCGCAGAAGTCCAGCATCTCCTGGGTCTCGGCGATGCTGCCGATGAGCGACCCCGCGTACGCGATCCGGCGCCGGATCAGTGCGCCGGGGTTGACGGGCGGCATCGCTTCCGAGGGCAGGCCCAGCTGGAACAGCGCGCCGTCCAGGCGGAGTGTGCGGAAGTACGGGTTGAGGTCGTGCGGCGCGGCGACGGTGTCGATGATGACATCGATGCTGCGGTCCGCGGCCGCCATCGCGGCCGGGTCCGTGGAGAGAATGACGTCGTCGGCGCCCAGCTCGCGGGCCGCGGCAAACTTGTTCTCCGACGTCGTGAAGACCTTGACCTCGGCACCCATGGCCTTGGCGATCTTGACGGCCATATGGCCCAGACCGCCGAGACCGACGACGCCGACCACGTCGCCTTCCTCGACTTCGAAGTGGTTCAGGGGCGAGTACGTGGTGATGCCGGCGCACAGCAGGGGTGCCGCCGCGGCCGGGTCCAGGCTCTCCGGGACGCGCAGGACATAGTTGCGGTCCACGACGATCGACGTCGAGTACCCGCCCTGGGTGACGGCGCCGTCGTTGCGGGGATCCTTGGCTCCGTACGTTCCGACCAGGCCGTTTTCGCAGTACTGCTCAAGGCCGTCCAGGCAGCTGTCGCATTCGCGGCAGGAATCCACCATGCAGCCCACACCCACGCGCTCACCCACCGTGAAGTCGTCGACCCCGGATCCGAGCCGGGAGATCCGGCCGACGATCTCGTGGCCAGGGATCAGGGGGTAGGTGTCGCCGCCCCATTCGCCGCGGGTGGCGTGCACATCCGAGTGGCACAGTCCGCAGAATTCGATAGCGATCTCAATGTCGTCCGCCTTGGGCTCCCGGCGGGACACTGTCAGGGGAACAAGTCCGCTCTCCGGTGAGGTGGCGCCGTAGGCGGCGGCCAGGGTCGGGCCGGCGTT
>Ga0213841_1000580_pt1 | contig 35984 bp, 33 predicted proteins | sample SWPATP23_FD_160125 | JGI IMG/M metagenome (GOLD analysis project Ga0213841, IMG submission 160125) | Coastal seawater microbial communities from Marineland, Florida, United States - SWPA TP2 #3 | ecosystem: Environmental > Aquatic > Marine > Coastal | place: USA: Florida | collected 2016-08-14 | reverse complement strand
GATAAGATCAAGATGACAGCGGAACTTATAGCACCAGTTGCTATGGATGAAGGTCTTCGTTTTGCTATTCGAGAAGGTGGCAGAACTGTTGGCGCGGGTGTTGTTACAAAAATTATTGAATAATTTTATTTTAGATACTTTAAAAGCGGGTTTAAACACCCGCTTTTTTATTATCGAATATTTACTATCTCAAGGAGATCCCCAACTCCGTTATATAGTATTTACGTGTTTGTATAAACAACAGGTTTTGTAATTACTGGCACTGTTATGGATGCAGGGCTTAAGGAAGCTGGTGATATATTAACAGAACTTCCAGATATAGAATTTTCAGCACTATTTGACATGTCTGTACTAATCATTGATGGCGAGGAGGAAAGAACAGCACTGGGCGCATAAGCAGGTTTTACATAAGAAGTACATGAAAGAATCCCAGAGTTGTTTGCATAAAAATTCAAAATAGCTTTTAAAGAATTTACTGATGAATTGGATCTATTTATGCTTATAGACATATAATTTTTTATATTTTGCTCAATAACTGTACAGTTTGGGTTTAAAGCTGGGTTGTATGTCAAGTTTCCTAGATTTGCCTTATAAGGCAAAATACAATTTAGTGCAGACAAAAAGTTTCCATCTGAAAAAGTAATATTTGTATTAACCGCTGCATTTTCTGCATCACTATAGAGAGCAGCAGCTAAGCCATTTAAGAAACTTTTCATCTGTTTTTCTCGAGATACAGACTTTCGACAAAGTTTTACCCAAACATCTCTCATTACTTTGGTATAGCCCTTACTCTTGTATTGCTTTAATAAAGCATCTCCAGCATATTCACAATACCTATTTATGACAGCAATTGTATAAACACCAGAAGAAACTCTTCCCTGTTCATTTGCTTCCAGTATACTTTTTGCCATAATACTTAGACATGTATCTGAGCACGAATTTTGCCAACAAGGCATAGCAGGTATGGAGTACTGAGAACTATTTGCTAAACTTTCGTTTATAGATAGCCATCCTAGTATTATCAAGCCCAGAAAAATTTTCCGATTCATCCTTATTCCTATTTTTCTAAAATTCTATCCAATACACTACTATTTGACAAACCCTTTTTCTTGATTTACCAAGCAAGTCACTGTATAAGTTTTATCTCTTACTATTAAAATGACGTTTCTCATGTTCCAAAATATATCTTCCTCTACAAAAGGAATTATTTTAGTCAACTTAGCTGTTCTTGGATTTTCTCTTTCTAACGCCTTTGTGAAACTAGTGAGCGATTCTATTTCTGTAGGAGAAATTCTTTTTTTTCGCTCTTTATTCTTTTTTATTCCATTTTATTTTTACTTTGTAATAAAAAATAAAAGTTTTGTAGCTGCAAACAGTATTTTCAAAACTGATAAATTTTGGCTGCAAACTTTTAGAGGCATAATTGGAGCTGTGGGGCTATTATTTATCTTCTATGGTTTTGCAAATTTGCCACTTGCTGAAGCTTCTGCCTTAAACTTCTCTACAACTTTATTTGTTACTGTTCTGTCTGTACCTATATTAAAAGAATCTGTTGGATGGAAACGTTGGCTTGCTGTTTTTGTAGGATTTTCTGGTGTTTTGTTCATTGCCCAGCCATCCACAGGCACCTTTATGAGCCTCAGTTTTTTGGTTGCAGGCATAGCTCTTTTGGGAGCATTTTTAGATTCTCTTAGCCTAGTCTACAATCGTCTTTTATCTAAAACAGACTCTTCTCTTTGTATACTTGCGCATTATTCTTTATGGATGCTGCTTGTTAGCTTTCTATTTTTCTTAAAAAACCCTGTTATACCAAGCCTTACGAATATTATTTTACTTATGGGCGTAACTGTGGGTAGTTCTTTTGGACAATATGCTGTAACTAAGGCTTTTTCTTATGCTGAAGCTTCTCTAATATCTCCTTTTTTCTACCTGCTTATTGCCTGGGGTGTTTTGTTTGGATATTTATTTTGGCAGGAAGTACCCACAGACAACGTTCTTTTTGGCTCTTTTATTGTTATTTGTGTGAGTATTTTTATGTCACGGAATAAAAAAAGCAGATTTAGTTTTTCTAAAAATTTTAAGAACTGACTTTTCTTCCCTCTTTTTTTTGATTTTCCCACATCTTTGCATAAATTCCTTTTTTACAAAGCAACGCATTGTGTGACCCTTTTTCTCGTATTTCTCCATTCACCAGCACAAGAATTTCATCAGCTTTAACAATAGTAGATAGCCTATGAGCAATAATAATCGTCGTTTTTCCCTTTGACACCTTTAGGATATTCTTTTGAATTTCTTTTTCTGTTGTTGTATCCAAAGAAGAGGTTGCTTCATCAAATAAAAAAATTTCTGGATTTTTGAGAACAATACGAGCAATAGCCAGACGTTGTTTTTCTCCACCGCTTAACTTGAGCCCTCTTTCTCCTACCAAAGTTTCATAACCTGCTGGTAATTTTTTTATTAAGCTTCCAAGCTCTGCCATTTCAGCAGCATGTATAATTTCTTCTTTTGTTGCACCGGGCTTTGCATACGCAATATTGTACTTTAGCGTTTCATTAAAAAGCACTGTATCTTGTGGTACAACACCTATACACTTCCTTAGTGAACTTTGGGTTACATTTTTTATGTTCTGTCCATCTATTGAAATACTACCGCTGGTTACATCATAAAAGCGGCATAAAAGTCTTGCTATGGTTGATTTTCCAGATCCACTGGGTCCAACTATTGCTGTTGTCTTCCCAGGCTGTAAGAAAAAACTTAACTCTTTTAAAATTTTTCTCTTATCCCCATAAGAAAAACTAACTTTTGAAAATTCTACTTCTCCTACCCCTTCTTGCAGATCTTTAGCTTCTGGCGCATCTAGCACATCTATTTTTTCTTCCAGTATATCAAATACTTCTTCAAGATTAACCAAACCTTGTTTAATTTCTCTATATGCAAACCCTAGATTACCCAAAGGAATATATAGCTGAATTAGGTATGTATTTATTAAAACAAAATCCCCTATTGTCATTTGATTGTGAATAATGCGATAAGCTGAAAACAACATGAAAAGAATAGTGCTTAAAGAAATAATAAAACTCTGACCAATATTAAGAAAAGACAGGCTCCTTTTTAGTTTAGCAGATGCTTCTCCATATTTTTTAAAAGAATTGCTAAAACGATCATGTTCATATTTTTCATTTGAAAAGTATTTAACTGTTTCATAGTTAAGCAAACTATCTATACTTTTGGTGTTACTATCATTATCTGCTTGATTCATTTTTCTCAAAATACTGTTTCGCCATCCTGTCATTCTTAGTGTAAAAACTATATAGGATGCCATTGTTACAATCATAATTATGGAAAAAGAAGCCTCATACATATACATCAGAACAATAAGAGTAAAAAGTATTTCTAGAATCGTCGGAAAAATATTAAAAGTTAAAAACCGTAAAATTCTATCTATGGAAAGCACGCCTCTTTCTATGACACGTGTAATTTTTCCTGTTTTTCTATCTAAATGAAACCTAAGACTAAGACTATGCAAATGCTTGAAAACTTTCATTGCCAAAACATGTACAGCTTTTTGCTCCAACCGAATAAAAATTATATCTCTCATCTCAGAAAAAAAGCATGAAAGAACACGAGAAAGGCCATAAGCTACCAACAAACCAACTGGTATAGTGAGACCCCCCTGTAAATCACTTGTTAAGCTTAGAGCATCTATGGCCTTTTTATAAAAAATAGGCATATATACGGTAATAACTCTTGATATTACCATGAAAACAGCAGCTAAGACTAAGTAACTTCTAAATACCTTATTCTCTTTTGGCCAAAAGCATGAAAACAGTTTCTTGGCTATTTGTAGACTTGTGTTTCTTGAATTTTTTAGGGACGTCATCTTGCTAGTTGCTTGATTATTATTTCTCCTTAAGTAATATAGAATAGCGTTTTAAAAACCAACAGAAAACTTCAATGGATCAGTTAAAAAATATAAAGCAAACTAGACATGCGAGATTTATATACTGTGAAAAAATTATAAAACTTATTTCTTTGCATGGGGAAGAGGCATTAACCTTTTCTTTTCTAAGCAGGGAGTTAAATCTTCCTCTTGCCTCATTGTATAATTTATTTCCCTCCTCATCTCAGCTTATTGTAGCTCTTCAAGCTTACTTCCAAGAAAATTTTTTAAAAGCAACTGAAGATATAAAAGACGATCTTCGAGATGATGAGATAACAGCAAAAGAAATCTTATTAGAACTTATACTTGTGCGGCTGGAGTCTCTTTCTCCTTATAAAAAAGCCTGTGAAATTTTATTAAAAAACCAAATAAAAGATTTACAAGCTACCCCCAAAATAGTGGAGACCTTTTTTGATTCTATAAAATGGCTTTTAGATTTGGCAAATCTCCAAATAAGTGGACCTTATGGCCTTACAAGATCTAAGGTCTTGGGCTTTATTTATTTAGAAACGGCTCAAGTATGGTTTAAAGATACCTCTTGGGATTTAACATCCACAAGTGCTCATCTAAATGAGCGTTTAGACCAAGCAGAAAAACTTTTCCCTCTTATTTGGAAACGCTTCTAAGATCAACTGGCTACACCAAAGTTCTTGACTTTTTTCCCAAAGACTTCTAAATATTCCCTATATTAGTTGCGGCGGAGTAGCTCAGGTGGTTAGAGCAGCGGAATCATAATCCGCGTGTCGGGGGTTCAAGTCCCTCCTCCGCTACCACCATCCCCAAAGAATAGTGACTATATTCCATGTGTGGCATCTTTTTTTCGAAGAAAGAACAAATAGGAAAACTCGAAGTAACTATCTTTTTTCTCTAAACAAGGCTAAAAAACTTATCATGAATAAAATAACCCTCCTGGTCTTTTTGACTATAGGTTTTTTTACTTTTTTACCAGGTACTTCATTGGCTCAAAAATCAATAGAAGGACATGACCTTTATGAGATAGCTCCCTCCTTACTTCCTTGTAGTTTATCTCAAAGATGCTCACACCCTACAAGCACACACCACTCCTCGACAGAGCTATTATATGGGCTAGAAAACTTGCCCTATGTTGCTTTTTATTCTCATGTTACGCACGAAACTTTAGTTTTATCTTTTCCCTTGGAATCAAGTGCTTCTCCTCACAATGTATTTGTGATTCAGTCTCACCTAAAATAACAACCTTTTTATTCTCAGGCTACTGTGTTTTCTGCACAAAAAGTATATGATCTGCGAAAAAGAAAAGCTCCACATATAGATCAAGAAAATAGTATTCTTTTTACAGATTTTTTCTTGGGAAACACACCTGTTATTACTGAATATGAGGCAGCAGACTCTTCTTCTGGGACTTTTCCTGTGAAAATAAAACAATTCTTCAAGTCACTCCTTCACATCTTAAGGAGATGTGTCATAAAAAATCTACATCTATACAGGGTTGCCCCACCTCCTGCATAGGCTGCTAGGAGGTTAATGATATTTGCTAGCATTTGGCAGTGCAAAAAAATCATCTGATACAGTAGGGTTTTTTTCATAGTCTTTAAAAACCAAATACGTCGTAGAGTTATCTTCGTTCTTTAACTGCCAGCCAGATAGTTGCCCTGTTTTTCTATTAAAAAAAATACTAACAGCCCCTTGCAAATCCTTTGCTTTAATATCATATACCCTATGACCTGATTGATCTTCCCTAGCCTTTAGGTATGTTACTAAGCTTATAAAAGCTTCTGGATCATCGAATAAATATGCTAAGGGAAAGTCCTCTTTATGGATATAGGATATTTGCTTTAATTCTGTATCGTCTTGAGCAAGCCAATAGCCATCAAAGGTGAATTCATATGGCGTATCTCCCGTTTTATAAATCATTTTAAACTTATGATTTTTACTAAAAAAGAAAACACCCGCTGACTGACCACCATTTCTATGATTATTATCTTGAAAAAACCTAGCTTTAAAGGATGGCATATTCTCTAATTCTTTTCTTAAAGTTTCTTTGGCTGTCTCATCAATATCAACCTTCTCACTTGAAAAGGATAAGTTAAAAAAACCTGTGAGCGTTATGCTTACGAGGAGTACACATACCATGACTTGTATTTTTTTACTTATGCTCTTTTTGCCACTTATTATTTTTTTCATGCCTTTATTCTCTTTCTCAAAAATAAATATATATACTTGATAAAATATTTTTTATTTAGTTTTGAGTATTTTTTAAAAGAATTTTATTATATGTTCCCAGAAAGCCATCTGCAAGGATAAAAGGCTTCACCTCTCCAACCATTACATAATAATATTTATATGGCTATGTTTTTCAATGACGCAAAACATATTTTGGGAATAATTGAAAGAGAGCATGCCGTATCTTACAGCTATTTTTTAATATTTTCTCTTGTTAAAAAATAATATATCCCTATCTTGGAAAATAATTATGACCATGCTAGGGTGGGCGAATATTATAATTTTATTAGCAAAAGAAAATCATTATGCGCCGATTACACCATTTTCCTCTCTGTCCTTTTTCTCGAACAATTAGACTTATTCTTCAAGAAAAAAAACTAGAATTTACACTCGTTTCTGAGGCAATTTCAGAAAAAGAAGAAATATTTGAAATAGAACCTACTGGCCGCTTGCCAATGCTTGTAGACTTCTTTCCCCACAGCAAAGACGAAGAAATTTTGGTGGTCACATCAAGCCCTATTATGGAATATTTAGACGAAGTGTATACAGACTCTAAAGTTTTAGGAGAATCTGCTATTGAAAGAGCAGAAGCAAGGCGTCTTATAGGTTTAACAGAGTATAAAATTTTTTCAGAAGTGACAGAGCCATTTCTACAAGAGAAGGTTTTAAAGCGCCTTCGAAAGAAAGGAGCGCCAAATTCAATGGAGCTAAGAAAAGCACAACAAAAATTAAGCTATCATTTTAACTCTTTATCCTGGCTGTTATCCAAGCGTACGTGTTTGTCTGGAGAAAATATGAATGCAGCAGATTTTACAGTTGCTGCACATCTGTCAGTTTTAGATTATTTAAGTGCTATTCCATGGCAAAGATACGCAACTTTACAAGCTTGGTATTCTCGTATAAAAAGCCGACCTTCTTTTAGATCCTTACTTATGGACCAGGTATCTGGCATACTTCCACCAGAACACTATAAATCTTTAGATTTTTAGGATATCCGGTGATATCATTCTACTTTTAGGATTATTTCAAATTATAGTTTGTTTTCTTCCCCTTTTTTAAAAAACTACTTTCCAATAACGCTATTATCTCGTAGCCTATGTAGAATGGTCTATCTAAACTTTAAGGGTTATTCCGTTATGTGTACAATCTCTTTGTCATATCTTATTATAGCAGCTTGTATAGGCTATTTTATGGGAAGTGTCCCCTATGGGGTTTTACTAACGCGATTAAACGGTCATAGGGACCTGCAAAAAAAGGGGTCGAGAAATATAGGAGCGACAAATGTCTACCGTGTCGCTGGCAAAAAACTTGGTTTTTTGACTTTATTTTTTGACTATTTTAAGGGCTTTCTCACTGTTCTTCTTTGTCTTTACCTTAATTTAAATATTTATGTTGCTGGTTTTGCGTGTGTTTTGGGACATATGTTTCCTATTTGGTTAAAATTCAAGGGTGGTAAAGGTGTTGCTTCTTATATAGGCGTTCTAACCGGTTGGTCATTTATACCAGGTGCTTTTGCCACGATTATATGGCTAATAATCTTGACAATTACAAGAATATCTTCTTTAGCCAGTCTTTGTTGTGTGGTCAGCTCTCTGTTTTTCTTAGGCCTTTGGGGAAAAGGGTCTGCTTTATTATTTGCTATACCTTTGGCTATTTTAATTTTTATAAAGCATACGGGCAATATAAAGAGACTTCTTTTAGGAAGAGAAAGTTAAAAAATTTTTCTTAGGATGACTGCTCCTGTAAATAATTACTTTAAAATATGCCCCTATTAAAAACTATTTTAAAATAGTTTTTAATAGGATCTTGCGAGAAATACACTTAACTGGTAAGGCTAAATATCTGGTTACAAATGTTTTTACTGTTAACTAGAAACTATAAAAAAAAGGCTCAGAATGACACAAAGTGTTGTAGTTGTAGAATCACCAGCAAAAGCTAAAACTATAAATAAATATTTAGGTAAAAATTATACAGTTTTGTCCAGTTATGGACATATTAGAGACCTTCCTTCAAAAAATGGATCTGTTGACCCTGACAATGATTTTTCTATGCTGTGGGAAATGAATACGAAGGGAAAAGCACAGGTAAAATCTATTCAAGAGGCTTTAAAGGAAGCAGATTCTCTTTTGCTAGCAACTGACCCTGATAGAGAAGGTGAGGCCATATCTTGGCATATTTATGAAATATTAAAAAAGAAAAAAATCCTTCAAAACAAAGATGTTAAACGTATTGTTTTTTATGAAATAACCCCCTCTTCTATAAAAGCTGCTTTAGATAAACCTCGTTCCATTGATGAAAATCTAGTTGATGCTTATCTTGCGCGCCGTGCTTTAGATTATCTAGTAGGTTTTTCTCTATCGCCTATTTTATGGAGAAAACTTCCTGGAAGTCGCTCTGCTGGCCGTGTACAATCCGTTTCTTTAAAACTTATAGCGGAAAGAGAAAATGAAATAGAACTTTTTCGTTCCCAAGAGTACTGGTCTTTACATGTGCTACTTCAAGCCTCCACTGGTGCAAAATTTGAAGCTCAACTGACATCTCTTAATGGCAAGAAAGTTGAAAAGTTTCAGTGGAAAGAAAAAGCCGAATCAGATAAAATCCTAAACCGATTAAAGGGTTATGCTTCCTATACTGTTACTACTTTAGAAAAAAAACAACAAAACAGATATCCCAGCGCTTCTTTTACCACCTCCACGCTTCAACAAGAAGCATCGAGAAAACTTGGATTTCCTACATACAAAACGATGAATGTGGCACAAAAACTTTATGAGGGAATAAAAGTTGCATCTCAGACAATTGGTCTCATAACTTATATGCGTACCGATAACGTAAATATATCTTCTTCTGCGACACAAGCCGCCAGATCTATGATAAAGGACACTTGGGGTAATCAATATGTTCCAAAAACCCCAAGATTTTTTAAATCAAAGGCCAAAAACACACAAGAAGCACATGAAGCTATTCGTCCCACAGACTTTTCTCTTTCTCCAGAAAGAGCTGCCTCTTATTTAGATGCAGATCAGTTAAAACTTTATACACTCATCTGGAAAAGATCGGTGGCAAGCCAAATGTCAGCTGCAGAGTTTGAGCAAGTACGAGCTAAGTTTTTATCACCAGATCAGTATGCAGAATTATCTGCCAGTGGGTCTACGCTTATTTTTGATGGCTTTTTAAAACTATACAAAGAAGGAAAAGATGAAGACGAAAGCACAACAGACCCTTCTATATTGCCACCTTTGAGTAAAAATGATGATGTGAAAAAATTAAAAGATAGAGCTGATCAGCACTTCACACAACCCCCACCCCGCTATACAGAAGCGTCTTTGGTGAAAAAAATGGAAGAACTAGGCATAGGTCGGCCATCCACATATTCAAATATTATTAAAGTACTAATCGACCGCCAGTATGTAAAACTTGAGAAAAAAAAATTTATTCCAGAAAGTCGTGGCCGTGTCGTTACATCCTTTTTAGAAAACTACTTCCAGCAATTTGTCCAATATTCTTTTACAGCGGATTTGGAGAATAAATTAGATGATATCTCCAATGGCAAGCTAAAGTGGAAGACACTTCTTGCTAATTTTTGGAAATCTTTACGAGAAAATGTTCAGGAAGCTGAAAAACTTAAGATATCTGATGTTCTTGATGCTTTAACGAATGCTCTTGAGCCATATCTATGGCCTTGTGAAGAATCAAATGCGCCTCATGATCGAACTTGTCCGAAGTGCAAAACACATAAGTTATCTTTAAAAGTTGGAAAATTTGGTGCTTTTATTGGTTGTGAAGATTATCCTTCTTGTAGTTATACAAGAAAACTATCTGAAACAGAGGAAGAAAAAAAGGAAGACTCTGGAAAGAGCGAGGATACCACTTGGCCTCGAGTGTTAGGGGCAACACAGGAAGGTTGCGAAGTTACTGTTAGAAAAGGTCCTTATGGTTTTTATGTCCAGTTAGATAACCCTAAAAATAAAAAAGAAAAACCAAAGCGTGTAAGTATTCCAAAAAATTATGATCCTTTAACTTTTACCTTCATGCAAGCATCAACTCTCTTATCTTTTCCCAAAGAAATATCTGTTGACCCTAAAACAGATAATATTATTTACGTTGGTCTTGGGAGGTTTGGTCCATATCTAAAAGTAGACAATACTTTTTATTCCTTGCCAAAAGGTGAAGATATTATGACAATAGATGCTAAAAAGGCCTTAAGTATCCTGGAGGAAAAAAGAAATAAAGAGCCTGCTAAAAAAAGAAAAAGCTCTGCTGTTAGAAAGGCAAAAAAGCCAAAAATGAACAAATAAACTATTCCATGACTCAGAAAAAAACATCCAGAAAAAAGACTTCTGCAAAAACTTCTTCTCTACCTTCTCACATGGATATTCAAGCTTATATAGAAAGTCTGACCTACTCTCCTTCTCTTGAAGAAATTATGGCTCATTTCAAAGTAAAAAAGAAAAAGAAAGGGGCCTTGATTTCCCGTCTCAAAAAAAAGAAAAAAGAAGATGATCCTCATTTCAGTAAAGGAGGTCCCTCTTCCTTAAAAAAAGAAACAAAGTCGCCAAAAGTTTTACAGGTAGTTGTAACGAAAAAAGAAAACCATTATCTTGTGGCAAAACCCATAAATAGCAACACTACTTCTTATGTTTTACATATAAATACTCCCAAAAATGATATAGTAGATGTGAGCGATATAATTCTTGTTTTTCGAAAGAATTTGATAAAGAAAAATATTTACAAGGCATCATTTTTGAAGAAATTTACTAAAGAGAGAACGTCTGATCGAGATATCATTGGCGTTATAAAAAAACTAGGAAAAAAAAGAAAGCTTTTCCCTGTAGATAGACGTTTAGCATCCAGTTATCAAATCTTAGAAGATTCTTCAAAAGGAGACTCTGGTGATTTAGTAAAGGGGGCTATTGTAAGAGATTATGGAAAATCTGGCGGTTGTGTTTCTATTAAAAAGATTCTTTGCCGTCAGGCAGATCCAAAATTTATTAGCCTTATTGATCTCTATCAGTCTGATATCCCATATAAATTTTCTAAAAAAGCATTAGATTTAGCAGATAGTGCAGAGCTTCCTCCTTTGGAACAACGGGAGGATTTAAGACATATTCCTCTTGTAACTATTGATCAGGAAGATGCCAAAGATTTTGATGATGCTGTCTTTGCAGAAAAAACAGACCAAGGGTGGCATATTATTGTAGCAATTGCAGATGTTGCTTATTATGTTCCCTATGAGAGCGTTTTGGATAAAGAGGCTTATGAACGTGGCAATTCCACCTACTTTCCCAATCTTGTTATTCCCATGCTCCCTGAGTCTTTATCCAATGGCATGTGTTCTTTACGGCCAAATGAAGACAGGGCAAGTATTGCTGTGCATATGTGGATAGACACACAAGGAAACTTGTTAAAACATCGTTTTTCCAGAGCTTTAATAAAATCTCATGCTCGCCTTACCTATAACCTTGTTCAGCAGGTTTATAATGCACCTGAAACAAACCCTAAGGTTTGGGATCTCATAAGCCCTCTTTATGGAGCTTATCAGTGCTTGCAGCATGATAGAGTTAGAAGAGGAACTTTAGAGCTTGAACTGGAAGAGCCATGTATTATTTTTGATAAAGCAGGTTCTGTTAAAGAAATTTCTTCACGACAAAGACTTGAAAGCCATAAGTTAATAGAAGAAATGATGATTTTAGCAAATATTTCAGCAGCTAAATCTCTATCTAGCAAAAACATGCCCTCTCTTTTCCGTATTCATGAAAAACCAAACACAGAAAAAGTGCTTCTTCTTTTAAATGCTTTAAAAACCATGGGTATTGAGGCAAAGAATATTACCAAAGCGACAGATCCGCATTTCTTTAATGCTATCTTAGAAAGCGCAAAAAGCCAGCCCACATGGTTTTTGGTCCAAGACTTAGTGCTTCGCACACAGGCACAAGCGTTTTACCGGCCAGAAAACATTGGTCATTTTGGCTTAAGCCTTGACTATTATACTCATTTTACCTCTCCCATACGGCGATATGCTGACCTGGTTGTGCATCGTTCTCTTATTACTGCGCTAAATTTGGGTATAGGTGGCTGGGATAAGGCGCCCAGCCTTGACTTGTTAAAAGAAACTGGCACGCATCTATCAACCACAGAAAGAACCTCCAAAATGGCTGAGAGAAATGCTATAAACCGTTATATGATTTCTTTTCTGGAAGATAAAGTTGGAGCACATTTTCATGGACATATCTCTGGTGTTCATACAGCGGGTCTTTTCATAGAGTTGGATGATACTGGTGCTGAGGGTTTTTTACCAAAAGGTAATTTACCTCATGACGTATACCGTCTTTTAGAAACAAAACCTTGCTTGCAAGGCCGCGGGAATAGCTTCACTTTAGGGGATCCTATTCGTGTAAAACTAAAAGAAGCAAATGCTTATAAAAATGGTATGATCTTTTCATTTCTTGGAAAATAGATTTCTTTTTCCTCAAAAACATCTCTTTTAAAGATGGCATCCCCAACGGGAATCGAACCCGTGTCTTCGCCGTGAAAGGGCGATATCCTAGACCGCTAGACGATGGGGACACAACTAATTAAAATATTCTAAATATTCAATTTAGGTTAACATTTACATAATTTTTATTTGAAAATCAAGTATTTTTTAGCCATCCCCCTCAGAAAAAAGTCTTTCTGTTTCTGTCTCTTCCCAAGGAAAAACGATCCACGCATTTATCTCTGATACATAGCTATCTGCATATGATTTTCCTTTTTCCTTTGCATATATAGATGCATAATGTGCCTTGGGCAGCATTTCTTTTATAATTTTTGCTGTTGTTCCTTTGTCCACAAGATCATCTATAACTAGCCAGCCATCTCCTTCCTTTTCTTTTGAAATATTTTTTAGAACTTTTGCACTGGACTGTTTATGAGTTTTGTCATCATAGCTTGAGATACAAACAGTTTCTATTAACTTAATATCTAGGCTTCTCGCTAGAATAGCAGCGGGCACTAGACCACCACGTGTAACAGCAACAATACCTTGCCATTTTATCTTTGGAAGAGCCAAAGATAAAATTTGAACATCCCGATGAAATTCACGCCAAGTGATAAAAATTTTTCTCGACAAGCTTTTACTCTCCTACTTTTAAGTATCTTTCTCTTATTTTTTTCTTGCTCGCTTTTTTGTTAGAAAGTAGACAATAACGCCTACAACAACCAGTACAAGAATAATAATAGCTAGTATCTTTTGACCACTTTCAAACTTACTTTGTATAACCTCTACCATTTCTGCAAAATAGTATCCCAAACCGCTAATAACAATAGACCAGATAGCTGCAGCTGTAAGTGTTAAAAATGCATATCTTTTCTGAGAAACACCTGAGAGGCCAACAATAATAGGCGTAATGGTCCTAATGCCATAAACAAATCTAAAGCCTAATATCAAAATTGTATTATGTTTTTTCATTAACCTCATGGCTTTTTCTGATTTTTTTTTCATACTGGGAAAGCGCTTTAATATACGTTCTCCACAAAAATACCCCACCCAATAGAGTGTTTGATCATGAATAATCGCACCTACAAAAGAAAAAAGCATAACGGTGGGGAGTTTAAAATAACCATGATAGGCTAGGCTTCCTGCAACTAAAAGAAAAACTTCTCCCTCAATTAGAGCGGCAATAATGAGAAAAGTATAGCCATAATCGTAGAATAATTGTTCCACAGAATGATCCCTTAACTTAAACTTATGAATAGGTGTAATCTATAGCAAATTAACAGAATAATAAAAAGAAAAAGTAGCATTTAGTAATTAAATATATCCTTAAAACCATTTATACCTCCTACATAGTAAGTTCTTATGCCTTTTAAGAACTTAGAAAACTCACCTTCACTCCCTTGCAAGATGTACTACAGAGAAACCTATTACTTTTGACAGCAGTATCCATAAAAAGCGTATACTCCCTGCACCAGGGCAACAGGAATAAATAGCAAGAGTCCTTCCCAGCTTTTTAACTGCCAATAATAAACTCCCAATAAGAGGATACTCCCCTGAAATAGAACAAATAAACCAGACAGCAGAGAGACTTGCCAATGTTGCCATCCACGCAACACAAGTTTTTGATACAGGTGTGTTTGATGTGCTTTAAATATATCGTCTCCCTTGAAAAATCTCACAAGAATAGTCCAACTTGCATCAAATATGAAGTTAAACAGCAGCAAAGGCATAACAAAAAAATAATCCCAGTTAATAATAGTAATTAACAAGCCTAAAGTTCCAAAAATAAATCCTAAAAACTGGCTACCAACATCTCCCATAAACAATCGAGCTTTGGGAAAATTAAAAACTAGGAAGGTAGCCACACCAAATAGAATATAGTATGTAAAGCTATAGGCTTCAAATGATTGTACACGAAGGGCGATAAAAGAAAAAAACAAGCAAACACCTATAGCCTCTATTGCAGCATTTCCATCTATACCATCCATAAAGTTATACATATTTCCCAAAGCAATTAACCACAGCACACCAAAAACAAATAAGAGCATTTTTTCCAATAGAGTAAATGCCAATGCACTGTCTGTAAAAAACATACAAATAGCACTTGTCCAAATTGCGAAAAACACTTGAAAAAGAAATCGTTTTTTCCAGCTAATACTGGAGCAATCATCCCAAAATCCCATAATAGCCATCAAAAAAGAAGGTAAAAAAAGAAAAAACATAAGCGGTTGGTACATACTTATAACAATAAATAGTAGACTTGTGGGAACAACAAAAGCCAATCCACCTCCTCTTGGGGTTGGAGTATGGTGCAAAGAACGTTCATTGGGATGATCGACAATAAACGAACGACTCATATAAAAACTTATTAAAAATGATATGATGATGATTAACCACCATGCTTTAGAAAAATCTAAAACAATTGATGTTAGAACTTGCATAAAGTAACCCTAATTTTTTTCTCCAAATTTATTTAAAATTAAATTTTTTAGAAATTCATGTACAGCTTTCTCTTCTTGTCCTATAACACGCACTTCTAAAGATGATCCATAAGAAGCTCCTAAAAGCAATAAGTCTACGATGGAGTTTGCTTGAACTTCTAATTCTCCACCTTCTTTTTTTATAAAAACTTGTGCTTCTTTATTTTTCAAGCTGCTAACAATCTTTGCAGCCACTCTTGCATGTAGCCCTCGTTGATTAATAACTTTGGCTTTAAAGGTAATCATTTCTCTTCCTTTAGCAAATGTCCTGCAACATGAACATATTTTCTACCTGCTTCTTGTGCTTTAGTAATGGCCTCTGCAAAGGAACATGAGTTTCTTATCTCAACTAATTTTATAAGCATGGGAAGATTCATACCAGCAATGACTTCAACTTTTCTATCTTCCCCCAGTAAGGAGATAGCTAGATTAGAGGGTGTACCACCAAACATATCTGTTAAGATAATAACCCCACACCCTGTATCTACTGATGCTATGGCTTTTTGGATATCTATTCTACTTTTTTCCATGTCGTCATCGCTGCCAATATCTATAGCTTTTATTTGACGTACATCGCCTAAAATATGTTTAAGAGATACAACAAATGCCGATGGTAAGGTGCTATGACCAACTATAACAATACCCAGCATAAAAACCTCTTATAATTTTTTATAGTGAATTGTAATTATAGAACTATGATAAAACCCTGCAATGAAAAAGTTCATATTATCCCACGGAGTTTTCCCTACTATATTTTTAAAGTTTTGAGAAGTTAGCACCCCACCCGCTTGCTTTTAAAGATTTTGCAAAAGTGTTAAAAAACTTCCTTGAAAAGGTTTTTAAGAGCTTTTTGGGGAAGATTTTTTGATACTTTTTTTATAAGTTTATTTTTTAGTTTTTTAATATTATTCTCCAAGGGCTTTTTGATACTTTGGGCAACTAAGTTTTCTACACCATTGGTAATCAAGGCACCTATAGTACTCCAAAGGTCTTGGTTTTTTTTATAAGTTCCTTTTTTATCTAGGTTTATCAAGCCGCCATCTCCCCCTTTTATTTGCCAATAAACTTCATCTTTTTTATACAAAAGATTGAAATCCATTTTCAACAAACCAATAAATGATGAAGCAGGACCTAAAACAGATTTATTAATGCGCGCTTCAAGAGATCCACCCAAGCTCAAAGCTTTCAAAGATTTTTCCCAAATTTTACATTTAATAATACCCGTAGCATACTTGCTTTTTTTAATATTAAGCAGAATTTTTGCTTGTTTTTTAGGCAAAAGAACATCTGCATGCATCTGCAAGGTAATTTTCTCAGGCTTTTCTATTTTTCCTTTTAGTTTCAGGTCTAAACTCCCAAATTGACTAAAGTAAAGTTTCCCCTCTACACCGGAAGCTTGAAATATTTTACTGCTATCATGAATGGTTATTTTCTTTATAAAAAACTTATCTATAATAGCAGAAATTGATAACTTGGGTGTTTTGGGCCAAGTAATAATAGGCTGGTTATTATTCTGTATTTCTTGGGTAGCAGTAGTAATATCCTTACCCCTATATCTTTTTTCTTCAGTTTGATATAGATTAGATTTCTTTTGAGGCATATATATATCTATTTTTTCAGCAGATATATTTCCTATGTGGAGGTTGCCGTAGAATAATGCTTTCCAGTATCCCATGGAAGAAAAATCTTTTACCCGTACAATAACTAACTTGTTTTTGCTTATTTCTAGAAGTCCAATAGAAAAGGAGAAAGGTAGAGTCCCTGTTAACTTTTCTACTCTAGTATCAATGTTAGCTGAGCTTTTTAAATTCTCTTGTATAAACGAGACTAGAAATTTTTGCCCTGTATTTGAGCTAAGATAAAAATATAAACCAGAAATTATAATGCCCCATAGAGAAACAAAAATAATTAATGTATATGAAAAATACTTTATTATTTTTTTGAACATGTCTATTCAGGTTCTCTTCTTTATTTAAAGTAACACTGCTGAAAGTTGTTTTCAAAAGAGCTACAGGTATCACAAGGCTCTATTCGCAAAACCTACCACTTGTTTAGACGTTTAGTTAAGCTTTGGCTGCATTTAAAAAAAGGAAATGTTTTTGCTGCAACATCCACCATCTTCCCAGTCCTGGGATTTCGTCCTGTGCGTGCTGGACGTTTTCTCGCACCAAAGGCACCAAAGCCTCTAAATTCCGCTCTTCCCCCTGAAGCTAGAGTTTCAGATATCATAGAAAAAACCTCGTGTACTGATTTTTCAATATAAGCAGCGGGCAAGTGTTTAAATTCTTGAATCAATGCTTCTATGAGCTCTGAGCGTGTCATTTTGGCTACATATCCTTGTTTTATTTGTTTTTATTCTACTTTTATAATAAAATTATTACAAGAGTATTTTTAAAAATTTCTAGTCACTTTATGAGCTGCAAATAATTCTTGGACACTGATATTTTTATAGTCCATTCTCACTGAAAAGTTATTTATAAAATCCCCTATCGAGTAAAAACAGTTATTATCTTTACCTTCATTGCTATAAAGGCGTTCAGTGATTAAAAAAAAAGCATCTCCTTTATATATTAGGAGATGCTTTTTATGTTAAGAAGGGAAAAAGCTTCTATTTTTTCTCTTCTTTTTTAGGCTTAGATTCCTTGCTTTCTTTGGAGGCAGCATCAAGAGATCCTTCTTTTGCTTTATCCAGTGCAGCGCCTAGAATATCACCAAGACTGGCACCACTATCAGAAGACCCATACTCTTCCATAGCCTTCTTTTCTTCTTTTATCTCTCGTGCTTTTATGGAAAGTCCAACACGATGATCTTTTTTATCCAAAGAAGTAACAAGCGCATCTACCTTCTCTCCAACAGCAAAGCGATCAGTTCTTTGTTCTGAACGTTCACGAGACAAGTCTGCACGGCGAATAAAGCTAACAACTTTTCCATCCAAAAGCGTAACCTCTATACCACCTTCCTGAACTTTAGAAATAGTACAAGTAACAACTTGATCCTTCTTTAACTGAGCAATACTATCACCCACAACATCTGACGTTAACTGCTTTACACCTAGGCTAATTCTTTCTTTTTCTGGATCAATATCCAGAACTTTAACCTTTATAAGCTGGCCGGGCTTGTAATCTTTGATAGCTTCTTCACCTGCTGTATCCCAAGATAAATCAGAAATGTGGATCATGCCATCAATATCTTCATTTAGAGCAATAAACATACCAAAATCTGTTATATTACGAACTTCTCCCTCTATTTCTGCCCCAACTTCATTTTCTTTGGCAAAAACTTCCCAAGGGTTATCGTTAACCTGCTTCATACCCAGGCTCAATCGACGTTTTTCTGCATCAGACTCAAGAACTTTCACTTCAACTTCTTGGCTAGTTGCAACAATTTTTCCCGGATGAAGATTTTTCTTTGTCCAACTCATTTCAGAAACATGAACAAGACCCTCCACACCGCTGGAAAGCTCAACAAACGCTCCATAATCCGTAATATTTGTCACAGTTCCTTTATGGACAGTTCCTGGTTCGTATGTTTTTTCAATATGCTTCCAAGGATCATCTTCCAGCTGCTTCATCCCCAAAGAAATCCTTGAGGTTTCTTTGTTAAACTTAATAACTTTTACGTTAATAATATCTCCAACTTTCAAAATATCACTCGGATGATTGATGCGTCGCCATGATATATCTGTCACGTGCAAAAGACCATCCACACCGCCAAGATCAACGAATGCACCATAGTCTGTGATATTTTTTACAACACCTTCAAGAACACGTCCTTCTTCCATGGATGCAACAAGTTCTGTTTTTGTCTCTGCACGGCTTTCTTCCAGCAAAGCCCGACGAGAAACAATAATGTTTTCACGAACACGGTCCATTTTTAAAATCATAAAAGGCTGGGGAATATTCATTAGTGGTGCGACATCTTTAATAGGCCTTATATCTACCTGGCTACCTGGCAAGAAAGCAACAGCTCCTCCCAAATCCACAGTAAAACCACCTTTAACACGGGTAAACATAACACCTGTAACTGGTTTTTTCTCTTCGGCAGACTTTTCAAGGTCTTTCCAAACTGACTCCAGTCGAGCTTTCTCCCGGCTAAGAACCAGCTCTCCATTTCTGTCTTCCAAACGTTCAATAAAAACATCAACAACTGATCCAACCTCTAGGCTGCCATCTCTAATCATTGATTCAAATTCAATACGAGGTATCCGTCCCTCAGATTTAAGCCCTGTATCAACAACAACATTTTCATCGTCTATGGAAACAACTGTCCCTTTAACAACCTGCCCTTCAGAGAACCCTTGGGATCCAGCTTCACAGCTTTCAAATATATCTTGAAAGCTTTGGCCCTCAAAATCTTTTGCAAATTCTTTTGTATTAAATGTTTTTTTTAAATTTTCATAAGCGGTCATACTATATCCTTTTTGTTAGTGTTACTCAAAAACCCCTCTTCTGTGGTTTAAAAAAGCTGTATGACCTACTTCAAGTTTGCACTGTGCACAACTTCAAGCATTTTTTTCACCGTCGCTTTAGGGTCTATACTTGTTGTGTCTATTACAAAAGCTCCTCTTGGAATTTTCAGGGGAGACACACCCCTTTTTGCATCACGATCATCTCTTATCGTCAGTTCTTGCAAAACATCGCCGAGTATACACAACTCTCCTCTGCTTTGCAACTCTTTGAAACGTCTTTCTGCTCTCTCTCTTTGGTCTGCGGTAATATAAAACTTAACATCGGCATCTGGGAAAACAACTGTACCTGTATCTCTACCATCCACAACGATACCAGCCAAACTTGCCGGCAAGTTATGGGGCGCTGCTCTCTCCACAAGCAACAAAGCATCCCTTACACCTTTGTACTGAGCAACAACGGAGGCTGCCTGAGAGATTTCTTCTGTCCGCAGCTCATCGCTATGGCAGCATTCTTTAATATCTAATTTATTTGCCAAGCAAGCAACGGCTTTACTATCATTCAGATCAACATTATTTTGCAAAGAAAGCCAAGCAACGTATCGAAATAGTAGGCCTGTATCCAGGTAGGCAAAGTTCAGTTCTTTTGCTAAAAGCTTAGATACCGTTCCTTTGCCCGATGCCATTGGCCCATCCACGGTTATTATATGTTTTTTCATCTATATACTTTAAGCCCCATAAAAGTTTATAAAAAATCTATTACATGTAACATAAAAATTTATCTCTGGACATATACAAAAAGGCTCCTCAAATAGTGGAGCCTTTATTTTTTCCAACTTTTTGTTCCACCTAAAGAAGCGACTCTATCCATTCCTTAAGAGCGTTTTTTTGCATAAGACCAGCTTTCATGGATACAGCCTTCCCATCTTTGAAAAGAATCATTGTAGGAATACTTGTTACACCAAATCGAGATGGTGACTCTGGGTTTTCATCAATATTTACTTTAGCAACCAAAATCTTTTCTCCCATATCTTTAGCTAGTTCATCTAAAATTGGAGACAGCATCCGACATGGACCACACCATTCAGCCCAAAAATCAACAAGCACGGGAACTTTAGATTTCAAAACCTTAGTTTCAAAATGATCATCTGACACTTGCAGTACACCCAACATAACAACTCCTTTTTTCTCTTAAGTTTCGTGAATTCACTCTACCATAATTACGCAACCTTGTCTTCAAAAACTAAAAAAATCCTTTGATTTCTAAATTTTTTCAAGGCTCTCTTCCTTCACAGTTGCTTCTATCGTACTTGTTTTTTCAAGCGAGTTTGGGTCTTTCCCTATATTTTGAGAAAGGTCTTTTGCAAGGGGGTGCAAGGCATCATTTAGAACCCCAACTGATTTATTATAGCTACCAACACCCAACCTTAGCTGTCGCCCCAGTTTCTCCATCTCAGCACTTAAAAGAGAAAACTTATAATAAAACGTTTGAGCCGTTTTCCTTATCTCTTGTACTTTCTCTGCCATGGTTGCTTGCTGCCATCCATAAGCCATGGAGAGTAAGATAGCCATTAAGGTTGCTGGTGTTGCAATAACAATGTTTTGGCTGAAAGCCTCCTCCATTAACGTGGGATCAACCTCAAGAGCTGTGCTAAGAAAAGGGTCTGCCGGCAAAAACAAAATGACAAACTCTGGCGCCTTTGCAAACTGCTGCCAATAAGCTTTTCCTGACAAATCTTTTATATGAGATCGCAAATTTTTTGCATACATTTTCAAAGCCAACATTTGTTGAGCATCTGTTTGAGCCTCTTGGGCTTCAAGATATGATTTTATGGGAACTTTTGAATCTAGAACAATTTGTTTATCATCTGGCAAGTAAATTATCATATCTGGCCTAAAGCGTTCTCCTGCACTGTTTTCAGTATGAGCCTGCTCTATAAAATCACAATGTGGCAGCATACCTGCAAGCTCTACTAAGCGGCGCAGCTGCACCTCGCCCCAACGACCTTTTGCTGCCGGCAATCTAAGGGCTTTGGATAACGTAGATGTTTCACTTTTCAGTTTCTCCTGCGCCTCTATTAGTTCTTTAACTTGAATATGAATAGACGTGTAGGCCGTTATACGATTTTTTTCGATGTCTTCCAGTTTCTTATCCATAGATTTCAATCGATCTTTAAACGGGTCTAGCATCTCATTTATTGACCCTTGGCGTTCCTTCAAGTCTTTACTAGATAAAGCGTGCAATTTATCAAAAGAATTTCTTGCCATTTGAAAAAAAGCATCCATGTTCCCTTTAAGTGCTTGATCAGATAGGGCAGAAAAGGTTTGACTCAAGCGTTTTTCAGCCACTTCATAAACTTTTAGCTTTTCCTCAAAAACTCTTGTTTCTGTTTGTATATTTGCCTGCAAGGCAGCTATTGCTTCTCCCTGGTGCTTATTCTCTTTACGCAGCTTAGAAACTTCTTTTGCCCCAGATAACTTATCTCTCACAAGGGTAAAAAAAATGCAAACACCCATCACACTACCAAAGACGAAGCTTATAATCGATTCCACTGAAAAAAAATCTGCCATACTTGTTCTTTCTGCTTTCAAAATCCATTAAGTTCGTTTAGTAACATAACTAATTAATAATTTATATGAAAGTTTAATATTTTTAATAGAAAAGCAGAGGTGTTTTATGTCTTTTATGCAAGGTGTTCTGGGAATCTTTATTCTTATTTTAGGTTGCTGGTTTTTCAGCAACGATAGAAAAAAAGTATGTTTCAAACAAATAGTTATTGGTTTATCTATTCAAATAGTGCTTGCTGTCATCCTAACAGAAGTTCCTTTTGTACAGTCTCTTTTTTTCAAGCTTGCTGATGGTATAATGGAACTAAAAGACGCAACACTCAGGGGCACAAGCTTTGTTTTTGGGTATGTAGGGTCTGGAGACTTACCATTCCATGCGAAAGAAAATGCCAACACTTTTAGTTTAACATTTCAAGCACTGCCTATGATTTTTGTGGTGAGCGCTCTTTCTATGCTTTTCTTCTACTGGGGAATTTTACCAGCTATAGTTAAGCTGTTTTCTTGGATGCTTAAAAGATCTATGAATGTAGGAGGCGCTCTTGGCGTTTGCGCTGCAGCTAAGGTGTTTCTTGGTCAAACTGAAGCACCTTTGCTAATACGCCCTTACCTTAAAAACTTATCAAAAAGTGAAATTTTTACTGTTATGACACTGGGCATGGCAACAACCTCTGGCACAATAATGGCCTTATATGCAGCTATTTTAGGAAATGTAATACCCAATGTTCTGGCACATATTTTAACTGCTTCTATTATTAGCGTACCAGCTGCATTGACTATTTCTCGTATTCTTATACCTCAAACTGATACTCATACAGATGGAAACCTGGTTATGCCTTATAAATTCCGAAACTCTATGGATGCTATAGCTCAGGGAACTTCTGATGCCATAAAGCTTTTTATTAACATTGTGGCTATGCTTATTGTATTTGTGGCTCTTGTGGCTCTCGTAAATAGAATTTTAGGTGCTATGCCCAATGTACTGGGAGAGCCCATCACTCTGGAGCGCATTTTAGGTGTTATTGTTGCCCCTTTCACCTGGTTAATGGGAGTTCACTGGGATGAAGCGAAGATTGCCGGAAGTCTTTTGGGTACTAAGACTGTTTTGAATGAAATCTATGCCTTTCAACAGCTTGCAGAACAGCCTGTCAACGCTCTTTCAAGCCATACGCGTATTATTATGATTTATGCCTTGTGCGGATTTGCGAATCTATCTAGCTTGGGCATTCAGATAGGTGGCCTTGGTGTTCTTGTGCCGGAAAGAAGAGAGGACATTATTGAACTTGGTTTTAAAGCTGTGCTGGCTGGAAGTCTTTCCACTATGCTTAGCGGTACTATCATGGGTTTACTGGCTTATTTACACATTTAAACATCAAAAATCATCTTGCCTGTATCCTCTTGCTTTTTTTCTATTTTTAAGTAGTATGTCATGCAACTGAATATGAAATAGAGGTGCTCCATGAAAATAGCACAGAACATAGAAGCCCTTTCTTTTGAAGACGCTTTAAAAGAGCTAGAAGTAGCTGTAAGAAAATTAGAAGAAGGTTCTTTACCTTTGGAGGAGTCTATTCAACTGTTTGAAAAAGGCATGCAACTAACACATCAATGTGAAAGAAAACTAAAAGAAGCCTCCCTAAAAATAGAAAAGATAACACTTAAAAATCAGAAAGCTGAAGGTATGGAGCCATTCTCTCCTACTTCCCAAGATTAACGACAAAGAGAAAAATATGATAGCTGAAGATAGGCGCCCTACCTTCCAAGAGAAGATAAAAAGGGTACAGATTGAGGTTGAAGAGTGCCTGGAGTTGATTCTTCCCCTGGAAGAAGATACACCTTCTCCTGATTTAGCCAGAGCTATTAGATATGCGGCTTTATCTCCAGGAAAGAGAATAAGAGCTTTTATTGCTTTGGAAGTTGCGCAGATATTTAATGTAGATAGATCATCAGCCTTGCGTGTGGCCTGTGCTTTGGAAATTATTCATACGTTTTCCCTTGTGCATGATGACCTTCCTTCCATGGACAATGCACATTTAAGAAGAGGCAAACCTTCTTTGCATGTAGCCTTTGACGAAGCTCTTGCTATTCTGGCGGGAGATGCCCTTCTAACAATATCTTTTGAAACCTTAGCAAAAAAAGAGACATGTCCTAACCCGGAAACACGAACAGAACTTATTTTAGCTTTAACAAAAGCAGCTAGTTCTAAAGGCATGTGTGCAGGTCAAGCTATGGATCTTTACACTGAAAATACAGACCTGGATGTTGAAACAGCCATAAGATTACAGCGTTTAAAAACCGGTTGCCTCATAGGTGCTTCATGTTCTATGGGTGCTATACTTGGAAATGCCCCTGAAAAAGCACGTCTTGCTCTACAAGGCTATGCTCATGATTTGGGTTTAGCTTATCAAATAACGGATGACCTTTTAGATGTTGAGGGGGCCAGCGATGAAATAGGAAAGCCTGTTGGAACAGACGCTATTCTTGGAAAATCTAATCTTGTTACTTTAATGGGCATTGAAAGAGCTAAAGAGCAAGCAAGTATGCTTGTTGATCAATCCATAACGCATCTTGGATGTTTTGGGGACAAAGCAAGTTATTTAAGAGATCTTTCTCTTTATATATTAAACCGTCGATATTAAAAAATTAGGAGAAAAATGGATATTATCTTAATACCTTTGTTACAGTTAGTAAGTTTTCTTCTAACCCTTTATACATATGCTCTTATTGCTTATGTTGTTATGACGTTGCTTTTAAATTTTCAAATTATAAACCCTTCCAGCACCCTTGTCCGATCTATGCTAGATTTTCTTTATAAAATTACAGAACCTATCTTATTAAAAATCAGGGCCGTCATTCCTTTTTTTGGGCCTATTGATTTATCCCCTCTTGTTTTACTCCTTGGTATTTATTTTTTTCAAAGTATTATCGCACGCATCATTCTGCATCTTATATAGGAGTATAAATGATCCATAGACTCATTGATGGAAAAAAATATGCTGAAATTCTTTTGAAAGAGGTGGAAAATCTAACGAAAGAAGTAATAAAAAAGCATTGTATAACGCCTACTTTAGCTATTGTCCAAGTGGGGAAAGAGGGTCCAAGTTCTTTATATATTAAAAACAAGCTAACTGTTTTAAAAAAGATGGGTATGCGTGGACTGCATGTTCATCTGCCAACATCTACAGAACAAAAAGCCATTGAGAAAAAGGTAGTACAACTAAACAGTGATGCTTCTATACATGGTATTATTATTCAGTTACCTCTGCCACATCACTTGAATAAAGAAAAACTTTTAGACACTCTTTCACCAGAAAAAGATGTTGATGGCCTTACCTTTTATAACCAAGGACTTTTGTTTAATGATATCTACCATGGATTCCTTCCCTGCACACCTCTTGGTTGTTTATATTTACTGAAAAAAGAGGGGGTGGATTTATCTGGAAAAATAGCTGTTGTTATAGGGCGTTCAAATCTTGTTGGCAAACCCTTGGGCACATTACTCATGCGACAGGGGTGCACTGTTATGCAAGCTCACAGAAAGACAAAAAACATAGAGAGCCTTACAAAACAAGCAGATATTCTTGTAACAGCTATGGGATGTGAGAATTTTATCACAGCGAATATGCTAAAACCAGATGTTCAAATTATAGATGTTGGCATTAACCGCCTGCCCTGTGGCAAGCTGTGCGGAGATGTTTATTTCTCAAGTGTAAAAGATATGCCTATCGCGATTACACCTGTCCCGGGTGGTGTTGGCCCTATGACGGTGTGCATGCTTATGGTCAACACACTCCAGGCTACTTACAACATCCTTGGAGAAAAAAAGAATCTCTATAAAAATCTTTTGCATATTCCCTAAAAAATTTAATAAAGGTAATAGTAAACTTGGCATAAACACTATAACTCTGTATATACACTATTAAAACGTAACCCTTAATAAACGAGGCGGACTATGGACCAAAAAATTCATTCTGTTATCATCATTGGATCTGGACCTGCAGGCTATACAGCTGCTATTTATGCAGCACGGGCAAGCTTGGAACCTCTTTTAATCCAAGGTCCTCAACCCGGCGGCCAACTAACTGTTACGACGGATGTAGAAAACTACCCTGGGTTTGCAAAAACCATACAAGGTCCTTGGCTAATGGAGCAAATGGAGCAGCAAGCTATAAATGTGGGAACAAAAACAGAGTTTGATATGGTAGAACGGGTTGATTTTTCTAAAACCCCCAGAGAAGTTATAACAGCCTCTGGAAAAACCTATAAAGCTCATACAGTGATTATTTGCACAGGCGCACAAGCCAAATGGCTAGGCCTTCCATCTGAAAAAAAATTTCGTGGCTTTGGCGTTTCTGGCTGCGCAACCTGCGATGCTTTCTTTTTTAAAGAGAAGAAAGTATTTGTTATAGGTGGAGGAAATACAGCTGTTGAAGAGGCTATTTTTCTTGCCAACACAGCCAAAGAAGTCACACTTGTTCATAGAAGGGATACGCTCAGAGCAGAAAAAATATTACAAAAAAGACTACGTCAAAATCCAAAAATTAAAATTCTTTGGAACACCACCGTAGAAGAAATAATTGGCAGTGAAGAGCCTTTTAAAAAGGTAACGCATATACGCTTAAAAAACAAAGAAACCCAAGAAAAAAACATCTTGGCTGCAGATGGCGTTTTTGTAGCTATAGGACACTCACCGGCCACACAAATATTTAAAGGACAACTAGACACAGTCAATGATGGTTACATAGTCACAAAACCGGGGACGACGAAAACAGCCATACCGGGCATTTATGCAGCCGGGGATGTTTGCGACCCTATTTACAGGCAAGCTGTTACATCAGCTGGCTTTGGCTGTATGGCAGCTTTAGATGCCTTAAAATATCTACAAGAAAATGATCTTGCATAAATGGACTGGGATAAACTACGTACTTTCTATGTTGTGGCAAAAGCAGGAACACTAACTAAAGCTGCAAAATCTCTCTCTATTGGTCAATCTTCTGTTAGCCGGCAAATATCTTCTTTAGAAGAAAATTTGGGTGTTGTACTTTTTAATAGACATTCAAGAGGCCTTGTTCTTACAGAACAAGGAGATATTCTCTACAAAACTGTCCATGATATTTTTATAAAACTTTCTTCAGCACAGGAAACGCTTAAAGACAGTAAAGGGGCCATAGCCGGCTCTCTTACTGTTGCTGTGTGTCCTTTTTTGTTAGAAACATGGCTAGCCCCCCGGCTACAAGCTTTTATCCAAAAATATCCTCACATACATCTGAAACTTAAAGTGGTGGAAGGTGATATTGATTTACATATGCGAGAGGCTGATGTGGCTATTCAAATGCAAGAGAGCAGTAATGGAAACCTTATACAAAAACATCTAACCACCTTTGATTTGGGCATCTACGCTTCAAAAAAATACATAGAAAAAAATGGATACCCCAAGACACGAGAAGAGCTTAAATCACACTCTATCATTGCCTGTGAGGAAAACAGCTTTTTCTCATCTGTAAAGGCTAACTGGTTTTTTACAAACTCTACCAAAAATGAAAAGCAGACACTCTTCCCTCATATTTCTGTTAATAGCTTTCTTGGTGTTTATCAAATGATAAAAAACAATGTTGGCATTGGTGTTTTACCATCTTATACCACAGATAAAGATCTACAGACCATTCTGGGATCTATGCCCTGCCCTCTTGTTTCTATTTTCTTTTTATATCCAACAGAGCTACGAAGCTCAAAAAAAGCAAAAGTCTTTCAAAACTTTCTTGTGGAAGAATTTCACAAAACTTAAAACTCTGTGTCTGCAAGACTTGCAGCTCTTATTTTAATTTCCTTGCTGGAGCACTGGAGATTATTTTATTTCAAATACTGGTTACAGAAATAGTTTTTAAATGCTGTTGAATTGTTTCTATTTTCAGCGAACTTGGCTGCGCTCCCATTTCTAAACATACAAGTCCACCTACCGCACTTGCAAAAGAGAGTGCTTCTGGCAAATAGTCACCCCGGTCCAATGCAGCACACAAAGCGCCAGTGAAAGCATCTCCAGCTCCCGTCGTGTCCACGGGCGTGATATTCAAAGCAGTCACCTTCCAAGTTTTCTTGCCATTGCTAGCAAAAGCTCCATGTTTTCCCAAAGTCAAAATACATATGTTACCAAGGATTTTTGAAATATTAAAAGCAATATCTTTACAGTCACAAGGTGGTACTCTCAATATTTTCAAAAGTTCAAAAGCCTCTAGTCTATTAAGAGTTAAAATAGATATTTTTCTTAAAACTTCCAGTGGCACGCTGTGTATAGGAGCTAAATTCAAAACTGTTCTTGCTCCTTTTTCGGAGGCTCTTTGTAGAAGTTTCCAGTTCTCATCCAAAGGAACTTCCATTTGCATTAAAATTATTGCACCTGAAGTAATTACTTTATCTGGCACTTGAGAGGCCTTACAACTTTTATTAGCACCACTGGATACTGTAATAAAATTCTCACCTTTTTTATCAACGCAAACAAAAGCACATCCTGTGGGTATGTGAAGAACCTTAACACATGTCACATCAACACTCACTTTTTTTAAAGAGTTTAAAATCATCTCTCCAAAACCATCTCTACCCACAGAGCCACACATATAGGTCTTGGAACCACACAAGGAAGAAACCACAGCCTGATTTGCTCCTTTTCCTCCGGGCAGACAAATGTGTGACTTGCAAAGAAGTGTCTCTCCAGCACAAGGCAAGTGATCCATATGCATAACCATATCAATATTTAAAGATCCAAAGACAACAATCATTTAAAACCCATTTATTTAGTCCTTCTTCGAGGTTTTAGATCCTAATAATATTTGGGTCAACATTTAATATCAGAAATGCTGTCACTCTCTAAAAGCACAAATTGAAAAGTAAAAATATCTCCATATATTTCTTGACATGAGACATCAATGCTGGCAAGAATACCTTTGTTCTGAGTTTTTCGGGCGCTTAGCTCAGTCGGTAGAGCATCTGACTTTTAATCAGAGGGTCACAGGTTCGAATCCTGTAGCGCCTACCATTATTTTGTTTTTTGCCAGAGTTGTTTTTGGCAGTGGTGGTGGAGATACAGTTAATTTTATCTATTTGGATACTAGGTTCAGGTAGAAAATTTTGGAGAGACTAATGAAAGTTGTAAATTCTTTAAAGACCTTAAAGTCCCGTGAAAAAAACTGTCAGCTTATTCGCCGCAAAGGTCGCCTACTTGTTATTAACAAAAAGAACCCACGTTTTAAAGCACGTCAAGGATAGATTTTCACCTGGGAGCGCTAGGCTTTTTTTGCAACCTCCCAAAGTTTTTCACTCTACTTTTCTAAGCAAAGATTTGATTAATCTACTATTTAAAAATATTTTTCTTTTCCTCCCTTGAAATTACTTTACCACTTACCAATATCTACTACACAGCCGAAAGTGAAAAAAAACTTGACTTTTTACTTTTGCAAATGGTAAAAGTTGGAATGTTAAACTATATGTACTTCACAAAAAAAGAGACTATAATTATGAAAAAAATAACTTACTCTGTTCTTGCCTCAACTCTTGTTATGAGCTCAGCTTATGCAGGCTCTCCTTCAACTTCTGCCCCTGACCACTCGGGCTATTATATTGGTGTTGCTGCAAACACGACTACTTTATCTGGGCAGCAAAAAAGCGATGTTAAAAACGTTGATGGTGGTACTGTAACTGGCTATCCTGGTGGTAAAACATCCACAGAAACAGGATTTGGTGGAAGTCTCTTTGCTGGATATAAAATAAATATCTCCCGCAGTTTTAGCATAATACCAGAACTTGGTGTTGAAAAAGACTCAGCTAAAAACACTTTCTCTCTAGTAAGTGCGGCTAACGATAACTATTCTTCAACTTTGAAAAGAAGGTTTTCCGCTTATTTAAATGCAATCCTTTCTTTCGATGTGACAGAATCTTTTTCTTTGCAAGTTCCTTTTGGTGTTAAGTATGCCAGCTTTAAGTATACAGTATCTTCATCAGATAACACTGCTTCACAAGGATACTCTGCACATCAAAACTCAGGAGCCATTGGTTTTACACTCGGTTTTGGCGTAGAACAACGCTTTGAATGTTTTTCTCTAGGAGCTACACTTTCTCATTCCATTTATGAATCTAGCCGTATACAGGCTACACTGGGCGCAGCAGCAGGTGAAGACAAGCTTTCAACAAAAGTACCCGCTGAAACGCAGTTTAGCGTAAGGTTTAAGTTGCCTTTTGCTTCTCTGTAAAGCGTAAGTTTTCCAAACAGGAAAATTATAATTTTGATATTAACATAATTAAGGATTATTATAATGAAAAATATATTAAAAAAGGCGCTTTTTTCATGCGCCATACTATCTATAGCAACCTCTAATGCTAGTGCTGTTTTTACTGTTGAAAAAATGGGTGCTGACAACCCTGGCGTAGCAGGTAGAGTGCGTGCTCATGCTAAAAAATTTGCCACTCATGCTTCAGAAGCTCAAATGCGAGAATTAATGCTAACCTCTGGCTGGACTGCCGGCATAGCTCCCGAAGTAGCCCAACTAGCAGAGTTACAGCGAACTCTTGAAGCGACACAGAAAGATCATGCGGGCACGCTGAGCCATATGCAAAATCGACATAAAGCAGACCTTGCTGAAAAAGAGGCTGAACATGATGGTTTGAAAGTAGCCCTTGCTGATAAAGAGGCTGAACGCGTTCATTGGCACAGTGAATTTAATCGTGTTTCTGGTGCTGGAGTTGGCAAACAATTGAAAGATGCTCAAGATGAAGTTGCTAGACTGACTGCTGACCTTACTGCAGCTCATGATGATTCTGATGCAACTTCCATTGCTGGCAAGCTGAAAGCTGCTGAAGCTGAAGTTCTAAGACTAACTGCTGATCTTACGAAAGCTCACGATGCTACTGATGCTTCTTCCATTGCTGGTAAGCTGAAAATTGCTCAAGATGAAGTGCAAAGACTGACTGCTGACCTTACCGCAGCTCATGATGATTCTGATGCAACTTCCATTGCTGGCAAGCTAAAAGCTGCTGAAGCTGAAGTTCTAAGACTAACTGCTGATCTTACGAAAGCTCACGATGATTCTGATGCAACTTCTGTTGCTGGCAAGCTGAAAGCTGCTCAAGATGAAGTGCAAAGACTGACTGCTGACCTTACCGCAGCTCATGATGATTCTGATGCAACTTCCATTGCTGGCAAGCTAAAAGCTGCTGAAGCTGAAGTTGCTAGACTGACTGCTGACCTTACCGCAGCTCATGATGATTCTGACGCAACTTCTGTTGCTGGCAAGCTGAAAGCTGCTCAAGATGAAGTTACTAGACTAACTGCTGATCTTACGAAAGCTCATGATGATTCTGATGCTTCTTCCATTGCTGGCAAGCTGAAAATTGCTCAAGATGAAGTGCAAAGACTTGATGGAGAACTGACTGATGCTGTAAAAGCTCTTGGCGGTGACTTAACTGTGCCAGATGCTAATGGAGATCCTTGGAATAGTGCAGCAGCTGATCTTAAAGAACAAGTTGATCAACTAACTACAGCAAATGACAAACTTGCAGCTCAGTTGACCTCAGCGGGCGATGCACCAAAAGCTCTTAATGACTTAGGTGTAACAGATACTAACGGAGATCCCTTGAATAAGCTTGCAGCCCAACTTAATGATCAACTAAAAACTTCTAAAGGTGAAGTTGGAAAACTTGCAGCTGAACTTACAACAGCTCAACAAGACCTTGCTGCTGCTGAAGATGAAGTACACGATCTTACCGGAGAACTGCAAAAGGCGAAAGATGATATGGCAGAACTTATAACCGCATTAAAGTCCTTTAACCCTTCAATAAGCTATAAAGGCTTTCGTGGAAATAAAGCAAAACAACAAGCAAGCCAAAAAGGCTTCCAAGCTTTGCTGGCTAAATATACATCTTAAACCCTTAAGCTAAATATCTATTCTTCATTGATAGGTTATTAGATATTAAAAAACAAAAAAGGCTTCTTCTTTCCAGAAGAAGTCTTTTTTATTATTAATAATTATCAAAATTAAAATAATATTGTTTTTTATTTTTTTCTATGTTATTGATTTTTTCATTATAGCACCTATATTATTTTTATACTTTTGCAGTAGGATAGAAAATTTTAATAGAGAAAGAAATTATAACATGAAAAAAAATATAAAATTGCTAACTTGCTTATCTTTTTTAAGCTCGGCTACTCTTGGCTTTTGTGACGAAACGTATTCACCCAGCAATACTGGTGGTCCTTATGTTGGCGTATCTTTTGATACAGTTTATTTCTCTGGACACAGAAAAGATCTTTATGATAACGGTGTTCCCACTGTACTAGAAAATTATAAAGATACAGTAGGCTTTGGTGGCAGTTTATATACAGGCTGGTCTTTGCGCTCTGGCAAAATTGCCTTATCTCCAGAAATAGGTATGGAACTTAATAACGCAAAAAATAAGTCTTATATGAGCATACCAGCTTTACCGAGCTTTGATGTAAAAGCAACTTTACAAAAAAAATATGCAACATATCTACACTTTATTGCATCTTATGATATTCTTAGCGATTTTTCTCTAAATGCTCTTTTTGGTGCTAAGTATGCTCGCTTTGAGTATAAAACAGACGAAGAAGATGCAACACCTATCGTTAAAAAGAAAAACTATAATGCTCTGGGTTTCACCCTTGGATTGGGCGCTGAAAAAAGAATAAGCGGTATAACTTTAGGACTTATGCTGTCACATACAATCTATCAGTCTAGGAAAATGCAAACTTCTAACCCACAAAATTATACTTTCTCAACAAGCAAAATACCTGGATCAACACAATTAAGCCTGCGATTTAAAGTACCTTTTTCTTCTTTTTAATCAAAATCTTTTATATAAACATAGTATTTTTCGATTATATTTTAAATAAAAATTATAGGTATTCTTATGAATGTCTTCTTAAAAAAATTTACAGCATCTTGTGCTATCTTTGCTCTTTTAACGCCGTATGCCCAAGCCATACCGGTAAGGTTTGATGATTTACCCAGCGGTACCCGCATGGCTTTAAGTAGAGTAGCACCCACTCTAAAATCCTTACCACAAGCCAGTAGAGATGATTTTTTCAGAAAACATGGTATACCCCTTCCTGGAAATTCAGGCGCGCTTCACGCAGCTCAAACTGCCCTTGCTCAAGTAAGAACTACTTTAGCTCGAGAACGCAATCCTGGTCACGCAGGATCTTTAACTTACCAACGCAATGCTCTTCAACAGCAGATTGCTCAAGTAAGAGCTGCTTTAAATCAAGAGCTGGATCCTGGTCACGCAGGCTCTCTAACTCACCAGCGTGATGCTCTTCAACAACGGATCGCTGCTATGCTCAATATTCATGATCCGGCTTCGTTGGCTAGCAGGCTTCAAGTTTCCGAAGCTGAAGTTCTTGCGCTTAGAGCACAGCTAGATGATTCTGATGCAACCTCTATTGCTGGCAGGCTAAAAGCTGCTCAAGATGAAGTTACAAGACTAACTGCTGACCTTACTGCAGCTCATGATGATTCTGATGCAACCTCTATTGCCGGCAAGCTTAAAATTGCTCAAGATGAAGTTGCAAGACTGACTGCTGACCTTACGAAAGCTCATGATGATTCTGATGCAACTTCTATTGCTGGTAAGCTGAAAGCCGCTGAAGCTGAAGTTCAAAGACTTGGAGCACAGCTAGATGATACAGATGCTTCTTCCATTGCTGGCAAGCTTAAAATTGCCCAAGATGAAGTTGCAAGACTAACTGCTGACCTTACGAAAGCTCATGATGATTCTGATGCAACCTCTATTGCTGGTAAGCTTAAAGTTGCTGAAACTGAAGTTCAAAGGCTAACTGCTGACCTTACGAAAGCTCATGATGATTCTGATGCAACTTCTATTGCTGGCAGGCTTAAAATTGCTCAAGATGAAGTTGCAAGACTGACTGCTGACCTTACGAAAGCTCATGATGATTCTGATGCAACTTCTATTGCTGGTAAGCTGAAAGCCGCTGAAGCTGAAGTTCAAAGACTTGGAGCACAGCTAGATGATACAGATGCTTCTTCCATTGCTGGCAGGCTTAAAGCTGCCCAAGATGAAGTGCAAAGACTAACTGCTGACCTTACGAAAGCTCATGATGATTCTGATGCAACTTCTATTGCCGGCAAGCTTAAAATTGCCCAAGATGAAGTTGCAAGACTAACTGCTGACCTTACGAAAGCTCATGATGATTCTGATGCAACCTCTATTGCTGGTAAGCTTAAAGTTGCTGAAACTGAAGTTCAAAGGTTAACTGCTGACCTTACGAAAGCTCATGATGATTCTGATGCAACTTCTATTGCTGGCAGGCTTAAAATTGCTCAAGATGAAGTTGCAAGACTGACTGCTGACCTTACGAAAGCTCATGATGATTCTGATGCAACTTCTATTGCTGGCAGGCTTAAAATTGCTCAAGATGAAGTGCAAAGACTTGGAGCACAGCTAGATGATACAGATGCTTCTTCCATTGCTGGCAGGCTAAAAGCTGCCCAAGATGAAGTTGCAAGACTAACTGCTGACCTTACGAAAGCTCACGACGATTCTGATGCAACCTCTATTGCCGGCAAGCTGAAAGCTGCTCAAGATGAAGTGCAAAGACTTGGAGCACAGCTAGATGATACAGATGCAACTTCCATTGCTGGCAGGCTTAAAGCTGCTCAAGATGAAGTGCAAAGACTAACTGCTGACCTTACGAAAGCTCATGATGATTCTGATGCAACTTCTATTGCTGGTAAGCTTAAAGTTGCTGAAACTGAAGTTCAAAGGCTAACTGCTGACCTTACGAAAGCTCATGATGATTCTGATGCAACTTCTATTGCCGGCAAGCTTAAAATTGCCCAAGATGAAGTTCAAAGACTAGCTCAAGAAAAAAGTGACCTAGAAACTGCACTACAAGAAGATGCCAACGAAATAGAGGAAAAAGCTCAGCAAATTCTCCAACTTCAACAAGAACTTGTAAAAGCTAAAGATGCTCACCAAGAACAAATTGATGCGATAACTGATGATTCTGATGCAACCTCTATTGCCGGCAAGCTGAAAGCTGCTCAAGATGAAGTGCAAAGACTAACTACTGACCTTACGAAAGCTCATGATGATTCTGATGCAACTTCTATTGCTGGTAAGCTGAAAGCCGCTGAAGCTGAAGTGAAAAGACTAGCTCAAGAAAAAAGTGATCTAGAAACTGCACTACAAGAAGATGCCAACGAAATAGAGGAAAAAGCTCAGCAAATTCTCCAACTTCAACAAGAACTTGTAAAAGCTAAAGATGCTCACCAAGAACAAATTGATGCGATAACTGATGATTCTGATGCAACCTCTATTGCCGGCAAGCTGAAAGCTGCTCAAGATGAAGTGCAAAGACTTGGAGCACAGCTAGATGATACAGATGCAACTTCCATTGCTGGCAGGCTTAAAGCTGCTCAAGATGAAGTGCAAAGACTAACTGCTGACCTTACGAAAGCTCATGATGATTCTGATGCAACTTCTATTGCTGGTAAGCTGAAAGCTGCTGAAACTGAAGTTCAAAGGCTAACTGCTGACCTTACGAAAGCTCATGATGATTCTGATGCAACTTCTATTGCTGGCAGGCTTAAAATTGCTCAAGATGAAGTGCAAAGACTTGGAGCACAGCTAGATGATACAGATGCTTCTTCCATTGCTGGCAGGCTAAAAGCTGCCCAAGATGAAGTTGCAAGACTAACTGCTGACCTTGCGAAAGCTCATGATGATTCTGATGCAACTTCTATTGCCGGCAAGCTTAAAATTGCCCAAGATGAAGTTCAAAGACTAGCTCAAGAAAAAAGTGACCTAGAAACTGCACTACAAGAAGATGCCAACGAAATAGAGGAAAAAGCTCAGCAAATTCTCCAACTTCAACAAGAACTTGTAAAAGCTAAAGAT
>Ga0213841_1000579_pt1 | contig 35995 bp, 35 predicted proteins | sample SWPATP23_FD_160125 | JGI IMG/M metagenome (GOLD analysis project Ga0213841, IMG submission 160125) | Coastal seawater microbial communities from Marineland, Florida, United States - SWPA TP2 #3 | ecosystem: Environmental > Aquatic > Marine > Coastal | place: USA: Florida | collected 2016-08-14 | reverse complement strand
AATCTATTTTTGATTTTACCTTTGATAAATCGTTCTACTTTATCTGGTGGAGATTTGTCTAGATTTATACCTACACCCATGAAACTGTGTATGGTAGTACCCCCGATCATATTAACGGCCGCCGCGCCTGTAGGCGCCACATTATACACTTTTACCCCGTTATCGACTAGTGATTTGTATATTTCACGGATCATTGTGGTTTTCCCTGTACCTCCTGGTCCAGTAATAAACACATTCTTTTTATTATACACTAGTTGCAATATATCATTTAATTCTGGATTAGTCATCTATATACTATACATAGTATATATCAGTAGATCTAGATAAGTAATTTTATACACTCACATTATGATTTACATAAATTGTGTAAGTGCCATTTACAATCAAAATGGAACCCACTGAAAGTGTGTACACGAAAAAACGCAACACTAGTGTGTCACCCACACATTAGTGTGTGCACAAATTTGTTCCATTTTTATTTTAACACTCTGAGATTTTCAAAATCCGATTAGGTGATTTCAAAAATGGAATAAAAGTGTGCACGAAAAAAACGCAAAAAAGTGTCACAAAATCGTGCACAAATTTGTTCCATTTTTATTTCTACACTCTGAGATTTTCAAAATCCGATTAGGTGATTTCAAAAATGGAACAAAAGTGTGCACGAAAAAAACGCAAAAAAGTGACACAAATGTGTGCACGATTTTGTTCCATTTTTATTTTCACACTCTGAGATTTTCAAAATCCGATTAGGTGATTTCAAAAATGGAATAAAAGTGTGCACGAAAAAAACGCAAAAAAGTGTCACAAAATCGTGCACAAATTTGTTCCATTTTTATTTTAACACTCTGAGATTTTCAAAATATGAATATGAGATTTCAAAAATGGAACAAAAGTGTGCACGAAAAAAACGCAAAAAAGTGTCACAAAATCGTGCACAAATTTGTTCCATTTTTATTTTAACACTCTGAGATTTTCAAAATCCGATTAGGTGATTTCAAAAATGGAACAAAAGTGTGCACGAAAAAAACGCAAAAAAGTGTCACAAAATCGTGCACGATTTTATTCCATTTTTATTTTAACACTCTGAGATTTTCAAAATCCGATTAGGTGATTTCAAAAATGGAATAAAATCGTGCACGATTTTGTGACACACTAGTGTTGCGTTTTTTTCGTGCACACTTTTGTTCCATTATTGCGTTTTGTGTGCACATATTTGAGTGAGGTTACATTATTGGAATCATTCTTTAGGATTTTTTAACCACCTTCATATCTTTCTTTTTAGTGCGGCTATAGGATTTCTTTTCTTCAGGTGGAGGGGTAAGTGGGCGACATTCTTCTACTTCAGGTAGATGAGGCCGTTCCCACATTTCAGGAGCGCAAGTCCGGAAAGTGTCATGTAATTCGGCCTTGTACCAAAACACACAATCCTGGAGTTTGGTGGATGATGTAGTGTTATCCAACACAAGGCATTCATAGTTCTGAGTACATTGATCAAATACGGCCTCGAATACTTTGAAACTGGGAAAACATCCGAAATAGTGTTTGTGCAATTTTTTACGATTTTCCATAATATTTTCCTTGAATACAAACACGTAATCACAGTTATTACGTTGGAATGGGGACAAAGCCATAGGAGACTGGGATGTGACCAAGAAACACAATTTCAAATGCCGGCCATTGGAATAGATATATTTCAGACCAATATCCTTTTTCAGGGTATTCTCATCGTAAATACAATCATCAAGTAATAAAAACAAAGAGGGGTCTTCGCAATATTGCTGGAGAACACTTTGACTATAATTAGGGGGTTTTTTCAATCGGGATTTATCGACACCAGGCAGATAATCCTTGACTAGACGTTTAAGTGAGATGTCGTAGCGTTTGGAAATATGTTTCAATATTTTGAAAACCCGGCGATTTTGCATATCTTCATAGGTATCTCTCCGCAATATTTTGGACAATTTCTCCTTATTAGAGTTAATTACGTCTTTTTGCCGTTGTAAAATCTGCTGAATGGCTTTGGAATCGAAATCACTGTAAATAAACCACTCGGGGATCATTTCCTTGTAGTGCTCATTACTTTCTTCTGTACCAGACATGACAATACATATAGGGAATTTATGCCGATGGTTATAGAGGATATCGGTGGTCAATACAGATTTACCGGTACGACGTTTTCCGATAAGCAGGACAATCGCATCGGTTTTCATTTTCTGCATATCAAACTTTTCTAGTTCCATATTTCCTAGGTTTACGTAAGGTTATATATACAATACTATATATAATCAGTATTTAATATTTCCGACCTAGTTGCCGAGAGCGCGTTCAATATCACGGATCATGCTTTCGCGGGCAGGGTTCATACTCTTGGTAAAGCGGACATAAGATTCGGTAAAATCACCACTGCGGACACCAGCGGCAATTGCGGCAGATACGACAGCGACAGCACCAACGGTGAGAACGGCAATACCCATCTTCTTGGTCTTTTCACAGCGCTTTTCACGAACGTAAATGGCACCGACATAGAAATAAAGGGCGGCGACGGCGAGGGCCAAAAGACCAGATACGGCGGGATGTACAATACCGACGGAAATGATGGTGAAAGCACCTAGAATAACCATAGCCCAGCCGAGCTTTTTGGTATCCTGGCATTTATCTTCCTTGACAAGTTTGGTACCCATCAAAAAGTAGAACACCCAGTAGGCGACTAGAAGAACGGCGGCGAGTCCGCCAAAAACATATAGAGACATTTCACTAGGAGACATGTTTAAATAAATTTGTTATAATATAAAAGTAGATAATATTTCTGAAAATATTAAACTAATAGGTTTTTGACCTACTTTTTGTTAAAAAGTAGCTAGCGGCTGTAAAAACGGGCGCTAGGGCTCAGTTTCAACGAGCCTAACGGCTGTAAAAACGGGCGCTGGGGCTCATCGAACGAGCACGGGCAATAGCGGCCTGAATAGAATTACTATCGGGATTCTTGGGAATAACTCCGAAAGTGATGGAAGCGATTACAACGTAAACTACACCAACAATAAGCATCAAAGTACCCTGTTTCTTGGTGTCATGACACTTGCGTTCCTTGAGGAACATAGAAGTAGCATAGAAATAAAGGCCCATACAGGCAAGAATGGCGAGACCACTTACAATAGGTTCAACTAGAGATACGGAACCAATAGCAAAGAGGGATAGACCAATCATCCAGTAACCCAAGTTCTTGGTATCCTTGCATTTATCCTGTTTGACAAGCTTGGCGGTGTAAACAAAATAGATTACCCAGAAAGCAACAGTTAAGAGAGCAGTTAGAGTCGTAAGACCGTACATCAAAGCGCGATTATGCATAGCCATATTTTTATATTATTAACAAAATATAAAAATAATTCAAAAAAGCATTAGCGTTTGAATTTAATGATAACCAGTAGTAATATCACAATCATCAAAATAATCTGAGAAATCATGATAATGGATAAAGACAATATATACGGATACAATTTGCCACTGATATATCCTGTAAAAGGGTCTATCACACATTCTTTCATTTTTTCTTGATTCTCATCTTTATTCAATTCGGTGTGAATTGAGGATATTAAAGAATTCGACAGATCATTCAACATCTTTATTTACACTCAGACAATATTTTACTCGGTTTTACCTGCTTCAAATTTAGCGAGAGACTTTAAGCCTTCCTCGGCGGTGTCTTTAACGTCTTTGGCAGCGTCTTCTACGGCGTCTTTAACGTCTTCGGTTGCGTCTTCTACGACGTTTTCGACGACGACTTTAACATCTTCAACCGCGTCTCCGGCAGCGCTAGCTATTTTTGATTCAACTTCTTTAGTTTTGGCCTTTAATTTCTTGGTTTTTTGGCGAGTTTTATTCAATTTGTGTTTAAGATTCTTATATTTAGAATCCATTTTGGCCAAGTCATCGTTTAATTTATCAACCTGCATAGATTGAAATTCCAAAGTTGAGCTCAACTTTTTGATCAACCCTTTTGTTTTGGACGGTGTACAAAATCCCATATGTTATTATAATACTATCGTAGATAATATTACGTTAAAAAAGGGGATTTCAAGTGCAGATTCCTGACCACTGTGTAGCGCTCTCCGCTTCGCGTGGCGTACGTTTTGACGTACTTTTTCAAAAGTACTTAGTTGGAATCACTATCACTATCGCCTACGCTACTGGAATCACTGTCGCTATCGCTGTCGGATTCAGGTGGAGGGGGGGTAGGTTCCTTGGGAGGAGGAGTGGGTTCCTTCTTCTTCTTACTCTTGGTAGTCTTTGATTTGGTTTTTTTCTCCTTTGCGGGTTCTTTTGCAGGAGCAGGCTCTGGTTCGGCCTCTGGTTCAGCCTTAGGCTCGGGTTTGGGCTTGGCGTCAGATTTAGAGGCACCACCCGTAGAAGGAGTGTAATCGTCAAATTCAGACTCATCAGGTTCGTTAACATCAACGACAAGTTCGTCAATGCGAGTTTCCTTGTAGATGAGAAGCTGGGCAGTTTCGAAACGGTTGCTCATCGATGGAGTGTTACCGGCCTTGATGAAGATATGCTTGTAAAAGTGAACGGGTACAAATTCAAAACTGTCGGGATATCCAGATGTGGGGTTGTAAAGATAACTGAGATCCTTGGCCTCGCCAGTGTTACCGTCAAAGAAACGGAACTTGAAATCAATACCATCAGGATTTGACGCAGCCTTACCAGGCATGGCAAACTTGATAGTTCCAGGCCAGTTAGTACCGTCATCACGTTCGCTACCTGGCTTGATACACGGACTATAAAGAAGATCGAAACCTTCATCACTGATAGTAGCCTTACCAGTGAGGGCCTTGGAGTTGGACTGGATCAATTCCTTGACCTTACGATCGAGCATATTGTAATAATCTTGAACAAGATTGTAACGAGCGTAATTACTATTAGTCGGGTCATCTACGCCATAAAGACTAGCAGTAATGCTAAACTGCCGAGACTTGTTCTTTGCATCACCAACAAATTCGGGCAAAGGGTAATGTCTTTCACCCTTGGGAGGACCAGGATAATAGAAACCGAACTTTGGAGGACGAAGCTTAGGAGTCTTGACCAAATAGGGCTTCAATTCGGTCTGGAGTTTGTTCTTAAGATCGTCGGCAGTGGCTACTCGCCACTTTCCAGGTGAATGCTCGACGGCTCGAATGTAAGGGGTAACTGTCTTACCGGCTTTACCATTCTTAGCTGTACTGAACTCTATGCAAGAATCGCAATGTTCGAGAACGTCGCGGATGTGGAATACTGTGGTGGTGGATGTCATTGATTGCTTTGTGTGGTTTGTTTGGTTGTACTCCACTATAAATAAATACTGTTAAATGGTTTTCCCGGTTTTTTAGGAATAATTACTTCTATGTATATCTAAAGTCCATCAGCAGGCTATGAATAGAAGACAGCTAGAAAAGCTAAAGTCTTATTCCAAACCTTCGTCCGGGATTACCCCAACTATCGAATTATCCGGTATGCCACCCGTAGAAAAACCGCAAACCCCCGTTTTAACCAGCGAACAACGAGCGCAACGCCTCAAAAATTTATATAATAAACGCATTAAACCTCCAGCCGCCCCGCCAGTGGATGCCGCAAACCCCGATGGCGCTATCAGGGTAAACAATCCATTGGACCGTTATAAAAAAACGACCAGACCATCGGCTAAATCTAGCGCGGCCTCGGCCGTAACGGCGGCCAACCGTGGGCCATCTTACATTATATTCTCCAATTCTTTCGGATATGGAGGGGCCGATACCTGGATGTATCATGCCTATAATTATCTCAAGACCCGTGGCCGGGTTTATATATGGAATATCCGGAAAAGTGAGTCGGTCGGAAAAAGCCATTATGAAAAGGATGATATTATTGAAGACCTGACTATAGTCCAATTACAAGATTTCATTAAAACGCATAATATCACCTATATCATTATTAATAATGTCACTATTGTAGAGAATCCGCATATTTTCAAACTGTGGAAAGCCGCCGGTAAAAAGATTATTACTGTATCACATACTGATTGGAATTATTTCAATAGCAAGTTACAACTGTATTCCCAAGAGATATATCGGGCTATTGTTACTAATCACCATTCTCTACAGAAATTCCGGAATAAACTAAAAGGATTGGCCGAAAGAGATGTAATAAAAGTTTTGAAGAATTGTGTGGCCACTGACAAGTATGAAAAAAAGGAATATGCCACCAAAACGATTGCCTATATTGGCCGGGTAACCGATGATAAAAATGTGAGAGTCTTAGTGCATGCATTCCGCAAATTAATTAAAACGCACCCCACCGAAGATTGGTGTCAAGACTTAAAGCTGTATATTATAGGTAGTGGGTCTGGATTGTCAAAAGTGGCATTTGATGTCGAAAAAATGCGGTTAGAATCCAAAGTTGTATTCAAGGGTATGCAAGAAAAACACTCACTAACCAAATATTATAGTATGATGGATTATTTGGTATTGCCATCGATTAGCGAAGGGTGTTCATTTACTATTTTGGAGTCAATGGCCCATGGAACTCCAGTAATTGCGTCTAATATTCCTGCAAATCGTGAAATCGGATTTAGAGATGATTTATTGTTTAATATCGAAGGTTATGAATCACCTGAGAGTTTATTTACAGAGGATTATAGTGAAATCATTCAAAAAGTTTCGGCCGCGACTACATTTAACCAGACCGTTGATAATCTTGTGGATACTTTAAAGATACATCTCTCAAAACCTGAAGACGAATACCTCAAAATATCTCACACATCGTATGAATTTGTAAAAGATAACTATTCTGTCGAAAAGTTTAATACTGCTTTAGGTGAGATATTGTGATTTTCGTTTTGGAGTGCTTATTTATATATACCGGTGATATATATACTCACTTCACACTCACTTCGCACTCACTTCGCACTCACTTCGCACTATCTACACACTCGCTACACACTCACTTCGTTCGTATGACCAAATTAGCCACCACACAACCAAGTGATGCAGATATTAAAGAGATATTGAAAAACAAGTATAAATTTAAAGAAGTTATGCAAGAGTTATTGGATTTAAATAAATCAGATGCGCAGACGCTCACATCTACCAAAGTGTCAGACTTTATTGATATTTTCAAAATTTTTTACAGACACACTTCAAACAAAAATGTAGTATTCGCGTATTATTTTACAAGTGAAGAGGATTTGTCTTATTTTATGTCCAATCAATCAGAGTGTACTTTGCTGGATAACAATGTATATCAACACAAGGGATTGGTTTACAATGGTAAAATATATCTAGTGGATGAGCTAGAAGAAACCGGCCAATATAATCAACTCGTGAGAAAATCAGAAAAAGAACACAATGATGAAATAAATATTAATCAAGCCAATGTATTACTGGCCATGAAACGTGTAGAAGAATTGAAATCCGAATATGAGAAAAAACATGAAATGCTTAGGGGCAAGGAACGTAAATTAAATATCCGTCAGGGATTGCCCGTTCCAGAAAAAGGAGAAATGCCTATAGTTTCCAAGAAAACTGTAAATAAACATGCACTACAAACCAAGAAACTTACGCCTAGTGGAGCCACCCAATATAGACCTAAAATAGGTATCACAAATTGTATCAGAAATACATTTGAGATTAAAACCAAAAGGTAAGCACTTTTTTCTGAGAAATTATAATATTTCGTAATAGTAACTTATCTATAAACTAGTATACACATATGAACGATTTTATGAAAGTTATTATGGTTGTTTTCGGCCTACTAGGCCTCGTCGGTGTCGCTCTATTGATCGCCCGCCCTATTATGAAGAGTCAAGCTGAGAAAACCGGCAAACCTCTTAACATGGATCAGCACAAGCTTTTCAAGACTCTCGGTATTGCTTTTACTGTTGCTGGTTTCGGTGTACCTCTTTTGGTTTACGTTTACCGTTACTTTACCAAAACCGAAACTTATGAGACATACCAATATTAAGCTATTTTTTGAAAATTTACGTCAAAAAAACAGTAATTAAAAATTAGGATATATTATATCAATATAATATACTTGTTATTCGTTAAAGCTCATATCACATGCAATATTCTTTAATTATATTATACTCGACGATTGCACTTGCAGCTATAACATATTATGTTTTGAGAGATACTTCGTATACCGAAAAATATGGAAATAGTGGTGGAGGAGTGGTATTAAAACCGTTAACTGCAAAAGCAGAATCATATGGATATATGGCAGAAAAGGTATGTATAAAAGACAGAGACGGTGAAATATTGACTTATTACAAGCCTACTCACAAATTTTGGATTGATATGCAAGATCCAAAGATGCCTTCTGACGCATTTGCGGCATTTGATTACGTTGAGACTGACAGTCATTCACACCGAAATATAACGTTCAACGACCTTAAACTTAGAATTCATCGAGAATTTTAGGCATGTAAACAAAAATCAGGAAAACTCGGTAAAATTTACTTAATAATATAAAATATAAGTACGTATCAAAGTGAAGGGGTTGCTATCCAGGGATAGTAGCCTATCAGTTCACTTTGATCACCCAAAAGATACTTGCAGCAATTTTAAAATCTGTTATTTTTGAAACTTGATTAACAGTATCTTGATTGTTATGGCCCTGTTAGCTCAGTGGTAGAGCGACGCACTTTTAAATAACGCCGTTTTCTAAGAGAATGGTTAAGGGTATGCGCAGGCCGTGGGTTCGACCCCCACACAGGGTAATCCCTACTTTTTTAAAAAGTAGATCAAAACAAGGGTCCTGGATAAGACCTAAAACTGTCTTCGAAAAGTACTTGCAGCGATTTAAAATGTTATTTTTTGAAACAACCTCCAGTACTTTGTCTACATTAGCCCGATTAGCTCAATTGGTAGAGCGTGCGACTCTTAATCGCAAGGTCATGGGTTCGAGCCCCATATTGGGTAATCCGCTTTTTCAAAAAAGCGGGCCAAAAAGTTCCATAGTTTAGTGGCAAAATACGTGACCTTCAAATTGAGGTAACACAAGGATGTTACGAGACATAGGTTCGATTCCTATTGGAATTAAAAGTTTTGGTTCGCTTTTTCAAAAGCGGTAAAGTGCTTGCAGCTATTATGATCGTTTTATTTTTGATGCAAATCAACCTAAACAAAGGCACTTTGTTATTACTTGGATGGTCTGGGAAAAGTTAAGGCGCCAAATACTTTTGAAGGTTCGATTCCTTCTCCATCCATTTCAAAAGATACTTGCAGCTATTTAAAATCTGTTATTTTTGAAACTTGATTAAAGGTATCTTGTGATCTAATTAGCTTCTGTGGCTCAGCGGTAGCAGCGTCCGACTGTTAATCTACGCTTTTAAGAAAAAGCGTACCAAAAAAGTAATCGGAAGGTCCTAGGTTCGAATCCTAGCAGAAGCGAAAAACTTTTAGAGTTTATTCTTTAGAATAAACCCGAAAGGGTCGTCTTGATAGAATGACGTTAAACTTCTACCCTGGGAAATATGATTAAGTCAAAGTCATTTTCCATGAAAGGGCGTGGTGTGAAGTATAGAAATATCTACGAATGGTATATGGTGTACGGTGGATTGTACTTTAAGAAAATAACATATATTTACATCGCATATGCGATCGATCATTATTTCAAATATGGATGGCTAGCAAGATTATGGTGTACGTGATGAAGTACTTTAACAATGAACATATATATGCTACATCACATATGCGACCATTTGATTGACATCAAATATGGATGGATCGTAGACGCACAACGTAATGATAAACAGTATCAATGCTAAGGGAGTTTCTCCCCACCCCTGGGAGTGGACAAGAAACTTCTACGTGTGTGATCACACTTTCGTGTTTAAAGAAGATGAAAGATAGATCGATACTTGTTTCTAAAATATGGAATTAGTACTAAATTAGTTAATGGAAAGAATGTGAATCAGCACTGGGGTTCGAATATGCATTCTGTGGGTTTATCGTGGGAAAAGGATGCTTGCAGCCACCAAGAGATTTTTAAACTCGGCATCCTGACAGACACGCTTCTATCGGCGGCTCCGGACCCGGTACTTATAATGCCGGAGGGAGGGTTCGACACCCTCTAGATGCAAAAATGTTAAATAACATTTTTATATCTCTTTAACTCTGTAGGATTTACTTTTTATAACCAGGTAAATTCCTTAATGGATTATCTTTGGGTTTACCAGGTTTCAACATACCGATCTCCATATTAGTCATAGGTTTTAATGTACCAATTTCCATTTTAGTTCTAGGTTTTAACATATCAATTTCCATAAAACTAGTACTAGCACTCATCGTACTCGATATACGAGTTGTACGAGTCATAGGTTTAATCGAAGAATTCGCCATAATACTTACACAATTCAAACACAAATCACCAGATTCATTTCCGATGCAAGGTTCTTCAGTACCAATTATTTTACCACATCTATCGCAAACAACGCTAGAATAGGTTGAACCGTTATAACGCATTCGTGACCTTCGGTAATATTCACCATTTTCCAGGACGTCGTTTATATTTATTTGATTTGTCATACGATGTATATAGAGTATACGAAGTATACGAAGTATATATACTCCGTATATTTTAATAAACTACTTTTCCCGACTATTTAGTCAAACGGGCAATACGCATGCGCCGGCGTATTCCTGCACCATTTCTAGTAGGACGTTTTACGCTATCGGTGGATTCTTTTTGAACTGTTTTATTCGTTTTAAGGTTTGATACCCGGTTTGCACAACTCAAACACAAATCACCACAATCCCTTAGCCCAAAGGCTAAGTGTTTTATCCCTTATAGGGATAATGTTATACCGGTTTCCAATGCAAGGCATATCGGTAATTTCTTTGTGACATTTATCACAATCTACCTTTGCACCTTTTTCGTATAACTCTTTATCCCTGTAAGGGATAAAAATACTTAGACTTAGGTCTAAGGCTAAGGATCTAATGCTTCCAGGCATATCTATAATACTTGCCAGTTTCTAATATTTTTGAAATGTTTTCTGCTGTCATATTTATTATACTCTAGTATAATATATCCTTAGCCTATAAGGCTAAGTGTTTTTATCCCTGTAAGGGATAAAGATATATACTTAATTATAACGACTACTTATTTAAAGTAGGAAATCCGGATATGGAGTATCGGTATTATCTAATATTTTCCGAATATCGTCGTATGTCAAATACACATCTTTTTCAGAGGTAGTCATAGTTTCTACTCTAAACTTTTTAATTTCATTTAATTCCGGGGACAACTTCCCTTTAAATTGAGTTTGCTTTGGGATGTGTACTTCCAAATAAGGTGAACCCTTGTAATATTTGTTCAAATAAACTCGAACGTTTGCATACCAACTATCTCGGAGATTTTTCTCAAATCGGTACTTTCTGAGTTTCTTCATATATTCCGATGTATATTCCAAGTTGGGTATATTAAACAAAAAGTCAATTTCATCGATAGAAGCCTTGAACACTCGTTGATAAGTAGGATCGTAAATTTCATAATAAACCATATTTGGTTCTGAGTCATCGTCTTCATAATACGATTTATAATACACGAATTCGTGATGATATCCAGTATGGCACCATTTAGATGTAGATTTGCTAAAATTGCCAAAACACTTGTTATCAGGCAAAGTCTTAATCTCGCGCCATCTCTTGGGTACTGAATCCCGCCATCCTTGCATCAACACGCTTTGGTATTCATTATAAGTATCACAGTCAACTCTGATTTTCGGGTTACAGCGATATTGATTGTTGAAATAATTATCTACATACATCATTAAAATCTCTTCGCCAGTCATATACGCAGCAGTTTGTGTAGACGGAGTGATAACCTTGTGTAGTGCAACATCGGCATTTTTATCATGTTTAAAGTGATCAGTCTCGGTACCTTGATCAGACTCACAATCAGTATAACACTTTCTAGAAATCAATACGAAATCCTCATTGGCATTTCCCATGGGATGTAAGATATAATCATCTAGACAAACCCCTGCAAATAGATTATCATTGAATTGAGGTGGGATACATCCTTCGTTGTGATCTATGAAGATTTGTTGGATATGTTTTCGGGTTAATACCATAACACTTGGACCACTCTTTAGTTTATATTCTCCGCGCTGATCATCATATGGATATGTACTGAGTGTAATAGTCTTTTGGGAATTATAAGGAGTCTTTAAATGATATGTAGTGTATTCGTTGTTGATTTTAGGTCGGCTACCTTCTTCAATCGGGTTTTTGGGTTGAAACATACCAATCATCATTCTGGTTCTTAACCCACCTCTTGGTTCTTCAGGTTTAGGCGGAGTTACCAATTCAATAATCCGTTTACGTAGCTGATAATGGGATTGATATTTAGGAGAATAGTAATTGAGTATATCCAAATCCACTGGAAGGTCAAATGTGATCTGTAATCCATCAGAATCGTCGAAAGATTTAATAAAAGAATTTTCATCAACAACAAAGTTTTCTTTGCGAAGATCTGATGGAATCTTATTAAAAATGGACAACCAATCACGGCGGATAAACATACTTCGATCCATGTAGCTGTATGGATTACTATCCTCAATCGGTTGGTTCTCAAAATAATGTCTGGCTACGGGATCATCGCTAGTTTCTTGGAAATCATCTGGGCTACATTTCAACTCATCATCTTCAATATATCCCGGAGCGCCCTTTGGGATAACACCGTCATTATATTTCTTAAAAATGCGACCAATGTCCTTTGCGAAAAGTTTTCCTACACCTTTGACTGTATATTGTGGTGGATTGGTTAATAATACAATCTTAGAAATATACAATTTATTGGACCCATTGAATGGTTTTTTAAGTTCATAACAGTCATCTTCAAACATCTCACGAGCCGGGTTTTTAGGTTTAGCTGCCAATTTATAAGAATATTGCAAAAAGTGTGAATGTGGAGTACCGTCGTAATGGTCGGTCAAAATTTTAAGAATTTCCGCACCATCCAAGTTTTGTTTCAGTTCTTCGACATAATGTTTACATGGATCGCTTTCAAGACACAATTGTTTAATGTTTAGATTATAGAAACCTTTATAAGGCTTGCTAAGTTTGTATTCATACTTTTTATTGACAATCGGTGGGTCTAAACAATTAATAGCCATCAGAGTCATATCGGCGAATTCTGGATCCAATTTTATAGGTGTAGCGACGGGCTTACACGCGGGTTTACACGCGGGTTCGCGCGCAGTCGAGGACGCGGAAGCAGACGCCGAGGTATCGGGCAACCCACTAGAAGATTCACTTTCGGAATCTGGTGGAGGTGTAAACATGCTAATACCCATACGAGTCATCATACCACGCCGGCGATTAGCTCGGCGGATATTACTTTCCATCTTTCTGTTATATTGCCTGCGCTGTTTTGAAGTCATCCCGCAAGTGGGGAAATGACCATATGTTAAACGTCCACCACTTTCATAAAAGGAAGTGCCACATTCTCCACAAACCATAGTACCGCACATATTATCACAATAGATATTAAGGTATGTATTGCATCTAGTGCAAACACCTTTTGGAAGAGGTTTTCTTTGCAATCTCTGATTTTTAAGCTGAGCCATCCAACTTGATGAGTCGTGTCTATCATATTTTTGTGAGCTCATCCCTTCTGGTACATATTTTTTCTTTTCAATACTCGGGTAGTTATTATGCAACTCTAGGAAATCCTTGTGAATTTTGTGGATGTGTTTACTGTTTTTAGTAAGTAGGTCTTTAAAAGAAACTGGCGTCTTTAACTTTTTAAAATGTCCATTGGCTTTCACATAATGAATTATCTGACTTTCAGTGTTTTCTGTCAGTAATTTGTTTTGTTTCATATGGTTATACACCTCAAATAAAATTTCTGATTGGGTTGAAGAAGCTTCTACTACTTTAGAAGCTTCTTCGGGACGCTCCGTAGGAATCTCCGTAATTAGATGCTCTGGGCGATCATTAGAAAGTTCCGTAGTAATAACTGAACAACATTGCAAACATAAATCTCCTTCATTCTCTTTACCACAAGCTATAGAAATTGTGGGTTGGAATGTAACGATTTTGTTACATTTTTCACACAAAACATCGACTCCATTTTGCGGAAAATCTCCATAATTCATAAAACCTTTAAAATGGTATGAACCATTTTCGGCGATATACCGTAATTTTTCTGCAGATGCGTATTCTTGATTTAATCGATAAACCATACGAACGTAGTGAGTGCGTAGTGAGTGTGTAGCGAGTGTTAATTAATATGTACGTATAAGTACGCGTATACCTTTAAACCATTTTTAAGTTAAAAATACTTTACAAATTTATTATATACACACTACACACTCGCTACGCACTCGCTACGCACTCTCTACGCACTCGCTACGCACTCGCTACGCACTCGCTACGCACTCGCTACGCACTCGCTACGCTCGTATGGGAAGAATTACTACAGGCACACTCAAGCCATTCACGGCAGAATGTGTAGACGATAAACAATTAGTTATAAAGATGTTGAATGCGGAAGAAAAGTTGTGGTTCAGTGAATATGGCCAGGATATTCACAAAAACGAATTCAATTACCGTGGAACTAGTTTGATGCCGCAGCTTAATATTCAACGCAAAAACCTCATCAATTTTGGATTCGAAAATGACGACGAATCGCTAGATCATTACAGAAGTATTTTCAAGCATTATTACAAATCGGCGACGGATTATGATCATGATGTCATTAATGCGGTCCATTATATGCGCAATAACCGGTGCATTTTTTACAAGCAACGCCCATTGGAAATCGGCGAAAATATCAAAGATGTTTGCGATAATACCAGTTTATATACCATAGACGGTGTTAAACAAACCTTGACACAGGCTATAGGTAAGATCAAGGAAGGTGGTCATGCTATTTTCGCGGCGTTTTCAATGAGCTGACCTCCGTTTGTGGCTCGGAGAGACTATCTTTTCAAACAAGCTGAAAAGGCTGAAAAGTTAGGTATCCGAGTCGTTCTGGTGCAAATCGAAGAGGCGCACACTGATGCATGGCCAATTGGTCGTGATCATCAACCCAAAAATCATGATTCAATGGAGACTCGGATGAAAGCTGCCCGCGATTTTGTCAAGGATTATTCACCTCCGTATGATGTATTTGTAGATGATTTCGAAACGAATCAGTTCGAAAACACTTTCCAGGCCTGGCCTGACAAATACTATTTCATTGATCACAACTATAATATCATCAACAAGAGTCAATATGACGATGGTGTGATTATGGTGGATTATACTGAAATCATTGATAAAATGTATGACGACGCGTTCGGGTAAGTGGAACTCGATACACTTCGTTTTAGCACACTTTTTCTAAAGGTGTAGTGTTATGACTGCAAATCACTAAACCCTAAGGTATGATTTAGCACGACCCCTTTTATACTTTTATTAAAGTGTACTTTATTAAAGTGTACTTTAATCAAGTCAAACTAACGATCAAATATTTGGTATTTTCCATATATTTCTTAGTTTCGCACTTATAACCCTTTTCCATCAATCTAGATACAACACTTTCAAGGTAATCGATTGAATACCAACCGTTATCAGAAATAGGTCTATCTTCACCAATTGTAGACATAACTGTAAACATAAATGACATGTCATACATACACCGACTTCGACTACGATTCAAGATTTTCTTTATAATATCTGGAATAATCAGCATATCTACAACAGTATCTTTTTGAAGAATCTCATAAGGAGTAGGTATATTGTTGCTCATATTCCCTATTTAAAGTATTAGTATATGACTAAAGTCCTAAAGTAATACTTTAGTAAATTTAACCTACTTTTTTTAAAAGTAGTAGTATTTAGCACCGGCAGTTTTGTTCGCAACCTTCAATACCTCCTTTGCAATCTTCGCATTTGCACTTTTTCTTGAGGCTGAAATCTTCGCGGCACTTCATCTCGACGGCCTGAGGCATAACAACGCTAGGTTCCGGGTTCTTGATCATAGGTTCGTTAGGGTTAACAGGAAGGATCAAACGACGGTTAGTATCTAGGAGCTTGATGTTTTCTTTACTCTTTAGGTAAACGGTGTAACGGGTGTTCTTGGACTGAGGACGTTCCATGATAACGTCAGGAAGAATCTTGCGTTTATCATAAACATACCAGACGCTGCCCTTGGTGGTATCTACGCGCATGTAACCCATGCAAGGATATCCTTGCGGAGAATGAGTCTTGGAGCACATTGCCATAGCTTCCAATTCGGAATTGACCTTGGTAGCGTATTTAGTGTCACCAATGTTTACGTTTTTGTACATGTAATAAGCGTTTTCACTTTGAGCGGAATGTTGAGTTGCATGCACACTAGTATTGACGTAATAAACGTCATGTGCATCAAAACAATCCAAATCATAGTAATAACGGTTCATATCGGGATCATAATGAACATCATGAGAATGTTTACCATAACCATCATGAGAGTGAGTTACCCTATAAGACTTGGATGGTTTGGATAGAACAATAATCACCAAAACTAGAATTAAAAATAATACGACTGAAATAGCCCCAATAACGGCTTTCTTAGTGTTATCCATAAGTGTATGAAGTATATCAAACTAATATATAATATATTTATAATAATTTGTGAAAAAAGGGACTATAATAAAATATTGGCAATAAGTATACTCACTCGCTTCACTCCGTACTCACTACGTACTCGCTTCGCTCGTTTCGTTTACTCACTCCGTACTCGCTTCGCTACTCGCTTCGCTACTCACTTCGTTCGTATGCCTCACGATTTCAAATCTAAAAATATAATCAAACCCAAATCCTGTGAAGAATTCAAGGATATTTTGAAGAAAAACAAGGTAGTTTTCATCATTTTTTATGCAGAATGGTGTGGATATTGCCAAAAAGCCGAACCAGAAATCAAGAAATTGGCCGATAGAAAAGGCACAACTATACCTATTGTAGCCATTGATGCGTCGGATCTGTCGAAAACTCCAGAAAACAAGTGCATTGTAGATGCACTCAAAGGTCTAGTGAAAGGTTACCCAACAATAGCCGTTAGTTATATGGGATATGTCCGCAAATATAATGGCGAAAGGGTCTATACTGAATATGAACGCACATTGTCATTTTTGGTAAACCAACTCACGAATTAAATCGAAATTTATTTATATTTGGTATATATATATTGAAAATATATATTGAAACGATTAACATATGGAAGGTCATTACAATCACTCAAATATCAAAAAATATCTAGGAAAAGATTGCAAGTCTATAACGACACACCGCCCGGATTTCATTATATTTTATGCCAGTTGGTGTGGGGCATGTAAACGTACTGAACCAAGTGTAACAGATCTAGCCGAAAATGCTCCTAAGAATGGTATTACGGTATCAGCAGTAGATTGTTCCAATGGTTGTGATGTACCATCTGGATTTAAAGTAGATGGTTATCCTACAATATACTATAAAGATCCGGATAGCTCCAAGTTGGTTGAATATCAGGGTGAACGTAGTGAAATAGGGTATCTCAAGGCAATTAAGGGAGAAAAAAGTGAGGCTGCCAAAAAAGGATCTTTCAACCATTCAAACATTATTAAATGTGAAATGGGATGTAATAATTTCGAGACTTGTGTCAAGTATCAGGGTAGACAACTAGATATATCTGAAGTGGATTTCTTGATTTATTATGCAGATTGGTGCCCGTGGTGTCATAAAGCAGAACCCTCAGTAAAACAGCTGGCAGACAAAAACAAATACATTATTGTTGCAGCTGATTGTAGTAATGGAGGTATTGAATCATGTAAAAAGTATCCGGTCAAAAAGTTCCCCACAATATATATCAGGACTTTGCGTGGGCTGGAAAGATTCAAAGGAGAATCGGAAGATAGGACTTTGAAAAATTACGAAAACATATTAAAAAATAGTTGAAATGACTTAAGAGTTTGTGAATATTTTATTCAATAATAATATATTTCCAAGAATTATCTTTAATATGAAACTTAACGGAGCTGTTATTAACCGAGTAGTTGACGCATTGTATTACGATGGTCGCAAATCCCAACATTTCAAAGTCGATGTAAATGAATCTTTCAACGGTATGTCTTTTACCCATCGATGGAGCCGGGCTTATACCGAGGAGGATCTTTACCGATCTTACCCCTCGGCCCGTTTTTACAATAGTCCAATTGGATCATTTAGTCTAAAGGCGTCTTCAAATGGTTTGATTTCATTCACTGGATTTAACGAGCACCTCCGTCTTAGTCTTGTAAATAGTTATTTTGGATGCCAAGCCGGATTCCCTAAAAATCTTTTATTTGATGGCACCACGATTGACGAATTATATGATCTCCTTCGTTGGATGACTTATTACTTCCGCATCGGAAATACCATAGGTGGTACTCTAGACCGTATTGTTAGATATGGCCCCAAAGAATGCACTGATGAATTTGTCAAATGTAAAAAGAAGAGACAGTCCCGTCGCAAAAATCGTCAGGCTAAGCGTGCCGCTGGCGCTGTCGAGTGCCCCCACGATGTTGTCATCAATTCTCACATCCGTTTCGGCGATTTTGACGAAACCTATGCCGAATGCAGTGACTGTGGTTCTTTGGTTTTATATGAATCCAAGCCTGTTCCGGATACAGAATGTTATCATGACGGTGAATTGTGTGTCCATGCCGACGATTGTGTAGATTGTCCTAATGAGGTCGAATGTTTAAATTGTGGAGAATACGTTGATGTTGTAGAAAGTGATCTCGTCGAGGTCGAGTCGGACGATGATGAAAACATCAAAAATGTAGTCACTGAATTGGTCGAAGAAGCGATGAACAATGCCTTAGATACTGCCAAAAAGGCCGAAGAGTGGCAATCTGTATTTGAATGGATTTCTTCGAATAATGAAGACCCTATTGATCTACTAGCTCTCAAGGGACATCTCAAGGGTATTTTATCCTTTGATGAACAAAACAAGCTCGAATCCACAGTTCTAGATTCGATGGCATATTATTTCGCAAGTCTAGATGATGAGGATCAAAAAGATATCAAGTCTCTTATCGAGGATGAGTTTTTGCCTGATCCCTGGGGTCTTGGCGACGAGCTGTCGGACGTGCCGTCGGACGCGTCATCGGACGCGCCGTCGTCTCCTGAACCTTTTACCAATGAATGGTATGCCAAATATGGCGACGATGCGGATGCGTTAGATAGCGATTTCGAAACTGATGAATCGGAATCGGACGATCTAGAATCTATCCCAACAGAAATTTGCCTTAGCGACGACGAGTCTAGTGACGACGAGTCTTTAGACGACTCACCTAGCTACTCGGACGACGCGTCTTTCAATGATCCGGACGATGCGTCTAGCGAGTCAGACGACGATCACAAGGAAAGCATTTACAAGCTCTTAGAAGAAAGCATTCAAAAGGCTATTGCCAAATCTGAAGACGATGAACCTCCGTTACCTACAGAAGATGTAGTTACGAATGAAGATGTTGAAATCCGTTTCAAGCCCCAATGGGATGAATGTAAGTTGTGCAATGAAATCATTTCTAATATGTGGAATTCCCAGAAAGAAATGGAGGATTGTGTGTGTACCGATTGTGCGGAAGCTATGAAAACGGCCGAAACGTTAAATGAGCTAGGTGCTTCTCCAGCAGTAAATTATGCAGATTCAGATGACTCTTTTAGTGAGTTTAGCGATTTTTAGTAGTACAAACCGCGTAATATCTACTCGAAGGGTACTTGAGTATACTTATAAGCACTTATAAGTACAGTCTACGATTATCAGACATGGAAGAATTTCCGTTCAAGAAGACTTTTATGCCATCTCCCGAAGAGTTGATGGAAAATCTAAAAGAATATGCAGCCGTTCTACCGAGTAGATGCTCCGAAACAGATTTAAGCAAATCTGGTGTATGGACATATGATAAGAAATTCCCGAATAACATCCGGTTTCAAACCAAAATGTTTCATTTGAATTGGCATGATTATCACTTTTATAATGGTGTTTTAACCAATACCCGATTTTTAACTCACGTTCAATCTCCGACAGACTATGAACGTATGGATGTCCTGGCCGATTTGTTTACTGAAGACCAGCGGCTAAAAGCCACCAAACAAACTTCTAAGCGGAGTATTATGGAAGAATGGGAAGACCCTAAGTATCGCCAAGCGGTATACAACTATTGCCGAGCTCATTTTGAGGAGTGTTCCCCGAAAAATCTCAGAGAATCCATTTACAAAATTTCCAAAGAGTGTACCCAATTCAAGCCTAGTCTGACTGCATCGATTGTAAAGTTATTCGACGCCAAAAAGGTATTGGACTTTAGCGCTGGATGGGGTGATCGTTTGCTAGGGTGCATCGCGGCGGATGTCGAGTATTATCACGGCTATGATCCGAATCAAAATCTCCGAAAAGGCCACTATGAAATCCTAGAAACATTTGATTATAAGGATAAGGCGTGTATCCAATATGAACCATTTGAAAAGGCTGAGCTCCCCAAAGGAGTATTCTTTGATCTAGTATTCACCTCGCCACCGTTTTACGATTTTGAGATCTATACAGATGACACAACACAATCAATCCACAACTATCCTACTCTAGAAAAGTGGATTGTACACTTTTTGTTTGCATCTATCCGAAAGGCATGTAGTGTATTAACCGAGTGTGGAGTATGTGTGATACACATTAGCGATGTATATAAGACACGTGTTTGTGAACCGATGCTGTTGTTGGTAAAGTGGTTGATTGGAGGTGAAGTCGAGTATGCTGGCGTTATTAACACGGTCGGTGCGGCGAACAAGCCGAGACCGATGTGGGTATTCCGTCGGGCTACTCGAAAGAGCCATCAACCGAAATATTCTGTTCGTGATGCTGAGTTTGCCCTTAAAAAGTATTTCCCTGGAGTTTATAGTGAAGCTATCAAAGTCCGTGATCAAGAGTTTGTTTAAGAAATGGTTCATCTAATTTAGTTCCTCCAAAATATTCATAACCATACCCCTTATTTACCATCATCTTGTTTACTGATTTTTCATAACCTTTTTTAACGTGTTTCTTTTTCAGGTATAATAATCCTAACAATCTGCCATATTTATCGAATTCACCACACTTGATATATATAATCTTATCTAATATCAATTCTTTTATATAATTCGTAGCATCCCTTTCGAGGGATCTTAAATATATCATTTGGTCGTCGGTATATTTGTTTTTGGGTAATCTCTTTTCAGGAGCATCATAACCATACATCCGGATATTCCATCTATACCACCCTCCTTTTGTATAAAAGACTACTTTGACAGTGTCACCATCATACACATCGACCACTTTACACCGTTTAACCTTACCATCTAGACTAAAAAACGGGGTAGTGTTGTCGAAATCCTTTAACTTTTTTCTAACGCGTGTAATAATTCCCATACGTTATTGATAGTATATACTACGTATATATACTATGTATATAGTATTACTATATATATTTATAAATATCCCTAAAAGTTAGTCCAACCAAACATAATCATTGATCAATCTGCAGTTGTAATGATATTCCTTTCCAGCCACATTATCATCTGGATACTCTTCTAGGTATTCTTCTAACATTTCCTTTTTTGATAGAATGTCATAATATGTTTCATGAAATACTGGATCATGTGGCCGATATAGTCTATAATTGTTGGTGAATTTGTCTACCGGTCTAGGCGATATTACCTCCCGGAGACCTAGTTGGTTTTGTGTAAGTGCCTTCCATTTTTTGGCATTAGAAGTCCAATTCAAGATTTGACGCCCTTGAGGCCGGTCTTTAGTTAAATTTTCAACCTTCTTAATATCTGTTTTGATAGTTTCGGTAGGCGTTTTCTTGACGATATTCGCCCAAACTGCGTTAGAAGTCATAGTATAATTACTGTTACGATTACGGTGTATACGTTTGTATATGTATATGTATACATGTGTATACGTACGTACACTCTAGTAAAATTAACTAAAATTTAATTAAATTTAACTACGTTCAGCCACGTTTGGTAACGCCGTAGGCGACTACTCCTAAAATAGCGCACAATAAAACAAACAATAAAATCCAAGCAAAAATAGATGTGCGGCACCAACTTGTAAAAGTGTATTTGGCACGGCTGGCAAAACTGGGTTGATTAAATCCGGCCATTGCCTCGGCGGCAGCTCGGCGTTTCTGCATTTCGAATTTTGTAGGAACGACATTCCGGCTAATAGACTGATAATCAGTAGGATCATCTGGAATATAAGTTCCCCGTTGACGTCTAGGAGGTAATTCGGCAATACTTGCACCTCGACCAGGGTGCATCCGGTCACCTACTCTGACACCGAATCGATTTACACCGGAAACCCGGCACTGTTCTTCCCAATTTTCGGTTTCTCTTCGGTTATATTCATTGATTAATTCGGGATCATAAGAAATCCCGCATTCGGGATTTTTGGCATCTAATCCCATGCATTTACCATCCTTTAATTTGGTGCCATAGAAACACTTTTGTTGAAATATAGGACGAACTGGTCGGTTATAATGGGAACTTTCGCCGAAATTTACGATCGGATTATCGAAAACCTGACCTCGACGATTTACGCAATTAGTGCCCCAATTCGTAGTATCCGGGCATTTTAAATAACATTTATTATCTGCTCCACAATATCCTTCTGGATCTGTGTTTTGATTATACATACAATCTTTATCTTCGGTACATACCGATCCTAGATGTCGGGTGCCTATGAAATCTCTAGTATTTTCCATACGAACGAAGCGAGTACGTGAAAGGAGTGCGAGTGAGTGCGAACTAGTATACAATAACACTATAAATAATTTAGCTAATTTTACTTGATAAAGTTGATATGTTTATCTTTAATATAATATACGGGAATATGAAACTGAAATATAACACGATCACATACAGTGAAGTCATGGAATTATTGTGTGAAAAAACTGAAGATGGTTATTTAGTAAAATCAAATTTAGATTTAGTAGTTGGACACATTCTTAACAAAGTTTTAGAAAAGCTTGAGAACAGTGAAAACGCACTTCGAGAGCTGCAAGAAAAAAACAAACAATTACAGGAAAAGTTAGAAAATGTTGAAAATATAGCAAATGATGCATTGAGTGTAGCAGATGAAGCTTTAAGAGAATCTGATTAGAGCCTTGAGCTAAAAGTAACCTAAAATAGTGTTTTTGACCTACTTTTTCTTAAAAAGTAGTTAAAATTACTAGTAGTAGTACTAGTACCAATAATATGAGTACCATAATCAATATAAATAATGAGTTTCAAAAACGGTATAGCAAAGTTATGTTCAACTCGCATGACTAGAGGGTTAGGATCTATTTTGCGTGATAGTATGGATAGGAAATTCATTGATATGCAACAAGGTATAGGCGCGACATCTGCGCTAGGACATTCCCATCCAAATGTAGTACAAGCGGTTCAAGCTCAAGCTAGCCAGCTTACGTTATCCCAACAAAACTGTCTGGGCGATCATGAACTATTTGAAGAATTCCGACACAAAATGACAAATACATTACATCTTAACCGAAATCCGGGGGGATTGAAGGAATTATCGGAAATCATATTGGATTCGACTGGGACTGGTGCAGTAGAAACTGCGATAAAGCTGGCATACAAGCGTAAACCTGGCCGGGTGATCTCACTTCAATCGGCGTTTCATGGCCGGAGTCTATTTTGTTCCACTCTAGGTAATAGTTCGGCCAGTTTCAAGGCTAATTATCCTAGAGCATCTGATGTCCTCAACCTTCCAGAAAATACTGTTGATGGTTTGTGGAAGTTTTTGAACGAACAGACTACATTAGACCACGTATCATCTATCGTGATTGAGCCGGTACAAGGTGAGGGTGGGGTTAAAGCACTTGACCGAGAATTTGTGAGCATGTTGAAGGATTTGCAATCAACCGGTAAATTCACTTTAATCGCCGATGAAATCCAATCTGGGTATGGCCGGACTGGTACATGGTGGGCATCGGAACATTATGACTTGTATCCGGATATTCTGGTATTCGGCAAGGCGGTCGGTGCCGGGATGCCTTTGGCCGGTATTCTGACTACGCCTGAAATGACGAGTCATATGTCATATAATGAACTAGGTGGAACATATCATGGAAATTTACTAGCATTGTCGGCGGCAATCGCCACGAATGATGTCATGATTCGTGATAATATTTTGGATTGCGTTGAAACAACAGGGCGATATATCGGGGATAAATTAAAGAGAATCTCTGGAGTATATAACGTTAGTCATCCATTCAAAGGAATGATGCTAAGTTTTAATGTCGGCCTCCCTCATACCTTGGAGGTTTGTCCCCCAGATATGGCAGATAAGGTAGTGGAAGAATGCGCCAACAGTGGATTACTACTACTTACAGCCAAAGGAGATACCCCTAATATCAAACGATTAAGAATTCTTCCTGCATATAATATTAGTCAGTATGAGATTGATAAATCTATAGAGATTCTAGATCGTAGTATTCGAACTGTTGCTGCCCAAGGTGAAAAGCCATCCAAGCCAAAAACTAGTTAAAATCATTTAGCTATAATACTATAATACTAGTATTAAATAACCACACCTTAAATCGATATCGTTATGACTCCTTATTATCCCGAAGTATCCAATCTAAAATGCGCCAGAACAATCAGCCATCTTAAACCATCCCGTTGTGGTATTAACATTTACGGTGATAGTGGTAGCGGCAAAACAGTTTTAGCTAAGCAAATTGTAAACAAATTTCTAGAATCCAACCCAAATATTGAAGTTTTGATTGTAAATCCGAATGATGAAAATCAACTCAAGGTTGTAAAGGGTCATAATTTACTAATTGTATCTTTTGACGACACTTCTGAAAAACAATCGGCAGACATTAATTTCTTTATTCATCCTGAATATGGATGTATTTTGGTAAGTAATGTTAAAATTTCTGCTCACCCTTTTACATACTATTACAATATGTCTCCGGAAAAACTCGACATCCCTACGTATGGTAGTGTATTATTTACAGGAAATGAATACAATCCGTGTTGTGGTAGACTGGCTGTATCTCAATATATCCCAAATAGGGAAACTGTTATGGGATTGAACTCTTATACTACGGGTGATGTAGAAGGGTTGAATACTTCAGAACAAATGAAAAAAGATATCAACAGAGGAGATTACTATACTGATATGCACATTGGAGATTTTCATGGAGCATATATAAGAAATAAGTTCAAACTTCCTGAAATCAAACATCTAATCATTGATCAGAGTTGTATTAAAGAGTATTTGCACTATATTTATGATATCTATTTCCACCTCGTGGATCGCCCTAAGATTTACGTTGTTGATCATACAACCCAGTGCGAACGTATCATGGAGTTTAATTTAAAGCTTGACGCTAGTTGTCCTAGTCGTTACGGAGATATCCTACCATTCATTGAATTTGAGGATATGCCACAGACTTCAGTTGAAACGTATGCGTTTTACAAATATCTTGGCACCTACCCAGAATCTATCCCAGATTGTATTGAGTGGATGAATGCTCATTCATTTTATAATGTAGAAGATCAGCTTAGGAAAATTTCGGAAGATCTACAAAATACCAAGGACAAATAATAGTAATCCAAAAATCATTTAAATATACTTTATACTTTATACTTTAGATTTTCTAAAGTATAAATATATATACTCCAAGTCGGCTTAATATGAGAATTATTTATAAATTAAATGATGACAGAGAAATTACAACAACTTATGATTCATTTTTAGAATTTATTAATGATGTTGATTTTAGTGATGTAACGTATTTACATGTGTCCAGCAATAACCTGCAAACATTTCCTCCGGAAATTGGTGCTTTGAAAAGTTTAACGCATTTGTTTGTGTCTAATAATAACTTGCAAATGCTTCCTCCTGAAATTGGCGCTTTGACTAATTTAACGGAATTGTATGTGTCTTATAATAACTTGAAAACACTTCCTCCGGAAATTTGCTCTTTGACTCGTTTAACGTGTTTGAGTGTGTCTAGTAATAACTTGCAAACACTTCCTCCGGAAATTGGTGATTTGAAAAATTTAACGCATTTGTATGCCTACGGTAATAACTTGCAAACACTTCCTCCGGAAATTGGCGCTTTGAAAAATTTAACGGATTTTATTATGTCCGGTAATAAATTGAAAACACTTCCTCCGGAAATTGGCGCTTTGACTAATTTAACGTATTTGAATGTGTCTAGTAATAACTTGCAAACGCTTCCTCCGGAAATTGGCGCTTTGACTAATTTAACGTATTTGAATGTGTCTTATAATAACTTGAAAACACTTCCTCAGGAAATTGGCGCTTTGAAAAATTTAACGTATTTACATGTGTCCAGCAATAACCTGCAAACACTTCCTCCTGAAATTGGTGCTTTGAAAAATTTAACACAATTGAATGTGTGGAGTAATAACTTGCAAACACTTCCTCCGGAAATTGGCGCTTTGACTAATTTAACGGAATTGTATGTGTCTTATAATAACTTGCAAACACTGCCTCCGGAAATTGGCGCTTTGAAAAGTTTAACGTGTTTGAGTGTGTCGAGTAATAACTTGAAAACACTTCCTGCTGAAATTGGCGCTTTGAAAAATTTATCGAATTTAAATGTGTCTAATAATAACTTGCAAACACTTCCTGCTGAAATTGATGCTTTGACTAATTTAACGGAGTTGAGTGTGTCTAACAATAACTTGCAAACACTTCCTCCTGAAATTGGCGCTTTGACTAATTTAACGCGTTTGAGTGTGTCTAGTAATAACTTGCAAACACTGCCTCCTGAAATTAGCGCTTTGAAAAATTTAACGCATTTGTATGTGTCCAACAATAACTTACAAACACTTCCTCCGGAAATTTGTGAATTAAGGCATTTACGTTATTTTTATACTGATGAGAATGAATTTGAATATATTCCTGTTAATGTCCAACGATTAATGAATAGATTGAGAAATACTAATGGTATAGATCGACAATATAACGATACACAATCAGTGCATAAATCAAGTGTCCAACAATCAGTCAAGCAGTCTATATATTCTTTGATGAGAGATTAAGTTAATTATACTTTAGATTTTCTAAAGTAAATATATAATCCAATTCGGCTTAATATGAGAATTATTTATAAATTAAATGATGACAGAGAATTTACAACAACTTATTCATTTTTAGAATTTATTAATGATGTTGAATTTAGTGATGTAACGCATTTAGACGTGTCTAATAATAACTTGAAAACACTTCATCCGAAAATTAGCGCTTTGAAAAATTTAATGCATTTGAGTGTGTCTAGAACTAACTTGAAAACACTTCCTCCGAAAATTGGCGCTTTGAAAAATTTAACGCGTTTGAGTGTGTATTTCAATAACTTGAAAACACTTCCTCCGGAAATTGGTGCTTTGAAAAGTTTAACGCATTTGTATATCCACTCTAACGAGTTGCAAACACTTCCTCCGGAAATTAGCGCTTTGACTAATTTAACACAATTGATTGTGTGGAGTAATAACTTGAAAACACTTCCTGCTGAAATTGGCGCTTTGAAAAATTTAACCTATTTGTATGCCTCCGGTAATAACTTGCAAACACTTCCTCCGGAAATTGGCGCTTTGAAAAATTTAACGTATTTGTATGTCTCCAGTAATAACTTGAAAACACTTCCTCCTGAAATTGGAGCTTTGAAAAATTTAACAGAGTTGAGTGTGTCTCGTAATAACTTGAAAACACTTCCTCCTGAAATTAGCGCTTTGAAAAATTTAACGCATTTGTATGTCTCCGGTAATAACTTGAAAACACTTCCTCCTGAAATTAACGCTTTGAAAAATTTAACTCGTTTGTGGGTGTATAACAATAACTTGCAAACACTTCCTCCGGAAATTTGTGAATTAAGGCATTTACGTGATTTTGATATTGGTGGTAATGAATTTGAATATATACCTATCAATGTTCAACGATTAATAAATAGATTGAGAAATACTAATGGCATAGATCAACAATACACCGACACTCAATCAGTGCATAAATCAAGTGTCCAACAATCAGTCAAGCAGTCTATATATGCTTTGATGAGAGATTAAATAATATGATATAAATAAGTTAATTATACTTTAATATATATACGTATATATCAATAATATCTCAAGAATATCAGATCTCTTAGATATATGTAAAATACACCACACATCACACACCTATACGATATGTCCAAAAAAATACCTATCCCTAAAACCAAGACAGACGATCCATTTTACAGGTATACGCGACCGGTAATAGAATCAACCACCCAAACAAATTTCATCAAGCTAGTAAATATCGCTCAAGTAGCGATGGCATTAGAACGTACACCGCAAGAATTGGTGCAATACCTTAAAAAGGCGCTAAATACCAATGTGAAATTGGTAGATAATATAGCCGTAATCAATCATAAAAAAGGCGATATACCTGATATTGAAGATATATTGGAACAATATATATCCAGGTATGTAATGTGTGCAGAATGCAGTATTCCAGAAACATATTATGATGTGACTAGAATAAACAAGAAAAAAGTTAGTGTAGCAGTGATATGCAAAGCCTGTGGGGCATCCAAGAAATTGCCGAAATACGATTTCAGTGATTGGATTAAACGTGATCAGGCCAAGTAAGGGTGTTTAAGACTGGCCTCGGCGCTAGGGCGCTTATCCGGCACATATACCAATAAATACTGTAGAAATTCCGCGAAATCTTTGACCTCATCTTCGGGGTGCCGGCTATCAGTATAAGCGTCCAAATCATTCTGCAGCGCTTCTAAGACCCCGATGTCGGATTTATCTATATCCTTGGCTCTGAGTTTGCCACTATGATTGAAATAACATCTAGAATCATTACCTTTTAAAGCGAATGATCTGGGACAATCACCGATGACGTGTTTCATATCTAGTAATAGATGTGTATTGCGATATTCCTCGTCATCACTACTATAACTGTCGTCGTCCGAGTCATATCGGGCATCGAATAAGTATTCATTGGTGGCCAATTCATAAAATACACAGGCTAGACTCCAGATATCTGCCTTGGTATTATATCTATAACCTATAATGACTTCAGGTGCTTGATATTGGAATGTCTGGATTTGGTCCGAAAAGTGTTTGTTCGTCCAGCAGGCATTACCCCAATCGGCAATTTTAATCTGGACATTTCCAGCTTCGAACATTGCATAAATATGTTCTTCTAATAACTTTTTGGTTTCTTCGTTGTTATCCATCAACATCAATTCAATATACCGTTCATCAGGTACAATAAGAATATTTTCTGGTTTCAGATCGGTGTGTATGATGTTTTTGGAATGTATGTAGGAGAATGCTTCCATACATTGTCTGATGACTTTGCGCAAAAGTCTTAACGGGACTGTTTTGTTCCGATGCTTGAAAATCCGGCTAATCTTTAGCAGGTGACATCCCAATAATTCGTAGACTAGACAGACATGCCTACCATAATTGGATTGATGTTTGAAAATGTCATATAAATTGATGGTGTGATTGGCGTTTTCCGGAGCGGCGTTCATGAGTTGCTTGATGATTTCTACTTCGGTTTTAACCACATCATCAAATTCCGGGTCACATTTAAATATTTTGATCGCGACCCATCTATCGCGTTTTTCATCTTTGGCGGCCCAAACAGTTGAGAATACACCCCAACCCAACTTTTTGACGATTTTATAGCGATTGTTATACAATTCCCCTAAATTCACATTCATATATCCATTAACTCCATATTCATCTTGTGGTTCATTCTCCGAAGATGACGACGAAGCGTCAAAAGACGCGTAAGACGCGTACGAATCGTCATCATAAGACGCGTAAGACGCGTCATCATTTAGAGATTCGTCTGATCTGTGTGCCATACGAGCGTAGCGAGTACGTGAAAGGAGTTAGCGAGTGCGAGTACGTTAAAGGAGTGGCGACTAGGTTTAATATAATTAAACGATGTTTTTATAATTAAAAAAACGACGCCTAAAACTAGGCAGACATATCGCCTAAAACTAGGCAGACAACTCGCCTATATAATTAGGCACTTCTATAATATTACTGACTAGGGGATTGGCAAATGTAACGGCTTTTTTACACCGAGATTGACGCAAATATGTTAAAAATAACAATATACCAATTACCCCAATTATAAAATATATTACATTAACTATATCCATAGCTCTATTGCTACGCTTATCAAATATATACTAAGTATATATTTTATTACAAACTATTTACGCAAAAGGGAAACTATCTAAAACTTCTGTAGGGTTAATACGACGAGTGATGGCATTACGTGAGCCACTATCAGGATTAGGTCCAAGTGGGCGAATAATACCCCCTCCAGAAGAATGTGATACAACCTTGTTATCAGTTGGGTTTACTAATTGGGCAGTTCCACGAGATGCAGGATGTCCTAGAGTAAATACGGCCTCTTGCCCGATATTTTTACGGGAAGCGACACCGGTGCGTTGATTAAGACCACTCATGCGGCCATGACGTTTACAGTTGGGGTCAACAACCACATATGTGGGTTTCGAAGAAGATTTCATTGAAAGTACTACTACAACTAGTAGCAAAATTATAAACAAGACTACAACAATTCCTTCGGTTTGATTCATACGATACGAGTATAACGAGTAACGAGTATAACGAGTGAGTTGGCGAAGCGAGTGGTGAGTGTGAGAATATATAATATCTATATATTATAATTTCGTAAAATTAGGGTGTCCAATTATAAGTTAATGCAGTACGTTTGAATGCTTGCTTGGCTTCTTCCAAGCTATATGATTTGTTGTGTCCATTTGGTTTGATTCTGGCACCACCTTCATAAAATAGTGAGATAATTTCCATAATTACGTTTTCTAATGGTTTAGGAGACCATCCTCCAGTGGTTAGCGCTTCCATACAAATAGATCCCCCGAGAGTAATATGCCCGGTTCTATATTCGAATTGTGGGGAAACCACTCGGATAAATGGTGGTTCGAAAGGATAACCCTGTGGAAATATCACCTCTAATACAATATTTTTGACATTATACTTTTTCATATCCAGGGTTAACGGGATGTCATTTCCGTCAAAATCTTTGTCAAATTTGGATAAATACAATTTCCAATCATATATGTTATCGTTTACTAATTCGCATTTTATATCATTGGTTTGAAACATACCTCCTTCTGAATTCAACATTTTATATTCGGCCATTAATCTCTTTTGGCTTTTGCTATTAGTGGCTCTGGAGAAATCCTGCTTTTCTTGTTTGATCATTGTGCCGAATTTTTCATTGACTGCATCATTTAAATCAGCTGGAGAGTGTTTAGAAAACATCAATAAATATCGCAAACGGACATCCTTTTCATTTGGTACTACATATACACTAGAACCTTTGTGATATTTAGCTTTGGCATTCCTGACTTCATATACACCGGCAATATTCAATCCACTATCGGTTAAACTCGTAGAACGATTAGAATAACTTGCAGACAAACTAAACTTGTCTGATAAATAAATACCCTTTCCATATGCAGCCCCATTTCTTTGAGCAGAAGTCCCACTAGCTACTTTTAAGCCATTGCGCATAATCGAATACCAGTTAGACGCATTACTGCCATGAAACAAATACTCTCCTGAAAATTTTTCATCCGTATCCACCGGATTTATCACGTGATATAATGATATTTGTGGATGTTGAATGATCTTGTCTAATTTTAGAGTAGATTTGTTTGACAAAATAATAAATCTGAATAGTTTGTATTCTGTATAGGTGTATTTTGACCTCGAAGAATCATTTGGCGAAGTATATAAACTTTCATCATTTCGAGCTTGATATATATCATTGATGAGACTTTTGACATTCCATCGGTTTGCAATTTTCTTAACTGCTTGGAAATCTTTTTGTTCATTGTATGAATTATTATACAAATTCTTCAACTCTCCTCTGGTTCGCCCTTTTGCATCACCTTTTAGAAAATACGATGGAAATGGGTCGAATATATTAATACCATTAGTGGATTTAATGGCACTTACAGCAAATTGTAATGACAACTCTGCATCTTTTCTATATTTCCTAACATATTTACACAATTCTTCTACCTCCATTTCATCGAATTTGTCTTTACACTCTACAATCGGACAACTCAACCATCTGTCTGAACTAGGTATTTGCAGATCCGTTCCACACACTACACAAAATCCTTTAATATTTTTCATAATACTATCCACCAATTTCACCATATCCTTTTTGGATGATGGCCTTTTATATTGCTCGTATGCTTTTTTAAATGTTTCAATGGCTAACCTTTCATTTTTCTTAAGAGATGGCGAATACGCTTCTTTAAATATCAAATTATACCCTTTCACATATTCAACCTGTAATTCTCTGGTTGACAAGTGAATATTAATTGTTTTCATACCTATATTAGTTAGAGTAACTATACTAGTTTTAACACTACTTATTCTAGATATATATATACAAGTATAAATAACCCCGCTTAGCGAAGCGATTCATGCCATATTTTGTAATTTAAGAAAAACACTTAACTGTCATTCCATATGTGTGCACAAATGGAATAAATGTGTGCACACAAAAAACGCAAAAAAGTGAAATAAATTCGTGCACGATTTTGTTCCATTTTTATTTTGTCACTCAGAGATTTTCAAAATATGAATATGTGATTTCAAAAATGGAACAAAATCGTGCACGAATTTGTGACACTTTTTTGCGTTTTTTGTGTGCACACATTTGAGTGATTTGTGATAATGTGTTTCTTAAGTGTTTTTTTTCACTTTTTATGATTTTATACGATACATTATATAATGAGTTTTAATATACTGTAAAAAGTAAAAAACACTTGACTATCATTCCATATGTGTGCACACCTGTCACAAATGTGTGCACACAAAAAACGCAAAAAAGTGAAATAAATTCGTGCACGATTTTGTTCCATTTTTATTTTTACACTAAGAGATTTTCAAAATCCAAAAGTGAGATTTCAAAAATGGAACAAAATCGTGCACACACTAATGTGTGGGTGACACTTTTTTGAGTTTTTTTTGTGCACACATTTGTGACAGGTGTGCACACATATGGAATGATAGTCAAGTGTTTTTCTTTATTTTTCTGAGATACACTTTATATAAAATGTATAAATCATACATTTTAGAATATAGTTATATTTAGTTTTGGTCCGCTTTTTTAAAAGTGGGTTTTGGTCCGCTTTTTTAAAAGCGGGTTTTGGTCAGCTTTTTTAAAATCGGGACTTATTTACATGTAGCACTAATAGGGTCATATACTTTTCCTTGAGATGCACATGTGTTACAAGAAAAATTGCCGAAAGCAGCAGTAGGGGTACCAGTTAAACGGCAACCTTCTCCACCAGGGTCACACTCTGACGAAGTAGAACATTCTTGGATAGCACGATTCCAGCAACAGAATAAATTGTTACCCAAGACGGAATTAGCGTTGCTAGAACTAACTACTTCGAATTTCTCCCAAGCGCCGACACTAGTGGCACTATCTACACGGAATGGGCTGAAATCACGACTAGCGCGCCAGTAATTCTTACTAGGATCCATGATAGAGTATACACCTTTGGATTGTATGACAAATTTAAATGGAGTCTTGAGAGAACTGCTGGCCCGAACAAGAATTTTATCGCCAAGTTTCATGTACATATTAGCATATTTTTTAGTAGATGCATTTTGGAGATATACCTGGTTATTACCTGCATCGATCACATTCCATTTGGAAGCAGGTAGTAGACTGGTATTAGTTGTTTGAACCAACCAATCGGAATTGCCGTTATCCACAATAAATCCACTCTGGGGACTCTTAATTTGAATAATTTTAGGGAGTTGCGAAGCGCCAGCGATACATCCGGCACCTTGCGGATCTATAATTCCACCATTCACAGTACATGCGGTTTTAATGGCTTCAAGAGCTTGATTGGCAGCAGCCGAAGACGGGTTAACACACTGGAAGGTATTTCTATCATAAACCAGTCCTTGAGATTCACAAGTATTACACTCAAATGCACCAAAAGCGGCGGTGGGAGTACCGCTTACCCGGCAACCTTCACCGCCGGTATCACAATCAGCATCAGTGGAACATTCCTGAATCGCACGATTCCAACAACATCGACCAGCAGTGCCGGAAAAACTGCCACTAGAACTAGCAGTTGAAATAGTAGCCTTGGATATACTGAATTTCTCCCAATCACCTAGATTAGGCCTGGAAACCACACGGAAAGGGCTGAAATCACGGCTGGCGCTTACATAACGGTTTTCCGTGGGGCCTATGATACGCAACGCGTGTTTACTACCATGAACTTCCATAAAGAACTTGGTATTAGCCGAACTGGAGGTGTCCATAATAAGAGTATTACTGGGGTCTTTGGTGTGATACATATAACGTTTGGTTTGGACATTGCGGAGATATATGGCCTTGCTACCTGCGTCAATTACCTCCCATTGCGAAGCGGCTTTATTAGTAGAACCTAGGACATGATCCTGTTCTTGAACCATCCATTTACTGTTGTTGTATCTAGACGGTTCATATTGGCTATAATCTACTAGATGCCCTCCGTGTGGACTGGCAATTCTGATGTATTTCTCTATCTCGGACGCGCCTAGAATTTTAGGGAAATTCTTACAAAATGTGCCAGAAGTGTCAATGCCATCTTGGCGATGCCAGAAATCCGTACCTTCTAAATTATAACTAGGTTTATTACAGTCATCTACACCTTCAATACAATATTCCGACACCATCTGATCACGTTCTGGATAATAGAAATATCTATTCCACACCGGATTCGATGTTGATTGGCACTGGATCAATCCAGTAGGTTTAACTGCAGGGTCACTGCAACCACTTCCATCGGCTAGGCACGGCGCAGGCGGCACAGGTCCCGGTGGCGCCGAGGGAGGAGGTGACCCATCACCGGCAGTACCGGTTCCGGTGGAACCGGTCGGAGGAGGGGTTGTACTAGTTCCACTAGGAGGGGTGGTACTGGTTCCACTAGGTCCGGTAGCACCACTAGGTGGTTGGGTAGGTCCTGTAGCACCACTTCCAGAAACTGGGAAACTAGGACTACTAGATCCACCGGAAGTCACTTGGTCAATACAGACTAAATTACGGCATTCTAGACCGATGTCACATGGTTGGATAGTACTGCATGCCTGTCCCCTGGTACGTTTGGGAATACATTTACCATCTGAACAATATTCTGAAGTTTGACAATCTGTATTTCTGGAACACTCTTCTACACTACCTCCGTCACCGTCGGCACCACCACCTTCATCTGCCTTATCGTCGGTAGATTCGGATTCGTCCTTTTTATCCAAATAAGTCGGTTTAATATAAAACAAAAACGTTAATCCAGCCAAAGCTAGAAAAACTACTAACCCTATAATAAGTTTTTTATCCATACTTTAGAGTACTGAGTATATACACTATATATTTATAAAATTTTGTAAATATTACTCACTCATAGACACCGAAATATTTTCAGTATAGGGTTAACCTGCAAGTATGAATATGTTAGGACACACTAAACATAACGTTAAAGTGTACAATAACTTTATTGATGTAGATGATTGTGATAAAAAGATTATAATCAATGTGTATAATTATATATCAACTTTTATACAAAAACTGCAAATTCCAGTTACTCCAGTTAATAGTAATCTTGCAGACATGATATTACACACATATCCGAATGTTTTGGATGTAAATCGAGTGGTTAGCTTTGCAAAATATAATAATTGTGACATTGTAGTTAAATATACCTATAATAAAGGAGATACTATCTCATATATCGAGATCTATAAAAGTGAATAACATAGTATGCCCAAGTGTAAGGTTTGTAAGAAAAAGGTAATTTCAGGAGTTACTGAATTCAAATGTAAATGTGGGGCGATTTTGTGTCTAACACATAGATATCCGGAAAATCATATTTGTACCATAGATTATAAAACGCAAG
>Ga0213841_1000568_pt1 | contig 36630 bp, 34 predicted proteins | sample SWPATP23_FD_160125 | JGI IMG/M metagenome (GOLD analysis project Ga0213841, IMG submission 160125) | Coastal seawater microbial communities from Marineland, Florida, United States - SWPA TP2 #3 | ecosystem: Environmental > Aquatic > Marine > Coastal | place: USA: Florida | collected 2016-08-14 | reverse complement strand
TGCACATGGTGGGCCGCATCAAGCGCTTGCAGTTCGGCGGTCGGCATGTGGTTGCTGATCATGTTCATGGTCTTGTTTCTCCCATCAGACCGTCAGACGTTCAGCAACAGGTGCTGGCGTTCCCACGGTGAAATCTCGCGTTGATATTCTTCATTCTCGGCGCGCTTGATGTCGCCATAGAGCTGGCAGAACTCCTCGCCCAACACGGCGCGGATCTCCTCGGCCTCTGCGAAGATGTCCAGCGCCTCGCCCAGGCTGGCGGGCAGCGCATCTTCGGTTTCCCAGACCTCGACCTCTACCGCGGCGCGCGGCTGGGTGCGGTTCATCATCCCCAGATAGCCCGCCGCCAGCGATGCGGCGATGGCCAGATAGGGGTTGCAATCCATGCCGATCACCCGGTTTTCTACCCGGCGGCCTTCGGTCCCGGAATGGGGAATGCGCAGCCCGGTGGTGCGATTGTCGCTGGCCCATTCCAGGTTGGATGGGGCGCTTTGGCCTTCCACCGTGATCCGGCGATAGGAATTCACGTACGGGGCCAGCAGCGGCACCAGCTCCATCAGGTATTTTTGCGAGCCGCCGATGAAATGATGAAAGGCGTCAGAGGGGCTGCCATCCTTGTTCGAGAAGATGTTCTTGCCGGTTTTGATGTCCACCACGCTTTGATGCAGATGCATGGCGCTGCCCGGTTCGTCCCGGATGGGCTTGGCCATGAAGGTGGCGAAAATGCCGTTCTTCAGGGCCGCCTCGCGGATCGAGCGTTTGAAATAGAACACCTGATCGGCCAGCCACAGCGGATCGCCATGCAGCAGGTTGATTTCGATCTGGCCGGCACCGCCTTCCTGGATCACCGTGTCGATGCGAAACCCCTGATCCTCGGCATAGTCATAAATCGTGTCTATGACCGGCCCGTATTCATCCACCGCAGCCATGGAATACACCTGACGGCTGGCCCCCTTGCGCCCGGTCCGGCCAAGCGGTGGCTGAATTTCCTCATTCGGGTCGGTGTTGGGCTTGGTCAGGTAAAATTCCAGCTCTGGTGCGACCACGGGCTTCCAGCCTTGCGCCTTGTAAAGGCCCAGAACCCGGCGCAGTACGTTGCGCGGCGCAATGGCCAGCGGATCGCCCTCACGCGTGCCCAGATCGCAGACGATCTGCAAGGTGGGGTCGTCGGCCCAGGGTACGGCGGTGGCAGTGGACATATCAGGGGTCAGAACCACGTCGCGTTCCAGCCACTGGTTCTCGATCTCCATATCCACGTACTCGCCGGAAATCGTCTGGTAAAAGAGCGAGATCGGCAGGAAGAAGGTTTCATCGGGGCGGAACTTGTAGGACGGCATCGCCTTGCCGCGCGAGGTGCCCGCGAGATCGGGGATGATGCATTCCACCTCTTCCAGACGGCGACCGTCCAGGAAGTCGAGAAAGGCTTCGGGCAGATTGGCAATCCAATCCGCCTCGGATTTCGCTTTGCGGGGCGTTCTCATGGGGTCCTGCCGCGGTGTTTGGTCGGTAAAGGCCCGGTTCGGGCGCATCCGCATGGGTGCGGGCCCCGTTCGGTCGCCTGTTGAAAGAATATGATCAAAAAATTGAGTCTGTCAATCGGGCTGTCGGATGGTTTTGCCGTGCCTTTGGCACGCCGACCCGCGGGGGGATCCTCCCCCCCCGGCAGCCCCCTGGAGTATTTTCACCAAGAAGAAGGGCTTTGTTCAGGACAGGGGGCTTTGGCGGCGGAGCCGTATGTACGGGGGGTGTACGTCCGGTGCACGGGGGGTGAGGGGTATTTCAGGCTCAGCTGCCCAGGGCCTGGGTCATCAGATCGAGCCCCTGCTGGATATCCTCCTCGATGGCGCGGGCAGCGGCGGCGGCGTCGCCACGGCGCAGGGCTTCGATGGTTTCGGAATGCATGTCGGGCAGGTTCGAGGTGCCGAACCGGCCGCTGACGACGCGCAGCGAGGGGCCAAATTGCAGCCAGAGCGAGGTCACGATCTTGCGCAGGATGGGCGTGCCGGCCATGTCGTAAAGCGCGAAGTGGAAGCGGAAATTGCTTTCCAGATAGGCCTCGATATTGCCGGTTTCGATGGCTTGATCCACCTTTGCATCAAGGGCTTCGAGCAGGGCGATCCCGTCTTCGGTGATCTGTTCGGCGGCCAGTTGCGCCATCTTGGGTTCCAGCGCGAAGCGGGCGAAGTAAATCTCGTCGATGCGCTGCGGCGACAGTTCAGGCACGCAGACCCGGCGATTGCCAAGTGCCTCCAGCGCGCCCTCGGCGGTTAGCCTGCGGATCGCCTCGCGCACCGGTGTCACCCCCGCCCCGACCGCATCCTTAAGCCCCAAAATCGTGACCCCCTGGCCCGGCAGCACCTCGCCAAACAGAATCATGTTACGGATCTTTTTATAGATCGCCTCATGTTCAGGCAGCTTCGGGTCGCTTGCGGTCACGGCATGGGCCTTTCATGATCGATTTCGGGTCATGGATACCCGATTGCGCGGGCTTGGGGAGTGATTCTCACAAAATTCTTGCGCCGAATCGGGATTTTGATCAAATAAAAAAGAAATCACTCAGTCCAACGGGAGAACTGCGGATGACTAACAGGGTAGCAATGCTGGCGGCGGCGGGGTCGATGATCGCGCTTTCTGCGGCAGCGGAAGAGGTGCGGGTCTATAACTGGTCCGACTATATCGACGAGGCGCTGTTGGCGCAGTTCGAGGAAGAGACTGGCTATGATCTGGTCTATGACGTGTTCGATTCCAACGAGCTGCTGGAAACACGGATGCTGGCTGGTGGCTCGGGCTATGACGTGGTGGTTCCCTCGGGCACCTTCCTGCAGCGCCAGATCGAGGCGGGTGCATTCCAGCCGCTGGACTACGATCTGTTGCCGAACGCGGCCAATATGTGGGACGTGATCAGCTCGCGCACCGCGCAGTACGATCCCGGCAACGTCTATGCCATTAACTACATGTGGGGCACCACCGGGCTTGGCGTGAACGTGGACCGTGTGCGCGAGATCTTGGGCGAAGATGCGCCGCTTGCCTCGCTCGATCTGATCTTCAACCCCGAGAATATGGCGCAGCTGGCCGAATGCGGCGTCTATTTCCTGGACGCCCCGACCGAGATGATCCCGGCCGCGCTGGCCTATATCGGTGAAAACCCCGACAGCCACGACCCGGACGTTCTGGAACTGGCGGAACCGGTTCTGTCCGCCGTGCGCCCCTATGTGCAGAACTTCCACAGCTCGGAATATATCAATGCGCTGGCCAATGGCGACATCTGCGTTGCCTTCGGCTGGTCGGGTGACGTGTTGCAGGCGCAGGCCCGCGCAATCGAGGCCGAGAATGGCGTGAATATCGCCTACAATGCCCCGAATGAAGGCGCGATGATGTGGTTCGACATGATGGCCATTCCGGTCGACGCGCCGAACCCGGCGGGGGCCCATGCGTTCCTGAACTTCATCATGGATGCCCAGAACATGGCCGCCGCATCGAACTATGTCTTCTATGCAAACGGCAACCTCGCCAGCCAGGAGTTTCTGCTGGAAGAGGTGATCAGCGATCCGGCGATCTACCCCGATGAGGCAACGCTGGCGAACCTTTATAGCACCCGTCCTTATGATGCCCGCGTGCAGCGTCTGGTGACCCGCATGTGGACCCGGATCAAGTCGGGCACCTGATCGGCCCCTCCTGAACCAAGAGATTGCCGCGCCCGAGTGTTCTGTTCTCGGGCGCGGTGCCATGCACGGGCCAAGGAGCCATCATGAAACCCGCCGTCAAACCCGCTGAATTCGCCCCCTGGCTGGACCAGAACGAAACGCCGCTGATCCGATTTGACGGGGTCACCAAGCGCTTTGGTGATTTCACCGCCATCGACAACATCGACCTCAAGATCTACCGCAAAGAATTCTATGCGCTGCTTGGGCCGTCGGGATGTGGCAAGACCACCCTGATGCGGATGCTGGCAGGGTTCGAGACCCCGACCGAGGGCACGATCACCATCGGCGGGCAGGACATGAAGGGCATCCCGCCCAATCGGCGCGAGGTGAACATGATGTTCCAATCCTATGCGCTGTTCCCGCATTTGTCGGTCTGGGACAATATTGCCTTTGGGTTGAAGCGGTCCGATATGCCGAAGGACCAGATCCCAGAACGGGTGAAGGAAATGCTGCGCCTGACACGGCTGGACAAATTCGCCCGCCGCAAGCCGCACCAGATTTCCGGCGGTCAGCGGCAGCGTGTGGCGCTGGCCCGCGCGCTGGCCAAGGCGCCCAAGCTGCTGCTGCTGGATGAACCGCTCGGTGCGCTCGATGCGAAGCTGCGCCAGGACACCCAGTTCGAACTGATGGATATCCAGGAAAAGACCGAGACAACCTTTGTGATTGTGACCCATGACCAGGAAGAGGCGATGACCGTGGCCAGCCGCGTGGCGGTGATGGACAATGGCAAGGTCATCCAGGTCGATACCCCCGCCCGCATTTATGAGACGCCCAATTCTGTCTATGTGGCCGATTTCATCGGCGACGTGAACCTGATCACCGGCAATGCGACGCTGAAAGACGGGGGCCTTGCCGCGCTGTCCTGGGCGGAAGGTCAGCCCGATATCATCGGAACAGCGGGCGAGGGGGGGGGCTCTGGCGCAGCCACCTTCGCGATCCGGCCCGAGAAAGTGGCGATCAGCGCCGAGCGCCCTGAAGGCATGAATAATGTCGTCCAAGGCCGCATCCACGACATCGCCTATCTGGGGAACCTGTCCACCTATCACGTAGAGCTGTCGGACGGCACGATCATCAAGGCGCAGACCGCCAATAACCGGCGTCTGTCGCGGCGCAGCTTTACCTGGGAAGACGAGGTATGGCTGTCCTGGACGGATACTGCCGGCCTCGTGCTGGCCGGGTAGGGGGGTATCATGAACCTCGCCCGCCGCACCCTGATCGGGATACCGTATCTCTGGCTTCTGCTGCTGTTTCTCGTGCCCTTCGGGATCATCTTTAAGATCTCCCTGTCGGACTATGCGGTCTCGATCCCGCCCTATACACCAACGCTGGACCTGTCCGAAGGCTGGCAGGGTATCCGCGACTTCTTTGGCGCGCTCGACTGGGAAAACTACGTCTTCCTGACCGAGGATGACCTCTATTGGCGGGCCTATCTGTCGTCGCTCAAGATCGCGGCGATCTCGACCTTCCTGACGCTCTGCGTGGGCTATCCGATCGCCTATGGCATGGCGAAGTCGGCGCCGGAATGGCGCCCGATGCTGATGATGCTGGTGATCCTGCCGTTCTGGACCAGCTTTCTGATCCGCGTTTATGCATGGATCGGTATCCTGTCGACCGAGGGCTATCTGAACCAGTTCCTGCTATGGGTCGGCATCATCTCCGACCCGCTACAGATCATGAACACCCCCACGGCGGTCTATATCGGCATCGTCTACACCTATCTGCCCTTCATGATCCTGCCCATCTACGCGACGCTGGAACGCATGGATGAAAGCCTGTTGGAAGCGGCCGAGGATCTGGGCTGTTCGCGCCTGTCGGCCTTCTGGATCGTGACCTTTCCGTTGTCGCGGTCGGGCATTATCGCGGGCAGTTTCCTTGTCTTCATCCCGGCATTGGGTGAGTTCGTGATCCCCTCGCTTCTGGGTGGCTCCTCGACGCTGATGATCGGCAAGGTGCTGTGGGAAGAATTCTTCTCGAACCGCGACTGGCCGGTGGCCTCCGCCGTGGCGATCATCCTTCTGCTGATCCTCGTGATCCCAATCATCCTGTTCCAGAAGAACCAGGAAAAGAACCAGGAGGCCGACACATGAGACGCTTTTCCTGGTTCAACGCAACCGCCCTGACCATGGGCTTTGCCTTCCTCTATATCCCGATGGTCATTCTGGTGATCTACAGCTTCAACTCGTCGCGGCTGGTGACGGTCTGGGCGGGCTTCTCGACCCATTGGTATGGAGAGCTGTTCCGCGATCAGGCCTTCCTTGATGCGGCCTGGGTCACCTTGCGTGTGGCCTTCGTTTCCTCGACCTTTGCAACGGTTCTGGGCACCATGGCAGCCTATGTGATGGTGCGCGGCGGCAAGTTCATGGGGCGGACGCTGTTTTCCGGCATGATCTACGCGCCGCTGGTGATGCCAGAGGTGATCACCGGTCTGTCGCTGTTGCTGCTGTTCATCTCGATTGGGCTGGATCGCGGGATCGTCACCATCATCCTCGCGCATACGACCTTTTCGATGTGCTACGTGTCGGTGGTGGTGTCCTCGCGGCTGGTCAGCTTTGACCGGTCGGTTGAGGAAGCGGCGCTCGACCTTGGCTGTACGCCCTTCGATGCGTTCAAATCGGTGACCCTGCCGCTGATCGCCCCTGCCGTCATCGCGGGCTGGTTGCTGGCCTTCACCCTGTCACTGGACGATCTGGTGATCGCCTCGTTCACCGCCGGGCCATCGGCCACAACCTTGCCGATCAAGATCTTTTCGTCGGTGCGCCTTGGCGTCAGCCCAGAGATCAACGCGCTGTCGACGATCCTTCTCCTTTTGGTGACCATCGGGGTGGTGACCGCCTCGCTGGTCAGCAAGCGGCGGATCATTCAGCAAAAACGTGACGAACAACTGGCGGAACAGGCACCACAATGAACAAGGAATACGAGGCCTATTGCGCAGCGCACGGGCGGCCCGAGCGCATCGAGCTGATGCTGTGCGATATCAACGCGGTCTTGCGCGGCAAGTGGCTGCCCGGCGACGCCATCGGCAAGCTGGAGGCAGGCACCGTGCGGCTGCCCTATTCCACCTACGCCCCCGCGATCATGGGTAACGAGGTAGAGGCGACCGGCCTTGGCATCGTCGTGGGGGACCCTGACGGGGTGCTGGTGCCCGTTCCCGGCACGCTGTGCCCGGTGCCGTGGATGCCCGGCAATGTGGCGCAGCTTCAGGTGGAAATGCTGACGCCAGAGGGTGAAGCCAGCCCAATCTCGCCGCGCGAAATCCTCAAATCCATGCTGGCCCGCTATGCCGAACGCGGCTGGCACCCGGTCGTGGCGACTGAATTGGAATTCTACATCCTGCGCCCGCGCGAACGCGGTGACGATCCGCCCGAACCGCCCGCGCGCACGCCGATGGCGCAGAACTACGATCTGGAGGTCGTGGCAAGGCAAGAGGCGATCCTGACCGAAATCCTTAGTGCCTGCGAAGCGCAAGGGTTGGAGACCGACACGTTGATCGCCGAATATGGCCCCGGCCAATTCGAAGTGAATTTCCACCACACCGACGATGTGCTGCGCGCGGCTGAGACCGCGATTTTCTTCCGTCGTCTTGTGCGCGGTGTCGTGGCCCGGCACGGGATGGAAGCGACCTTCATGGCCAAACCCTATGCGGATGCGCCGGGGAACGGAATGCATGTGCATTGTTCGGTCCTGGACGCAGACGGCAACAATGTCTTCACGCCTGAACCGGGGCAAACCGGCCCGTCGCCGGTGTTGAAACAGGCGGTGGCTGGCGTGCTGGACACCATGGCCGACCTACAGGTGATCTTTGCGCCGCACATGAATTCCTACCGCCGGTTTCAGAGGATGAGCTTTGCGCCCTCGGGCCCTGATTGGGGGCTCGATAACCGGTCCGCCGGGGTGCGGTTGCCAGAGATTGCAGGCAAGGGCGCGCGGCTGGAACACCGGATCGCGGGGGCGGATGTGAACCCGTATCTGGTTTTGACGGCAATTCTGGGTGGCATCCTGCATGGCATGGATACCGACCCGGATCTGCCGCAGCCTTTGGACGAACCGGGCGCGCAGCCGGCTGATCCCTTGGGCCATGACTGGTATGATGCGGTGGAACGGTTTGCGGAGTCCGACCATGCGGCCGAGATCTTCGGAGAGAACTACCGCTTCGTCTATACGGCCGTGAAAAATGACGAGGTGCAGATGTTGACCAGCCTGATCACGCCCGTGGAATACCGCTACTATCTCAGCCGTCTCTGACCTCATGCGCCGCCTTTATGAACCAATGGCCTACGGGCCCGAACCGATTGAGCAAAGCTTTTGGCCGACCACGGTACAGGGGGCGACGGATTATGCCCCGGTTGATGGCCCGCAGGAGGCGGAGGTGGCCATCGTCGGCGCAGGGTTCACCGGCCTGAACGCGGCGCTGGCACTGGCCGAGGCGGGGCGCGACGTGGTGGTGCTGGAGGCCGAGCAACCGGGCTGGGGCGCCTCGGGGCGCAATGGCGGGTTCTGTTGTCTTGGCGGGGCGAAGGCCGGGCCAGCCACATTGCTGAAACGTTTTGGCGAGGTCGAGACGCGCGCCTACTACCACGCGGAGCGCGCTGCGGTGGACCATGTGGCGGCGCTGCTGGATCGGCACGGGATTGCGGCTGATACCCATTCAGAGGGCGAAACCCTGCTGGCCTTTCGGCCCAGGGATATCGCCGTGCTGGAAGCGCTGTCCGAGGAAATGCGCCGGTTCCAGCAGGTCGAGTGCACATTGATCCCGCGCGACGCGCTGGCCGGGCAGGGTTTTGCCAGCCCCGAGTTCCACGGCGCACTGACGACGCCCATTGGCTTTGCGCTTAACCCGATGAAATACGCGCTTGGCCTGGCCCGTGCCGTGATCGGGGCGGGGGGGCGAATTTTCGGTCAATCCCCTGTTACAGGCATCAGGTCGCAAGATGGGTGTCATGTGCTGACAACCGCGCAGGGCCAGGTCATGGCGAAGACCTTGATCGTGGCCACCAACGGCTATAGCTCTGATGACTTGCCGGGCTGGATGGCGGGACGCTACCTGCCGGTGCAGTCCAATGTGCTGGTGACCCGGCCGCTGACCGACGAGGAACTGGCCGCGCAGGGCTGGGCCAGCCATCAGATGTGCTATGACACGCGGCATTTGCTGCATTACTTCAGGCTGATGCCTGACAAGCGGATGCTGTTTGGCTTGCGCGGCGCGATGAAGACGACACCCCGCGCCCACGACCAGACCCGGGCCATAGCACGCGCTGATTTCGACCGGATTTTCCCCCATTGGCAGCATGTGGAAACGCCGCATTTCTGGTCGGGCCTTCTGGCCCTGTCGCGCGATCTGGTGCCTTTTGCCGGGCCTATCGACGGCCTGGACAACGCCTGGGCCGCCATGTGCTACCACGGCAATGGCGTTGCCATGGGCAGCTATGCCGGGCGGTTGCTGGCCGCGCAGATCCTGGGCAATGGGCCCGCGACACCCGCCCCCTTGCGTTCTGTTCCCAGACGGTTTGAACTGGGCCGCTGGCGGCGCGCATTGCTGCCTTTCGCTTACACATATTACGGCCTTCAGGACCGGGGATAGACCATGACCAAACCACCCGTGATCGGCATTCTGGAAACCGGCCGCCCGCCCGAGGACCTGGCCCCGGAGCATGGCAATTACCCGATGATGGTGCAGGACTGGCTGGACCTGCCAGAGGCGAAATTCATCAGCTTCGCCGCGCTGGATGGCGAACTGCCCAAGGATCCGCGCATGGCCGACCTGTGGGTCATCACCGGGTCTCGGTTCGGGGTCTATGAAGGGCATCCGTGGATTGCCCCGTTGGAAGGTTTCGTGCGCGCCTGCCGCGACGCGGGCGTGCCGATGGTGGGCATCTGCTTCGGCCATCAGGTGATTGCGCAGGCGCTTGGCGGCGATGTGGGTAAATCCGACAAGGGCTGGGGTCTGGGCGTGCATGATTACGCCCCCCATGACTGGCCCGATGCCCTTGGTCAGGCCCCTGAAAAGATTGCGATACAGGCTTATCATCAGGATCAGGTCCTTGCCCCGCCGGACGGCGCAAAGACCATCGCCAGCAGCGATTTCTGCGATCATGCGGCGCTGTGGTATCCCGGTTTCGCGCTGACCGTTCAGGGGCATCCGGAGTTCGGAAAACCCTATACGCAGGCGCTGTTGGAAAGCCGCCGGGGCACGATCTTGAAACCTGAACAGGTGGATGCCGCGCAGGCCAGCATGGGCCGGAATGTGAACAGGGACCAGCTGGCGCGGATCGTGCGCGACCACTTGCTGCCGGTGCGGTCATGAGCGACGCAGAGGCAATTGCCGCGAACCGGGCGGCGTGGGATCTCTCGGCGCAGCACCATCGGGGCAATGCGGAATGGCAGCGGCTGGTGGCGGGCTTCGCCGATCCCGGGTTTTCCTGTTTTGACGCCACCGCGACGGCGGCATTGCAGGCGATTGGCGTTGCAGGGAAATCCTGCGTGCAGATCGGCTGCAACAACGGCCGCGAATGCCTGTCGCTGAAGGCGCTTGGGGGCGGGCGGGTGCTGGGGATCGACCAATCGGCGGCCTTTCTGGATCAGGCACGGGAACTGGCGGCGCTGTCGGCGCGCCAGGTCGAGTTTCTGTGCGCGGATATCCATGATCTGCCGGATGGGGTGGGGCAATTCGACTGCGCGCTGATCACCATCGGGGTGCTGAATTGGATGCCGGACCTGCAGCGCTTTTTCAATGCTGTGTCCGGGTTGATTGCGCCAGGTGGGGCGCTGGTGATCTACGAAACCCATCCGTTTCTGGAGATGTTCGACCCGGACGCGACGGACCCGTTCCATCCAACAATCAGCTACTTCCCGGACGGGCCCGATGTTGCGGAGGAAACGATCGTTTACGATGGCAGTGAACCGGAGGGAGAGGCGCAAGTCAGCTATTGGTTCGCGCATCGTTTGGGGCAGGTTGTCAGCGCCATCGCGGGGGCGGGGCTGCGGATTGAGCGGCTGGAGGAATACCCGCATTGCAACCGGGAAGTGGCCTATGAGCAATACCAGAACCGGGCTGCGCAAGTGCCGCTGTGCTATGTCTTGACGGCGCGGCAGCCGGGTTGAAACAGGGCCGTGCGCCCGTACATCCCCCCGGTGCAGATGAAATAGGGAACCGCTGTTTGCCCCGCCTGCGTGGGCGGTTGCATCCCACCCGGCTTCGGACGCGAAACAGTTGGGCCGGGCGCGGAGAAGGCCGTTCGAACGGCCTTGGAAAAATCCTTCGAAGGATTTTTCGGCGCGCCACGTGCCGCTTGCGCTGACCTTAGCCGACTTCGCTTGCCAGCCAGTCGCGCAGCGCCACCAGTGGCGGGTAATCCGCGCCAGCCTCTGGCCAGACGAGGTAGTAGGAGCCGAAGCGGCCGGCCTCGGATTGGGGCAGGGCGATGAGTGCGCCGGTCTCCAGGTCTCCCGAGACAAGGAACCGGGGAACAAGCGCTGCGCCGAGGCCCTGCTTGGTGGCCTCGATCATGGTGGCGAACTGGTCGAACTGCACCGCCACCCGATCCTCGGCGCCCAGGCCATGCGCCATGAACCATCGCCGCCACGCGCCTTTGCGGCTTTCGATCTGTAGCCGGGGCAGGGCGGCGACATCCGCTGGACCGGCCACCGCCCGGTCTGTCAGCAGCGCGGGCGCGGCCACGGCGACGTTTTCTTCCTCCATCAGTTTCAGGAACCCCGCGCCGGGCCAGTCGCGTTGCCCGAAATGGATCGCGGCATGAAAGTCCTCTCGTGCGAAGTCGAACGGGTGGGTCCGGGTCGCAAGGTTCACGGTCACGCCGGGATGGGCGGCCATGAAACGGGGCAGACGCGGGGCAAGCCAATAGGTGCCGAAGGCGGGCAGGATGGCCAGGTTCAGCAACCCGCCATGAGGGTTGGAGGACAGCGACAGCGTGGCGCTGGCGATGGTGGCCAGCGCCACGCGCAGCTCTTTCGCATAGGCCGCCCCGGCTGGGGTCAGCGTCAGGCGCTGGCGGTCGCGGGTAAAGAGCCGTTGCCCAAGCCGGTCCTCCAGCTTTTGCAGCTGCCGGCTGACCGCGCCCTGCGTCAGGTCGAGCTCTGCGGCCGCCCGTGTGACCGAGCCAAGCCGCGCCACGGCCTCAAAAGCCGAAAGCCAGGGTAGGGGGGGCAGGAAGCGGCGAGGCAAAGTCATTCCTTTTTGTAATGATTATCTGCCGGAATGTCGATAGAACGTGCGATAGACCTGCGCTAAACCATGCTTTAACGTCAAGAAAGCCCCTGCCATGACCGAGTTCCGCCGCTCTCGCCGCGCCAGCAATCTCAGCCTGTCCGAGATTGTCCGCATTTCCGAAGCCGCCCGCGTGCTGCGCGCCGAAGGGCGCGATGTGCTGACCTTCGGCACCGGAGAGCCCGATTTCCCGACCCCGGACCATGTGATCGAGGCCGCGCACAGGGCGGCGTTGAACGGCGAGACGGGCTATCCGCCCACACAAGGCACCCCCGCCCTGCGCAAGGCGATTGCGGACAACGCGGGCTTCGCCGCCGAGCTGGGCCATGTGATCGTGTCCACCGGGGCCAAGCAGGTCATCGCCAACGCCTTTCTTGCTACGCTTGACCCGGGCGATGAGGTGATCCTGCCCGCACCCTATTGGACCAGCTATGCTGATATTCTGACGATCTGCGAAGCACGGCTTGTCGCCCCCGAATGCGGGGCGGAAACGGGGTTCAAGCTGACCGCCGGGGCGCTGGCGGCGGCGATCACGCCGAACACGCGGTGGCTGCTGCTGAACAATCCAGGCAATCCATCGGGCGCACTTTATTCGCGACAGGAGCTGGAGGCGCTGGCAGAGGTGCTGCGCCAGAACCCGCATGTCTGGGTAATGGCCGATGAGATCTACGAACATATCGCCTTTGCGCCCTTTACGTCGCTGCGCAATGCTGCGCCCGATCTGGCGGACCGGACGCTGGTGGTGAATGGCGCGTCCAAGGCCTATGCAATGACTGGCTGGCGGTTGGGGTGGGGGATCGGGCCGGTGCCGCTGATCAAGGCGATGCTGGCGGTGCAGGGGACCTCGACTTCGGGCGCGTGTTCAATTTCGCAGGCGGCTGCGCTGGCGGCGTTGACCGGCCCGCAGGATCTGCTGGCGGAACGCTGTGCGGCCTTCCGCGCGCGGCGCGATATGGTCGTCGCGGCACTGAACGCCATTCCCGGTATCGACTGCCCGGAACCGGGCGGGGCGTTCTATGTCTTCCCGTCCTGCGCGGGGCTGATCGGCAAGCGCCGCCCCACGGGGGAGGTGCTGGAGACCGACGCCGATATTTGCGACTATATCTTAAGCGCCGAGGCCGTGGCGCTGGTGCCGGGGCGGGCCTTTGGCCTGCCGGGCCACTTTCGCCTGTCCTACGCCTATTCCACCCCTGACCTGACCGAAGGCCTGACGCGGATCGCCCGCGCCGTGGCCGCCCTGATCTGAGGAGACCCGAGATGACCCTGAAGGCGAAAGACCGCCCCGACCTGAACCGTTTCCAATGGGAGGACGCGTTTCTGCTGGACGGCCAGCTGACCGAAGATGAACGGATGTTGCGCGACGCAGGCCGCGCGTTTGCGCAGAATGAACTGCAACCGCGCGTGACCCGTGCCTATGCCGAAGAAACCGTCGCGCCCGAGTTGTTTCCGCTGATGGGGCAGGCGGGGCTGTTGGGGGCGACGCTGCCCGAGGAATATGGCGGGCTTGGCGCGGGCTATGTGACCTATGGCCTGATCGCGCGCGAGATCGAGCGTGTGGACAGCGGCTATCGGTCGATGATGTCGGTACAGTCGAGCCTGGTGATCTACCCGATCTACGCCTACGGGTCCGAGGAACAGCGGCAGAAATACCTGCCGGGCTTGTGCGATGGCTCGTTGATCGGCTGTTTCGGGCTGACTGAACCCGACGCCGGGTCTGATCCGGGCGGCATGAAAACGCGGGCCGAAAAGACCGAGACGGGCTATCGCCTGACCGGATCGAAGATGTGGATTTCCAACGCGCCGATTGCCGATGTCTTTGTGGTCTGGGCCAAATCCGAGGCGCATGGCGGCAAGATCCGCGGTTTCGTGCTGGACAAGGGCATGGCCGGGCTGTCCGCCCCCAAGATTGCCGGTAAGCAGAGCCTGCGGGCCTCTGTCACCGGGGAGATTGTGATGGAGGGCGTCGAGGTCGGTGAAGACGCGCTCTTGCCCAATGTCGAGGGGCTGAAGGGGCCCTTTGGCTGTCTCAACCGGGCGCGCTATGGCATTGCCTGGGGCGTGATGGGCGCGGCAGAGTTCTGCTGGCACGGCGCGCGGCAATATGGGCTGGATCGCAAGCAGTTCGGGCGCCCCCTGGCGCAGACACAGCTGTTTCAGAAAAAGCTGGCCGATATGCAGACCGAGATCACGCTTGGCCTGCAGGCGGCGCTGCGGGTGGGGCGGCTGATGGATGAGGCGCAGGCCGCGCCCGAGATGATCAGCCTGATCAAACGCAACAACTGCGGCAAGGCGCTGGACATCGCGCGGATGGCCCGCGACATGCATGGCGGCAACGGGATTTCCGAGGAATTTCAGGTCATTCGCCACATGATGAATCTGGAAACGGTGAACACCTATGAGGGCACCCACGATGTGCACGCGCTGATCCTTGGCCGTGCGCAGACGGGCTTGCAGGCGTTTTTCTGAGTCTGGATAAGGCTACGGAAGACCCGTCCGGCTGAGAGATTTCGCCGCGCCTTTGGCGCGTCGACCGGCGGCGCGCGCGCCCCGCAAGCGGGCCGCGCGCGCACCTCATGTCCAACGCGGGTCGTCTATGTCGCCCACGAACCGGCGCGGCATTAGCCCCGCCTGGAACCAGCTGACGAAGCTGTAGATCGACCAGACCGGCAGGCCGGTCGCGGCGCGGATATCGGCGGCATAGGGCACCATATTTGTGCATTCCAGAACGATGCCGCCCACATCGGGGTGACGCTGGACAAGCTCTCGCGCAGCGTCGAGCAGGTCCATCCGGCAGGCGTCAAAATCGATCTCGGGCCGGTCGCCAAGGATGTCGCGGGTGAAGACGCGGCCCCCTTCGGTGCCCACCACCGGCGTATCCAGTGCCACGCCCGCCGCCCGCAGGTGATCGGGTGAGAGGGTGCTGCCGGATACAGTCAGGATGCCGACCCGTTTGCCCGGCGGCAACAGCCGTTCCACCAGCGGCACCTGCATCAACGACGATGTCGCCACCGGCACGCCGAGCGCCGATGCCATGTCGCCCTGTAGAAGCGACAGGAACCCGCAATTGGTGGTGATCCCGTCACAGCCCATATCCACAAGATCCCGGGCCGCATCGATGAAATCCTGTACCCGGTCCAGCGCCGCGCCGCGCACGATATTGTCGGGGGTCGCCCCGCGCACCACCCGGAAATGCACCGGGAAGGGCCATGTCAGGGCGTTGCCGATATCGCCGGGGATGCGGGGGAACTGCGTTTCCAGCATCAGGATGCCCACGCTTGCCCCGAAAACCGTCTTGCCGCCGCGTGTGGTCATGGCTTACCCCGCCTGAACATAGATGTGGGAGAATGCTTCGCGTACGGCGCGGGTCGCGTCCTCTTTGCGAAGCGCGATATGGGCGCGCAGGGTGGCCAGGGCGCGGGGCTCATCCCGGTCGGCAAGCGCATCGAGGATGGCCCGATGTGCCGACATGCGGCTGGCGGCGCCGCGTTCCATGTTCAGCCCGATCATGCGGACATAGCGGATGCGGCCGTTGATATTGTCCAGCATGTTGGCAAGTTCCGCGTTCCGCGACAGACGGGTCAGCGCCATGTGGAACGCCTCGTCCATTTCCAGCAGCGCGATGCGGTCGGTGGCGTTGTCATAGAGCGGCTCGGACCGGTCCAGTTCGCCCTTCAGGCCCCGGATATCGGCATCTGTCGCGCGGGTTATCGCCAGCCGCATCGCCTCGCATTCGACGCCCGCGCGGGCCTCGTAGAGGTCGAGGATACGGTCCGGCGTCAGCGAACGGCAGAAGAAGCCCTGTCCGCCGGTGAAGGTCAGGAAGCCCTCTGACACCAGCCGATTGAGCGCCTCGCGCAGCGGCGTGCGGCTGACGGACAGGCGCTTTGCCATCTCGCCCTCGCGGATGCGTTCGTCAGGCTTGATTTCGAACTCCGCCGCCATGCGCCGAAGTTGCGCGGTGATGCGGTCGACATTGCTTTCGGGCTTGGGGGCAGGGTCGGTCATTTGAACGGTTCTTTCCGGCGATCTGTCGGCACAGTGATATTTCAGGTTGAGTTTTGCAAGATATTTTGACCTGTATACAGTATGAAATACGAATCCGGGGATGCAAGGCGATGACCAATCAGATGAACGGGGCCGAGGCGCTGGTAAAGATGCTGGAGGCGCAGGGGGTGCGGCATGTCTTTGGTCTGTGCGGCGACACGAGCCTGCCCTTCTATGACGCGATGCGCGGGATGGATCATGGCATCACCCATGTGCTGACCCGGGATGAGCGGTCCGCGACCTATATGGCCGATGGTTATGCCCGCGTCACAGGGCGGCCCGGTGTCTGCGAGGGGCCGTCGGGCGGTGGCGCGACCTATATTCTGCCAGGGCTGATTGAGGCGTCGGAAAGCAGCTATTCGGTGCTGGCGATCACCTCGGATATTTCGGTCGGGACCTATGGAAAATACCCGCTGACCGAGGTCGATCAGGACGCGCTGATGCGGCCCCTGACCAAGTGGAACACGGTGATCAAGCAGGCCGCCCACATCCCGCGGATGGTGCGCGGTGCGTTCCGGGCGATGACCACGGGGCGCCCGGGTGCCGCCCATCTGGGGCTGCCCTATGACATCCAGTACGATCCGGTAGATCCCGCCGATATCTGGGCTGACCGCGCGACACATATGTTCCCCGCCTACCGGCAAGGGCCGGAACCCGGCGCAGCACAGGCGGCGGTCGATGCGATCGTGTCAGCGAAACAGCCTTTGATCGTCTGCGGCGGCGGTGTTGTGATTTCCGGCGCGTGGGAGGAACTGGCGCGGCTGGCGGAACGGCTGGATATCCCGGTGGCGACGTCGATTTCGGGGCAGGGGTCCTTGGCTGACAGCCACCCCAATATGCTCGGGGTGGTGGGGTCGAACGGCGGAACGGATGAGACGTGGGAGGCGATGGAGGCGGCTGATCTGGTGGTGTTCATGGGCATCCGGGCCGGGTCCACGACGACGGCCAGGTGGGAGGCCCCCAAGCCCGGCACGCGGATCGTGCATTTTGACAGCGACCCGATGGTGATCGGCGCGAATTACCCGACCGAGGTGGGGGTGGTGGGCGATTTGCGCCTGTCACTGGCGCAGGTGAACGCGGTGCTGGACAGGCGCGGCGCGGGCGCGGCGTTTGGCGGGGCCAAGGCGGTGGCTGAGTGCAAGGCACGCAAATTCGCGCGGTTTCATGCGCTTGCCGAAAGCGATGCGGCCCCGATCCGGCCCGAACGGGTGATCGCGACGCTCAATCGCCTGCTGCCACCCGATGCGACCATCGTGTCGGACCCTGGCACCAGCTGCCCATACATGTCGGCCTATTACCAGCAGGATCTGCCGGGGCGCTTCTTCATCACCAACCGGGCGCATGGGGCGCTTGGCTATTCGCTGTCGGCGTCTCTGGGGGCCTGGTACGGGCGGCCTGGGTCCAAGACGGTGGCGCTGATGGGGGATGGGTCGTTCGGCTTCACGGCGGGCGAGCTGGAAACCGTGACACGCCATCGGGCACCGATCACCTTTGTCGTGTTCTCGAATGCCAATTTTGGGTGGATCAAGGCGAGCCAGATGGCCGACAAAGGCGCGCGGTACTACAACGTGGATTTTGGCCGCGTGGATCATGCAGCAGTCGCGGCGGCCTATGGGGTGACATCCTGGCGGGTGGAAGACCCCGCGCAATTGGACAAGGTGATGGCCGAAGCGATTGCCCATGACGGGCCAACGCTGGTCGATGTGGTGGTGCAACCGCTGGAGGACGCCGCGGCGCCAGTTCGGCGGTGGATGGGTTGAACCGGGCGGGGGGAAGCGGCTTGCAAGCCGCTTGAAAGGGCCTTGCAAGGCCCTTCCCCGCGCCTCGGTCAACCGGGTGTGCCTGGGCTGCAATCGTAGGGCTTCAGCTCCTTCAGCAGCAGCGCCAGAAATTCCTGACCGACCGCCGACATGGGCCGGGTGCGGGACGTGATCACCGCCATATCCATCAGGATGCGCGGGCGGAACGGTCGGGTGATGAAACCGCCCTCGAAATCGTAGTTCAGCGCGAACGGGTCCAGCACCGCGACCCCCATGCCTTCCTTCACGAAGCTGAGCAGGTTCTTGAACAGGTGCGAATGGACGCGGGTGCGCAGGGGCACGCCTGCGGTGTGAAACGCCTCTCGCGTGCGCCGGTGGGTCATATGTTCCGGCCCCATGACGATAAACGGCGTGCCGTCCAGCAGCTCCGGTGTCAGCACGTCATGCACGGCCAGCGGGCTATCTTCGGGCAGGGCCAGCAGGGTTTCGATCTGTAACGGGTGCACGTTGAGTGCATCATGCAAAAGCGGCAACTCGCAGATGCCGATCTCAAACAGGCCCGATTGCACCCATTCCTGGATCTTCGTCGAATAGTGCGACTGGAACGAGATCGACATATCCGGCCGGTCCTTGGCGAAGCGGGCAATCAGTCGGGGCATGAAGCCGAAGGACATCGAATGTTGCGATGCGACTTGTAGCTGCCCGGCCTGCTTGTTCTGCAGGTCCACCACCGCCTGGCTGACATGGTCCAGCCCGCGCACCACGGTATCAACCTCCTGAAACAGAACTTCTGCCTCGGGCGTGGGCACCAGACGCCCGCGCACCCGTTCGAACAGTTTGAACCGGGTCTGGCGTTCCAGCTGGGACAGCAGGTTCGAAATGCCGGGCTGGGAAATGCCAAGCTGATCGGCGGCGGCGGTCACGGTGCCGGTTTCGACGATGGCATGAAAGGCCTGAAGCTGGCGGAAGCGGAGAGACATGAGGCATTCATCACTTTTTATGATGAAGAATAGATAAATGAATATTGGAAATGATGGAATAGGGGCGTCAGGCTGACCCGAGGAAAACCGCGGGGATGTAATGCCGGACTGGGATCAGGCGATCACGGGGATGGATCTGTGGCACCTGGCTCTGCCGGTGAACGCACGGCGCGACCATGGCATTGGGTCGGTGGAACATGCTGTCGACATCGTGGTGATCCGGCTGACAACCGAGGGCGGGCTGGAAGGCTGGGGCGAGGCGAGCCCTTGGGTGGTCTTCACCGGGTCTGCCGAGGCGAGCTATGCCGCGCTCGACCGCTATATCCGCCCGCTTGTCGTGGGGCGAAAGTTGTCCGACCGGGCGCGGATCATGGCCGATGCGCAGCATGCAGTGGCCCATTGCACCGAGGCGAAGGCCGCGCTGGAAACGGCGCTGCTGGATCTGATGGGCAAGGCGGCGGGGCTACCGGTGTCAGAACTGCTTGGCGGCACCTATAGCGCGCGTATTCCGCTGTCCTGTTCCATTGCCGACCCCGATTTCGGGCGCGACCTGGCGCTGATGGACCGGCTGCGCGCCGACGGCGTGCGGATCATCAAGCTGAAGACCGGGTTCAAGGACCATGCCTTTGACATCACAAGGCTGGAAAAGCTGCGTGCCGACTATCCCGAATTTGACATCCGCGTGGACTACAATCAGGGGCTTCACCAAGACATTGCGCTGGCCTGCGTGCGCGATGTGGCGAGCTTTCAGCCATCCTTCATCGAACAGCCCGTGAAGGCCCATCTGCGAGAGCTGATGGCGCGGATCAGGGCGGATATCGACGTGCCCCTGTTGGCCGACGAAAGCATCTTCGGGCCAGAGGACATGGCGCTTGGCCTGTCACTGGGAATTGCCGATGGCGTGTCGATCAAGATCATGAAGTCGGGCGGTCTGAGCCGGGCACAAAGCGTGGCGCGGATGGCGGCGGCCTCGGGCCTGTCGGCCTATGGCGGCGACATGTTTGAAGCGGGTATCGCCCATCTTGCTGGCGCCCACATGATCGCGGCTACGCCCGAAATCACCCTCGGCTGTGAATTCTATCAGGCGAGTTATTTCCTGGTGGAGGACGTTCTGGCCAGCCCTTTCCCGGTGGAAAACGGCGAGGTGGTGCTGCCGACCGGTCCCGGCCTCGGCATCGACCCAAACCCGGATGTGCTGGAGAAATACCGGCGGAGGGCGGAGGGATGAGCCTAATAGGTCGTTGCGGCGCGGGCCGCCTGATCGTATTGCCCCGACATGAGGCGCAACAGCGTGCTGAGGCGGCTGATCTGTTCTGGTTCGAACCCCAGCTCGTTCACCGCGCGCAGCAACAGCGCCTCGCGGATTTCGCGGTAGCGTTCACACACCGCCGCACCTTCGCCCGTTGTGGACACGATCTTTTCCTTGCCCTGACGGCCTTCCTGCACCAGCCCCGACTTGGCCAGTTTCTTGATCGCGTAATTCACCGTGTGGGTGTCCTCGATATTCAGCACAAGACAGATATCGGCCAGCGTTTTGGCCCGGCCCCGGTGATAGACGGAATGCAGCACCAGCACGTCAAGCGCCGACAGTTCCGGGTGACCCGCCGTCGCCATCGCCCGCACCATCCAGCGTTGAAAGGCATTGTTGGCCAGGGTCAGGCCAAACTCGAACTCGGAGATTTGCGGGAAACTGCCATCGGCGAGATGGGCAGAAGAAACAACGGGACCAAGATCTGTGCGTGACATGATGAGAGAATGTGCGTTTTCGATAATTTGTCAACAAAATGTTGACGTAATGTCCATTAGGGGCAAGGCTGAGATCGGGGAATCGTTCTGGTTGAGCTGTCCCCCCCGAATCTGGATCGGAGGACGGCCCGTATGAGCGGTCGCATCGCAGTCATCGGCGCAGGGATCGTGGGTGTGTCCACGGCCATTTGGCTGCGCCGGGCGGGGCGCGAGGTGACGCTGCTGGACCGGGGCGATCCGGGGCAGGGCACCAGCTATGGCAATGCGGGGGTTCTGGCCTCTTGCGCGATTGTGCCGGTGACCACGCCGGGGCTGATCCGCAAGGGTCCGGGCTATCTGATGGACCCCAACTTTCCGCTGTTCATGCGCTGGTCCTATGTGCCGCGCATGGTGCCTTGGCTGGTGAAATACCTAGGCCACGCGAATGACCGCGATACGCGGCGCATTGCCGAGGGGCTGAATGGCGTGATCGGGGACAGTGTCGATCAGCATTTGGCGCTGGCGGGCGGGACGCGGGCTGCGGATTGGGTGGTCGAAAGCGATTATACCTTCGCCTATGCCAACCGCGCGGCGTTCGAGAAAGACAGTTATGTCTGGACCCTGCGCCGCGAAGGCGGCTTTGAGCCCGAATTGATCGATGGCCCGGCGGTTCATGACTATCAGGATTGCTTTTCCGACAAGGTCGGCTGTCTGGCGGTTATGAAGAACCACGGTTTCATCCGCGACCCCGGCGGCTATGTGGCCGCCCTGGCCGAGGAGTTCCAGGCGCTTGGCGGCACCTTCCGCAAGGCCGATGTCAGGGATTTCACCTTGACCGATGGCAAGGTCAGCGCCGTGCAGACCACAGAAGGCGAGATCGCCTGCGATCAGGTGGTTCTGACCACCGGCGTCTGGTCGAAGCCCCTGATGAAAAAGCTTGGCATCACCGTGCCCATTGAAACCGAGCGCGGCTATCACATCGTGTTTGAGAATGCGACCGGCGGGCCGACGGTGCCGGTGATGGTCGCCAGCGGAAAATTTGTCGCCACACCAATGGCTCAGGGCGTAAGATGTGCCGGTGTGGTGGAGTTTGGCGGGCTGGAGGCCGGGCCTTCGAAAGCGCCGTTTGAGCTGCTGCGGCGGCAGGTGGCCGAGACCTTCCCCAACCTGCACGCCACGGATGAGATCGAATGGCAGGGCCACCGCCCGGCACCCTCTGACAGCCTGCCGCTGATCGGCGAGGTACGGGGGACCGGCGTCTTCGCGGGCTTCGGCCACCACCATATCGGCCTGACCGGCGGGCCGAAAACCGGGCGCTGGCTGGCGCAGATGATCACCGGCCAGCGGCCCAACACCGATATGACCGCCTACGATCCGCAAAGGTTCGCAGGGTGACCCGAGATAACAAGACCAAGAATGCAGCAACCAACAAGGAGACTGACATGAAGACCTTTAAACTGACCCTCGCCGCAGCAGCGACCGTATTGGCAGGTCCGGCCCTGGCCGATACCTGGGATATGCCGATGGCCTATTCCGGGTCGAACTTCCATTCGGTGACCGGCGCCGAGTTCGCGCAATGCGTGACCACCGGCACCGGCGGCGAGATCGAGATCGTGACCCATCCGGGCGGATCGCTGTTTGCCGGGGCAGACATCAAGCGCGCCATTCAAACTGGTCAGGTTCCGATCGGGGAACGCCTGCTGTCGGGCCACCAGAATGAAGACGCGTTGTTCGGGTTTGACAGCATTCCGTTCCTTGTCGGGTCGTTTGATGAACACGCGGCCCTGTGGGAAGCGGCAGAGCCGACCATCACCGAGCTTCTGGCAGGCCAGAACCTGCATCTGCTCTATTCCGTGCCGTGGCCGCCGCAGGGGCTCTATTTCAACCAAGAGGTGAACTCGGTCGCCGATATGGAAGGCATCCGATTCCGGTCCTACAACAACGCAACCAACCGCCTGGCAGAACTGACCGGTATGCTGCCGGTGACCATCGAAGCCGCGGAAATCAGCCAGGCGTTTGCCACCGGCGTTGCGTCGTCCATGGTGTCCTCTGGCGCGACCGGCTATGACCGCCGCGTGTGGGAAAGCCTGAGCCATTTCTACGAAGTGGATGCGTGGCTGCCGCGTAACTACATCATGGTGAACGCAGATGTCTGGAACGACACGTCGGAAGCCAATCAAAACGTCATCAACGCCTGCGCCGGTCTTGCCGAATACGCAGGCACCTGGCGGGCCCGGGAATACACCGGCTTTACGCTGGCGGGCCTTGCAGCCGGCGGCATGACGGTGCAACCCGCGGGGGATGAACTGATGGCGGAACTGCGCGAAATCGGTGCCACTATGACCGCTGAATGGCTGGAAGCCGCCGGTGAAGAAGGTCAGGCAATCATCGACGCCTATCGCGCCGCGACCGAATAAGCGCACCCACCCGATAGCCGGGGGCACGCCCAAGACCGCGTGCCCCCGGTTCCCTTTCCCGCCATTCCAAAACGAGGCTGATCCATGTCCCGGATACTTGGCGCGGTGCGATCTTTTCTTGACGGGCTTTACATCACCGCAGGTGTGATGGCCGCCCTTTGCCTGATCGTCATCCTTCTGCTTATCGTGGCCCAGATGATTGCCCGCTGGACGGGCGAGATTTTCCCCGGTGCCCCCAGCTATGCTGGTTATTTCATGGCCGCCGCCAGCTTTCTTGCGCTGGCCAACGCGCTCAATCGGGGCTCCCACATCCGGGTGTCGCTGCTTTTGAACGCTGTGCCCAAGGGCATCCGCCGCCTGCTGGAGGTTTGGTGTTTCGGCCTTGGCGCGGTGATCATGGTCTATTTCACCTACCAGGCCTATTGGTTCACCTACTGGTCATGGAAGTTCAACGAGGTCAGCCAGGCGCAGGACGCCACGGCGCTGTGGATTCCGCAATCGGTCATGGTGATCGGCGGCGCGATCCTGTCGCTGGCACTGATTGATCACCTGATCGCCGTCATCCTGCATGGCGACCACCGGATCCAACGCGATCTGGTCGATCAGAGCTTTGGGGAGTGAGCAGATGACCGAAATCTATGCCATCATCATTTTCCTCTTCGTTCTGTTCTTCCTGCTTGGCACCGGGGTCTGGGTGGGGCTGGCGCTGATGGGCGTGGCCTATGTGGGGATGGAGATGTTCGCCTCGGGCGATCCCGGCCAGCGGATGATCACACAGATCTGGTCCTCGTCCTCCAGCTGGACACTGACGGCGCTGCCCTTGTTCATCTGGATGGGTGAGATCCTGTATCGAACGCGCTTGTCCGAGGATATGTTCCGCGGCCTGTCGCCCTGGCTTGGCCGCCTGCCGGGCGGGTTGGTGCACACCAATATCCTGGGATGCACGGTCTTCGCCGCTGTGTCCGGTTCCTCGGCCGCGACGCTGACCACCGTGGGCAAGATGTCGATCCCGGAACTGCGGGCGCGCAACTACCCTGAAAGCATCATCATTGGCACGCTGGCGGGGGCCGCGACGCTTGGCCTGATGATCCCGCCGTCGCTGACGTTGATCGTTTATGGCGTCACGGTGAATGAATCGATCATCCGGCTGTTCTTTGCAGGCATCGTACCGGGCCTCGTGCTGGCGGCGATGTTCATGGGCTATGTCGCGATCTATTCCAAGGCCGCCAGGAATTGGAACCCGGATGTCGAACAGGGCCTGAGCTTTGCCGAAAAGGTGCGCAATTCCCGCTTCCTGCTGCCGGTGATCCTGTTGATCATCCTGGTCATCGGGTCGATGTATCTGGGTTTCGCCACCGCGACCGAGGCAGCCGCCTTTGGGGTGATCGGCTCGCTTCTGCTGGCGCTTGGGCAAGGCTCGCTCAACTGGGACAGCTTCAGCCAGAGCCTGATGGGTGCCACGCGCACATCGGCGATGATCGCGCTGATCCTTGCGGGGGCGGCCTTTCTGAAGCTGTCCATGGGCTTTACCGGCCTGCCGCGCGCCCTGGCGGATATGATCGCCGTGATGGATCTGACGCAGTTCCAGCTGCTGATGGTGCTGCTGGTCTTCTACATCATCCTTGGCATGTTCCTTGACGGGATTTCATCGGTGGTGCTGACCATGGCCGTTGTGGAACCGATGGTGCGTGATGCCGGGATCGACCTGATCTGGTTCGGCATTTTCGTGGTCGTCGTCGTGGAAATGGCGCAGATCACGCCGCCCATTGGATTCAACCTGTTCGTGCTACAGGGCATGACGAACCATGAGATGAGCTATATTGCCAAGGCATCCCTGCCGATGTTCGCGATCATGGTGCTGATGGTTTTCGTGTTGATCTGGGTGCCGGATCTGGCGCTGTGGCTGCCTGAGAACATCCGGCAGGGGCCATGAGGCAAACTCTGTGGCGGGCGCTGGAGTTTTGCGCCCGCCACGGCCGCCTTGTCCTTGTGGCGGGGTTGATTGCCGGGATCAGCTTGCCCGGGCTGGCACAAGCGATGCGGCCCCATCTTCCGTGGATGGTGGCTGTTTTGCTGTTCTTCTCGGCCTTTCGGATCGGGCCCGCGCAGACGATCGGTCAATTCACCCGCCTGTGGCGGCCCTTGCGGGACGTGGTGGCGCTGCAATTGCTGATGCCGGTTCTGGGCTTTGCGGTCTTCACGCTGGCAGGCGTCATTGACACGGTCCCGGCGCTGGCGGTGATGCTGATGCTGTCGGCCCCTTCGATCACGGGCGCGCCCAATTTCCTGGTGCTGGCGGGCAAGGACCCGGCCCCGGCGATGCAGATCCTGATTTTTGGCACCGCGCTGTTTCCGCTGACGGTGCTGCCGGTGCTGTGGCTGATGCAGGCGGCGATGCCCGGGGCGGGGGATGTGCTGGCCGCTGCCGGTCGGCTGGTCGCGGTTGTGGCAGGGGCGGTGGCGCTTGGCTTTGCGGCGCGGGCGCTGCTGTTGCCGCGCCCCGATGCAGCGCAGATCCGTCAGTTGGACGGGGTGGGGGTGATCCTGCTGGCGATCATCGTCATTGGGCTGATGGCGGGTGTTGCGCCGTTGATTGCGACGGGTTGGCAGGCGGTTGGCTTTTGGCTGGCGGTGGTCTTTGCCGCCAATTTCGGGCTGCAACTGGCGGTGTTCCTTGCCCTCCGGGCCCGCACGTCACATGAGGTGGCGCTGTCGATCATCGCGGGCAACCGCAACGTGGCGCTGTTTCTCGTGGCACTGCCCGCCGCGACGGTGGACGCGCTGTTGCCCTTTATCGCCTGTTACCAGTTCCCGATGTATCTGACGCCGCTGCTGCTTGGCTGGCTGCACACGAGGTCATAACCTCTCGCGGATCATATCGGCGGCCTTCTCCGCGATCATCACCGTGGGCGAATTGGTGTTGCCCGAGGTGATTGTCGGCATGATCGAGGCATCGACGACGCGCAGCCCCTCCATGCCTGTCACCTTCAGCCGATGATCCACGACCGCACCGGGGCCGTCGCCCATGCGGGCGGTGCCGACGGGATGGAAGATGGTGGTGCCGATCTGGCCTGCGGCTTCGATCAGTTCCGCTTCTGACGCGTATTCGGGGCCGGGGCGGATTTCTTGTGGGTTGAACTGCGCCAGCGGGGCCTGCGCCACGATGCGGCGGGTCAGGTCGATGGACCGGGCGGCAACGATGCGGTCGGCCTCGGTGCTCAGGTAATTGGGTCGGATCGCAGGGGCGTCGGACGGGTTCGGGGATTTTAGCCGCACATCCCCCCGCGCCTCTGGCCGCAGGTTGCAGACGGACGCGGTGAAGGCCGGGAACGGGTCCAGGTCTTCACCGAATTTGGGCAGGGACAGCGGCTGGACGTGGTATTCCAGATCGGGTGTTTCCAAGCTGGGATCGGATTTGGCAAAAGCCCCAAGCTGCGAGGGTGCCATCGACATCGGCCCCTTGCGGCGCAACGCGTAATCCAGCCCGATCTTGGCCTTTCCGAACAGGGTCGAGGCCATCTGATTCAGCGTTTTCACGCCCTCCACCCGGTAGGACAGGCGCAGTTGCAGGTGGTCTTGCAGGTTGCCACCGACACCGGCCATGTCATGGGCCACGTCGATCCCGTGATCCTGCAAATGCTGCCCCGGGCCGATCCCCGACAGCATCATAATCTGCGGCGACCCAATGGCGCCTGCCGACAGGATCACCTCTTGCCCGGCTCTGGCCATCGCGGGCTGGCCGTCTTTCAGAAACCGCACGCCGGTCGCCTTGCGCCCTTCAAGCATCAGCCCCTGGGCCTGCGCGCCGGTCAGCACGGTCAGGTTCTGGCGGTCGTTGGCCGGTCGCAGGAAGGCGCGGGATGTGGACCAGCGCCAGCCGCGCCGCTGGTTGACCTGAAAATAACCCACACCCTCATTATTGCCGCGGTTGAAATCGTCGGTGCGGGGGATGCCCGCGGCTTCGGCTGCATCGGCGAAGCGGTCGAGGATTTCCCAACTCAGCCGCTGCTGTTCCACCCGCCATTCGCCGCCCGCGCCGTGGATGTCGGTTGCGCCCTGATAATGGTCCTCAGATTTCAGGAAATAGGGCAGCACGTCGTCCCAGCCCCAGCCGGGGTTGCCCATCTGGCGCCACTGGTCGTAATCGCGCGCCTGGCCGCGCAGGTAGAGCATCCCGTTGATCGCGGAACAGCCGCCCAGGATGCGCCCGCGCGGGTAAAGGATCGACCGGCCACCAAGCCCCGGTTCGGCCTCGGTCGAGAACATCCAGTCGGTGCGCGGGTTGCCGATGCAATAGAGATACCCAACCGGGATCTTGACCCAGATGTAATTGTCGCGGCCCCCGGCCTCTAGCAGCAGAACGTTAACACGCGGGTTCTCTGACAACCGGTTGGCCAGCACACAACCCGCCGAGCCTGCGCCCACGATCACATAGTCGAACTGTCCATAGTCTTTCATCCGCCTGCCTCCATCCCGTGTGCTTGCAATCTGCCTGCCGCTTGGCGCAGGGTAAATGAACGAAATTCATCAATACATGTGCGAAATCAGTCAGGATAAGGGATGAGCTTTCATTGGGACGATGTGCGCTTCTTTCTGGAAATCACGCGCGCTGGCAGCCAACTGGCCGCCGCCCGCAGGATGGGGGTCAGCCATACCACCGTGGCCCGGCATATCGCCCGGTTGCAGACCGACCTGGGGGCAGAGCTGTTCGAACGCGGGGCAGAGGGGTTGGGCCTGACAGAAACCGGTCAGGAGATCCTGTCGCTGGCGCAGAGGATGGAGGATCTGGGCACGGCGCTCGCCGACCGCAGCGCGGCCATCGGCGGGGCGGTATCCGGACGGCTGAGGATCGGGGCACCGGACGGGGTTGGCAACAGCTTTCTGTCACGTCATCTGCCGGGCCTGCGCGATCAGCAGCCGGGGCTGGAGATCGAATATGTGCCGGTCCCCCGCGCCCACAAGCTGTGGCGGCGGGACGTGGATATCTCGATCGCGCTGGACCGGCCCCGGACGGGGCGGATCGTTTGCCGCAAGCTAGTGGATTACGACCTGCGGCTTTATGGATCACGCGAGACGCTGAACCGGGTGGGGCATCCGCTGTCCCGGCAGGATCTGCGCGGTTTCGATTTCGTGGGTTATGTGGACGATCTGCTGTATGCCGAGGCGCTGGATTTCAACGCCGAGGTCGAAGACGGCCTGCGCGTCCCCTATCGGGCCGCGACGGTGCAGGCGCAGCTGGATGCGGTGCTGGCGGGCCGTTCGCTTGGGGTGTTGCCCTGTTTTATGGCCGATGCGGCGGGGCTGGTTCCGGTGATGCCCTCTGAGATCGGCTTTGAACGATCTTACTGGCTGCTGATCCCCGAAGACATTCGCGACCAATCGCGTGTCAGGGTGGCCGCGGAATACCTTGTCAGGCTGTTTCGCGACCACACCAAGGGGTTTCGCTTTGCGGGCCGCTAAAAGACCGATGGCAGCCAAAGCACCAGGGCCGGGAACATGATCAGCACGACGACGCGGATGATTTCCGCCCCGAAAAAGGGCATCACGCCCTTGAACGTGTCGATCATCGGGGTGTCCTTGGCGAGCGCGGAAATGACGAAGACATTCATTCCCACAGGGGGCGTAATCAGCCCTAACTCGACAACGATCAGCGCTAATATCCCGAACCAGATCTTCAGGTCCTCGGTGCTCATCCCATAGCCGGTATCGGGGCCAAAGGCATAAAGCCCGCCGTTCAGTTCCACCAGCACCGGCCAGAAGAACGGGATGACCAGCAGGATCATCGACAGTGAATCCATCAGGCAGCCCAGAAGGATCAGTGCAATCAGCAGCAGGACCAGTACCGTCATCGGTTCAAGCCCCGAGCCCGAGATCCATTCGGCGGTGGCCTGCGGCATCCGGATACGGGACATGAAGATCTTCATCAGCTCTGCACCCAGAAGGATCAGATAGATCATGCCGGTGGTCTGGGCGGTTTCCTTCAGGCTGTCGATCGTGTCGGCCCAGGACAGGTTGCGCCGGGCAAGGCCATAGACCGCCACCAGGAACACGCCCATGGCCGCGCCCGGGGTGGGGTTATAGAAGCCGCCATAGATGCCGCCCAGGACCAGGGCGAAGATGGCCACCACCGGCAGCACGCCAAGCGTGGCGGCGATGAATTCGGCCCGGTCCGCTGCCCCGCCCCTGGGGCCGGCCTCTGGCCGGATCAGGGCGTAAAGCAGGATGGTGATCAGGAAAAAGAACACCGCCATGATGCCGGGGATCATCGCGGCCATGAACATGGTCACGATATTGGCCTCGACGATGATCGAATAGATGATCAGCACGACCGAGGGGGGAATAAGGATGCCAAGCACGCCCCCCGCCGCCAGCGACCCCGTGGCCAGTGACCCGGAATAGTTGAAGCGCTTGAGCTCTGGCAGGGCGATGCGGCCCATGGTCGACGCCGTGGCCAGCGACGATCCTGATACCGCCCCGAACCCCGCACAGCCTGCAATGGCGGCCATGGCTGTGCCGCCCGGCGCCCATCCCAGCCAGGCATTCGCGCCCCGGAACAACGCCTTGGACAGCCCCACGCGGGATGCAATGGCCCCCATCAGCACGAACATCGGCACGACCGACAGCCCGTAGTTGGAAAACTGCCCATAAGCCAGCGTCTTGAGCTGGTTCAGCACCGTGAAGGGGCCGTTCATGATAACCGTGCCAACGCCGCCAACAAGGATCATCGCATAGGCAATCGGCATCCGCAGGGCGATCAGCACGATCAGCGCGACAAGGCTGATCAGCCCAAGGGTAATGGGATCAAGCATAGGGTGTCAGTTCCCGCCCCGGGCGGTTTTGCCGAGGTTTTCGATAAGAGTGATAAACGACGCCACGGCCAGAAAAACCAGCGACAGAAGGCAGGGGATGTAGGCCCACCAGATGGGCACCTGCAAAATGGCGGTGGTGTAGTTATACTGGCGCTGGCTGAGCATCCCGCCATACATGGCGTAAAGCAGCAGCAGCCCAAAGATCAGCGCCACGACTGAAGCGACCAGTGCGAAGACCGCGATCCAAAGGGCCGAGGCGCGCGAGGTGAAGATATCGGCGGTCACGTTGGCGCCCGAGATCTGGCAATAGGGCAGGAACGCGAAGGCGGCGATGGCGATGCCCATCTGTGTCAGCTCAAAATCGCCCTGAAAGGTGATGTCCGCGTGTGGAAGCAGTGTCTCCCAGATGCCGAATGCGCTGACCACGGACCAGACATTCATCAGCACCACGGCCAGCACCATGACACCCCCCAGGATGGCCCAGGTGGTGATCACGGTTTCCGCCGTACCGGTCCAGCCGGTACGACGGGTATGCGGGGCAGCCGCTTCCATCACATGTCGGATGCGTTGGCGGCGATGCCGGCGCGGGCCTGTTCGACCAGTGCGGCGCCGTCGATGCCCATGCCCGAAACCTCTTCGATCCAGCGATCGACGACAGGTTCCAGTGCGGCCTGGAAGGCGGCGGTTTCGTCTTCGGTCAGGGTGACGTGGGTGTTGCCCGCATTCACTGCCATGTTGATGCCGAAGTTATCCGACGCGCGCCAGATCTCGCCCACATGGCCCCACCATTCGCGATTGGATGCCTCGCGGAAGGCGGCCTGGATATCCTCGGGCAGGCTGTTCCAGCGGTCGGCATTCATCGACACCTGGAAGCTTGTGGTGCCGAAGCGGGCCATATCGGCGCCTTCGATCTGGTATTCGGTCTGTTCCTGGATGCGCAGCGGCGGGATGATTTCCCAGGGGATGAAGGCCCCATCCACAACACCGGTCTGCAGCGCTTGCGGCAGTTCCGGCACCGGCATGGCGACCGGTGTCGCGCCAAGCGCTTCGATGATCCAGGCCCCGGTGCGGGTCGGAATGCGCATCCGCAGGCCGTCAAGGTCAGACGGGTTGCGCACCTCTTGATCGACCATGTGAATGCCTTGGCCCGCATGGACATGCAGGAACATCACTTCGACGCCCTGATATTCCTGGCGCAGGTGATCTTCGAACATATCGTACATGGCAAGGTTCGTGGCCACCGGGTCGTTCACATAGACGAAGGGCAGTTCGAACACCTCGGTTCGCGGGAAAAGACCGGGGGTATAGCCGTTCACCGTCCAGACCAGATCGACCACACCGTCACGGGCCTGACTGATCAGTTCGGGCGGGCGGCCGCCAAGCGTCATGGCGGGGAAAATCTCGATATCAACCTGCCCGCCGGACAGTTCCTCGACGCGGGCGGCCCAGGGTTCCAGCATCTGGGTATGGGCCGGGGCCTGCGCGCTGAGAAGATGGTGCAGGCGGAATGTGTGTTCCTGGGCACTGGCTGCACCGGCCAGACCCATGACGGCGGCAACAGCACCGATGGCGATAGTGGTTTTCATATCTTTCCTCCCTTTGGTGGCTGGCGGCGGTCCTCGGCCGGTCCAGCATGTCCACGGTTCAGTCAACCGCGAATAGTTGAAGATGTCACGCGTTCTGCAAAGATCTCTCCCTCAGATCTGTGTTTCGGGCAGGCGCAGGACCAGCCCGTCAAGCTCCTCCGTTATGGTGATCTGGCAGGACAGGCGGCTGGAGGGCGTGACCTCACAGGCCGCGAAATCCAGCATATCGGCCTCTGCCCCGGTCGCCGGGCCGACCTTGTCCGCCCAGTCATCGGCCACATAGGCATGGCAGGTGGCACAGGCCATCGCGCCACCGCATTCGGCGGTGATACCCTCGATTCCCTGGGCCAGCGCGGTTTGCATGACGTTGTCACCGGTACGGGCGTCCACGGTCTGGGCGGTTCCATCGGCTGAGATAAAGGTGATCTTTGGCATGGTCATCATCCTAGCGGGGATCAGGTCAATCGGACCGGCAGGTTCAGCGGCCCGCGAAAGCCGAAGCCCTTCCAGACCACGGTTTCGGGTTCTACCAGTTCCATGTTGGGGAAACGGTCAAAGATCATTGGAAGCATGATCTTTCCCAGCATCAATCGTGCCAGATGGGTGCCCATGCAATGATGCGGGCCCGAGCCAAAGCTTTGATGCGGGTTGCGGCCCCGGAAGGCGTTAAACAGGTGGCCGTTTTCAAACAATTCCTCGTCATGGTTGGATGACGCCTGACAGGTCATCACCACCGTGCCCTTGGGAATGTCGATGCCCCGGATCTGGGTGTCGCGCGTGGCGCGGCGGGAACTGACCTGGATGGGGGCGACCCACCGGATGGCTTCTTCAAAGGCCGCACCCCAATTGCCGGTGCGCTTCAGTTCGTCCAGTTGATCGGGGTTGGTCAGCAGGCCATGAAGGACGGTCAGCAGTGCGTCGCGCGGTTCGTTGATGCCGCCACCAATGGCGATTTTGATGTTCGAGACGATCTGGCCCCACTCAATCGGGTCATCGGCATTGACCATAACGGACAGGGCGGTTTCATCGGGGTTGGCGCGATAAAAATCCGCCCGGCGTTCCAGCAGCGCATTCATCGCCAGATGCGCGCGGTCCACGCGTTCAAACGGTTCGTCGAACCCCCCGAAATTGCCCGCCCCGTCAATCAGCGCCTGCGACCACGCCTGCATATCGTCGTCAGTGGCGTCCGACAGGCCGAGGATTTCAGCGAGTATACGGGCCGCCAGAGGCCCGGCGAGTGCGGGGAACAGGTCGACGACCTCATCCTTTGGCAGCCGGTCCAGATACTGCCCGGCCAGCCGTTCATAGGCGGGACCCCAAAGCGTCTTGAGGTTCTTTGGCGTAAAGGTGGGCATCATCGCGTTGCGTTCGCGCAGATGCTCCTCCCCGTCCTTACGCATGAGTGTATGGGCCTGGAAGGCGCGTTTCATGGGGGTATCCGGGTCGTCCGAGGACCAGGTCTCGGCGTCGTCCTTGACCGCGCGGGTGTCGGCGGCCTTGGTCAGCATCACCCGGTTCACCGCCTTGACCGAAACGACCGGAGTTTCCGCACGCATCTGCCGGTAAAACGGGTAGGGGTTGCCGATCAGTTCCGTGATCGTCACCGCGTCGTTGACGGGTGCCAGTGGCATGACGTGATCCTCCCTTCGCGTCCTCTGCCCGCCCGGCTTAGCTTGCCTTGCTGGATCGAACAACTTAATGGAATTGATGTAGGGGATCAAAAAATCTGATTTGGGTGGCCATGAAAGCGCTGAACATTGATTTCGCGGACCTGCGCACGCTTAGGCTGGTGCATGAACACCGGTCCTTTTCGGTTGCGGCGCAGATCCTGGGGGTGAACCAATCGGCGGTCAGCTACACGATCGAGAAACTGCGCCGCGCCTTTGATGATCAACTGTTCTTTCGCCAGGGCACGCAAGTGGAAGCCACCGAAAGGTGCAGCGCGATTGCCGGATCGGCGGCGTCGCTGCTGGCCGAGATGGAACGGCTGGCAATGCCCGAGGCGTTCGACCCGTCCCAGGCGGAGCACAGCTTTACCATCGCCTGCAATTTCTATGAACGGCAGGTGATCCTGCCGCTGGTCATGCAGCGTCTTCGGGCCGAGGCGCCGAATATGCGTGTGGAGGCCATCAACTCGATTTCCCAAGGTCATCTACAGCTGAAGCGGGGCGAAGCGGAACTGCTGATCGGCCCGTTGATGACCGAACAGGCGGGGTTCTATTGCCGTAGCCTGCTGGCCGAACGCTATGTCTGCATCATGGACCCGGGCAATCCCATGGCTACCGCGCCCCTGACGTTGGAGGCCTACCTGGCGGCCCGCCATGCGGTGGTGCTGTATGGGGGTGGCTGGCGGTCGGGTTACCTGCGCTACCTCGACCGGCTGGGGCACAGCCTGAACCAGGTCCTGACAGTGCCAAGCCCTGCCGGGCTGAACCGGATTATCACAGGCACCGATCTGATATCGACCGTACCGCGGCGGATCGGTGAGACATTGGGCGGATCTGTCCATATCGCCGATTGCCCGTGCCCGGCGCCCTTCAATATCTCACTGGTCTGGACCGAACGCACCCATCGGTCGCCCATCCATTCCTGGCTGCGGGACATGATCGCCCGCGAGGTGAAGCAGGCGCTTGGGGACGCAGCGTAGACCCCGCGCAGGCGGCGGCCACCGCCCGACTTCGCCAGGTGGCAAAGGGTACGTGGCTTTTCATCCTAAAACCTGCCACGTCCGGCCAAACGATGCTTGGCATCCCAGTGGCAGCGGTCATAAGATAGCCTGACCACTATTGGGGCGGACCTGCCGCCAGCGGCCGGAACGTCTACCCGGTCGGGCCCGCAAGCCACCGCGGGAGGCACCGGCACGTTGCGACGCCGAAACAAGACGCGAAAATGGAAGGTCTTCCCCTGATGACAAACGCCATGGGGCCCGATGACACGGGCGCGCTTCGGTTTCCGTTCGAGACCATGCCAGCGTTCGGTGAGGTGATCGAGATCCGTCCCGGAATTCTATGGACCTGTATTCCACTGCCCTACCGGCTGGATCATGTGAATGTCTTCCTGATCCGCGAGCCGGAGGGCTGGGTCGCGATAGACACGGGCATTCAAACCGCTGACGCCAAGGCGGCGTGGGAAAAGCTGTTAAGCGGACCGCTGCGCGGGGATCGCATTTCGCGGGTGATTGTCACTCACCATCACCCTGATCATATCGGGCTGGCAGGCTGGCTTTGTGCGCGGTTCGACGCGCCGCTACTAACCAGCTATTCAAGTTACATGGGCAGTCGCGTGATCTCTCATGGCGACAACGAAAACATGACCCGGGATAATTTCGACTTTTATGTCGGCCACGGGATGACCGAGGAAGGGGCCGGTGTGGTTGCCATTCAGGGCAACGACTACTTGCGCCGCGTCGGCGAATTGCCCACCTCGTTCCAGCGACTGATGATGGCCGATGTTCTGGAGATCGGGGATTGGACCTTTCGGGTGCTGACCGGTGATGGGCACGCCGCCGAGCAGGTGATGCTATATTGTGAAGAGGAACAGCTGCTGTTTGCCGCCGATCAGGTGATCGAAAAGATCTCCCCCAATATCAGCGTCTTCGCGATTGAAGCGGGTGGCGATCCTTTGGGGCATTTTCTGCGGTCGCTCAGGTTCCTGCGCGCCCAGATTCCGGCTGATGTCTTCGTGCTGCCCGGCCATCGCCGGCCATTTTACGGGTTGCACCGGCGGTGCGAAGAACTGGAGGAGCATCATCAGGAGAGATGTGATCTGATCCGGGTAGCCTGTGCCAGGGGGCCGCAATCCGTTGCCGATCTGGTGCCCTTGCTGTTCCCGCGCGAACTGGACCCGCATCAGATGAGCTTTGCCTTCACCGAGACCCTGGCCCATGTGAATCGTCTGGTTCGGCGGGGGGAAATCAAGCCACTGCGCACCGGGACCGGCATCGTGCATGTTCCGGCTGAAGGGGCCTGACCCCGGCGGGCCGATATCGGCCCGGTCAGCCGTCCAGGAACGGCGTTACACCCGTTCTATGATGATGGCGGGGGCCATGCCACCCGCGGCGCACATGGTGACAAGGCCGGTTTTCAGATCGCGCCGCTCTAGTTCGTCCAGCAGGGTGCCGACCAGGATCGCGCCGGTCGCGCCGATCGGGTGGCCAAGCGCGATAGCACCGCCATTCACGTTGACCTTGTCCCGGTCGAGATCCAGGTCGCGGATGAATTTCTCGGCCACGACCGCGAACGCCTCGTTCACCTCGAACAGGTCGATGTCGTCCAGCGTCATGCCGGCCTTTCGCAGAACTTTCCGTGCTGCGGGCACCGGGGCGTTGAGCATAAGTTCCGGGCTGTCGCCGATATTGGCCATGGCCACGATCCGGGCACGGGGTGTCCAGCCGTTGTCGTGAACGGCTTGCTCTGACGCCAGCAACAGCGCAGCTGCGCCGTCCACAACGCCCGATGATGTTCCGGCATGATGGATGAACGCGATCTCAAGGCCCGGGACCGCGCGCTGGATCAGGTCAAGCTGGGTGGTGCCGTCATCGTCGATAGGGGTCTGGGCCATGGCCTCGAACGCCGGGGTCAATGCGGCAAGCCCGTCCAGCGTGGTCTGTGGCCGCGGATATTCCTCGCGGTCCAGCGCGATACTGCCATCGGCGGTTACGATGGGGATCAGCGACCGGTCGAAATAGCCGTTCCTGATGGCGTGATCGGCGCGGCGCTGGCTTTCGACCGCCAGTTCCTCGGTGGCGCGGCGCGATATGCCCTCGATGGTGGCGATGGCGTCGGCGCATATGCCCTGGCCGACCTGCGGGTGCAGGCGACGCAGCGCCAGGTTGTCGGCATCCATCAGCTGCGTGCGGCGGGCCCGTGGATCAGAGCTGTTGAACGACATCATCTCGCAGCCGCCCGAGATCACGATATCCTCCATACCCGCCATGATGGTGGCAGCGCCGAAATTGGTGGCGGTCAGGCCCGAGCCGCAGAACCGGTCAAGCGTCACCCCGGCGGCGCGGATATCGTAACCGGCGGCAAGCGCGGTCATCCGGCCAAGGTCCGAGGCCTGCTTGGCCTGCTGGTTCGAGCAGCCCCAAATGATATCGTCGATCTTGGAGGTGTCGAGATCTGTCCGATCTCTCAGGGCGCTTAGGACAGAGGCGCCCAGTTGCTGCGGATGCAACTGGGCAAGGGCGCCTTTCCCGACCCGCCCGATGCCGCGCGGACTGCGGCAATGATCGACGATATAGGCGTTGGGCATGGTCAGGTCCTGATATTCGGAGATAGTGGGGGCGACCGGCACCACAGATCGGTGCCGATCGCGGGCCGGTGCGTCAGTCGACGGGAACGAAGCTGAGCGTTTCGTAGTCCGCCCGCATGATCGTGACCTCA
>Ga0213841_1000566_pt1 | contig 36701 bp, 35 predicted proteins | sample SWPATP23_FD_160125 | JGI IMG/M metagenome (GOLD analysis project Ga0213841, IMG submission 160125) | Coastal seawater microbial communities from Marineland, Florida, United States - SWPA TP2 #3 | ecosystem: Environmental > Aquatic > Marine > Coastal | place: USA: Florida | collected 2016-08-14 | reverse complement strand
CAGCTCTGGCGGCAGGTTGTCGCCGGTGAAGGGAACGTTGGATTTCTTCGGTTTGCGCTTCTTCTTGGTGGCCATGACGGCTCCTTTGTAGCGCCGCCGGGCCAAACACCGAATCCAGGACACTCCCGGCGCCTGCCTACATCGTAAAAACAGCATCTTACGCTGCATCCAAAGGCACGAGGCGCTTGCCTGCAGTTCGCCTGCAGGCGCATGCCTCCACGCAAGATGTGTTTCATAAAAAGACGCAGAAAAACACCAGGTGAAACAACACGAGTGAAACATGAGACATGCACCGAGACCCCCCAGCATCCGTCAACCGACGGATGGGAGCCCCGTCCCCCTGCCATACATTCAAGTCGTCTTTTGAGGACGTTGCCGTCCTTGCCCAGCCTTGAGGTTTTCATGCGTTCTGCTTCGTTTCTGTCCTTGTTGTCGTCATTGACCCTCGCCGCGCTCGTCTGCGTGGGCTGCGCCGGCGAAGGAGCCGACCCCCAGCCCGACACCGGTGAGCCCGAGGCATCTGAGCCCGACACCAGCGAGCCCGACGCCGATGCGGGCGCGGTGGAGGACGCCGGAGCGCCCATGAACGAAGGCCTCCTTCTTCTCGACGTGCGCACCCCGGCCGAATACGAAGACGGCCACGTGAACGGCAGCGTGCTCATTCCCGTCGACACCGTTCCCGCCAACACCCTGTGGATCGAAACCGCAGCCGGCGGACTCGACGGCGAAATCATCGTCACCTGCGAATCCGGTGTGCGCGCCCAGCGTGCCGTCGACGCCTTGGTGCAAGCCGGATTCACCGACGTCACCAACGAGGGCAACTGGGCGACCATGTGTGCGGCCGATCCCGTCGATGGGCGGTGCGAGCCCAGCGTCGAGATCTGCACGCACGAAGCGCCGTAGACCCCACCGGTGGTGGAGCGACAAAGCGCGGCGAAGGCCGCGCTTTTTCATTGTGGGCTGCGCAAATCCGACGGCATGGCGCCGGATGAATGGCGGTGTCTCTCGATGTAGCGCAAATTCTGCATATAGAGGGAGATGGCGTATCCTGAACGAACCCCATCACCCTGGATGTTTCATGCCCATGACACCTCGTTCGCTCCGTTGGATGCTCGCCTTGTCGCTGTCTCCCTTGTTGCCGTTGGCGGCCTGTGAAGGGTGCGGCACCGCCGTGACCAGCGACGGCGGGACGCCCGAACCCTCGGCCACCGTCGACGACGGCGGCCCCCAAACTTGGGTGAACGACGCTGGGCAAACCATCATCGAGCTCCCCGATGGCGGGCAAGGCGTGGTGCTCGACGACGGCGGGATTGTCCCCCTGCCAGAACCCGATGCCGGCCCCGACGTCGCCTCTGACGGCGGCGCAACCAACGATGCAGGTGATCCCCTTGAGCAGCCCATCGACCAATTCTGCGAAGGACAGGGACCCGTCGTGCAGGTCGGGGAGGGCGGCCCGTCGGCTGGCTGCAGCGGCGAGATCGCCGAAGAACGCTTTCGTTTTGCACTGTGCGCCTGCGACAACATCGCCGTCGACAACGGGCAGCTGAACGTCGACGCCTTCGATTCGTCACTCGGGGGCTACGGCGTCGACGTCAACGGCACCCCCAACATCTCCGACGACGGGCAAGTCGGCGTCAACGGCGGCCCTCTTCTGCTGGAGCGCAAGCTTGATGTGGGCGGCTCTCTGTACGTCGGTGGTGGCGATTTCAGAGCGGGAGCCAGCTCAGCGGTGGGCGGCAACCTCGTCGTCAGCGGCAATGCGTTGTCGAGCAACGGCGGCGCGTTTGACGTCGGCCGCAACGCCATCATCGACGGCAACCTCGAGGCCAACTACGTGGTGCACGGCGATCTCATCCAACCCGCCACGGCGACAAACGCGGCCACCGTCGAAGGCAACGTGGTCAACCGCGCGATCCCTGCGCAAGAACCCTGTGCATGCGACGCCGAAGACATCTTGGACATCGCGTCGTTGACCTCGTGGGCCGAGACCCACAACGACAATGCTGCCCTCGACCCGGCCCTCGATGCCAACGGCTGGGCGTCAGACGGCGGTGGCGACCTCACCCTGCCGTGCGGTCGCTACTACCTGTCGAGCGTGCAGCAAAGCGGCACCTTCAGCATCACCGCGCAAGGCCGCGTGGCGTTGTTCATCGACGGCGATGTCAACGTCGGCGGCCTGCAAGTCAACGTCGACGACGGTGCCGAGCTCGACTTGTTCATCGCCGGAGATTTCGCGGTGAACTCGGCCGCATCCTTGGGCAGCATCGACCGTCCAGCGTCGGTGCGCACCTACATTGCGGGGACGGCGTCGATGCAAGCCAGCGCCAACTTTGGAGGCAACATCTACGCGCCCCAAGCCGACATCACGTTTTCAGCATCGAGCGAGGTGTACGGTTCGTTGTTCGTCAACAGTGTGACCTTCCAAGCCGCTGCCAACGTGCACTTCGACTCGGCCGTGCGTCGCCTGGGCGACAGCTGCGACGAGCCTGTCGACGACGACGCCGGTGTTCCCGTCGACGACGGGGGCGTGACGCCGCCGACAGACGCAGGCGCACCCCCCACCGACGCAGGCACCACGCCCACCGACGCCGGGGCCCCACCTGACGACGCAGGCATGAGCATGATGGACGCCGGAACGCCGACGCCTGGGCCAGAGTGTTCAGACGTCTGCTCCAACGACTGCGCCGCAGGCGAAAGCTGTTTGATGGACGGCATGGGCGGCGGGGTGTGTGGCGCATGTGTCACCGACCTCGATTGCTGTGCTCCGTCGCTGTGCTTCGCGGGGGTGTGTCTGGCGTTCGGCGAATAGCCTGTTGCTCCTGACACACACGCAAGCGCCCCTCGTCGAGGGGCGTTTTGTGTTGCCGGCGTTTGCGCTGGCGCCGTTGCCGTAGGATCTGCGGTTTTGCGGCGTCGACGTCGCGTTCTCGATGCCCCTTTCGTCTGGGATGGACATGCCATTTGCACCAACTCGCTCCTCGACGTCTCCATGTGCGGCCGTGTCGCTGCTGTGGATGGCGGTCTTGCTCACCGGCTGTCCGGAGCCTCTGACGGGCGTCGACGGCGGAAACCCGGCGGATGCCGGCGACGTGGTCGACGGCGATGCAGGACACATCGAAGATGGAGGACGTCCTTCTCCAATGGACGGCGGCATGTTGCCCCCGCCGAACGATGGGGGCATGCCTCCACCGCCCACGGACGGAGGCACCTGTCCTCGTGTCGGACCCGACCTCTTCATGAGCAACACGTCCTGTGACGACGAGGGACAGGTCTGTGAAGACCCCATGTGCACCATGCCGCAACCGGGCGGCTGCGCTTGGGCCCGGTGTGAGATGGGGGTGTGGCGGCCGTACTTCAACGATGCGCCTCCGCTGTCCGACGGCGGACAGATGCCACCTCCCGTCGACGGCGGACAGATGCCACCTCCCGTCGACGGCGGACAGATGCCACCTCCCGTCGATGGCGGACAAATGCCACCTCCCGTCGACGGCGGCATGCTCGGCATGTGTCCCCAGATTGGGCCCGACCTCTTCATGAGCAACACAGCCTGTGACGACGAGGGGCAGGTCTGTGAAGACCCCATGTGCACCATGCCGCAGCCGGGCGGCTGCGCTTGGGCCCGGTGTGAGATGGGGGTGTGGCGGCCGTACTTCAATGACGACGTGGCACCTGACGGGGGGATGCCTCCTCCAATGGATGCGGGGGTTGTCGACGCTGGCCCTGTCGTCTGTGCCATGACGCCGGCGCCTGTTGTGTTGGCCGATCACGCCCTCGGCCCCGTGTTGAACTGGGAGTACGCCTGCAGCGAAACGGCCGCTGACCTCGACGGAAGCCCGACGCCCACCTCGTCTGTCGAGGAGCAAGGCGACGTTCGCATCATCACCGGCAATGCCATCCCGGCTCATGCCTTTGGGGCGTTTCCCAACGCAGGAAACCCCAACCCCATCACCGAGCAAATGCAGGCCTTTGAATTGCCCATGACACCGTCAGGGATGGGCGGTGACGTCGAGGGCGGGCCTTGGGGCGTCGCGCTCAACTCGGTCACCTTTCATCCTGAGGCGGCGGAGTACTACCAAAACGACCCCGACTCAGGCTGGCAATACGAGGGGCTCGGCAACGGCAAGAACCTCGGCATGGACTGCAACTTCGCCCACGTGCAGCCCAACGGGAACTACCACTACCACGGCACGCCCATCGGCCTCTTCGACGGATGGGACGGCACCGACATGCTTTTGGTGGGCTTTGGGGCCGACGGCTTCCCTGTGTACGCGATGTTCGGCTACGCCGACCCTGACGACAGCTGCTCTGGGTTGGTGCCGTTGTCGTCGAGCTACCGCATCAAAACCGGCGCACGCCCAGGCCCCGGCGGGCCTGGCGGCGACCACGACGGAAGCTTTGTCGAAGACTACGAATTCGTCGAAGGTCTCGGCGACCTCGACGCCTGCAACGGACGCACCGGGCAAACGCCAGAGTTTGGCGAGACCTACCACTACATTCTCACCGCCGACTACCCCTTCATTCCTCGGTGCACCCATGCCGCGTTCGCCATGGAGCGCGGCATGATGGGCGGCGGTGGACCCGGCGGAGGCGGACCTCCTCCGTGATGGGCAGGGCTTCTCGTCGTCACCGATGGCAGCGACCACGTGTGTTCCTCGTCGCCCTTGCGGCATGGGCGGTCTGCGCGCCGACCTGGGGGCATGGTCTCGACGCCAACCTCGCCGTCTTTCGGCTCGACGGCGCGACGTTGCGCATGGAACTCACGCCCACCATCGACGTCTTCGCCGCCTTCAACGACAACCATGACGACAAGTTCGACGCGAGCGAGATTGCCGCCCATCGCGTCGCGTTGCGCGCCTTCATGCACGGCAACGTGGTTGTCGTCGACGAGCATGGACGACAGGGCACGACAGGGTTGTTCGACGTCGTCGTTCCGCAAGGCGCAGGGGCGCCGGGCGACGGCTCTGGGCACGTCAGCGTTCGTTGGCACCAGCAGTTTGAACAACCGCCGCAGCACCTCTTCGTCGAGATGAAGATGCTGCGCGACGACGATGTATGGCAGGTGGTGGGGGCCCGCGGTGTCGACGCGCAACCCGGTGTGCAGCGGCCACGTCCAGAGCGCGAACAGCAGCAGTTGTTGCAGACGCATCCGCGCGTGGTGCTGTTCGGTGGCGACGACGTCGGCGTTGCCCAGTGGCCGCCTCCACCCTCGACGCCGGTCGTTGCATGGGCACCATGGGCCACGGCCATCGCTGTGTTTGCGGCCATGTGGATGTTGTTTTTGGGGAGACGACATCGACTTTCTCGTCCACAACCGTGACAGCCCCGTTCCAATGGAGTACAAGCCAGCGGCGGAGGAGGGGAGCGTGTCCAGCATCGAGTGGAGCAGCATCGACGAAGTGGCGCAGTGGCCGATCGGCTTGCTGGCGTGTCGTGACGACGGTTGCAGCGGCGTGCGGCTGTGGCACGGCATGCAACCGTCGTACGTGTTTGTGCACGAGACGGCGCGCCACCTCGACGAGCGCAAGCTGCAGCACCTGTGGGACTGCGTCGACAAGGTCGTGGCCGACCTCGGCGAACGTGCCGGCGCCCCCGCCCTTTTCGTCGACGTCTGCAAGGCGCAAACCCTGTCGGCGCCGTTGCTCTGTGCAGCGCAGGCGCCGGTGTTGCAGCGGTGCCGGTCGGTGACATTTGCGGTGTCGACGTCGGTGCAGCAAGACCACGCTCGGTTGTGGAGTGACGACGTCGAGGTCGGCCCCCACATCGACGTCGTCGACGATCGAACGACGTTGTTTGCTCGCATGCAGGGCTGCGGCACGACACCGCCGCTGCACCCGCCGCCAGGCTCGTCGATGTTGCAGCGAAAGCTGCAGGGGTCGACGCGGTTTTGCGCGTAGCCGCTCTTTGACCAAGCAGCCGCATGTGCCGCAGGTGGATCCACTTGTGGGGTCTTGACGCAGTCACAGATGTCTTTATCGTATTTTTACGATGAAGAACGACGCCCCCTGTTGCCCTCCAGCTGCTTCCAAACAAACGCCTCCCAAAGCCGAGCAACAGGCCAACGCCTTGCTGGCGACGCTCGCCAAGGCGCTGGGCCATCCGACGCGTGTGGAGATCTTGCGGATTCTGCTGCGCAGGGACACATGCGTGGTGGGCGAGATTGTCGACGAGCTTGCGTTCGCGCAGTCCACGGTGTCGCAGCATCTCAAACAACTGAAAGATGCGGGGTTCATCCGCGGCGAGGTCGACGGCCCGCGCACCTGCTACTGCGTCGAGCCCTCGACGGTGCAGCTGCTGAAGACTCTCGTGCAATCGCTGTGACTCCCGTTTCGTCATCCATCGTTCAAACACGATGAGGTCTGCAAGTGCATCGCTATCAACACGTTCTCTTCTTGTGCGTCGCCAATTCCGCCCGGTCTCAGATGGCCGAAGGATGGGCACGCCGCCTGTTTCGCGACGCCTTCGGCGACGAAGTGCGGGTGTCGTCGGCGGGGTCACAACCCAAGGGCGTCAACCCGTTCGCCATACAGGCCATGAACGAGGTCGGCATCGACATCGCCAGCCACACCTCCGACCTCGTCGACAACGCTGACCTCGACACCGTCGACTTGGTGGTCACCCTGTGCGCCGAAGAGGTCTGCCCGGTCGTGCTGCGAGACGTCGTGAAGCTGCATTGGCCGCTCATCGACCCCGACCCCAAAGACGACACGGTCGACGACGATGAAGTCTTGCGCCGCTTTCGCACGGCCCGCGACGCCATCCACGGCCGGCTGCGAACGCTGGTGGCCCTGCGCGACGCGCCCGCCGGGTTGACGCCCTCGGAGTTCCACGCCTCCATCCGCGTGCCCGACCTTGCAGAGGCGGCGCGGTTTTACAGTTGGCTGTTGGGCGAGGCGCCGAAGACATGGACGCACCGCTACGTGACGTTTGTGTCTGAGCGGCTGCGCACCAACTTCGTGCTGCTCGTCGACGACGGCAAAGAGCTGCACCAAGACACCCTCTACCATCTCGGTGTCGACGTCGGCTCCAAACACGCGGTGGTGCAGGCGCACTTGCGCGCCGAAGAAGCAGGGTTTCACGTCCACAAGCCAGCGCGCACCACTTGGCGCGGCACCCCGCTGCACGAGCTGTGGCTGAAAGACCCGGGTGGCAACCTCGTCGAGGTGTACGCCCGCCTCACCGATGACGAACACGCTCAGATGCCGGCCGACCAAGAGCCCTGGGTGCTGGTTGCGCCGCAAGGAGAACGCTGATGACCCCTCCCATCCTCGAGAAACCGACGTTGCCTTCGGTCGTGTTGCGCGACGACCCACCGAAGTTTTTGATGTTGTACGGCTCGTTGCGCGAGCGTTCGTACAGCCGTCTCCTCGCCGAAGAGGCCGCCCGCGTGTTGGAGGGAATCGGCGCCGAAGTGCGGTTTTACCACCCCCACGACCTGCCGTTGAAAGGTCCGGGTCTCGACGAGCATCCCGAAGTCGTCAAGCTGCGCGACCTCGCGTTGTGGTCTGAAGGCATGGTGTGGTCGTGCCCCGAGATGCATGGCTCCATGACGGGGGTGTTCAAAAACCAGATCGACTGGATTCCCCTGTCGATGGGCGCCATCCGCCCCACCCAAGGCCGCACGCTCGCGCTGATGCAGGTCAACGGCGGCAGCCAGAGCTTCAACGTCGTCAACCAGATGCGTGTGTTGGGGCGGTGGATGCGCATGCTCACCATCCCGAACCAAAGCTCGGTGGCCAAGGCCTACAACGAGTTCGACGACGACGGACGCATGAAAGACTCCCCATTTCGCAACCGAGTCGTCGACGTCATGGAAGAACTCTACAAGTTCACCGTCCTCACCCGCGACCTCAAAGACGTGCTCACGGATCGCTACAGCGAACGACGCGAGCGGGCCGACAAAGAGGCCGCCGAAGACGGTGTTGTCGACAAAGAGAACCCCAAACACCGCATCCACAAGGCCGGCAAAGACGGGCTGTAGCCGCCACGCAAAACGCCCCTTCGGCGTCGGGCCAAAGGGGCGTGTCGTCGACATCGGCTACGGGAAGCCCCCGTCGAGGCCCGGCATTTCGATGCCGCCATCGTCGGGGCCACCTCCCCATCCTCCGTCGGGAATGCTGCCGCTGTGGCCGGTGCCTCGACAAATGAATCCGTGGCTGTAGCTGCCGCAGTTGTCGTCCGTCCAGGTGCTCGACGACCGATCGAACACGCCGCATTCCAAGCTGTCGCCTGAGTTGCCCGCGAAGTGGTCGACCCCGTAGTAGCTCGGGGTGAAGCCATCGAGCCAATACGGCTCGCCCTGGGCGACGGCGTCGATGAGCCCAATCCATGCCGTTTGCATGCCGTGCTCCAACATCCAGCCTTCGATGGCTGTGTGCAGCATGTCGTCGTCGATGACGGCAAGGTCGGAGCTCATCATCTGGCACTGGTACCGGGCGTCGTAGGCGTTGGAGGTGCTCGGGCAGAGCAACACCGGATCCATGTTGTTGTAGAAATGCTTCACGTAGCAGCCGAACTCGTTCATTCCGCCATCGTTGGGGTCGCCACCGTCGTAGCCGCCGTCATATCCACCGTCGTATCCACCGTCATAGGGGACCCCGCCATCGGACCCGGCATCTGCGTCGGGGCTGGGCGCCGGTTCAGGGCTGGGGGCCGGCTCAGGGCTCGGGGCCCCGGCATCGTCGGGCTCGTTCATGCCCGCGTCGTCGACGTCGGGCTCCACGCCAGCGTCGTCGGGCTCGAGTGTGCCGCCGTCATCGACGTCGGGTTCGGTGCCAGCGTCGTCAGGCTCCAACCCTCCGTCGTCGACGTCCGGGTCGAAGCCCCCATCGTCCACATCGGGTTCGAAGCCCGCATCGTCGGGTTCGCCAGCGTCGTTGACGGCCGGCTCACCGTCGGGTTCGGCATCTGGCTCGCCCGCGTCGCGTCCCGCGTCGTCTTCAGGCTCGGGCTCGGGCTCACCTCCGGTGCCGGAATCGGGCTCGACGCCAGGGGCCACCGACGGCTCCGTGCCCGCGTCACCGTAGTTCGGGTCCATGCCGAACCACAGCCGGCACCCCGACAGCGTCGACAAAGAGAGAACAAGGGCCACCGCCCACCACGCCCGCTTCATTCCATCACCTCCCACATCAAGATGCCCGCACCGGCCACGCCGACGACGACGCCGACCACCGCCACGACGGAGGCCCCTCGCCCGAGGGTCAACGTCGTCTCGTGTTGCTCGGGCTTGGCGGGCATCCCCAGCATGATCTCAGCGCCGAGAGCCACACCTGCACCGAGCACCGCCGTCGTCACACCGAGACCCGTGATGCCTGCGCCCACCCAAAACAGCGCTTGGGAGTCGCCATCGTCGACGTCGACGACCGCCCCCGTTTTCCACACGAAGAGCTCACGCGCCGCAGCCCGCACCGCCGAGCGCAGTTCGCCTGCGTCCTTGGGAGTGACGCGATCGACGCGGCTTGTCACTTGGCCTTCAGAGACGTTGCGCAGCGCCGCTTGAAACACGTACTCGTCGCCAAGCAATCCGACCGTGCCGCCGACGACGAGGTCGACACCGAGGGCGGCGCCAATCTCGGCAATGCAGCTGTCGTCGGTTTCACCACAGGCCAAGCGCGTCGCTTCGAAGTCGAGCATGGAGCGGACGTCTGCTTCGGTGGTGACTTTGCAGCCCGTGCCTTGCGCGATCTCCGTCGCCATCGTCGTCGTTAGCAAAGGCAGCAGGTGATGTTCGCTCTCGGGGAGCCCGCGTGCCTGCAGGCTCATCACGACGACCTCGCATGTCTCTTCGACGGGGGCGGGCACGACGGTCGGGGCCGGCTCGGCGGCAGCTGGAGGGGCGGCGTCCTGTGCAGCGGCCGTCGACGTCCAGGCGACGACGGCACACACCACACCAGCGGCCACGCGCAGGCGGCACGCGTTGAACGGGAAGCCAAACATGGGGCACTCCTCCCAGCACAGTCCCCTGTGCAAGCGCATTCAGGGCGGAGACGGCGCTGTCGCCGCCCGCTGGGAGATCATGCCATCAACCGTCGACGACGGGTGTGATGCGCCTAGGGTGTCCAACGCTGGGCCAGTTCGTGTTCCCATGTGGTCAGACGCACAGCGTCGTCACTGGCGGTGTGGCCCCCAAAAAGAAGGCCCCGCACCGAGGCGGGGCCGAGAGTCACGTCGACGACGTGTCTCAGAACTGTTGCGCCTCTGTCGAGTGCACCAACGCCAGTGTCGAGGCTGAGCCACCCGAAAGCACAGTCTTGACGTCGTCAAAGTAGCCGGTGCCCACCTCACGTTGGTGGCGGGTGGCGGTGTAGCCGCCGTCTTCAGAGGCGAACTCCGCCTCTTGCAGTTCGACGTACGCCGCCATGTCGCGCTCGTGGTAGCCCTTGGCCAGCTCGAACATGCCGTGGTTGAGGGCGTGAAAGCCGGCGAGGGTGACGAACTGAAACTTGTAGCCCATCTTCGCCAGCTCCTCTTGGAAGGTGGCGATGGTTTCGTCGTCGAGGTTTTTCTTCCAGTTGAACGACGGCGAGCAGTTGTAGGCCAGCAGCTTGCCGGGGAACTTCTCGTGAATCGCTTCGGCGAAGCGGCGGGCCTCGTCGAGGTCAGGCGTCGACGTCTCACACCAAATGAGGTCGGCGTAAGGGGCGTAGGCCAGACCGCGGGCGATGGCCATGTCGATGCCACCGGTGATGCGGAAGAAGCCCTCGTCGGTGCGCTCGCCGGTCAAGAAGGGAGCGTCGTAGGGGTCAATGTCTGACGTCATGAGCTGCGCGCTGTCGGCGTCGGTGCGGGCGACGAGCAGGGTGGGCACGTCGAGCACGTCAGCGGCGAGGCGGGCGGCCGACAACGTCTTGATGAACTGCGACGTCGGCACCAGCACCTTTCCACCGAGGTGGCCGCACTTCTTTTCGCTCGCCAGTTGGTCTTCGAAGTGCACGCCAGCGGCGCCCGCTTCGATCATCGCCTTCATCAGTTCGTAGGCGTTGAGGGCGCCACCAAAGCCCGCTTCAGCGTCGGCCATGATGGGCGCGAACCAATCGCGGCTGACGTTGCCTTCGGCGAACTCGACTTGGTCGGCACGTTGCAGCGCCTGGTTGATGCGCTTGACGACAGAAGGGACAGAGTTGGCGGGGTACAAGCTCTGGTCGGGGTACATCTGCCCCGACAAGTTGGCGTCGGCCGCGACCTGCCAACCGCTGAGGTAGATGGCCTCGAGCCCCGCACGCACTTGCTGCACGGCTTGGTTGCCGGTGAGGGCGCCAAGGGCATGCACGTAGTCGCGCTCATGCAGCAGTTGCCACAGGCGCTCTGCGCCACGCTTGGCGAGGGTGTGCTCGACGACAACGCTGCCGCGCAGACGTTTGACGTCTTCGTCGGTGTAGTTGCGCTTGATGCCTTCGAAACGTTCGGGAGTGGGGGCGTGGGTTTCGTTTGCAGCCATGAGTCTCTCCTGTTCGTCGACGGGAGCGTCGACGATGGGGGTGTCTGCGCATGCAGACGGTGGGGGGTGTGTGTCGACGTTTTGGTGACGTCTGCGACCGCTTGCGGCCAAAGTTGTTGCGTCGCGTTCAAGGGTCGAGCGACGCGGTCCGGCGCGAGCGCCGAGGGGGGAAGGGGGCCCCGCATCTGGCTTTGCCAGTGTGGGGGAAGGGGGCCTACGCCCCCTTCGGGGTGTCGGTGTTTGCAGCCATGAGTCTCTCCTGTTCGTCGACGGGAGCGTCGACGATGGGGGTGTCTGCGCATGCAGACGGTGGGGGTGTGAGGCGACGTCAACAGGGGCATTGTCGACGTCAGGGCCGCAGGTGCGGCTTGAAGTCAGACGGTCATCAACCGTCGGTGAAGGTGGTGAGCTGCTCGTAGGCGGGCAGCGTCAAGAAGGGCACGAGCTCGTCGGACGTCGACAACTCGCGAAAGAGTTCACCAGCGACGTCGAACTTGCGGTTGGGGTCTTTGCCCACTTCGTCGTTGATGACGGCGAGTTCTTCGTCGAGCCAGGCGTTGAAGTTCTCTTTGGTGACGGGGGTGCCGTCTTCGAGAGACGCGCCGAGTTGCATCCACTGCCACACTTGGGCGCGGCAGATTTCGGCGGTGGCAGCGTCTTCCATCAGGTTGTAGAGCGGCACGCAGCCGTTGCCCTGCAGCCAGGCCTCGAGGTAGCGCACGCCGACTTGGATGTTGTGGCGCAGGCCCTCCAAGGTGCGGGTGCCACCTTTGGGCATCTCCAACAAATCATCGCGGGTGACGACGACGTCGTCGCGCTTGTTGTCGATCTGGTTGGCGTTGGGCATGTGTGCGTTGAACACGCCCATGGCGGTGGGGATGAGGCCGGGGTGCGCCACCCAGGTGCCATCGTGACCGTCTTGCACTTCACGCAGTTTGTCGGCGTGCACTTTCAAGACGGCGGCCTTGTTGGCCTCCTCGTCGTTCTTGATGGGGATTTGCGCGGCCATGCCGCCCATGGCGTGCACACCTCGACGGTGACAGGTCTGAATGACGAGCTTGGAGTACGCGTGCATGAACGGCGCCGTCATGCCGACCTGGCCGCGGTCGGGGAGCAAGAACTCTTTGTGCGCGCGCAGGGTTTTGATGGTGGAGAAGATGTAGTCCCAACGGCCACAGTTGAGCCCGGCGCTGTGATGGCGCAACGCGTGAAGCACTTCATGAAGTTGAAAGCTCAACGGCAACGTCTCGACGAGGACGGTGGCTTTGATGGTGCCGCGGGGGAGGTCGACGAACTGCTGCGCCATCTCGAAGACGTCGTTCCACAGTTCGGCTTCTTCGTGGTGCTCGAGTTTGGGCAAGTAGAAGTACGGGCCGGAGCCGTTCTCGACGAGGGTGCGAGCGTTGTGAAAGAAGTACAGCCCGAAGTCGAAGAGCGAAGCACTCATGGCCACGCCGTCGACTTCGACGTGTTTCTCCTCGAGATGCCAGCCACGCGGACGCACCAACAAGGTGGCTCTGTCGTCGTTGAGCACGTAGTTCTTCTTCGGCGTCTCCACGGTGAGCGTGCCGCGCACCGCCGCCTTCAGCGCGATCTGCCCTTCGAGCATGTTGCGCCACGTCGGGGCCGAGCTGTCTTCACAGTCGGCCATGAAGTGGGTGGCGCCGCTGTTGAGGGCGTTGATGATCATCTTCGGCGTCACCGGCCCGGTGATTTCGACGCGGCGGTCGAGGAGGTCTTGGGGCAGCGGATCCACCTGCCAGTCGCCGTCGCGGATGGCTTGGGTGTCGGGCAAGAAGTTGGGCAACACGCCCGCGTCGATTTCGATCTGCCGATTCACACGGTTTTGCAGCAGCTCCTTGCGGCGCACGTTGAACGCGCGTTGCAGCTTGGCCAAAAAGGCGAGGGCGTCTTTGCTGAGAATGTCGACATCGCGTTCGAGCACCGGGCCGCGCACGCGCAGTCCGTTGGGTTTGTCGAGCTGGGAGACGGTGTGATCCTGAGAAGTCTTTACAGTCATGGCGGCAACGCCCTCCTTGTGGATTCACTGTAGCCGTGAAACCATCATCTGGTGGCGATCTGCCGCCGTGCAGCTGATAACGCGATGAGTCTTAACAGCTGTCAACTGTGAGGCTGTAAAATCTTTACAGTTGACGAAAACCGCCTGCTGGGCCCCAACGCAGTGCGGCAAAAGAGGAATTGCAGGAGAAGTCATGTCCAAAGCACTCCACCTCGGCGGCAAAGTCAGGGCCCTCAGGCGTGCCCACAAGGTCAGTCAGGCGCGTTTGGCCGAACAGCTGGGGATCTCCGCCAGCTACCTCAACCTCATCGAACACAACCGCCGCCCGCTGCCGGCCGCTGTGTTGTTGCAGTTGGCCAAGATGTTCGAGCTCGACCTCGCCACCTTCGCCGACGACGACAGCGACCAGGTGAAGAGCGATCTGTTGGAGATCTTTGGCGACGAACTCTTCGACGACAGCGGCATCACCAAAGCCGACGTCGACGAACTGGTGACCCACCATCCCAACGTCACCCGCGCCGTGCGCACCTTGTACGAGGCATGGCGGGCCCAGACCGAGCGCAACCGGGCGTTGCACGAAGGCGACCTGCCCGACCTCGAGACTGTCGGCCGCTCGGTGTTGCCGTCTGAAGAGGTCAGCGACCTCTTGCAGCAACACCAGAACTACTTCCCCGAGCTTGAGGCGGCGGCCGAGGCGCTCATTCGCGACGTCGGGCTCGACCCCCACCATGTGCAGGAGGGGCTCATCACCGCGCTCGGCCAGCTGGGATACCGCGTGGTCTTCAAGCGGTCTGGCGACGACGACAAGGCCGTGCGTCGCATCTTGCGCGACGACGGCGTCATTGAGGTGTCAGAGCTGTTGCGGCCGCGCTCGCGCCATTTTCAGCTGGCCCATGCCGTCGCGCTGTTGTCGTGCAGCGAGGTGCTCGACCGCATCGTCGACGCTGCCAACTTTACCCACGATGAATCACGGCACCTCGCCCGCGTCGCGCTCGCCAACTACTTCGCTGGCGCGGTGCTCATGCCGTATGAGGCGTTCTTCGACGCTGCCAAAGAGGTGCGCTACGACGTCGAGCTGCTCGGTCACCGGTTTCGCGTGTCGTTCGAGCAGGTGTGCCACCGGTTGACGACGCTGCGGCGTCCAGGACGCGAAGGCGTGCCCTTTCACCTCATTCGCATTGACGTTGCGGGGAACATCTCCAAACGGTTCTCCGCGTCGGGCATTCGCTTCGCGCGCTACGCGGGGGCCTGCCCGAGGTGGAACGTGTTTCGGGCGTTGCTGACGCCCGGCAACATCACGACCCAGTTGTCGACCATGCCCGACGGCGAGCATTACTTCTGTTTGTCGAGGACGTTGACCAAGGGCGACCGCGGCTTTCACGCCTTGCACACGGTGCACGCCATCGGCCTTGGATGTCGCCTCGAGCACGCCAAAGAACTCGTATACGCCGACGCCTTTGACCTCAGCCGCGTCGACCAGGCGGTGCCCATCGGCGTCACCTGCCGCCTGTGCGAACGCACCGACTGCGAGCAACGCGCCATGCCCGCCATCGGTTCAGCCGTCGAGGTCAACGAAGATTTGCGCGGCGTCAGCTTCTACGCCGGCGTGGATTGACCACCGCTACGGCGCCAAGTCGCCGATGAAGTCGAACAGGCCCTCGTCTTCGAGAAGCCGGTGCAGGCAACGGTGATTGGAGTCGCCGGCGGCCTCGGGCGAGAAGCTTTGAATGTGGATGTCGACGGGCGAAGCAGAGGCCGACTCCCACACCAGCGGCATGCCGTTGGTGTCGACAACGGTGTAGTCGCCCACAGGGAGCACCGTCTGCTCGACGTCGAGGTCACAAGGCGCGAGGTCAAACTCCACCACCGTGTTGTCGTCGTCGGCCACCAGCGAAAGCACGTCGGGGATGCCGAGCAAGTCGCCCTCCACCGCCAGCTCGGTGCGGAGGCAAAAGGGGGCATTCGCCAACACCCCGACATGCAGCGCGCCTTCGCTGTTGTCGAGCACGCATGTCTGCTCGCCCCCCACCATCAGGCGGTCGGGGTCGACCACTTCAACGATGACGCGCTGTTGCCGCACGGTGCCGTCGTCAAACTGGGCCTCAACGTCGACCTCCACGAGCCCAGGCCGGGTGCCGATGAGCCACGCTTCGGTGGGCGACGAGCGGTCAACATCCAGGCGAAGGTTGGACGGCTGAAACGTTGCGTCTTCGGCCTGCTCGTCGCCACACGAGCAGTTGGCGCTGCACACCTCGACCAAGCCGTCGGTTTGCGTGGGCCGACAAGCGTCGTCGACCGAGACGAGGCGACTGCCACCGACGGCGATGCGTGTCGACTGCAGGAGCACCGCGACCTCTTTGTCGGCGGCGTCGCACGCCGTCACAGACAAAAGGGCGAGGGCCAACCAGCAACGTCGTGAAAGTGATGGGTACAGCATGGGCATCCGATTGGGGCTAGGCCTAAATTGGTCCAAGTGTTGCCATGCCCGAGTCGGCGTGTCGAGCAGCGCACATGGGTCGCGCAGCTCACGAGAACGAAGGCATAGAACGAGGCACACCTGATCTGTTCGTGCAGATGTGAAACACAGGAGCGACGAAGCCAATGTGCTTCGGTGTTGAGGTTGCCTGTGAACCAACGTGCTGTCCCGTTTGCCGCTTGTCTTGCTCTCATTCTCTCGTCGTCGTCATCGGCGCAAACCAGCGTCAAAGTTGTCGGAGAGGCAGAACTGATTTTTGAGCACCGAGAGAAAGACGTGCTCGAGGAGCCGTGGGTCACTCCCGTCGAGGGGGGTGTGGTGGTGGGCTACAAGGCGACGAAGAAGAAAGGCTCCGCCAAGGCCAAGAAGATGTGCCACCTAGCGCCCCGCTTGTTCAACAAGGGCGCTATGACGTCGCAGCCCACGATGCCACAGGGAAAGGACGCCTTCGAGTGGTGTGAGTTGCACGGCGCAGTCATCGGCAAAGAGACGTTTGCCATCGGCAAGAGGGAACTCTTTCGCCTCGATGACAAGTGGCGCAAAAACGCGTCCTACTTTGCCGGCAACGGCGCTGGGTATCACTCGCTGGTGCAGCTGCCACGCGACGTCATCGCGGCGTCGTTCACGCGCAACGGGCACAGTGGGCTTTATTTCTTTCGCGGCGGCCGCCACAACAAGATGGCGGAGGTGGAACTCACCGACACCTTTTCGAAAGACCCCGACGGGTTTGAGCCTCGCTTGACGGTCGACCGCATCGGCAAACTTCGCGTCGTGTTGCGCAACGCCAAAAAGGAGGTGGTGTTGTCGACGGTGAACCCCAACACCTACATGAAGAAGGGCGGCAAGATGAAGGCGAGCCTGGCGGAGACGGCGCGCGCCGTCGTGAACCTCGACCTCAGCGCGAACGCCAACATTCGTGACGTGGTGACCGAAGGGCGGAAAACCTACATCTTGGCATCCGATGACACCAAAGACGGCAAGACTGTGCCCGTGCTCATCGTCGCCAATGGACGTCGACAACTGCAGCGCATCGTGTTGGACAAGCTGCCAGTGTCGGCTTTCGATCGCGCCGCAAAGCGACGTTCGAAGGCGGACGTCTCCTTGCAGAACGCACGCGATCTCGCACTGTCGGTCACATCAGACGGCAACGTGGTGATTGCCGTCGTCGCCCGCATCAAGGGCAAGTTTGCCCCAGGAACGTTCATCGCCCTCGTCGATGACAAAGGTGTCGTCAAGTCGGTCACACACAACGGTGTGCAACGTCGGGAGAACCACCTGGTGTTCACCCAAGACGGCAAACGACTCGTGCTGGTGTCGGCGTTGGAGCGCAGCATCCGCACCGACGCAGGGGCGTCGACGAAGTTGGAGCATGCACAACAGGTGCACGCCACCCGGTTGCACGTCGTCGATGGCGAATGACCTACAGCGGCTGTCGGTTCTCGTCGAGCAGACCCTGCAGCACCACTGTTCCCGACGACGACACCCGCACCACGCCAAACTTGGCGGCTTCGTAGTGGGCGGCGCGTCCTTCTTCGAACAGGAAGGATTCGGCGCCGATGCGGATGCCGCCGCGTCGCCACGTTTGATGGCGTCGTCGAATGTGCATGACGACTTCACCGTCCGTTGGCGATTCACCCGGCGCAAGCTCGCGTGAAAACGTGGCGACGTCGTCGTGGTCGAGGGTGACGACGATGCGTCCGTCGCGTTCGCCCTGTCGTGGAATGCGGTTGGCAAGGCGATAGCGCAAACGCATGTAGTCGCCTTGCATGAGCGAACGCGGGTCTTTGGGGGCGAGGGGCAGCACGACGCGAGTGCCGTGGCGCAGCACCAGTTCTTTTTGCACCGACAGGCCGGTGACGACGCTGACGACGAGCAGGCCGCCGGTGAGCACCAGGCGCCAGTCGGGGCGCAGTCCCACGGGCGGGCTGTCGTTCGCGTCTTGCGCGGGACGCACCACCAGACGCCAGATGAGCAACAAAGCGCCAGCCGCAATGACCCACAGCGACTTCATGATGAGCGTGACGTCGAGCGCGTAGTAGAACCCCGACGTGCAGACCCCGAGGAGCAACAAGCTGAGGCCGGTGTGCCAGTGGCTTTGACGCTGCAATGCGGCGGCATACAAGCCGGCGGCGAAGAGCAACGGCGGGCTGTGCAAGCTCAATCCCAACACCAGCACCACCGCCACGGCCGAGGCGACGCGGTGGGGGTGGCCGGCGAAGTCGGCTCGCCGTTGCCAGAGAAACAGCAGCACACACAGGCTGAGGGGAACGACGAGACCCCAGGATGATGCCGATGTCTTGAATGCGGCAAAGGCCCACACGGCGTGCGTCGACGCCGTCGCCAACGTCGCTCCGGTGCGAAGGTCAGACAGCGCTTCGTCTCGAAGGTGGTGCAGGCGCTGTGGCAACCACGTCGAGGGCAACAGCCACGAAAGCCACACCAGCGCGCTGAAGGCGCCGAGCACCCAGACGTACAAGGTGACGCTTTGCTCGGCGGTGTAGGCCGTCCACACCAAGACGAAGGCGACGCCTGCGCTGACGCGCAAGATGCGAACGCCGCCCACGAGCGCCACGCCCGACAACGCCGACACAAACAACACCGCAAAGAGTTCGTCGACGTGCCACTCGGCGAGCCCCCAGAGCCCGAAGAAGGCGCCGCCAAATGCGGTGAGGAGCACGCCTTGCATCAGGAGCAGACGCAGGAATCCTTTGGCTGGCAAAAAGCGACTGCCGACGACGCCGACCGCGAACAAGAGCACACCGGTGAACAGCGGCGGCGGCACCACGTCGAGTGCTGCGACGGCCGCGACGACAAAGAGGGAGCCAAGCCACACGCAGCCCGCCGCGAAGAGCTGAGGAAGAAGGGGGAGGTCGTCGTGGTCGGTCGACTTCGTTTCTTGCGATGCGCGGTCGTCGGCGTTGCGCGGCGCCCGGCCCATGACGACAAAGGCGACGAAGACAAGGGCGTTGAACACCAAAATGACGCCCAGGAGAAACACCTCGCCGACGTTGAAGCCGAACAGCGAGAACAGGGCGTCGCCCGCGACGGCAGATGCAAAGCACCACGCCGTCATGCCGGTGAAGGTGAGCCCGAGGGTCGACTTGCGAAACTGCACTGCGGTCATGCCCGCGCCGAACAGCAGCAGGGCGACGACGCCCCATCCGGCGTGGTCGGGCGCCCGGTCGTCGACGACGAAGACCACGGCCGGGAGCAGGAGCGTGACCAGCGCCAGCACCTGGGTGAGGTGGCTGATGATGGTGGTGCCGACGTTGTCGTCGAGGGTGCCTCGTCGACGGAGTCCCCAGACGACCGCGCAGGCGACAGCGTTGAGAGCCCCGAGTGCCAGCCAGAGCGACATGCTCTCCCAGACGTCAACGTGGATGAGTTGGACGTGCCGCAGAACGACGGCCACGTGCAGGAGGAGCCACTGCACCACAAACAGCCCCCAAAACCGGCTGGTGACGACGAAGACGGTGATGAGCGCCGTCCAGCCGGCGAACAGTTGCCAGTCGTCGGCGCCGGTTTGGTAGGTCTGCCCGTACACCGCCAAGAGCGGACCGATGAGCAGGCCGGCGCAAGCGAGGGCGAGGCGTCCGCTGCGGCTGTCCCGGCGTTTGGCGAGGGCAAAGCCGACGGCGCCCAACATGCCCAAGGCGACGACAGCCATGCGGCCGATGGGCAGCATCGCGCTCCAGTTGGCGGCGATGAAAAAGCCGACGCCCACGACGACGAGAACGCCGCCCAACATGAGCAGGTGGTGCGCCAAGCGTCGCCGATCTTGGGCTTGGACGTCGTCGACGAAGGGGGGAGATGTTTGCGTGGATGTCATGCGTCCTCCATTCGACCTTGAGTGGCAGGTGCGGAGCAAGCAGGCGTGGACGCGATGTGAATCTCATGTGAAACGGCCGCCGGCGTGGGCACGCTCACGTCGTGGGCATGCGCACAGAATCGTTGCGGCGCGCACAACGTCGACGACAAGGTCGACTTCGCCATAGGGTGGGCCAGCAGGAGGCGAGATGTTGCAGCACAAAGCATGGGTGGTGGCGGGAGTGGCCGCATTGGTGGTGGTGACGACGACGACAGCGGCGGATGCGCGCAAGAAACGGTCGCGGCGGGTGAAGACCGAGCCCGCCCCAGCGACGTGTCACCTGCCGGGCGCGTGGAGCAAGACCTACGACTTCGCCGTCGACGGCAAACTGAAGGGCAAAAAGACCACGAACACCTTCTCGCTGACCGGGCACAAGCAGAGCGCCGAAGGCCGCTACACGGGCAAAGAAAAGACGAACAGCAGCGTGTTTGCAGCGTCGTGCCAGCCCGGAAAGACGCCGCTCGTCGTCGTGGAGCAGAACGACGGGAGTTACCATGCGGTGTACGTTGCTCAGTTGCGGGACGGCGTGTGGAAGGGGACATGGTTCGACTCCAGTGGCAACCGCGGTGACGTGGAGATGAAGACCACGCCACGGCCAGCTTCGACCGACGACGGGCTGCGCGACGATGTTCCGGAGGGCGCGGTGGCGCCACCGCCCGCCATGGGGGCCGCGCCGGGCGCGCTGGGGGCGACGTGTCTGTCGGCCAAAGACTGCAACTCCGGCATGTGTGAGGGCATGGGCTGCGGCACGGGGCAGCCTGGCGTTTGCGTCGAGGCCCAGCGCATTTGCACCAAAGACCTCAAGCGTTTCTGTGGTTGCGACGGCACCAGCTTTCGCGGCAGCAGTTCTTGCCCGGGGCGTCGGTATGCACATGAAGGACGCTGTTCTCGACGAGAAAGCACGCCTGCGCCGGGCGGGTACTGACAAGGTCACTGCACGTCGTACTTTTGGTCGTCTGCGATGCGTTTGGCCCGCTGGGCGGCGAGGTCGAGCACCTCTGCAATCTCAGCTGTGCCTTCGGATGGGGGCGTCGACGAGGTTGTCGTCGGTGGCGAACGCAACGCGGCTTTCTTCGCCTCGACCGCTTTTTGCTTTTGCCGCTGGGCGCGAAGCGCGTCGCGCACGTGAAGGCGTTGGCGCACGTCGTCACGCAACCCCGGCCATACTTTGGCACCGTCGAAGCCGGGGATGGGCAGCAGGTTGAAGGCGATGAGCAGCAGGTTGGTCGTCGTCAAGACCGACGTCGTCGGCAGAACGACCCGCATCAGTTCGGTGTTGCCCGACGTCGCCACCAGCTGGTGCAACGCATAGGCGGGAAGCAGCACCAGCGATTGTGCCAGGACGCCGCCGGCTGAGATGAGCCAATGGGGCCGCATCCCCAGGTCGTGGCTGTAGTGACAGAAGCCAAAAAAGGGGAAGACCTCGACGCTGTGGATGGCATGGCGTTCGCGGCGCACGAAGTAGGCATGCCCCAGTTCGTGCAGCAGGATGAGCGCGACGAGGGCAACCCCCGCAAAGAGCCCAAACACAGAGCGCTCACGCAGCATGAAGTACAGCGGCGCGAGAATGCAGCTGACGTGAAGCAAGACAGGGGCGCCGGCGACATCACCGACACGCATGCTGAGGCTGCGCAGATCCATGAGCTCTCCAGGTGTTCCATTGTGGAGCGCGATGGCGGAGTTGGCAACTGGGTCGAGGTGACCCCCACGACGTCGTCGAGATAGAGTTCGGGCGCAAACCAAGGAGGGTGCATGTGGGCGGTGGTGACGATGGCATTGGCGACGACGTGCGCGGTCGCGGACGGGGGCGCCTTCGACGTGAAGCTCAACGTGCAAGGCGTCGAACGTTCGGCCCATGTCGTCGTCGGAGTGAAGGCGCAAGCCGCGATCAAGGCCGACCCCGATGCCAAGTTGCCTTTGGTGTATGTGTGGCACGGCTGGGGTGGGAGCAGCGCGGGCATTGAGAAGATGTTTGCGCCGGTGCTGCCCGACGCCATCGCCGTCTTTGGGCAGGGGTTGCCGCGACGGTTTCCGAAGCTTGGACACCGCGCCCTCGACGGTTGGCAGGTCGAGACGAACGACTTGTCGCGGCGCGACCTCGCGTTCTTCGATGCGCTGCACAGCAAGTTGTTGGCGACGGGCTGCGTTGACGCGAGGCGGGTGACGTCGACGGGGTTTTCAAACGGGGCGATGTTTTCAAATGTGCTCGCCTGCGTGCGCAGCGATGTGTTGGCAGGCGTGGCGCCGTTGAGCGGTGGTGGTCCGCCGGCGAAAGCACGGTGCGGACGAGCCGTGCCGGCGCTGGTGGTTCACGGCACCCGCGATCGCGTGCTGCCATTTGCACGCGCCGTGGCGTCGGTGGAGCATCACAGCAAGACCAATCGCTGCAGCAAGGCGCCCTACACCACGACGCAACATGGATGTCGCGATGGCATTGGCTGTGCAGCGGCCGTTCGCTTTTGCGTGCACCACGGGAGGCACCGCTTGCCGACGTCGATGCGAGACGAGGCGGTGGCGTTTTTGCTGGCGCAGAAGCGGCGGGCGCCGTGATGCGGGTGGGTGAGGCGGGGTTCGTGTTCTACTGCGCAGACGTGCGTCGGGCGCGCGACTTCTACGCGACGGTGTTGGAGCGTGCGCCTCGGTTGGACGTCGACGGGATGGTGGAGTTTCAACTGACGCCCATGGCGGTGCTGGGATTGATGCCAGCGGCTGGGATTCGGCGGCTGCTGGGCGACGCCATCGTGGACCCGGCGTCGTCGGAGGTACCGCGTGCCGAGTTGTATGTGGTGGTGGATGACGCAGAAGGGGCGGTTTCTCGGGCGATTGCGTCAGGGGGGCAGGTGTTGAGCGAAGTGCAGCAACGGGATTGGGGGGACGTGGCGGGGTATGTCAGCGACTTGGATGGGCACGTGTTGGCGTTGGCGACGCGGGGGTAGGCATGCGCCTGCATGGCGTTGGAGGCATGCGCCTGCATGGCGTTGGAGGCAGGCGCCTGCATGGGGTTGGAGGCATGCGCCTGCATGGCGTTGGAGGCAGGCGCCTGCATGGCGTTGAAGGCATGCGCCTGCATGGCGTTGGAGGCATGCGCCTGCATGCGCAACAGAGTGCCGCTCTTGCGCCAAAACAAAAAGCCCGCCGAGGGCGGGCCGGGCATGACGCTCGCAAAGGACTCAGCTCGCGGCGTCCCCCTTAGAGGAACTGCTCGATGACGACGAGCCGCTTTCGCTTTTCGCAGAAGAATCGGACTTGGGAGTCGACGCGTACAGGTCTTTGTACCAGCCGCCGCCTTTGAGCTGAAACGATGGCAAGCTCATCTCTTTGGTCATGGTGCCTTCAGCGCCGCATTTGGGGCAGGTCGCTGGCGCAGGATCGGTGCGCTTTTGCAGGACTTCTTCGACGTGGCCGCAAGCGGTGCAGCCGTAATCAAACAGGGGCATGGTGGTCGTCTCGGTGAGGGCGTCTGTGCGCGGTCTGGCGCAAGCGTAGGCACACAAGCGTCGTCGTCAATGCCCTGGCGGGGCGAACGCGCCGAGGCCAGGGCCGTGCGGCAGATCTGGCGCTGCGACAAATGTTGAAACCGTTTGCCCCCTATGCATCTGATTCTCAACGCGCTAGCAGCGCATCAGGTGGCCCCGCATCTGCCCGTGGGGTCATCCCTCCAAAATAGGAAGCTCCATGTGCAGCTTCCCGCATGCGACCTGCTCCTCAGAGTTGCGTCGACGGCGAAAGGGGCGCTTGCCTCATGAAAACAGACGACATCCTGCTCAACAATGACCCAGCGGCCGCCGAAGCCGGAACCACAAATGCCGCCGTGCCCAATCTCCCTGAGGTGGTGCGGTACGCCGAGACGATGCTGCCCACACGGCACGGCGAGTTGCGATGCGTGGTGTACCGTGCGCCAGGAATGGTGGTGGGCGAAGACCCCAACGATATGCAGCAAAGCAAAGGCTGGGTCGAGCATGTGGCGATGATTTCGGGCGATGTCGACGACGACGGACGACTGCCCGGCCAAGCCCCTGTTCTGTGCCGCGTGCACTCAGAATGCCTCACCAGTGAAGTGCTCGGCAGCCTGAAATGCGACTGCAAAGCGCAACTCGACCACGCGTTGGTGCGCATTGCAGAGTCGGGCCGCGGCGTGGTGTTGTTCATGCGACAAGAGGGGCGCGGCATTGGTCTCGGCAACAAGATTCGCGCGTACGCCATGCAAGAGAAGGGGCACGACACCGTCGATGCAAACCGCGCTCTTGGGCTTCCCGACGACACGCGCGACTATGCCGCAGCCGTCGCCATGTTGCGCGATTTGGGCGTCCACGACGTGCATCTCATGACCAACAACCCGCTCAAAGTCAGCGGATTGCGCGACGCAGGCATGCACGTCTCGGAGCGGGTGCCCCACCTGCCTCCCATGCACGAACTCGCCGCCGACTACGTGGCGGTCAAGCGCGATCGCATGGGGCACTTGGTGAGTGTTCCCCCCGTCGAGGACGACGACGGCATGACACGCAAAGTCGGGTAGTTTACCGCTTCTTCCGTTTTCGCTTTCGCTTGCGTTCCTTGGCGCGCTGGGTTGCGCGTGCGGTGGGCGTTGAAGTCTCGCGTCGGTTTGACGTCGATGCTGGGCGCGCAGCGTCGGCGCCTGGAACACGCAGCTGAAGCCGAAAGTCTTCAACCCAAAGGACATCTCCTTCGGATGGCCCCATCGGCTCCTCGACGGCAACACGCAACTTCGGCTGCAGCGTTGTCTTCACCAGTTGCTTGAAGTCGTGGGTCGCAGATGCCTGCAGCGCAATGGAGCGAAGACCCGCCGCAAGTGCGCTGGCGTCAAGGAAGGGGGTCAACACACCCAATCGGCGCTCGATGCGAACGACAAGCCGTTCTAGGTGTGTCCACTGCTGCTCAGGATGGTGCACAGCCGCCAAGCGAAACAACGTACTGAGCTGTTCGACGACACCGTGGAGGGCTTCCCAAAACGAGGGCGTTGGGCGCGCGTGAGCGCCCGCAATTCGTCGAAGTGAAACGACAAAATCTTGCTCCAAAAGCTTGATGGCGCCTGTGAACAGCAGGTCTTTGGTCTTGAACTGCCTGTACAGCCCGGATCGCGTGATTTGTGCCGATCGCGCGACCCCACGGGTGGTGGTGGGGCCGAACCCCTGGCGAATGAACAGCGGAATTGCGCTGCGGAGCGTGTTGGTTTTGCACATGGTGGCCTCCGTGACGGGGCCAAAAACGTCCACCCCTTACCCTCTATCCGTGTTGAGGAGGGTCGGTGCTGCACGGATCTGCCATTTTTCTTGGAGCAAACCCGTTTTTCTTCGGCCTGCGCCTGCATGGGCGTGGAGGCCTGCGCCTGCATGGGCGGGAAGGCCTGCGCCTGCATGGGCGGGAAGGCCGGCGCCTGCATGGGTGTGGAGGCCGGCGCCTGCATGGGCGTGAAGGCAGGCGCCTGCATGGGTGTGGAGGCCTGCGCCTGCATGGGCGTGGAGGCCGGCGCCTGCATGGGCGTGAAGGCAGGCGCCTGCAAACGCCCCCCGGAAAACCCCATTCTCGCAACGAAGGGCGTCGACTCCTTTTGCCTCGAGCGTCAAAAGCGACTATGTCGTCGCTCCCGGCGTTCGGCGCCGGCGTTACAAGACCTTCGCGCGGCACCCAGCCCGCACTGAACGTACGGAGAACCTCATGGTGGATTGGCAAGCGCTTCTCGAAGACGACGACGAATACCGCGCCCAGCAAAACCAAGGCGCCGTCGAAGCCGACTGGCGCCAAGAAGCGGCCGACTCTCTGTGCGAGTTGTACTACGAGACCTACCGCGCCCAGCGACGCGGGGGCACGCAGCGCATCGACCACCGCCCCGGCTCGGACTACCAGCGCTACCTCGACAGCCACCTGCGTCCACTCGGCAAATACGGCGTCTGGGAGGCGCTGTTTCCCAACGAGGCCTCTGCCAAAAGCGCCCAGGCCATCGACGAAGCCCTGCATCTGCTGGCCGACACCAAGCTCGTCGACCGCATCTACTCTGGCGACATCGTGACGTCGAACAAGCTGGTGAACAACATCCAGAAGAAGCGGGCCAAATACCTCGAAATGTGACGGCCCGTCAGGTTCACACCCGCTCGAAAACGCCTGCCTTTGCAGGCGTTTTTTGGTGTTGAGGGCGTCGTCGACTGCGGTTGTCCAACGCGCATGAACCGCATCTTGCAGCCGGCACGTGCAGGTCAAGCAGTCGTCCTCGACAAGCACACGAATTGAGCGTTGCGTAGCGTCGTTCTGTTGCGTGGGCTGGGTGGAGCCCCTCTCGCATTCGCCGTGCCTCGACCAAGCGGCCTGGTATGCTGTTCCCAAATGAAAAGCATCACAGCCGCTCTGGTCAGCGTTGTCGCCTTTGTCGTGTCGCCCTTCAACTGCGGTGGCGGCAATGGCCCCAGCGAGGCGTGCATGCAGTACGTCGAGTGCCAAGCGCACTACGACGACGTCATGGGCTTCGCCCCCACCGACACGACGCCGTTCGACATGAACGGCGACTGTTGGGCAGAGCGAGGACAGGCAGATGCATGCACCGTCGCCTGCGCCGACAGCCTGCAATTGCTGGCCGACGAATTGGCGACGGGCGGTCACGCCCCCGGCCCCTGCAGGTCGATGACGCCATGAGGAGCAAATGAATCGTTTTGGACTTCTGTATTCGGTGGGCCTCGGCGCATTTGTCGTCGTCACCGCGACCTTGGGGGTGACGGTGGCGCGGTCAAACGGCTGTTCGTCCTCGTCGTCATCGTCACCGTCGATGTTGGGAGGGCTCGCCCTTCTGTTGTGGATGCGTCGAAGGAGGCAATCATGAAAGCGACGGCTGCCCTGCTCCTCGCACCGCTGCTCTGGGCGACGACGTCGTTCGCCGAGCCTGAGCCGATGGTTTTGCAGGGGGTGCTTCCCGCCGACGGCAGCACCGTTCCACGCAACGCCCGGCTCACATTGTTCGGCGCCAGCGTCGACAACTTGCGCGTCACTTTATGCGATGCCGTCGACGACGACCCCACCGACTGCGTTGGCGACGACGTGGTGTTGTCTCAAACTTCGTCGTGGGGGTTCTCCTCCTCACGCGTCGTGACCAGCGCGACCTTGCCGTTGCAGCCGGGCACGGCCGCGTTGTGGGCAACGGACGGCTGGTCTGGTGCGTCTGTCGTTTGGGACGTCGTCGACGTCGACGACAACACGCCTCCCACCCCGCCGGAGTTGCTGGCGGTCGAACCGGAGTTCAGGTGGGTGGGGGGCACCGGCGGGAGCGACCAAGACACGTTCGTCGTCGAGTGGGGCCCCGGTGAAGACGACTTTGGCATCGCCCACCACCGCGTCGAACGCAAAGAAGGCGACGCGTTCGTCGCCGTCGGGTGGCGCGATGGCGAGCGCAGCTTTCCCATCACCGACGTCAATGACGCCGCCAGTGCGACCTACCGCGTCGTCGCCATCGACATCGCCGGCAACGAAAGCGAACCCTCCAACGAGGTGACGGGCGTGCGCCTGAGTCCGCCAGCTGCGGTTCGCCTGTGTCGCTGTGTGCAGCGGTCGACGTCGACGCCAATCTGCAGTGGCCTCCTCCTGCTGTGGGTCTTGCTGCGACGTCGCCGTCCGTCACGATGAGGCGGCCAACGCTTCTGAACGCCTGGGATGCACCACGTGGCGGTGTCGTCGCCATCATGGTGGATGCGATTGGGCAAGAATGCGACGTGAATGGGCCTGGTCTCGAACGCTTGCTTTGCAACCATCAGATTGGCCTCGCGTGGTCGTGAACAGGAGCATGGATGTCAGGATTTCGCATATTTGGAATCGTCGTAGCGATCGTCGGCGTCGTCGCGTCCATTGCTCCTCACTGGTTCGGCCCCATCACGGGCGCCTCCGCGTCGACGTCAGACGTCTTTGAGCTGGTGGAGCGACGCGTGCGGGGCGGGATGATCCTCAGCGTGGGGCTGATGTTCATCGCCATCACCTCGCTGCGGCCGTGGTCGACGAGCATTCCGCTGGCGGTGTTCTGCTTCATGCTGGGCGCGCTGTTGGCCAGGGTTCTCGGTCTGGTGGTCGATGGTGTCACCGCCAAACAATGGCTGCTGGTGGCCGTCGAGACGGCCTTCATGACCGGGGCTGCCCTTTGGCTGTGGCGCAGCAGCGGAACAACCCCCTGACGGCGAACGAGGTCGCCTACAAGTCGACGCGCGCGCCTTTTTTGGAGATGACGACGTCGAACCCACGCTCGGTCAGCTCTTCAGCGAGCGTCGACCGCGCCTTGTCTTCGCCATGGACGAGCAGCACTCGCTCCATCTGGCCGGCCTCACGTATCGCCTCGGCGAAGGAGATGAGGTCGTGCTGGTCGGCGTGGGCCGAGAGGCCGCCGAGGACATGCACCGAGGCGTCGACGTCGCGTTGCACGCCAAAGACTTTGACGACCCGTCGGCCTTCGACCAAGCGACGGCCGAGGGTGTGCTGGGCCATGAAGCCGACGATGACGACGGTGTTCTTGGGGTTGCCGAGTCCGCTGCGAAAGTGATGCAGAATGCGTCCGCCCTCACACATGCCGGAGCCGGCAATGACGATGCAGGGGTCGCCGCTGCTTTGCAGACCCTTCGAAGCGCCCACTTCGGCGACGTATTGCAGGCCAGGTGGGGCGAAGGGATCGTCGCGGCCAAACAGTCGGTCGCGTACGTCGTCGGAGAGCCCTTCTGGGTGCAGCTTGTAGATTTCGGTGATGGCGATGGCCAAGGGACTGTCGACGTAGATGGGCACCCGCGGCACCTTGTTTTGTTCGTGCAGTCGCTCGAGGGCAAACAGCACCTCTTGGGCGCGTTCAAGGGCAAAGGTGGGGATGAAGACGCGTCCACCGCGGCCGATGGTGCGGTTGATGATTTCGGCCAAGCGGTCGTCGGTGTCGGCGAAGGCTGGATGCAAGCGATCGCCGTAGGTGCTCTCCATCATCAACACGTCGACGTCAGGAACGATGGTGGGCGACTGCAGCAGCGGGAGTTCTTCACGGCCGAGGTCGCCGGTGAACAGAAATCGCTTTTGCGTGCCGTCGTCGTCGACGTCGATTTGCACGAGAGCCGACCCCAACACGTGCCCTGAGTTGTGAAAGGTGAGCGTGACGCCCGGCGCGATGGGCATGGTGCGGCCGTAGGGGATGGAAATCATCCGCGACACCGCCTCTTGCGCGTCGTCGACGGAATACAACGGCTCCACCACCTCGTGGATGCCCTCCCGGCGGTTGCGGTTGTTGAGGTAGCGGGCGTCTTGCTCTTGAATCATGGCCGAGTCGCGCAACATGACGCTGCACAAGTCGCGGGTGGCAGGCGTGCAATAGATGTGTCCGCGAAAGCCGTGTTTCACCAGCGATGGCAGATTGCCGCTGTGGTCGAGGTGGGCGTGGCTGAGCACCATGGCGTGCGCCGACGTTGCAAACCGCGGCAACGACCGGTTGAGCTCGTCGGCCTCTTGCCGGTGCCCCTGAAAGAGGCCGCAGTCGAGCAAGATGTCTTTGCCGTCGACGTGCAGCCGGTGCAGAGAGCCGGTGACTTCGTCTGCTGCGCCGTAGAACTCCAAATGCATCTTCACCTCCGCCAAGACGAAGATGCCAGCACACCAGAGAAGGCGGCGTCACCTCGTCGACGGCGAGACTGCCCAAAGGCGTCGTCGACGTCGAGCCCCTGACGCAAAGGATGCATCGAAGGTCAGCTTCGTCGGCCTTGAAAGAACGTCGACAGCATCGGTGATGCCTGACGACGTGCAGTGATGCCGCCTGCGTTCCATCCATTGCCGACGTCACGCTTTGGGGCTATGGCGACGTTGACGTCGCTCCAGAAGTCCTTCGTCTGTTGCGACTCGTGCAAGCCGCGAATGGCGGTCGACTCGTTTCCGCGGGGGGCGAAGCCACCGCCAGGACCTTCTGCTTGCATCTGTCCGATGCGATCGCGGAGCGCGTCGAACGTCTCTTTGTTTTCGTCGGCGGCGCCAGACCCCAGTTGGTCGACGGCGACGAGGTAGAGCTTGGCGGCGTTCAGCGCACAGTCGAAGCCAACGTCGCCCGGTCCCATGCCCGCGATCTGCGCCGCCTCGACGGCGGCGAGCGCAGCTTCTGCCCCCTCAGCGACGTCTTTGAAGCTGCCACCGGCCTTGCCGTCGGTGAACTGCACCCGCGAGCTGCGGTGGTTGGCGTTGCGGTGGTTGCCGACGAATTCGGCCGTGGCGATGAGCGATTTGCCGGGGCGGTCGCCGGCGTCTTTTTTGGAGTGGTCGTACACCCCGGCCTCGAGGCCTTGGCCGCCAAAGGCTCCTTTGCCCAAGTTCTCGGGCACCAGCCCTTTCGGCAGAAAACCGTGAAAGCGAACGTCGTCGTCACCGCGATGCTCGCTCGCCTCCAGCCCCCAACGTCCGGCCATGTTGTCGCCGAAGTCGTAGAAGAACTTGCCGGTTTGTTTGGGGAAGAAGGGCTCCAACGTCCCCTTGCCCAAGACGCTGCCCAGCTCTTTGAGGGTGAGGGCGCCGGCATTGGTGTTGGTGGCGCCGACCTCGATGGTCTCGCCCGCGCTTGGCACGCGGCAGTCGCGCAGCTCACTGGGGAAATCGCGGCCGAGGGCGTCTTGCACGCGGACGTCGAAGTGTTCGTGCACCTCGCAGCCGGGGAGCAGGTTGCCCATCGACTTGCCGTCCTCGTCGATGTCGAGGCGGGCGACTTCTTTGCCGTCGCGTTCGATGACGAGTTGGCCAAACGGCGGCAGCCCTTCGATGGGGTCGAACTTCAAGAAGGGGCCGTCGGGATCGGGCTTGCCGTCGACCATTTTGTTGACGGGAGGCCCTGCAATCGCGGCGAAGGCGCCCGCCAAGTCGTGCACACCTTCTGTTTTGGAGAACGCGTCCATGGGCATCAACTGGCTGCCACCGGCGACAAAGGCGTGCAGCGAGCCGCCCCGCAGCGACGGAGCGTTGTCGTCTTTGCCTGGGATGCGTACGCCAAATTCGAGGACGTCCAGTGGCGACACGCCCGGCACATCCGTGCGCAACACGCCCTTTTTGTCGACTTGGGCCAGGTGCACGTCGCCGGTGCGCTGGTTGCGGATGGCGACTTCGGCGCCGGGCTCGGCGACGTTCTTGGCGCGCAGCTTCAGCCACGGCCCTTTTGCTGCGGGGTCGTCGTCGACGGAGCCGCCTTGTTCGACCGACGGCAGGGTCTTGGGCCGAGTTTGGCTGATGGAGCTGCCCCGGGTGAGGGCGTCGACGTCGAAGCGCAGGTCTTCGGTTTGCACCGGCACGTCCAACGTGCGGCCGTTGATGTCTTGCACCGTCAGATGCAGTGCACCCCCCGGCGGAATCCCGTCGACGTTGAGTGCAAACCGGCCTTCAGCGTCTGCTTGCACGGTGTGTTCTTGGCCGGCGCGGGTGTACGAAATCGTGGAGTGCGGCTCGACGGCGTCGACGTCGCCCTTGAGTTGCAGGGAGCAACCGCCGCGGCCGCGGGTGAGTTGCGGCGCGATCTTTCCGTCGTCCCAAAAGGGCGCCACGAGGTCGAAGTCTTTGTCGAGGGCGATGAGCTCGGTGCGGTTTTCTTCGCGCACCACACTGCCTTCACGACGGTAGATGGTCTTGATGTTGTTCTTCTCGAAGGGCTCCGTTTCGATCAGCGTGTGCTTGGAGGCGCTCTTGCCCTTCTCGGTCGACGACACCGAGATTTGGTCGCCGTAGTTGAACAGCGTGTCGTCGGTGATTTTGAAGCTGTAGTCGCCGTTTTTGTCGGCCTTCACGGTGTCGAGCACGGGGCGGCCTGGACGGCTGCGTTGGTACAGCGTGACCATCGCGCCGGGCTCTGCTTTGCCGCTCACCAACAGGGGATCGCGGTAGGTGACGACGGGGGCTGGCGGGCGGAGCGTGACGACGACGACGTGATCGTATTCTTTGACGACGTCGGCGTTTTCGATGGTCGGCGCGCGCGTCTTGGGCTTGGTGTCGACGGGCACGAACCCATCACCGCAGCCTTTGACGTGGTCGGCGGGGTTTGTCTGATCGACTTGGGTCGTCTGGCCGGTTTGCGTGGCTTGCCCGGTTTGCGACGTCTTGCCGCCTGAAATCTGCGACGGGTCCAACTCGGACTGTTGGGCACGCGACGGGAGAAACCCCTTCATCGAGTTGTTCATTCTCACGGTCATGGTCGAACTCCTCCCGGGCGGTCGCGCCGAGCAGACTGCAGCCCCATTTCTAGCAAGTTGCGGGCAGTTTTGGCGGGGGTGGCGCCGCCAGGGCAGCGCAGATCACGGCTCCAGGACAGATGGCGGGTTCTGCCATGCCCGACGAGGACGGCCTGTCTTGTCCACAGTGGCCGCCCTGCGAATCGGGTCGGGCACACCTCGCCTGCCGCCAAGGTGCAGACATCGCGACATTGCATGGATGCAAAGCACTCACTATGTCTTGAAGCGGGTCAGGCTGTCGCGCCAAGATGGATGCGATGTCGAACGGACGGAGCCTTCATGGTGTTTCTTGCTCTCCTCGGTGCCTTGTCGATCGGGGCAGCCGCCGTCGTCGTCTTCGTGGCGGGGGGCTCGGCGCGCAAGCAGACAAATGACACCACGCCGACGTTGGTGCGGGTGGCGCGTTGGGCCGCCGTGTTTTGGCTCGTCGGGGTGTCGGCGCTCTATGCCATCGGACTCGGCCTCGACTTCATCGACCAGCAACATGCTTTGGAGATGGCGGCGCCTGAGCAAAAGAGTGCGATGTTGACGAGGTTCATGTCGGACGCCCTTGGCCGGTTTGTGTTTGGCGCCGTGGTTGCCGTTCCGTTGCCTGTGGTCGTCCTTGTGGCGTGTGCACTCTTCGAACGTCGACGAGAACGAGCGGCGCCACAAGAATAGGGCGGGTCCCGTGCTGCACTTCATGCCAGCGGTCGACGAGCAAACGAGCTTGATGCGCCGTCGGCCATCAGGCCAAGACATCGATGGAGGGTGTCCTGTTTTTGGACTACGGTGCCCGACAGGAGCAACTGCAGCATGAGCAAACTCAGCAAAGACGAAGCCCGCCTGCTGGGTCAACTGATGTGGGCCACCAACAAGGTGGAGCCGTTTGCCAACTACCGTGCTTGGCTTCGCGACAACGGCAAGAGCGACGTCGACACCACCATTGAGGCTTGGCTGGGCCGGCCGTCGAAAGCGGGAATCGGCCGTAGGCTCGTCGATGTGTTTCGTCGACACACCAATGCGACAAACCTTCCCCATGACGTTGCGGTCGCACTCGGGCACGTCATCGATGTTGCCGCTCAGTCGACGCCGTTGGCCGAGCACACCGAAGACTTGCGCAACGTGGCTCGACCAGCTGTTCACGTCGTGTCGTCGAAGCCAAGCGGCCCCTTTGACGTCGGTGCGACCAAATTCGGCGGACATCCGGACCTCCCTGACGACGTCGAATGGCCCGCATGCAAGCAGGGCAACCTGTGTTTCTTGGGCCAGTTCAACTGCGAAGATTTTCAGCGGTTGCCGGCGGCTGCGCTTCTTCCACAGACGGGGCTGATGTCGTTTTTCGCTGTCGTCGACCACCAAGCGGGCGTGCAACCCGGCTGGCAGTGCAACGGCGTCGACAAACAAGAAGTCGCCGTCATCTACACGCCACCAGGTGTGGCGCTTTCGCGTCGAGAACCGCCGCCGACCACCACAGAAGAAGTCGTGGGCGTCGAGCGGTCCTTGTCGTTGTCGTCGGGGTGGGATTTGCCACGAGATGATGACTTGCTCCCAGGCGCAGCAGCCGAAGCACTGGCACGCTTGGCGGCCGTCGACGGAGATGCACTTTTTGAAGCGAGGCAGCGGCTCTCGCCCATCCATGACGAAGACGTTCACCAGTTGCTGGGCTACCCGGTGTGCAGCACCGGTGCGATGTCGACACCGTCGTCGACGTCGTTGTCTCTGGCGACGTTTGGCTCCGGAGGCGACTGGTCATGGTGCGGCGGGGCGCACCTGCAGGTGCACATCGACGCCGACGCCCTCGGCCGCCACGACTTTTCAGACGTGGCGTTCATGTCAACATAGACACAGAAGCCGAGGCCGACTGTCGTCGGTGAAGGTCGAAGGAGTCATCATGGTTTTGGTGCTGGTCGGTGTGCTGGTCTCCGTGGGCGGTGTCTTCGCTGCGGTTGGAGGTGGCGCAGTTCTGCGTCGACGACGCCCGCCAGAGGCGAGGCCGTCGTGGAGCCGTGTCCTTCGCCGCGCAGCATTCGCCTGGCTGCTGCTGGTCTCTACAACGGTTGCCGTCGGCGGCATTCGAGAGGCGTTTGCCGTCTATGAAGCGACGCAGGCGGGCATGTCGTCAGGCGCTTTGCAGCAGGAAATGGCACGCAACATCGCTGCAGCGATGCAACTGTTCGTGTTGGGCGCCGTCGTGGGGATTCCTGGGCCAGCACTTGCCCTGGGCCTCAGTGTCGGCCTCGCACGGCGGAGCACGGCAGGAGCAGCTCCGGCTCCAGGTGTCGCGTCGTCTGGCACGGAAAATGCGGCGTCCTCGGCCGGCCCGAACACCGGTTCCACGACGTCAAACGAGGTCTCGCAACCGATGTGAACGCGTTTTGGGGGGCGTCGACCTCAATTGTTCCACGGCATCTCAAGCCAGCACTGTGGTTCAAGATGGTATGCCTGGCCGCATGAACATCACCGACCAACTTCACATCGAGCTGAACGACTTCATCGACGGCAAGCCGCGCGAGCTGCTGCACATCGTGAATGACAAATGGATGGAGACGGTGTCTTCGACTGGAGCGTCGCCAGAAACGTTGGCGCTGCTGCCGTCGCTGTCGCCGTCGGCGGCTGCCTACCTGGCCCTGTCGCTGGGCGTGTTGGTCGAGCAAGGCGGACGCCTTCAAGCCCAGCTTGAAGCTGTCGTCGCCTTGTTCAAGTCATGGACGCAACGTCTGTTGAACGGCGTCGACCTCGACGTGGAAGCCTACAACATGGTGGCTCAGAGTTGCGTCGCCCATGTCGCCCGGAGTGATGCGCAGCGCAGGACACTCGCATACGACACCCATCTGTTGGGACAGCTCGAAGCGCTCGAAGATGAACACATCGCCGGCGCGTGTTGGGTGCGCCAGTTGCTTCGAGGGCGACGGGGGCGGCTGGTCGTCGTCGACGTTGACGGCGAGAGCGGCGTCGAGCTGAAGTTTGAGAACATCGCCACCATCGCAGAACTCATCGTACAGCTGCAGCGGCGCCTTCGGGACGCACAGATGTGGAGGTCGCATCCGGCGGCCGGCATTGACGACCGCTACACGGCGTGGGGGCACTACACACTGTCCTCTCGCGCGAAGTTGTCCGACACCGTCGTCAGCGAAGCGTCGCCGGACACCCTGCGTGTCGTCGACGGGAAGGCCGTGCTCTATTTGCACCGCAACCAACATGGCGCTCTGCGGTGGAACGAGTGGGACATGGGCGTCGAGCTCGAAGCCGCTCCGGTCTCCGTGGATGTGGTCGGCGTCATCGACGATGACTTGCTCATCGCGCTGTTGCCGTCGTCAGATGCGTCGGCCTCAGAGGCAAAACCGGTGTTCGACCTCGATTCGAGCGACGCAGACACGCGGCTCTTGCAGAAGCTTCTCGACGACAAAGGCGCCGACTGCGCGCCCGGCGAGGGATGGCTCCATGGCGCTGAAGGCGTGTCGTTGTCTGCGTCGGTGACGCCAAGGTTCGACGGCGAGGGCGTGCAGACGTCCGTGGTGCTCGACGTCGGCATCTGCTTCCCCGACGACCGTGTCGTCTTCGAGTGTTTCGCGGGGTGGGGTGGGGGGCCAAGTGCGCAACGCCTGGATGCGTTTGACAACTTCGCGCACAACGCGTTGGACGTCCTCGTCGAGGCCTACGGCGGCGCAGTGACCGACGGTCCAGTCAACGTGTTTGACGTCGTCGACGGCGAGGCCACCTGGCGCCTGGTGGTCGGCGGCGTGGGGATGCGGACATCCGGAGACGCCTATATCGACGTCCCACCCGACATGGTGAGGGCCTTTGTCGAAGCGATCCAGACGACTGCGAAACCAGCCGCCCACCACGCCTTTCGGGTGTTCTTCGCGTTCGCTGGCGGGGAGTGCTTGGCGACGGAGGCGCTCATGGATGGTGTGCAGTGGGAGGAGGGCCTCGAGGCGATGCTCGAGGTGGATTGGCCCCATCCGGCCGCCTACACGTCGTTTCGCATCTTTGCGGTCGCGCACACGGATGCCGCGCGTGACGTCGAGCCAACGCCGTCTTCGCAGGAGACGGTCGCCCTGGTGGTCGATGGATGCCTGGCCCAAGCGTCAGACGAGGCGATCTACAGCAAGTTGCGGGGGAGGGGGGTCGGTGTGCGCGACGCCGAACTGGCCATCGCTCTGGTGCCCATGGCATTCGCTCGGGCACAGATGCCGGGGGCGACGTGGCCCCAAAGGATGCTTGTCGACGGTGACGAGGGGAGGTCGTCCGTTCGTCTTGCCGGGCATGCGCTCTACGACGCTGCGCTCGCGCAGGCACGCGCCATAGAAGACGACGATGCTGTGCGGAGTGTGGCCCGCCGCAGCGCGGAGTGGGCGGTCGCCATGAAGCTGATGGACGGAGCGTTTGACGTCGACAAAACAGACGGCTTTGTCTTCTCAGACCCCATCGTCAACGTCGACCGCCTTGTCCCCTCGCTGCGCCGCCGTCGCGGACGGTGGGTGCGAGCCAGCCGGGGCTAGCCTCGAAAGCTCGCTTTGCGAGTCGAGTTGCGACGAATGCGTTGCATTCGTCGTCGAGCGCGTTCTTCAGTTTTGGGATGCGCTCTAGGACTGCATAGTCACTTGTATTTTGCGACGATTCCTGATCTTCAATGTGCATGACACCTGAAGACTTGGACGCCCTTGGCGACGAACTCGAACTGTTCTTGGAGGAGATGACCTACGGCATGG
>Ga0213841_1000564_pt1 | contig 36827 bp, 27 predicted proteins | sample SWPATP23_FD_160125 | JGI IMG/M metagenome (GOLD analysis project Ga0213841, IMG submission 160125) | Coastal seawater microbial communities from Marineland, Florida, United States - SWPA TP2 #3 | ecosystem: Environmental > Aquatic > Marine > Coastal | place: USA: Florida | collected 2016-08-14 | reverse complement strand
ATTTGACCGACGAAGAGTACATCACCGCACTCATCTCGGTTCCTGCCTCGGTATCCTTTAATCGAGCCACCCATAATTGGGCGCCACCGCGCACATGGGGATTGGAAGCGATTTGGGAGTTTTAGTTGGATGTTCGGTGGTTCAGCTCAAGGAGTAGACCTGAGCCGCCGATCGCAGTTTGTATAGAAACAAACAACCTCTGAGACAGACCTCAACGGTTTTCGGCGGGTGCTGACCAAGGTAACTGTCGAGGCGGCCCTCAATGTCGAACTCGACGAGTACCTAGGCTATGATAAGCACGAGTAATCCACCTCGGAAGCGCAAGTTGTTTCCCTCGGACGAATCGGCCAAGTAGGTCATCTACTTGGCACTCGTGGACGCATCGAAGAAGTGAAGGATGCCATCAGGAATTGGAAAACGGTCTTGAATCGCTTTATGATCGACTTCGAAGACCACTTAAAGGATTACGTTTAACTCTGACAGTTCACAGCATTATTTACAGGGACATACTGTGAAGTTGGCTCACGACCCTGGCACCATCAGATCGCGTATGTTTACTTCGTGCATTTTTCCGGCGGATACGTGTATAAAGCTTGAAATGCATCCCCTTAATCCAACAGCGCGTGCATATTGGCCGCTCTTTGGTACTGCGAAACGGTGCTCATGAAAACATCGTCAGGTACAAATCGATGGTGGTCGAGTCGAGAACATAGGCGGTGTTCGACAGATCCAGTCCTCTCGGCACCAAAGGTCGATAAGGAGAATATTTGCCGTATTTGCGTTTAAATCGGGGATTCCTCGTTTGCGCCTTAACTCATTGATATTGAAAGTTGTTCGTCAACTTTGCACCAGCGATCAGTGACAAAGCCAAGAATTCGATCCGTCAATGCATCAGACAATGGAACATTCACTTGTGGAGTAGGTCGACACTGGCGAACTCATTGTTCATCGTAATCTCGAAGTGGCCTCAAAAGGCTTTTACCATTAAAAAACAATAGGAGACGGGCTATGAAAGATTTTGCTGGCAAGGTTGCCGTTATCACAGGAGCCGGACGTGGTATTGGTCGGGGGGTCGCACTACACTGTGCCAAGGAGGGGATGAAGATTGTATTGGCGGGTATTAGAAATGAACCACTTTTAAAAACAGCAGATGACCTCAATGCCATGGGTGCCGAAACCCTGATTGTGCAGGCAGATGTCTCGCTATTAGAAGATGTAGAAAACCTGGCCAAGAAAAGCTACGAAGCATTTGGAGCTGTTCATCTTCTGGTGAATAATGCCGGGGTTATGGCTTCAGGAAATGCATGGGAGACCAGTATGGATGACTGGAACTGGATGATGGGAGTCAATTTCTATGGCGCGCTTTACGGAATTCGTGCCTTCGTCCCGCGCATGATAAAACAGGAGGCAGAGGGTCATGTAGTGAACGTGGCATCGCTGGCTGGCCTTGAGGAAGTAGACTCATCATATGGTGTATCAAAACAAGTGGTCGTCGCCCTCACTGAATTACTCTATCACGATTTAGTAGATCAGGCTCCACACGTTAAAGCTTCGGTCTACTGCCCTGGCTATGTCAGCACAGAATTTGATACGGTTGATACAGCTGATCGTCCTCGTCCAGAACGCTTCCAAAATAATGTGACCCCTCTCTCTGATGAAATACGGACAGGAACTCGAGCAATATTTGAAAGCGCAGGGTTTTCAATCGAGAAATCCGCCCGTGTTCTTTTTGAGGGACTAGAGAATGACAAACTCTATATTGGCCCCAAGGCATTCCAGGAGCAAGAGACAGAGATTCTCGATTTAATTCGGTGTCGGGCCGAGAATATTGTGAATGAACGTAATCCGGAACACCCAGCGCGAAAAAGTCCTTTAAGTTCCTCATAATGGCTTTCAATCCATTTTTTGGTGTGCACTGGAATCTCTCCAATTATATGAACAAAGGAAGAGCCGTCATGAAATATCTTTTCATTTTTGCCGCGTTCGCGCTTTTTCTGCTTGGTGGCCAAGCGCCCCAAGCGGAACCCATCATCGACTGTGTACCAAAAGGCAATGCACGACCGATCTGCGGGTTTAAGAATCCCGAGGATATTATTGGACTGCCGGGGGACCAAGCCATCCTGCTTGGGGAGTACGGGCACTCGACGGAGGAGTCGGGCAGGCTCGTGGTCCTCGAACTCGAGAGTGAGAAGCAACATACGGTGTTTCGCGGCGGGCAAGGCAAAGGGGCTGAACCGGGCTGGGGTGACCCGAGTTGCACAACGCCACCCGGGAAGTCGTTCAACGCTCATGGGATAGACTTGGTCCGCCGGAACGATGGTCGTCTGCAGCTACTGGTTGTCCAACACGGCAGTCGCGAAGCTGTCGAGCTGTTCGAGGTAATGGGCGCCGGTACCGATTGGCGGGTGGAGTGGCGTGGCTGTGTGCTGGCACCTCCAAACGCTTACCTCAACGGAGTCGCGGGAGTCTCCAACGGTGACTTCTACACAACGAAGTACCTTCCGACCGAAACGCCGATTGATCTGACGAAGGAGATACCGCGTAGTAATACGGGCTATGTTTACGCCTGGTCGCAGTCCGACACGAGTTATCGAAAGATTGGCGGCACCGACGGCATAATGCCGAACGGAATCGCCACCTCGCCTGACGGTCGCTTTATCTACGTGAACATGGCCGCTGAGCACAGCGTACGGAAATTCGAAGTCGCGACCGGCCGTGAACTCGGCCGCGTGGCGGTCGATATGCCTGACAACTCTCACTGGGGTCCTGATGGTCGCATCATCATCGCATCCGTCAAGAAGGGCCTAACGGCGGAAGACTTCAAGGCTTGCTTGAGTGTCAAGCAGGGACCCTGCAGCATTCCGTTCAAGGTCGTCGCGCTCGACCCCGACTCGATGATCGTCGAAACCTTGTATGTGAGCGACGGTGTTCCCATGGGGGCCGGCACATCTGGTTTTCGAGTTGGCGATGAGCTTTTCATCGGCTCGGTCAAGGGGGATCGGATCCTGCGCGTAAATCTAAGGCAACAGTAGCCAGCTAACTCTGATGGGGGGCGGTTTTACGCCAAAGAGCGTGCAGACCTCCCCGTTAGAGTTAGCTTGCGAAAGCAACAGCAATTAATGTCGTGAAGCTTCTATGCTATGTTCCTCAGAAGAGTGCGATATTCATTGGACAGTTCTTGAGCCGCACTGTCTGAACCATATCCTTGATAAACCGAGCCTTGAGCATATCATAGACCGATACCGCTTCTTTCGTTAGCCCAGAGCATAATCTTATAAAGCCTATCGATCTTTATTAGAGGTTTTAGGACTGAGTTGGTGGTAAATAGCGCCAACTTTCCAGATTAGGTCGATCACCAGGACTGATCGCAAATTAGACCCTTTATGATACCTTCTATGATTTTCTTAAGCCGCTGATACGTTAATAGCTAATTGTTAATTCAAGAAAGCCTGACTGACAAGAAACCATCGACTGCACGGGTGTAGGATGGTATATCCAACAATTATTGTTGAGAAAAAAAGATGACGTTGACTGGGTAACACTGAATCGCCCCGATGCATTGAATGCCATGAATCGACCAATGATTGATGAGCTCTCCGATTGCTTCACCAGGCTTTATCGTGACACACTGTGTGGGTATTGTGGTGCTTAAAGAAACAGGTTGAGCTTTCTGTGCTGGTGTTGATATGACTGGCTCTGCCTGGGTTGAGCGCGCCGTACAGCATGTGTACAAACTGCACGCTGATATCCGCGATATTAGGAAAGCTGTGCAGCGTTGCCCGCAACCCATCATCATATATGGTGTCAGAAATGGCTAGTTTATTTGAATTCGATGGCTATTGTAGTTGCCTGATTTGTCAAGCATTATTGTTCAACGGATAATCACAATGAGAAAGGTAAGTGCCGCCTTTATCTGCGAGTGCAGTGGTAGCTTAAAACTGTATAGTAGCATCCTGCTCAACACTACTGAGAAAAAACGAATTTCTGGTGTCGCTATCCCAGCTTCAAATTTTTTCTGGGTCATGGCCGGCCCATCTCGGTAACAAGGACACCGGGGCGCATGGCAAATACTTCCTCTGTTTTATGTTTATGGGACAGCTGTGGTATAACCGCAATAGGTGTTTTATCTTCGCGTCCCGAAATTTCCAGTTGGCACTGGTCGGCTTGTAGTAATTTTTCAGTATTTACACCCACCTAAACAATCGACTAAGAGTACTAGATATGACTGATAATGAAGCGAACATAACCCCTTTGGGACCTATTGTAATCGCCATACTGGGTGGAACCGGTGATTTGGGCACTGGATTGGCGCGCCGTTGGGTTCAGGCAGGATACGATGTCATTATTGGTTCCCGTACTCAGGAAAAGGCTGAGGCAGCCGTAGCGAGTATGCGAGAAGTGATGGCTGAGCGCGGTATAGAAAAGGTCAATGTGCGCGCCATGGAGAATCGTAGCGCTGCCGAATGTGCAGACATAGTGGCGATGACTGTGCCCTTCAGCCACCAGACGAGCACCTTGGAACATATTAAGCCGGTTATGCAGGGTAAGATCCTGATCGATGTGACCGTACCGCTCGTACCCCCTAAAGTGGCTCGTGTGCAGCTTCCTGAAGGGGGTTCTGCAGGCCAGATTGCTCAGGCCTTACTCGGTGACGGCGTGAGCGTGGTTTCCGCCTTTCAGAATGTCGCGGCGCATCATCTGCAGGAGGGCCATGGCCTCGATTGTGACGTATTGGTGTGTGGCAATAAAAAGGACGCACGCACAAAGGTGATCGAGTTGGTCGAAGCGGCGGGTATGCGGGGCATTCATGCGGGTCCCATTAATAATGCCGCAGCTGTTGAAGCTATGACTTCGGTTCTGATTTTTATCAATAAACAGTACAAGTGTCATTCCGGTGTGAAGATTACTGATCTGCCCGACTAGCAGTTGATTAACTGCCCCAATTTGTCCCGCAAAATTACGGATAGCGGCGGGACTTTTATTAAGTTCTGTGTTGTTTGTTCAGTTGTTGAATGCCGAAAGCCGGTCAGCAAATATCGAACTGCACACCCCATATAGGCCAGTAATAATGTCTGCTACCCAGCGTCCCACTGTATGGGCACTTCTGCCCGTTAAAAACGTTAATCTCGCCAAGCAACGCCTCTCAGGCCGATTAAGCCCTCAGGAGCGGAGTGGTCTGGTTCAGGCGATGGCAGAGGATGTGCTCGAAGTTCTGCACCGGCACCCGCAGCTGGGGGGCGTTCTGGTTATTTCCGACGACCCTGCAGCACGCGTGCTCGCGGAGCAATATCAGGTCGACTTTGTGCGTGAGTCGGATCTGGGCGCCCAGGGCTTAAATGGCGTCGTGACCGCCGGTGTGGAGTATCTGGCGGGGAAGGGTATCTACGATGTTATGGTGATTCACGGGGACCTGCCCCTGATTAGCACGGAGGAAGTGTCTCGGCTGATTGAGTGCCACCAAGGTATGCTCCACCCGCAACAGCCGGCCCTGACTATTGCGCCGGATGCGAAGGAAGAGGGCACCAACGTTTTGCTCTGCAGCCCCTCTACTGCCTTAAGCTACTGCTATGGGGATCAGAGTCTGGTAAAGCACTGTATGCAGGCGCAGGAGAAAAATCTGGCGCTGCATCTGGAGAAGCTGCCTGGACTGTCGCGGGATATAGATACGCCGGAGGATCTGGATTTTCTGATTCAAAATGTCGGTGGGAGCGCTGCCAGGCATACCTCCCAGTTTGTTGATCAAATCCTGCCCAATATGCCGCAAGCACTGGCCTTGGCCGAGGAGACCGATACCGCAGTGCTTATGGCCCGAGCGACGAAACTGCGTAACCAGCACTTTCGTAATCTGGTGACTTATTCGCGCAAGGTCTTTATCCCCTTGACTCACCTGTGTCGTGATGTCTGCCATTATTGTACCTTTGCCCAGACCCCGAAAAAGCTCCAGTCCCCCTATATGAGCGTGGATGAGGTACTGGTCTCTGTTAAAGAGGCCAAGGCCATGGGATGTAAGGAAGCCCTATTCACTCTGGGGGAGCGGCCAGAAAGCCGATACAAGGTGGCCCGTGAGGCGCTGGTCGAGATGGGCTTCAGTTCGACCCTGGAATACGTGGCCCATGTGGCCAGTGTGGTGATGGAAGAAACCGGCGTGTTGCCGCACATCAATGCCGGCTGCATGAGCGCGGAGGAAATCGCCATGCTGCGCCCGGTGTCGGCGTCCATGGGTATCATGCTGGAATCAGCGTCCGAGCGCCTGTGTGAAAAGGGTATGCCCCACTACGGCTCGCCGGATAAAGATCCCGTCCGTCGCCTGGAAACGATCCGTTTGGCTGGTGAGGCTCAGGTGCCCTTTACCAGTGGAATTTTAATTGGCATAGGCGAAACTCGCCGGGAGCGTATTGAATCACTGCTGGCTCTGCGTGAATTGCATCAACGTTACGGACACCTGCAGGAAGTGATTATTCAGAACTTTCGCGCCAAGCCTGACACCAAGATGGCAGAGGCGCCGGAACCGGACCTGGAAGACCTACTGTGGACAATCGCCGTAGCGCGGATTATTTTTGGTCCAGAGATGAGCATCCAAGCTCCGCCAAATTTAAATCCGGGGGTCTTGCCGCAACTGGTCAATGCGGGACTCAACGATTGGGGGGGGGTATCGCCGATCACGCCGGACTTTGTCAATCCCGAAGCGCCCTGGCCCCATGTGGAAAAACTGGCCCGGGAGTCGGCGCTGGCGGGCAGGTTTTTGCAGGAGCGCCTGACCATTTACCCTCAGTACGCTCTGGCGGGTGAACGCTGGCTCGATGAAGGGCTGCGTAACCCGGTGTTGAAGTTGATCGATGCCGAGGGCTTTCCCCGCACCGATGACTGGGTGCCCGGTCAGGATGTGGCGCCCCCAGCGGATGTTCTTGCAACCCTACAGGAAACGGCGCCGGACAAATCCGTAAGCGCCACGGTGCGGGATATCGTCACCAAGGCCAGGCAGGGTACACCCCTGTCGGAATCCGAGGTCGTGCGCCTGTTTCAGGTACGCGGTGCGGAGTTTTCCTACATCTGCCAGCAGGCTGACCGGTTACGCCAAGAGGTCAACGGCGATAGCGTGGCCTACGTGGTTAACCGCAATATCAACTATACCAATATCTGCTATTTCAAATGCCAGTTCTGCGCCTTCTCCAAGGGCAAACTTAGCGAAAACCTGCGCGGTCGTCCCTATGACCTGGATCACACTGAGATCGCGCGCCGCGCCAGTGAGGCTTGGGCGCGCGGTGCCAGCGAAGTCTGTATGCAGGGCGGTATCCACCCCAAGTACACCGGTCAGACCTATCTGGACATATTGAACGTCATCCGGGAAGCCACCCCGGATATGCATATCCATGCCTTCTCACCGCTGGAAGTCTGGCAGGGCGCCGAAACCCTGGGGATCAGCGTGAAGGACTTTCTCGCCCAGCTCAAGGCCGCGGGCCTGCGCAGCCTGCCCGGCACCGCCGCAGAGGTGCTGGACGATGAGGTTCGCGCTCGCCTCTGCCCGGATAAAATCAACACCCAGCAATGGTTGGAGGTTATTGAAGCCGCTCATCAGGTGGGCTTGCCCACCACCGCCACCATTATGTTTGGCCATGTGGACGGCATTGAGCACTGGGCCCGTCACCTGATCCGTATACGGGATCTGCAGCAGCGCAGCGGTGGCTTTACCGAGCTGGTGCCTCTGCCCTTTGTGCCTATGCAGTCGCCCATTTACCTGAAAGGCAAATCCCGCAAGGGTCCCACCTTCCGTGAAACAGTGTTGATGCACGCAGTCGCCCGGCTGGTGCTGCATACCTGGATCGACAATATCCAGACCTCCTGGGTGAAAATGGGGGAGGCGGGTATTGCAGTGGCCCTCAATGCCGGCGCCAATGATCTCGGTGGAACCCTGATGAACGAAACCATTACCAGAGCTGCCGGGGCCACCCACGGTCAGGAGAAAGTCCCGCCGATCATGGACGAGTTGATAACAGCCCTGAATCGCAAGCCGCGACAGCGCTCGACCACCTACGGTGAAATCTCGCAGGCACGAATTGAAGCCTCCTATGAATCCGAAGAATTATTGAGAATCATAGTATGAATTTGGCCAACTAAGTGCATATTGTAGCTGTCGGCCCTTGCTATGGTCTGCAAAATAAAAAACAAGCCATTAATGCAGACACAAAATTAAATGCATTCTGATGTGTGGCTCGACTACACCCAAGCAATCACGGAAAATAGTTAAGTGAACTGTGATAGCAGGCGACGGTTATCTTTCAACGGTAGTGCTTAGACAATAGTTACGACTGTTTTAAATGGACAATTTAGTTGGTCGATATGGGTATTGAATCATAATGGTCGACGCTGAATAATAGAAAAAAGTGTTGGATAACGAGGCCTAGAGGTTGGATATGGAATACGGCATTTCACTTGCTCCCGAGATTGACAGTTGGCGATGGGTCCAGCGGGCCGAGGAACTGGGATTCAGCTCAGCCTGGTTCTACGACACACAGCTGGTTAATCCTGATGTGTTTATCTGTATGGCCCTTGCAGCAGAAAAAACAGAGCGCATCAAGCTGGGTACGGGTGTTCTGGTGCCGTCCAACAGGATTGAGCCGGTTACGGCCAACGCCCTTGCCACGCTCAACCGGCTGGCACCCGGGCGGATCAACCTTGGTGTTGGCACGGGCTTCACTGCCCGGAGGACCATGGGACTCGGTGCCATAACCCTCAAGAGAATGCGAACCTACGTCGAGCGTGTCCGCGCCCTGCTACGTGGCGAGATTGTCACCTGGGACTTTGAAGACAAGGAGCGCAAGATTAAGTTTCTGAACCCCGATCTTGGCCTGATTAATGTTGAAGATGAGGTTCCACTGTGGATTTCCGCGTTCGGTCCGAAGGGGCGTGGAATAACTGCCGAGCTGGGCGCGGGTTGGTTGAATTTCGGCGGTATGAGTACAGCGGTTGATTCGTTGCAGCAGATGCAGTCGTCCTGGCAGGGCGCGGGTCGCGATCCTGAGAACCTGAAGTCGGTGCTGTTTTTCCTGGGAGCAGTTCTGACCGGAGACGAGGCAACTGATCGTGATCGTCTGATGAAGCAGGCCGGGCCTTCTACGGCAACAATCCTGCATAACCTTGCTGACGAATCTCGCCTAAAGGGGGTGCCAGTGCCCGATGGACCGATCGGTGAGTTGCACAAGGCCTACATGAAAGAGCATGATCGTTATGAGCCGCAGGATGCTAAGTATATCCAAAATCACCGGGGTCATCTGCTGTTCGTGCGCCCTGAAGAAGCCCCGTTATATTCACCGGAGCTGATAAAAGAGACGACGATGAGTGGCACGCATAACGAACTGGTCGATAACATGCGGACTCTGGCAAAAGCTGGTTATAACCAGGTCAGCGTGCAGCTGGTACATGGCCAGGAAGAAGCAATCGAAGACTGGGCGCGAGTGTTTAAATCGATTTAGACCTGTGACAGCCCTTAATCCCGATTGAATATCATTCCTGAACTGAAATGCTTGGGTCTGGCCCTGTTCGAAATCGATAGGTAAAGCCTAGCCAGTGGTTGCCCGATATAGTCCTAGCCTCATAATCCGTTATCTGCGGGCCGTCTCTTGACCGTATTGGCTGCAATAGCATTTCCAGGTGTAAATCGCAGTTGAGTCTCCCGACATACAGCTGTTCCTGGTAAGCACGTAAGTTCCGCAAGCTAGGTCAACGAAGTTGTTCGCGGTACGGTTTGAGCATTAGTCCTCCAGAATGTGGGCGAGTTCGATGACGTGTTTTTGGACGCTACGAATCACATGAACCGTCCCGGTTACTACACCGTCAAGTTCAATGATTTGTGACTCGTACAGCGCGAACAAGGCATCCAGGCTCTCGTCGGTCATCTGGAAAACGATGTCAGATGCGCCGGAAACGTACGATATGTAGGCAATTTGATCAATTTCTTTCAGGGCGCCGATGACTCGTCTAATGGCCGCTGTTTCAACCACCAATTGAACATGTACGATTGCAGCCTGATTGATTTTAACAGGGTTGACGAGTGCACTAATGCGCATGGATTTTGCTGACGTCAGTTTTTTTAGTCGGTGACGGATCGCACCTTCAGTGACTTTGAGTTTGTCTGCCACCAAGCGATTGCTGATCCTGGCATCCGGTTTCAAAATCTCAAACAGCTGTTCTTCAAAGTCATCGAGCGGTTCTTTCATAAATCTATCCGAGCGTAGCGTAGTGCAGGTTGTATTTTTCTACGTTGAGCACCGTAAGTGTTTCTGTTCGTTCAACACCTTTGATCGCCGTGACCTTGTTCTGTAAGAATTCTACGAAGTGTTTTTGGCTGCGAGTCGCTGTTCTAATTATGATTTCAGGACGACCGGCTGTGATAGCACAGCTCGTTACCTCATCTAAATCGGCGAGGGCTTGAGCGACGTCTTTTTTACGTCCGTGCGCAACAAAAACATCGATATGGGCAGGAAAGTGTGCACCTGCCGCTTCAAAGTCTTTCTGGGCGGTGATTATGAGAATCTTATTTTTTATGAGGAAGTTTACCCTGCGTGCGACATTTTGTTGAGAAACGCCGAAGTCCTCTCCCAGCGCACGATAGGAGCGCAGTGGTTCATTGATCAACGCCTCTATGATCTTCAAATCAAGTTCTGTGAGTTCTTCAGTCATAATGATGGTCTCCGAATATTATCCAATATTCTATACCCGTCGTTACGATAACCCGGATTGATCAGCGACTGCTCGTTGCGAGTTTCTCGCATCGTAGTCCTTTTATGGATTGGTGGTTATCTGTTTTGTTCAATTGATAATATACCAACTTTCGATGGTTTTATTAATGCATGCAACAAAAAAATCCTTATTTTTCAATGCCCTAGAGTTTTGGGTATGCACTAGTTTAGTCAAGATTATCGATTACTAATTTATATTCGTAGAGTAAAGTGCGCATAATGTACGTTTAATTGTAGAAAAAGTACATAGAAAACTGGAAATTCGCAAGATGTTTGAATTCTGAGCGGCGATCCGATCTTCGACAGTGACACCTGCACAAGGCAGATTTACGACGATCGCGCTGCCGAACCTGCCGGAGATCTGGATTACAGAAGATAGTAAGAGCTTTACGCGTTAATCTTATTCAATCGTTCTAACAGGCTGCGCAAATTCGGCAGCTTCCTTCCCAGCCCTTCCTCTTGAGACAGGGAATCACGAGCAATGTTTATGTCTTGCTCCACAACTTTTATCACAAACGCACGAACTGTTGTGAAAGTAAGCATGTCGCGCAGTCCAGAAAACGTACATTAAACATGACCGAGCGGGTCGAAACGGCTATTGGAGCTAAAGCCTGGAAGCGACGACCCGTCAGTATTTAGAGTAATCAAGATTGACTGGGCACAGGTTCAAAACTTATTGGTAATTCATCATAGCTGCTAAGACCCATAAAATGATCAGGAACCGTTGCTTCGCCAGCCGGTTTTGGTTTTCTCAGGCGCTCAACGATGATAGGCAATGCTTCTTCTAAAAGCGCTCTTGCTATAAACGTCCCCAGACAGAAATGGACACCTTGCCCGAAGGTCAGATGGTGTTTCTTATTTCGATCAGCCCTGAATTCATTCGGCGCCTCATTCTTGGACGCGTCATGACCGGAAAATGTTAGGGGCAACATCATCATTGTGTCTTTCGGAATCACAATGTCTCTGTATTCGATATCTTCATTCGCCACACGTAAACTTGTATTTACTGGATTCCGGAAACGAAACGCCTCTTCAATAAACGGCTTGACCCGATCAGGGTTATCGGCAAGCAACTGCCATTCTTCAGGATTGTCGATGAGCACTTTCATAATGAAGATAAGCTGGTTTTTGGTGGTGTCATAACCGCCAGAAAGCAGGTTAATAAGTAGCAACCGTAATTCCTCGTCTGACAGGTTGTCTCCATCGGTTGTCAGATCAACCAGTGTTTGTAGTAGATCATCAGGTTTTTCGCCCGGAGCCCGACGACCTTCAATTAGTTCGTCTACGTAGTCAAACAAGTTGGCCAGCACACCGTTTACTTCTTCCAGAATCTCTTTATCCAAAGTGAACAAGTTGGCAAGTGTGATGAGCCAATCTTCGAATCTTGCTATATCGGCCGAGTTAACTCCGAGAATGTGGCACATAACCGTGATTGGATATTGTGCGGCCAGCGCCGAGAAGTCACATTCACTTTGACCTTCGACTTGGTCCAGGATTTTTTGGATGGTCTCACGCATAAATGGCCGAAAACGAGTGGCTTCACGCGGCGTAAAAGCTGGAGCGACAAGCTTACGAAGGCGGTCATGCGGTTCACCGTTGAGAGCAAACAGAAAATGGTTGTTCCAACGTTCGAACGGTGAGCCTTTCTCAACACCCGCTAATTTGGTGATATCCTGGTTCGGTGTCCGACAACGGTCGTCGGTTAGCATCGTTTTCATGTCGTCATAGTCAAGCAGAACGTATCCATCCTGAAATCTCGCGATCCATGACTGGCTTCTTGCCTCGGCATACTTTGCATGAGGATCCCGCAGAAACCCGGGGGCGTTAATATCAATCTCTGGCAGCTCCATCTCATACAATTTCATTTTTATCTCCTAGACGTAGTTGTGTATCGTAAATTAGCCTGAGTTGAATCCAGATTCCTCAGCCCGTTGGGCACAGCGCCAGCTTCCGATCTCGGAGGCAAGGTGCCGCCTCCATTCCTGTTCACGCCTTGTTCTTTTGTGCGTTCACCTTATCCAAACGCGCCATAAGACTGCGCAAATTAGGTAGCTTCCTGCCCCGCCCTTCCTCTTGAGACAAGGCGTCACGGGCAAGGCTGATGTCTTGCTCCACAACTTTTCCACCGTGATGAAACTTATTGAATGCGTGAAAGTCCAGCGGAGACGCATCCCTGGACATGTTTTTAAACATTTTCGTCAGCATGTTTAATGGCCCGCCAAGCGCTGCAACCACTTTGCCTGAAAGCCCGTGTTGCGGCAGGGCGAAAAGTTCCATAGTGGCCTTCTCCGCAAGCCGCCAGCTTTCAGTCTCGTATATGTCATCAGGCTCAGGCCAGCCTTCAATTTCAAACGCAACAAAAGATGGGGCAAGAAAATATGACATGCAGTCCATAACACGTAAATTGGGCATAACCATGCAGCTCGATACACCCGAGCGACCATACACCTCGGCAAGTTCCTTTCCGAGATCGCGATTGGTGCGAGTCAATACCAAGCCCCCATTGCCTTTGCCCAAATGCGTGTAAGCAAATACGCAACCCGCCAACGCTTCCTGATCAATACTTTCTTCGAAGCGCTGATCCGGTAGAGGAACGTTATGGCTCAGCAGCGAAAAGCTGCCAAACAGGCACCGCTCAATTGGATGCCCAGTTTGTTTTACAAAGAATTCCTCTATGCCATGTGCGGCACCCAAGCACACCAATATAGAGTTACTTTCTCGAACGGCATTGCCAAGGTCACCAAGCAATGCCATGCCCTCGTCAGAGTGCATGGCATTGCCATCAAGGGTCGTGAGTACGTAGTCAAACTTCTTTGCAGCAACGTCATCCATATCGCAAAGGGTGGCGTACTCATCAAACAGCTTCACCTTATGGTCGTTGTAGCAGTAAAGCCGTTTGGGCTTCTGGGCCATTTCGTCCATGCGACTGGGCCGGACAAAAAAAGTAACGTCAATTCCAGACAAGGCGAAGTGGTAGCCTGTGATCAGTCCACCTGCTCCCGCCCCAACAATTAGAATTTTCACTTTTGGAACCACGTTTCCTCCTGGTTTACCATTACCTCATCAACTATTTAACGAAGGTGTTTTGAGACAAAAGAACCCATACGGCTTAGCGCTTCAGATGTCTCGGGTGCCTGAGGTGCAATAAGCGGCCATACATGAACGAGCCCTTCGCCTTCGAAATAGTCGATCTCAACAGATGCGCTGCGAGCCTTTGCCGCAAATCGTCTTGAATCGTCAAGCAATGCCTCGCGCGTTCCGACCTGCATCAGGATTGGTGGTAGTCCGGCAAGGTCACCGTATAGCGGGGACACGAGGGGGTTCATTAATTTCTCTGCCGGAGAATAAAGCTGAGCCAGGGCGTCGGCGGGGCCTTTGCCGAAGATTGGATCATTTACTTCTCCAGAGGTCATGGACTCGCCACTGTTCAAGAGATCGGTCCAGGGGGAAAGCACTGAGGCACAGCGGGGGAGTGGCAGCTGCGATTGTTTTACGTTAATCAGCGTCGCAAGTGTGAGTCCGCCACCAGCAGAATCACCTGCTATCGCAAGCGAAGAGGGATTCACCTTCTTCCTGTCAAGAAGCCAGCGATAAGCCAGGAGGCCGTCGTCAACGGCGGCGGGGAACGGATGCTCAGGAGCCAGGCGGTAGTCAATAAGACAAACGCGGCACTGGGTGTAAATCGCAATAGCTGAACAGAGCGCTCGGAAGGAGACAATTGAACCAATGGTATAACCGCCGCCGTGGAGATAGAGTATCGTCCCTTTTGGATTGTTTGGTTCGATCCATTCCACAGGAATGTGTTCAATGTTGTCGCTAACGAACGTCACGCCCTTTGCTATTGGGAAGGCACCAAGCCTTTCGTCATATCTTTGACGTTGTATTTCTATAGTCGGTGAGTCAATTAAATCCGTTGATTCCAGTAGTCTCTTGACGACTGCTTCGTGCTCTGGGCTTGGCATGCTGGCTCCTCAAATGACATGACAGCCCATGATACCTATAAATCGCAAAATTATACACATATATTTGACGAATAAGTGCGATTTATGGTGATCTGCGATGAGTTGTGTGGTAAATAGGTGTTCTGGGGTACGAAATTATACTGATTTGATTGATGTTGTCTTTCATCGATACGAGTATGAGAAACAGCGTAACCTGGGGAGATCCTAAAGAGCTTTTTTTGGTATCTTGCTGCTCAGCTCGCACCAGGTGTCAACCGGTGAGTCTTCGACGGTAAAATCAAAAGGTTCTTCGACCACTTGCTGGAGTTTAAGAGCTTTTCATCACCGCAACTATAAATTTATCCCTATCTCACGCCTTGGTTTACTGCGAGCAAGACGGTATGAACACTGATTTTCTCCGCGCCGTAGTGATTTACTGTAGGGCAGCCGTCCCCCGAACATTTGCGGTGATTCTGCCAGGTAGGGCGTCGCAGGCCAGCGGGTCCACGTCATGCAGAATGACAGCAAAGCGATTCAATACCAGCGCCGTATTGAGTTTAGGAGGGAGAACAAAAATGGAAAAGAGGTGATGAAGATCTGCCGCTGCCAGTTGCTCAAAACTCGGCAATCATTGCTCCCGGACAAGGGCTCAATCTCCTGCGTGGCAGCCTGATATGCGCTCGCGAGAGCGCAGAAGAGCCCTTGAGGCTGTAGAAACTCCTGTGGGGTATAGGGCGACGCCCTCTGGAGAGTAGATTTATTTAGCGTAAATATATTGGATTTAATATTACGTATCAGTTATATTAAGACATATTATTTGTATTATTTCGTATTCAATGGTACAGTTTTATTGAGCACACATTGAGGAGACAGTCGCATGCCCCACTACGACCTGGTAATCAAGTCTGGAACCATCGTCGATGGTACCCAGTTCCCCCGATACGTTGCCGACATCGGCATCTCGAATGGTCGCATCGAGAAGATCGGATCCCTCGGTGACTACACCGCAGCCCGCGAGATCAACGCAGAAGGACGAATCGTCGCCCCAGGCGTGATCGACACCCATACCCACTACGACGCCCCGATTCACTGGGATCCCTACTGCATGGCCTCGAGCTGGCACGGCTGCACGACTGTTGCTGTGGGCAACTGCGGCTTCGGCTTCTCGCCCTGCCTGCCGGAACATCAAGAGCGCTACATGCGCATGATGGAGAACACCGAGCAAGTGCCCTACGCCGCGATGGATCAGGAGCTGAGCTGGGATTGGAGCACGTTCCCCGAGTGGATCGAGCACATGAAGAAACAGCCGCTCGGCATCAACCTTGCCAGCTACCTCCCGATGAATGCGATGTTGATCTACGTGATGGGCCTTGACGCGGCCAAGACTCGGGTCGCCACTGCCGAAGAGCAACAGCAACTCAAGGACATGCTGAACGAAGCCATGGATCATGGCGCGCTCGGCTTCTCGCTCACTCACCTCGGCGAGGGCAATGGCCATGTCGATATCGACGGCACGCCGATGCCGACTGATTCCACGCCGTCCGAGAATGCCTACATTCTTGCTGACGTCCTTGGTGAACGCGGAGAGGGTTGCATCCAGATTCTCTGCGATAGTGCCGGCGGTACTGACAACCGCCACGTCGCCGAAGAGATAGCGAGGCGCAGTGGTCGACCAGTCATCAGTAACCTCGTGGCTCCCTTCGTACCGATGCCTGAGTTCCACACAGATCGCCTCAAATGGCTCGATGATTGTGAAGCTCGCGGCCTGCAGATCTATGGCCAGTCCATCACTTGTCGAGTTTGGAACGAATTCCGAGCCAAGGAGTGGAATTTGTGGGACGCGGTTCCGATCTTCCGTGAATTCAGCATTAGCAGCGATGAAGAGAAACTCGCGAAATCGACCGACCCCGAATACCTTCAGCGCATGCGTGATACCTACGATCCTGCCGATATGATTGCCTCCGGGGGCTCGCTTGAGTCGTTCATCCTCCATCGGGCCCGTGGTGCAACCGAATACACCAAGTTCGAAGGCAAGCTTCTTTCCGAGATTGTCGCGGAGACGGGACAGTTGGTCACAGATCTGTTCTTCGATATCATCGCTAAGTCGGAGCTCGACGCTGACTTCCGCACGACGGAAGTTCTCAGCCAGGACGCCGAACAGAATGCCGAAATCGTTCGCCACAAGCGGGCTATACCCGGCACTTCCGATGGCGGAGCTCATGTCAAGTTCTTCTCCGGTGGCCATTACCCGACCGAGGTAATTGCATGGCTGGTGCGAGAGGAAGGGCTCGTGTCGCTTGAGGAGGTTCATTTCCGGATGAGTCAGCTTCCCGCCCGGATCCTCGGGCTCGATAAGCGCGGAACTCTCGTTGAGGGCAACGCCGCCGATCTGTTCATCTACGATTATGAGAACATCGGTTACGAGCGTGACAACTACGCCATTCGGAGCGACTTGCCGAACGGTGACTGGCGTCGCATTGTGCCGGTACAAGGCATCGACTGGGTTGTCGTCAACGGTGAGCCGATCTTCGAAAACAGTGAAACCTGCGAGGGAGCAATGCCGGGTAAACTCGTTTCGAATCGTGGCGCCGAAATGGACGAGTTCCTGCAAAAGGAAGCCTAACTGGCGAGCGCAAGTCGATCGTCGTTTCGGCGGTGATCGACTTGCCGAAGTCGGACCTGCCGGAGTCCCCACAGCATCCCACAGGTCGCTTCGAGTCATTGGCCCCTCGCGAATCCGAACGGTTTCGTGGGGAGTGCCTCAAGTAACCCCTTTCTACCACTTGAACTGTTTAATCAGGCGCCTCAGCTATTCTGAGATCAACTAACGTTTGTGGTGTCTAACTCAACTTGGTGGTCCGAAATTGCAAAGAATTTGGGTTGGCTAGTTTGATCCAGTCCGCTAGTCCATCAAAAGTCATCGGCTCTCAATCGAACGCTTTAGATAAGCTTAAGTTTCTAGCGGATAATGCACTTGACTGGTGAAACATAAATGCGGCTAATTTTTTTTAACACACCTATTGTAGGCTTTTTTAACTCAGGAGCGAATGATGGATCAGTTGTCCAACGATGAGCTTAGTGCGGTGCGAGACTTACTGGACAAGCAGGCAATTTATGAGAATGTTGTTAAGTACTGTCGCGGTGCGGATCGTTTAGATATAGACTTGCTCAAAGATTCCTACTGGGAAGATGGCACAGATGATCACGGTCCTTTTGCCGGAAATACCCATGACTTCTGTGAATTTGCAGTTGCGAATAAGGGCATGTTTAAAAACGTCGCTCATCATGTCAGCAATACCCAAATAGAACTGTTGGGCAATCAGGCAAAAGTTGAAACCTACTTCATATCTGCGCAGGTGATTCCAGGTGCCGCCTCTGAGGAAGATCGCTTTTGGCTGCTGGGAGGGCGATATAAGGATCTCTACGAAAAACGCGCAGGGCAATGGAAAATCCTTCACCGGGTTTGCCTTTGGGATTGGAGTCAAGCTCAAGTAAGTCAGGCAGATTGGAACAAGGCTGGACTTGCCGATAGTCCCAACCACGGAGGGTTTGCCCCTGATGACCCGATCTATGGTAGCTGGTGCCCGGAATAAGGCATTCATTAATGTATCAATCGCAACCTTTGGTTACACGAGTTGGGCTATGTCCTTGGGCTACATTGCAAGCAAATGAAGGACTGACTATATTCACCCTGTCTGAGTTGTCATAAACCGCTAATTTTTCTGTATGAGGGAGATGTTGCTCTTTATTCATATTCGAGGCATCTTGTGGGATAGGCAAAATGCCTGAAAGTGCAGGTTATATGGTCGGCTAGTTATTGATCTGAGGGGAGCAAAATGCAAGATTACAATTCAGAACATTGTGTGGTGGAAGTTACGGATGAGGTGTTGGTTGTCACTATCAACCGCGCCGATACCATGAACTCGGTGAACCCCCAGAGCAATGCAGAGTTGGCTAAGGTGTTTCGTGATTTTGAGGCCAGCGACGATCTTCGTGTCGCCATTCTTACTGGGGCTGGTGACAAGTCCTTCTGTTCTGGTAATGATCTCAAATTTACCGCTACAGCCAAACCCGAAGATCTCAAGCAGCCCCCTGAAGGCTTTGGTGGGCTGACTTCCTATTTCGATCGCAAGAAACCTGTTATTGCTGCCGTTAATGGTATTGCATTTGGCGGTGGTTTCGAGATCGCTTTGGCTGCTGACATTATTGTGGCCTCGGAGAACGCGAAATTTGCTTTGCCTGAGCCAAAAGTTGGCTTGGCTGCATTGGCAGGAGGTATGCACCGTTTACCTCGTCAAATCCCTCTGAAAAAAGCTGTTGGTGCGATGCTGACAGGAGATCCGATTTCTGCTGAGGCGGGTGAGCAGTGGGGTTTCATTAATGAAGTAGTGTCACAGGATCAGCTGTTGGAAACAGCCTTGATGTGGGCTAAAAAAATCGCTGCCTGTGCCCCGATCTCCATTGATGTAACATTGCAGACTGTCCGTGAAGGCCTGCGCGAAGCGTCGATTCAGGAGGCGGTGAAAATGGATGGCCCCAATGCTTCACGTATTGTGGGAACTGCAGACTTTAAAGAGGGCGTGCAAGCGTTTGTAGAAAAAAGAAAGCCAAACTGGCAAGGGAAGTAGTGGGTAAGCGGATTAAAGGCTGGTAAATTTATGAGCGAAGAAAACACAACTAAAGAAGGTGCTCTGAGTGGCGTTAAAGTCGTCGATCTGAGTACGGTTATCTTTGGCCCCTACGGGAGTCAGATTCTCGCTGATCTTGGTGCTGATGTGATAAAGGTCGAAGGCGGCACCGGCGATAGCATGCGGATGCCTGGTAATACGCCAACGCCTGGACTGGGGCCGATCTATCTGGCGCTAAACCGCAATAAAAGATCGCTTCGGCTGGATTTAAAGAAAGCTGAAGCGCTAGAGGCCATGCATAAACTGTTGGCCGATGCTGATGTCTTTTACACTAATGTCCGTAAGGGTGGGCTGGAGCGTTTAGGTCTTGGTTATGACGAGATCAGTGCGATCAACCCAGGCATCGTTTATGTCCACTGCACCGGCTTCGGGTCGGATGGCCCCTATGGCGGCAAATTGGCTTATGATGATGTTGTGCAAGCCGCAAGCGGAGTGACCAACCTGTTATCTAAAGTTGATGGCAATCCCGCACCGCGCTACATTCCTTCTGTGATTGCCGATAAAACCGCAGGCTTACATGCAACCTATGCCACTCTGGCGGGGCTGTTTCACAAAGAGCGCACTGGCAAGGGGCAGTATATCGAAGTGCCTATGTTTGAGTCGTTTACCTCATTCCATATGATTGAGAACCTGTACGACCACATATTTATTCCTCCACGGGGTAATATTGCCTACGATCGCTCCATTGATCCCAACCGCAAACCGTTCCAAACCAAAGACGGGCATATTTCCGTTGTGCCATACTCGCCGCACCACTGGCAAGTCATCATGAACTTTGGTGGCATCGAAGATATTCTGGAAGACCCGCGCTTTAAAACTTTTGAGGAGCGCACCAAGAACATTGGCGTCTTGTATGGCATGGTTGAAGAAATCACCAAGACCAAGACGACGGATGAATGGGTCAAGATCATGGAAGAGGTCGGCCTCCCCTGCATGCGCGTGAACAAAATGGAAGATGTAGTGCACGATGAGCATCTCGTTGCAACCGGATTTTTTGAGCAACGCGAACACCCGCAAGTCGGACCCTACTACTCCATGAAGCATCCTGTTAAATTCGGTGGCACACCTGCGGGAATTCGAACCGATGCGCCGCAATTGGGTGAGCATAATGTCGAGATTTTATCCGGTCTCGGTTACTCTGACGCCGAGATTGAAGCCATTCTGGCCAAGCCTGAAAAGCCGTAACTTAATAGAGGAAATAGCGTGGATCTAAATGGTAAAACAATTGTCATTACCGGGGCAAACGGTGGACTGGGGCGGGCAGCCAGCAATAAAGCCTTGAGCTATGGAGCCTCTGTTGTTCTAGTCGATATCGCATTTTCCGAAGAGGTGAAGGCTTTGCGTGGGGATGTTGCCTTCGTTGAAGTCGATTTGTTAAATGCTAATGCTGTGGCCAGGCAGATATCTGCGCTTCCCCGAATTGATGCGGTGATGAACCTGGCCGGGGGCTTTAGCATGGGGCCAGCAGTGTACGAAGTGTCCGACAAAGACTGGGATTTCCTATTTAATATCAATGTCAGCACGTTGCGTAATGTAGTAAAGGCAGTGGTGCCGGCCATGTTAACGCAAAAACGAGGGGCGATTGTAAACGTAGGCGCCTTGGGGGCACTTAGCGGTGCTGGTAATATGGGGGCATATGCCGCCAGCAAGTCGGTGGTAATGCGCTTGACTGAAAGTCTATCTGAGGAGCTAAAGACCCAGAACATTAATGTAAATGCAGTGTTGCCCAGTATAATCGATACGCCAGCGAACCGTGAAGCGATGCCCGATGTCGACCCCGCTGTTTGGGTGGCTCCGGCTGATTTGGCAGAGGTACTTTGTTTCCTTGTTAGCGATTCGGCGCGGGCAATTCACGGCGCATTGGTGCCGGTTGCAGGCTTGTCATGAGGTTTTGGTTCCGGTGACCTTGTCTGGGGACAGGTTGAGGGCACTGTAAAGTTGTAAAAGCGCTGTGATGGTCCCCGCATGAATAATCAGGGCACGTTTGAGCTGGTTAAGTTATGAACGGTGCGCTAAACGGTTGATCTGTAACACAAGTTAATCATTTTCTCCGAAATTCTCTGCATAACCCGAACAGATCTGCCGCAGCAGATCTGTCATATATTGTCATTTTTTTTGACATTCCCGGATATTGTTCCTGTGCGGGATTCCAATCGATAATTCATGCAATATTAATGGCGTGCACATTTTTATGTGTACCACAATTTTCGCTGACAAGTCGCAGAATTAAGCTCACACTAAAGTTACTAGTAAGTTAATAGGTTGAATTATGGCAAATGCTGCATACATATACGATGCAATTCGAACCCCTCGCTCCAAAGGGAAAAAAGACGGCTCACTGCACGAAGTTAAGCCCGTTACCCTGGCGAGCGGTCTGCTCAAAGAATTGCAAAGCCGCCATGATCTAGACACAGCTAAAGTCGATGATGTGGTCATGGGCTGCGTATCCCCTGTCGGTGAGCAGGGCGGTGATGTGGCTAAAACCATTGTGCAGGTGGCTGGCTGGGATGAGAGCGTTGCCGGTGTGCAGTTAGACCGTTTCTGTGCTTCCGGTCTGGAGGCTGTGAACATGGCGGCGATGAAAATCGCTTCTGGCTGGGAAGAGCTGGTTGTTGCCGGTGGCGTTGAGTCCATGTCGCGCGTGCCCATGGGTGCTGCTGGCGGTGCATGGTTCGGAGACCCCGAGTTTAATTTCCAGTGCAAAGCCGTACCGCAGGGTATTGGTGCCGACATGATTGCGACGATAGGTGGCTGGAGCCGGGGAGACGTAGATGCATTCGCCCTGACTTCACAGCAGCGTGCAGCCCATGCCCGAGACAACGGCTACTTTGACAAGTCTGTGGTACCGGTGAAAGACCTTAACGGTGTTACCATCCTTGAAAAAGACGACTTCATCAAGCCCGGCACCACGATGGAAGCTTTGGCGAGCCTCAAACCTTCTTTTGAAATGCCGGGTGGTCTCGGTTATGACGATGTTTTATTGAGTAAGTACACCCATGTCGAGCGCATTGACCACGTGCATACACCGGGTAATTCCTCTGGCATTGTAGATGGTGCCAGCGCGGTATTGATCGGTAGTGAGGGCGCGGGTAACGACCTGGGTTTGACGGCCCGCGGCCGTATCGTAGCGACTGCGGTTCTCGCCACTGATCCTACCATCATGTTGGCAGGCCCCGGGCCCGCGGCGAAAAAGTGCCTGGAAAAAGCAGGCATGACAACTGCTGATATCGATCTGTTTGAAATCAACGAAGCCTTTGCCTCTGTGGCACTGCGCTTTATGCAGGATCTGGATATTTCCCACGACGTCACCAATGTGAATGGCGGCGCGATTGCCATGGGTCACCCACTGGGCGCAACGGGCGCGATGTTGATCAGCACCATGCTGGACGAGCTGGAGCGTCGCAACAAGCAGCGCGCGTTGGTCTCGCTGTGCGTGGGTGGCGGTCAGGGTATCGCGACGATAATTGAGCGCGTTTAACGTTTAGGCAGGTTAGGCGTCGACAGCCAGACGTTGAAAGAATGTATAGAGGTTTCCAATGAGTGTATTTAAGTACGAAAAAGACAACGATGGTATCGTCACTATTACCATGGATATGGACGGGCCGGTCAATGCGATGAACGGGCAGTACCGTCAGGTAATGGGTGAAACGGTGGATAAGCTGGAGACCGAGAAGGGCCTTACCGGTGTGGTGATTGCTTCGGCCAAGAGCACCTTCTTTGCCGGTGGTGACCTGAAAGAGATGCTGAAGACACAGCCGGAAGATGTTGAAGACAGCTACAACGATATTGAGCTGACCAAAGCCCAGTTGCGCCGCATTGAAAAATTGCCAGTGCCTGTCGTGGCGGCGATTAACGGCGCAGCGATGGGGGGTGGTTTTGAGATTTGTCTGGCCTGTAACTATCGCGTGATTCTCGACAGCCCCAAAGCCATTGTCGGTTTGCCGGAAGTAACCCTGGGTCTGTTACCTGGTGGTGGCGGTGTGGTTCGCATGGTCAATATGTTAGGCCTGGAAGCCGCGTTGCCCTATTTATTGGAAGGCAAGAAAATCCAGCCGGCTGCTGCGTTGAAAGCGGGTCTGGTAGGCGAGCTGGTTGCCGATACTGAAGGGCTGGTGCCGGCGGCAAAAGCCTGGATTAAAGCGAACCCTGAAGCCGGTGTGCAGCCCTGGGACAGCAAAGGCCACAAGATTCCTGGTGGTAACGCTAGCAGCCCCCGATTGCAGCAAACGATTCAGGTCGCGCCCGCTATGTTGTACAAGCAAACTCGGGGATTACTGCCTGCACCTTTCAAAACCCTGGATGTTGCGGTGACGGCGGCGACGATCGACTTTGACGCAGCGCTGCGTATTGAGTCCCGGGTGCTGGCGAATTTAATTATCACTCCCGAAGCGAAAAACATCATTAGCTCGTTGTTTTTCCAGCTTAATCAGATTAATGGTGGTGCCAGCAGACCCAAAAATATCGGCCCCGTCAAAGTGAAAAAAGTCGGCATTCTTGGTGCCGGTATGATGGGCCAGGGTATTGCTTACTCATCGGCCATGGCGGGTATTGAGGTCGTGCTGAAGGATATTTCTGAGGAAGCCGCTGAAAAAGGCAAAGCCTACACCGATAAGCTGTTGAGCAAACGTGTAGCCAAAGGCTGGATGGACGAAGCGAAAAAAGCGGCAGTGCTGGACTTGATCAAGCCAACCGCTGCCAATGAGAATCTCGAGGGTTGTGACCTTATCATCGAGGCGGTTTTTGAAAATATCGAGCTAAAAGCCAAGGTCACCAAAGAAACAGAACCCTTCCTGGCTGATAATGGTGTGTACGGCTCTAACACCTCAACGCTGCCAATTACCCAGTTGGCTGAAGCCAGCGACAAGCCTGAGAATTTTATCGGCATTCACTTCTTCTCGCCAGTTGACAAAATGCCCTTGATAGAAATTATCTGTGGTGAGAAAACCAGTGATTACGCGCTGGCTTTGGCGTTTGACTACGCTCGCCAGATCAAGAAGACGCCGGTGGTTGTCAATGATTCACTGGGCTTCTTTACCTCACGTGTGTTTGGCACCTTTATGGACGAGGGCTGTCGCCTGCTGCAGGACGGTGTTCACCCGGTGACTATCGACCGTCTGGGTCAAGCAGTTGGGATGCCGGTAGGCCCGCTGGCCGTACATGACGAAGTGAGCCTGGAGCTGACTCGCAAAGCATGTAATACACACCGTGAAATGGGCGTCCTGTTCAGTAAGTCAGATACCAGTGCTGGTGTGGACGTGTGTGAAACTCTGATCAGCGAATATCAGCGCGGTGGCCGTTCCCATGGTGGTGGTTTCTACGAGTACCCTGCTGACGATCCCAAGCATATCTGGCCAAAATTGCTTGAGTTGTATCATAAGCCTGAAGTGTCACTGTCTGAGCAGGAGATTAAAGACCGTCTGTTGTTCCGCCAGGTGGTTGAATCGCTGCGCTGTCTCGACGAAGGCGTATTAAAATCAGCGGCCGATGGCAATATCGGCTCCATTATGGGTATTGGTGCACCGACCTGGACCGGTGGTTTTATCCAATTTGTGAATACCTACGGGGTGCAAAAATTTGTTGATCGCTGCGCAGAGCTGGAGGCAGCCTATGGTGAGCGTTTTGCGGTGCCGGCCATGGTCAAAGAAAAAGCCGAAGCTGGTGAGCTGTTTGAGTAGTTTGCCACGTAATGAAATTGTGTAGCTAACAAAAAAGGTTGTTGATTATGTTGAAACGAAATTTTACTGAAGAGCAGCAAATGCTGCGTGAAGCTTTTCGCAAGTTCCTGGCGCAAGAAGTTGTGCCCCATATGGAACGTTTCCGTGAACAGGGTGTTGTTGACCGAGAAATCTTCAAAAAAGCCGGTGAAAACGGGTTTTTAATGATCTGGTCGGATGAAGAGTTTGGTGGCATGGGCGACGATGATTTTCGTTTCGAACAAGTCCTTATTGAAGAAATTGGCTATGCCCGTGCAGGTGACTGGTATGCCACACTGCACAGTCGTTTGGTGGGTCCCTACCTGACGCGCTTTGGCAACAAGGAGCAGCAGCAGCGCTATCTGCCCAGAGCTGTGTCAGGTGAACTTATTCTCGGCATTGCAATGACTGAACCCGATGCGGGCAGCGACCTGGCCGGCATGCGCTCTACAGCAGTAGAGAAAGACGACCACTGGGTGCTGAACGGATCCAAAACCTATATTTCCAATGGTATCAATGGTGATTTGTTTGTGGTGGCGGCGAAAACCGGTCCGGAAGACAGCTCCCATTCGCTGACACTGTTTCTTGTCGAGAGTGGCTTTGATGGGTTTGAGCGCGGCCGCAAACTGGACAAAATGGGCATGAAGGCACAGGATACCGCCGAACTCTTTTTTAATAACGTTAAAATACCCAAAGAAAATGTACTGGGTGAGGCCCATAAAGGTTTCTACTACCTGATGGAAGGCCTTGCTGAAGAGCGCCTGATCGGTGCTTGTGGTTTTCTCACATCTGCACAGCTGTCTTTTGACCTGACACTGGATTATGTGAACGAGCGCAAGGCGTTTGGTAAGCGTGTTATCGACTTCCAGAACACCCAGTTCAAACTGGCTGAAGTGAGAACAGAGCTCGATCTAGCCCAATCTTACATCGATCAATGTGTAGCGCTGCATAATGAGGGCGAGTTGACGGCTGTTGCTGCAGCAAAGGCCAAGCTGATCGCCAGCGAGCTGCAGGTTAAAGCTGCCCAGTTGGGAGTTCAGTTGCACGGCGGTGCCGGGTATATGGATGAATATCCGATTTCGCGTCAGTTGACCGATGCGGTTATCGGGCCGATCTATGCCGGCAGTTCAGAAGTGATGAAGATCATTATCAGTCGCGATTTTATGAGCGATGATTATCAGCCCTTTAATACGCGTAATTTTTAATCAATAACACTTTTAAGATATAAGCGAGGATTTATTAGTGGATATTCAAAATAAAGTAGCGGTTGTCACCGGTGGTGCGTCGGGTCTGGGTCGTGCCACAGCAGAGCTGTTTGTCAGCAAGGGCGCCAAAGTGGCATTGTTCGACATGAATGCAGAAGCTGGTGAAGCACTAGCTGCAGAGCTTGGCGATAACGTAATCTACCAGAATGTTAATGTCACCGATGAAGCATCCGTACAGGCAGCGTTGGACGCCACCGTTGAAACTTTTGGCGGCGTGCATATATGCTGTAATTTTGCCGGTATTGGTAACGCGATTAAAACGTACGGCAAAAAAGGCGCATTTCCACTGGATGAGTTCAATAAAATTATCCAGGTTAATCTGATAGGCACCTTCAATGTACTGCGCCTGGCTGCTGAAAAAATGTCTCAGAACGAGCCATTTAATGATGATGGTGGTCGCGGTTGTATTATTAACACTGCATCGGTCGCGGCTTACGACGGTCAGATAGGTCAAGCTGCTTATAGTGCTTCTAAAGCTGGCGTGGCGGGTATGACATTGCCTATCGCCCGTGATTTGGGCGCCATTGGTGTGCGTGTGAATACCATTGTTCCTGGGTTGTTTCGAACACCGCTGCTCGAAGCGGGTGGACCGGATTTTGTTAAAGCATTGGGTGCGCAGGTTGAGTATCCCAAGCGTCTTGGCGAGCCTTCAGAAATTGCCCACCTGGCATTGATGATGGCCGAGAACGATTATATCAATGCAGAGTGTGTGCGCCTTGATGGTGGCATACGTATGCAAGCCAAATAATCGCTTAAATCAATAACAAGCAGAGGGATAGCCTTATGGGTCCATTACAGGGCTTTACGGTCATTGAGTTAGCGGGTATCGGCCCGTCGCCCATGACTGGTATGATATTGGCAGACATGGGCGCCAACGTTATTCGCATCGAGCGCAGTACCAAACTTGATCCTTTGCAGGCAAAAGATGCAAGTTACCGTGGTAAAAAGTCAGTGGTGCTCAATCTAAAGTCTGAGGAAGGTCGTGAGACCTTGCTCAAAATGGTTGAACAAGCCCACGTGCTGATCGAGGGCTATCGCCCTGGCGTAACTGAAAAGTTGGGTCTGGGTCCTGAAGACTGCTGGGAACGCAATCCCAAGTTGGTTTATGGTCGCATGACCGGCTGGGGCCAGGATGGCCCTCTGGCCCAGGCCGCCGGTCACGATATTAACTACATCTCTCTTACCGGTGCCTTATACGCTTGTGGCAGGCCGGGTGAAACGCCCGTCGCCCCATTGAACCTGGTCGGTGATATGGGTGGCGGTGGTATGCTGTTGCTGTCAGGTGTTCTGGCTGCCTTGCTGGAAGCAGAAAAATCCGGCAAAGGTCAGGTCGTCGACGCAGCAATGGTGGATGGCGCGGCCCAGTTGATGTGGATGTTCCATGGCTTTCAAGCAGTCGGTGCTTGGGATGCGCGCGACCGTGGTGTGAATTTTCTCGATGGTGGCGCGCACTTTTACGACAGCTACGAAACTGCCGACAATAAATATATTTCTCTCGGCTCGATCGAGCCACAATTCTACGCGCAGCTTATTGAACTGGCCGGTCTGGATGCGGAGCAGTTTAGCGCGCAGCTGGACAGCTCGCGCTGGCCTGAATTAAAGCAGGCGATAGCCGAGGTCTTTAAGACTAAAACCCAGGCTGCATGGTGCGACATTATGGAAGGCACAGATGTCTGTTTTGCGCCCGTGCTGTCACTGAATGAAGCGCCTAACCATCCTCACAATGTCGAGCGCAAGACCTATATTGAGGTCGATGGCTATACCCAGCCAGCACCTGCGCCACGCTTTAGCCGCACGCCGTCTGGTGTTCGGCATGGCCAGCACAAGCCTGGTGAAGACGGTGAACGTGTTCTGGCTGAGGCAGGTTTTAGCGCGAGTGATATTGAAAAACTGAAATCAGCGGGCGTCCTGCAATAATAGGGTGCTGTTGTAATTGTTAGTTAGCTAATAAACAGGTTGAAGTGTATGGGCCAGTATGAAGCCGTACTTTATGAAGTGAATAATAGCGTGGCCACCATCACGATGAATCGGCCCGATGCGATAAATACATTTAATGCGCCGTTGCGTAGCGACTTGAAGAATGCCTTAGTTGAGGCAGACAGGGATGAGTCTGTTCGCGTGATCGTATTGACCGGAGCTGGTCGTGCATTTGGTGCCGGGCAGGATTTAACAGAGGGTGGCGGTGACGGGGCTGGTGAGATAACCCGTCGTTTGCTTGAAAATGAATACAAACCATTGATGATGGCGATCGAAAACAGCAGCAAGCTGGTCATCGCCGCGGTTAATGGTGCAGCAGCGGGAGTCAGCGTAGCGCTGGCGATGAATTGCGACTTAATGGTGATGGCAGATGATGCCTATCTCTACCAGGCATTTATTAACATTGGCATCATACCGGATGGTGGTGCATGCCTGCGTATGCTGCAGCAACTGGGCTATCGCCAGGCACTGGAATTAATTATTGGCGGTGAAAAACTGTCCGCAGAAAAATGTGTATCGCTGGGCCTTGCGAGCCGGATTGCGCCCTCTGACCAGTTGCTCGTCGAGGCACAAGCCTGGGCTGAGCAAATTGCTGCCAAGGCCCCCCTGGGGGTTGCAGCGACAAAGCGAGCGTTGAAACAGTGCCAGTCGCTGGATCTTGCGGCCGCGATTTCGCTGGAAGCCGAGATTCAGGCAGGTGTAACTCTCTCGGAAGATGCGCAGGAAGCCGGTAATGCGTTTCTCGAAAAACGTCAGCCAGTCTTTAAGGGCAGATAGTCGTCGTTTAGCCGGTACGAATATCATCTATTGGACCTTCTACAAGAGATTACTACATGAAAACCAGAATTACCGAAATGCTGGCTATTGAGTACCCGATTATTCAAGGCGGCATGATGTGGGTAGGCCGTGCTGAACTCGCCGCGGCGGTTTCTAACGCAGGCGGCCTGGGGCTTCTGACCGCCTTAACGCAACAAACCCCTGACGATCTGCGCAAGGAGATTGCACGCTGTCGTGAAATGACCGACAAGCCGTTCGGTGTCAATCTCACCATTCTTCCCGCCATTAAACCGCCGCCCTATGAAGAGTATGTGCAAGCCGCAGTTGAGGGTGGTGTCAAAGTGATTGAAACCGCAGGCCGTAACCCCGAGCCATTCATGCCTTACTTTAAAGAAAACGGCCTGAAAGTGATTCACAAATGTACCTCGGTACGTCATGCGTTGAAGGCAGAAAAGGTCGGCTGCGATGCGGTAAGCGTCGATGGCTTTGAATGTGCAGGCCACCCGGGTGAGGACGATGTCACCAATCTTGTGTTACTGCCCGCTGCTGCGGCCGTGCTCAAGGTACCCATGATCGCATCAGGCGGTATTGGTAACGGTGAGCAAATGGCGGCCTGTTTGGCGCTGGGTGCTGAAGGCGTCAATATGGGTACGCGCTTTGTTGCCACCAAAGAGGCGCCAGTGCATGAGAACATGAAACAAGCGATGGTAGAGGCCGATGAGCGCCAGACCACACTGATGCTCCGTACATTGAATAATACCGCGCGCGTATTTAAAAACTCAGTGACAGAAGAAGTGGTGAGGATTGAAACCCAGCCTGGAGAAACTGACTTTAAAGACGTGCAGCCGCTGGTTGCCGGTGTGCGTGGTCGTGATCGCTGCATTGAAGGCGGTGACATCGATGATGGTGTCTGGACTGCGGGCATGGTGATGGGGTTGATTAATGACATTCCCAGTTGTGAAGAACTGATCCAGACCATGGTCAAAGACTGTCGTGAAACCATCGCTCAGCGATTACAGAGTATGATTTAACGGGAAAAATCTGAAGCCAAAATCCCGTTACAGCAGCCTGAAACCTATCCGCTGGAACAGGCTCAGGTGGCATTTGACAAATTTATAGGGAAAAAACAAGGGAAAAATGGTCGTTAATCCCAATTTATAGTAGCTCCCCGCATCAGGCCTAGTAAGTGGAAAAAATTATGAGAAAAACAGCCATCACCACCTATGAAATGCTGGATTATTTTGTGCGTGTCAGCGGTGACAAACCGGCGCTGAAACAAGATGACCGCATGCTGACTTATGCCCAGTGGCAGAAAAAGGCATTACAGGTCGCCAATGCACTAGCCGCTGCAGGCATTGGTGCCGGTGACCGTGTTGCCATGCTGACCTATAACCGCATAGAGCAATTTGTTATCTTATATGCGACGATGAAACTGGGCGCCGTTTACGTGCCGGTGAATTACCGCCTGGCCGCAGGTGAAATTAAATACATTCTCAACCAGTCAGAAGCCAAAGCCATTATTGTTGATGATGATGATGAGCTGGGTGGAAAAATCGATAGCATAGCTGGCGAAACAGGGCTGGCGACTTTTATCAAAATAGGTGTGAAATGTACACAGCCAGGGCACTGGCAATCCTTCGAAAGCTTCATTGCTGATGCTCCGGCAACTGCCATCGACTTTGAACCATTGCCTGAAACGCCGGTTTACCAGATGTATACCTCGGGTACGACAGGCTTTCCCAAGGGAGTGATGGTCACTCAGCAACAGTCGGCGGCTTTTGTGGTGCATGCGCTTTGGGTGCCACCTCGCGTTGATGCAGGCAAACCACATTTGGCAGTTGCGCCAATATTTCACGCGGGTGCTTTATGTAGCAGTTTGATGGCTTTGTGCGCGGGTCGGCCAGTGGTTATTCTGAAAGACTTTAATCCGCTGCAATTCGTTGAAACTATCGTTAACGAGGAAATTTCCGACGTAATGGTAGTTCCAGCGATGTTGTTGGCGATTTTGCAGTATGTGCCGAATCTGGATCAGTATGATTTCAGTAAGGTGGAAAAAATTATTTACGGCGCCTCGCCAATCACAGTGGATGTACTCGAGCGCTCGATGGCAGCTTTTGGCTGTCAGTTCCAGCAAGGGTTTGGTATGACTGAACTCGTGGCTTCGGCCACTGCATTGACCGCTGACGATCACAACAAAGCCGTAAACGGTCGTCCCGAGTTATTGCGCTCCTGTGGACGTGCAGGATTATTTGTTGACCTGAAAATCGTTAACCCTGAAACACATGAAGAAATGGCTGTTGGTGAAATTGGCGAAATCGTGTTGCGTGCGCCACATGTGATGGAAGGTTATAGCAAGCAACCTGATAAAACTGCCGAAGTACTGGATGAAGACGGATGGTACTATTCGGGTGATGGTGGCTATGTTGATGAAGAGGGCTATGTTTACATTAAAGATCGTATCAAAGACATGATTGTCTCCGGTGGCGAAAATGTTTACCCCGCTGAGGTTGAAAACGCTTTGATGTCTCACCCTGATATTACGGATGTTGCCGTGATCGGACTTGCAGATGACAAATTCGGCGAGTCCGTCGTGGCGATTTGTGTTCCCGCGCAGAGCGCTGAAATAGATGCCGAAGCGATGGTTGATCATTGTCGTGAACGTATTGCAGGTTACAAGATACCGCGCCGTTATGAGTGTGTTGAGCAATTGCCTCGCAATCCGTCTGGCAAGCTTCTCAAGCGTGAGTTGCGGGAACAATTTACGTAATTGTTGGGATTTTTCCCTGTATCTTCGTCCATTAATTCCCGCGAGAGCGGGAATCCATTATATTGAATGTTGACAGATCTTAGTTGCCTTCAAAAACAGGCCGAACTTTATTTACAAAGGCTTTGGCGGCGCGCTTGTGGTCATTGGTCTTGAAAGTTCTGGTCATGCGCTCGGTTTCCATGTCCAAATACTGCGATAGCGGCAATTCGAGTGCTGCCTGCACATTTTTCTTCATATAGCCGTAGGCTACCGTCGGACCTGCAGCCAGCTCGGCAGCCTTGCTGTTGACTGCATCCTGTAATTCATTATCAGCCACTACGTCGGTTAGAATGCCCAGCTCTAACGCCTCTTCTGTGGGTATGGTTTTGCTTGAAAAAAGAATATCTTTGGCTTTATCCGGGCCTACAATGCGGGAGAGGAAATACGCGCAGCCGTAATCTCCGGACACACCCATATTGGCAAAAGCCGTATTGATTTTGGCGCTTTTTGCCGCGATACGATAGTCGCAGGCCAGTGCCAGCGAGAGCCCGCCACCAGCAGCTGCACCGGGAATGGATGCAATCGTTGGTTTTGGTAGTTCATACAACATAATGGATATATCAATTAAGCGCCGCAGTGTTTGCGTCCATGCTTCTTCGCCTAGGCCATAAAGCTTGCCTGCGGGGGCGTTGTCGTTAGAGTTGTTGTTTTTAACAAAACCTTTAACGTCACCACCAACCGAGAAAACCTTTGACGAGCTGGATAGCACCAGGCAACGGGTCTCTTCACGGTAGGCATGCTGCCTGATGGCACTCTGTAGATCATTAGACAGTCTCCCCGACAATGCATTGCGCGCTTCGGGCCTGTTCAGTTGTAGCTCCAGAATTCCTTCGTTGTGGCAAATCAATACATCTTCTGACTCTGACATTTTTCGCTCCGGTAAGGCTTTAAAACTTGTTAGTGGCGCTATAGTTTAGCATTCTCTGCGAGTAAAACTGACAATCACTCGATATAGTGTTCAACTAGCACGTTATTGTATTGAGTATGTAATGAAGCGGCAATACCCACAGAGTTGGATAGGTGAGTTCTGTCAATCGATATAAATTACACAGAGCTTTATGTCATACTCTGACAACTTAATTGTTGCAAAGAGATATTGCGGTGCGTCTAGCATTGCGCCACTATTAAAAGTTAATAGCTATTCTATGAGGATTACAAGAGATGGATGAAGCTTGGATTATTGATGCTGCCCGTACGCCACGAGGCATAGGTAAGCAGGGTAAAGGTGCGTTGTGGGAAGTTCATCCGCAACGCTTGATGTCGACGGTGCTCAAAGCACTGGCGGAACGTAACTCGTTGAAAACCGAAGAAATCGACGATGTTATTGTCAGTTGTAATTATCAGTATCTGAAACAGGGCCAGTGTATTGCGCGCATGGCGGCGCTAGATGCGGGTTATTCCATCAACGCTTCAGGTGTGGCACTGGACCGCTTCTGTGGCGGCGGTATTACCTCGGTCAATATGGCGGCGGCGAGTATTATGTCCGGCATGGAAGACTTGTTGGTCGCCGGTGGTGTCGAGATGATGTCCTATGGCGCCGAGCAGGGCATGTTAGGGCCGCTGGATGGCTGGAATTTACACCTGCGCGAAATGTACCCGCAAACCAACGTAGGCATTGCTGCAGATATTATTGCCACCGAAGAAGGCTATAGCCGAACCGAACTCGATGCCTTTTCCGCCGAGAGCCAGCGTCGCGCTGGCGTGGCCATTGAAGAGGGCCGTTTCAATAACAGCTTGATACCGGTCTACAAAGACGATGGCAGCCTTGCCCTTGACCGTGAAGAGTATCCGCGTCCATCAACCACAGCAGAAAAGCTGGCTGAGCTGGACCCCGTGTTTGGCAATTTTATGGACATGCCATTTTACGATTCTGAGCTCACATACCGGGATATGGTGAAAAAGCGCTGGCCTGACCTTGACATAGACCACCGTCATCACGCAGGTAATGCGTCAGGTGTTGTCGATGGTGCCGGTGCGCTGGTGCTGTCGTCTCCCGAATATGCCAAAGCCAATGGCCTAAAACCTCGCGCCAAGGTGCGTGCCATGGCCAATGCAGGTCATGCGCCTGAGTACATACTTAATGCACCGGTGACTGCAACGAAGAAAGTACTGGCTAAAGCGGGCATGACATTGGCTGATATCGACCTGTTTGAAGTCAACGAAGCTTTTGCCGTTGTGCCGATGAAGTTTATGCGCGACTTGGGTGTCGATCACGACAAAGTCAACGTCAACGGAGGTGCCATTGCGCTCGGCCATCCCATTGGTGCAACAGGCTCCATGTTGATTGGAACATTGCTGGACGAGCTTGAAAGGCGCGACCAGAGTACCGGTCTGGTGACTATGTGTGCAGCAGGCGGTATGGCACCTGCGATTATTATTGAAAGGGTTTAATCGTTAGGCTTTGTGCAGCACAAAGCCATGATGAACTGGTTTTTTGTATTCGTTGCAAGCTCGGATGAACCAGGTAAGAATTTCAGCATTACTGGCTGGTTCATCACGCGGAATTGGTTAGAGGTGGCGTTGGCAATCTGGGCGGGCAACGTTATGTGCAGAGCCATACTTTCGATTTTGTAATGGCTGACTGTGTTAATAAAATAAGGGGTTTATAGGTCGATATTTACGACGCTCTTACGGAATTATGGTGGTCATCAAAAACCGTCATGAGTCCACCCGGTAGCAGCACCGATAATATTATTCGAACCCAAGAGAGGCTGTTAGAAGGCGAGTGAAAATTTATTGATGTTGAGCAATCAGTCATTTTTATGACGCGAGAGCATAAAATGCATTCATACAATTAGTGCCAGTGGTTGATACAAGTGTTCATTGTCAACGCGTACTGTTTTCTAGGGTTCACAATGCAAGAGACATATACCCGACTGACCAAAGATGGACGATACCAGATAAAAATGGATAATCAGTATGAATAAGAGCAAGCAACGTATTGGTGGCTGGTACGCGCACTACGTTCTTTTTGTTTTGGTGTTGGTCTACATTTTCAATTTTATTGACCGAAATATTTTGTCCATTCTCTCTCATGATATCCAGCTCGACCTCGGTATTAGCGATTCGCAAATGGGCTTTCTCTACGGCACGGTTTTCGCTGTGTTTTACGCAATTTTCGGCATCCCGCTAGGGCGATTTGCCGATGTGTGGGTGCGTCGCAGTTTGATTTCAATGGGTCTGCTGTTTTGGAGTCTCATGACTGCATTGTCTGGGCTGGCCCGCTCTTTTCCCGTGTTAGCCTTGTTCCGTATGGGTGTAGGTATTGGCGAAGCGAGCGCATCTCCAGCGGCCTACTCGGTGTTGTCCGATTATTATTCACCGCGTCTGCGGGCAACAGTGATCGCGATATATTCCTCTGGCTTGTATATCGGCGCTGGTATTGGTTTGTTTCTGGGCGGTTTTATCCTGGATAGCTGGAATAACGCTTTTCCTAATGCTGCCAATGCACCCTTCCAGCTTAAAGGCTGGCACGTCGCTTTTATGATTGTGGGCATCCCGGGAATTCTCATGGCGATTTGGGTGCGCACATTACAAGAGCCACAACGGGGCGTCAGTGAAGGGCTGGTTAGCGAGGAACATCCGCAGCCATTTAAAGTGCTTTCCGACGAGTTGTCAGCGATGATCCCCTTGTGGAGTTTACTGGGGCTTAAACGCGACGGGGCCTCATTAGGCAAAAATGCTTTGGGAGCATTGGTAATTGCTCTTATCGCAGCAGGCTTAATAGCGCTGACGGGAAGTATTGGTCAATGGGTAGCGATGGGTATTGGTGTTTATTGTGTTTTCACTTCGGCACAATCGCTAGCGGTTCGCGACCCGGCAACCTTTGCCATGATTTTTACATCCAGAAGTATGTGCTATACCATGCTGGCGTTTCCCAGCATCGCATTTGTGACCTATGGCATTGGTTTTTGGATTGCCCCCTTGTTGCTGCGTTTGCACGACACCGATGCAGGTCAGGTTGGTATGTACGTCGGTCTGAGTGCCGCAGCAGGTGGCATGGTTGGTGTCACTCTTGGCGGCATACTAGCGGACTGGTTTAAACAGCGCCATCCTGCTGGTCGTATGATAGTCGGCTATCTTGCAGTGTTTGGCTCCGTGCCTCTGGCACTGGCCATGGTCTATGCGGACAGTTTGGAAGTTGCCTGTATTCTCAATTTCTTCTTCTGCATTTTTGCCTCGGGCTGGCCAGGTATTCCTCCCTGTACGGCGGCTGATCTGGTGTTGCCGCGAATGCGTGCCGTCGCCGGTGCTTACTATATTCTCAGTAGTACCTTTATCGGTCTGGCATTGGGGCCCTATACGATCGGGCAGCTTTCCGATGCTTTTGCACAACCGGGCATGGCGTCTGGCGGCGCGCTGCAGGCAGCTATTGCTTGTTCATTACTGATATTTGTACTGACACTCATCATGCTGACTTTTGCCTGGCGTGCTCTGCCCGAGGACGAGAGCTCTCGCTTAGAGAGAGCCAGGGCATTGGGCGAAAATGTGTAGGAACCGATGCAGTAATTCTCAAAGAAATGGCGTGAATCTACCGGAATACTGCCTGGGAATGATCTATCTACTGAATTAATTGAGCTTACTTTCTATAACGTTGCAGTAAGCGAGAACTCTGACCATGTCCTTCCAGCCTTTGGTCGCCAGAAGCTGATGACCCTGAATGGCGGGAAATAGTTAATGATTTTTCAATTGCCTTCTAGACTTTAACTGATATTCCAGTATGTTATTGTCGAGAAGGGAAGCTATTTCTTTGCGGAATAATAAGGCCTGCACTTTCGGCTGGTTTTATGGGGCGCAATTAAAATCTATTAACTTATATACTCAAGTTTCGGAGTTCAAAATCTCCAAGATTGGTCATTTAACAATCAGTCACTCATATTCTAGCTGAAGGGTAAAAGCATCTAGCTGGAGACTTTGAACAAAAAATTCATTTATCCGCCTATC
>Ga0213841_1000556_pt1 | contig 37263 bp, 38 predicted proteins | sample SWPATP23_FD_160125 | JGI IMG/M metagenome (GOLD analysis project Ga0213841, IMG submission 160125) | Coastal seawater microbial communities from Marineland, Florida, United States - SWPA TP2 #3 | ecosystem: Environmental > Aquatic > Marine > Coastal | place: USA: Florida | collected 2016-08-14 | reverse complement strand
CCGCCGTATTGCTGATCGCGAAAGAGGCGGGGGCCATCGTGCAGCCCATTCGCGACGGCCAGAACCTGGTGGAAGATGGTCATATCCTGGCCGCGGCGGAACCGATTTTCGACCCGTTCGCCAAGATCATCCGCGACCGATCCGACGCCTGATCCCCTGGTCGGAAACTCCGTCAAATTTTTGCCTTAGCTGTTTGGCAATATGATCCCCGGATGAGTCCGAGGGAATCACATGACCTGCCTTTCACGGTTCTGGATAGACGAAAACGGTTCGGCCACGGTCGAATGGGTGGTGATGACCGCCGCCTCCGTGGCTATGGGCATGGCTGTCATGTCCTATGTCAGCGCCGGGGTGGAGGCCCTTTCGAACGAGGTGCGCTCGACCCTAGGCGATTTCGAGATCATGACCAGCTTTGACCAGTGGGACGATTTTCGAAATCAGCAGGCAGCGGCTGTGAGCGACGGCGCAGCTGACGAGTGACCCTTGCGACGGTCCCGCTGAGGCGTTCTCCGGGCCTTTAATAGACCACATCCTATCTATCGGGTCTGCCTATCCTGCCCCGCAAGGGACAATGCCGACCTGTATCATCCGATTAGCGGACGTAAGGACGATCACGTATTGGGCCGCGCCTTCGATGCAGGGCGCGACGGGCTGGCTTTGCGGGGGCGGGGGGAGAACAGGATGGCAGCTGCAATATGGGGAGGCATGGACATCAATTTGGCTTTCGGTTGGGTCAATCTGTGAAAAAAACGGATGGCCCTGCCGCTCTCACGGTCACGGCAGGACCATCCGTCGATAAAGGTTTTGGTCATAAAAAAACGGTGTGTCAGGCCCGGCACAGGGAGGAGGAGGGAGGGAGGGCTGCCGGGCCCGACGAAGGGGTCAGCCGCGATCAGCGACAGCGCCGAGGGGGAAGGGCAGTTTGGGCAGGGTCACGGGTGCCGCGCGGCGGGAACGGTCTTCACGGGCAAGAAGGGCGGCAGCGGAGCGGGGCGAGAAGGACATGAGCTTGAATTCCGTTGGTTGCGATTCTGTATGTGTATTAATCACACATTAAGGAGTGGCGCGCAAGCAAAAAGTGTCATTTCGACACTAAAAATTTCATACCCTGTCACCCGGCCGCAAAGCCCTGACCCAAAACGAAAAAGGCCCGCCAGCCGGTTGGCTGACAGGCCCTTGACGGGGGGGCTTGGCTTAGTTGCGCAGGGTTTCCATGAAGGAGTCGTGGCGCTGATCCAGAATGGCGGAATTGGCCGCGCCATTCGCCATCATCTGGTTGCCCCAGCTGTAGATGTCATCCATCCGCTGTGCGTGGGCGGCATAGGGGTCGTAGGTGGCATAGCCGCCATAAACGGGGGCCTGCATCTGCATTGCATAGGCGTCCAGCATGGCGCAGGCCTCGTAATAGCCAGCGTTGCAATAGGCGCTCAGCTCATAAAGGTCGACATACTGTGCCTCGGCCTGCGAAGCGCCGGAAATGGCAGAGGCAAAAGCGGCGGCGGAAAGAAGAGAAAACATACGCATGGGTCAAATTCCTGGGTTTGAGTGCGAGTTGATTTAGTAAGTGTCAATAAAACACAATCAAACGCAGATGTCAAGCCCTCTGGCCCGAAATCGGGATCGCGACCGCCCTGACAGGGGATCAGCGTTCTGTCAGAGCCTGTTGTGCGATGCCCGCGAAGGCGAGGTAGACCGAGCTTGCGGTCAATCCCCACAGGGCCCAGCTTTGCGGGTGGAAATCGACCCAGGCCGCCCAGGTGGCAAAACCGACCCAGGCGATGGCCATGGGCAATGACACCGCCCGCCAACGTTCCGTCCGAACCGGATGAATGAACTTCAGGTTCAGGAACATGCTGACGGAAAACAGCACCACAAGCGCCAGAATCACATAGAAACTGGGGCTGAGCGCGAACAGCACCAGCACCACCATGTTCCAGCAGCCCGGAAAGCCCGAGAAAGAGTTATCTTTGGTCTTCATCCGCGTGTCGGCGAAGTAGACGACACTGGCAAAGGTGATCACGATGATCGCCAGCCAGCCGGTCCAGCCGGGTAGCAGCCCGGATTTGAACAGCGCATAGGCCGGGATGAAGACATAGGTCAGATAGTCGATGATCAGATCCATCAGCACGCCGTCAAATTCCGGCGCGTTGGATTTGACCTGATAGCGGCGGGCCAGTGGACCATCGATGCCATCGACGATCAGGGCCACCACCAGCCACAGGAACATCAGCGACCACTTTTCCTCGACCGCAGCCAGCATCGCCAGCATGGCAAAAACGGCACCGGTGGCGGTGAACAGGTGAACCGAAAGGGCTTTCATGCGCAATGTCATCGGTCTGACATGAAGCATTGCCGCGCGATAGGCAAGCGGGTGGGGTGGCCGCGCGATCCGGGGCTGCGAATTTTCGGATCGAACGGCGCGCTTGTGGGCGTTACGCCTTGGGGTGGGCGTTGCGGTAGACCTCCATCAGCCTTGCGGTGTCCACAGCCGTATAGGCCTGGGTGGTGGACAGCGAGGCATGGCCCAACAGTTCCTGTATCGCCCGAAGATCGCCGCCCGCGTCCAGCAGATGCGTGGCAAAGCTGTGGCGCATGGCGTGGGGGGTGGCCGTGGCGGGCAGGCCAAGCTGCATCCGTGCCGCCTCGACCACTTTGGCCACCTGCCTAGGGCCAAGCGCGCCCCCGCGCACTGCGCGAAACAACGGTTCGTCGGCGGGCAGATCATGCGGGCACAGCGCGGCGTATCGGTCCACGGCGCGGCGGGCGGCGGGCAGAACCGGCACCTCGCGATCCTTGTTGCCCTTGCCCCGGACGCGCAGCGTGTCCGATAGGGGCAGGACCCGGGCGGTTAGGCCAAGTGCCTCGGATATGCGCAGCCCGCAGCCATATAACAGTGTCACCACCGCCACATCCCGCGCCGCGATCCAGTCACGGGCGTCCTGCGCGCCGACCTGGGCCATCAGATCCTGCGCGGCGGGCTCCGACAGGGGGCGGGGCAGCTTGCGCTGGAACTTTGGGGACCGGGTGGACAGGACGGCAGTGGCATCAAAGCCCTCGCGTTCCGCCCACCAGCGGTAGAAATTTTTCACTGCCGACAGTTTGCGCGCCAATGATCGCGCGCCCACGCCCGCGCCGCGTTCAGCGGCCATCCAGGCCCGCATGTCGCGCGGCCCCAGGGCACGCAGCGGCGCCAGCCCAAGCTGTGCCCCGTGGTGGCCCGTCTGGAACCCGAGAAAATCCCGCAAGTCCGCGCCATAAGCCGTGACAGTGGCAGGCGAGCCGCCCCGCAGGCTGCCCACATCCGCCAGCCACGCGCCCATCAGGTCGCGTGCGGCGGGGCTAAGGGCAAGGCTCATCTGACTTACCCCAGGAACCGTTTCATGCTGCGTTCAAAGACGCCGGTGAAGAAGGTCAGCAGGTCGGTGCCTTGGCTGGGGCGGAATTGGTGCGGGTCTTCGGACCCGATGACCAACAGTGCCGGCAGGCGGCCAAGGCCAAGGTCCAGCCGTAGCAAAGCTTCGGACGCGATCCAGTCGGCCGCCTCGCCATAGATGCTGGCGGCCCCGGTGCCCACCTGGCGCAGGGTCACCACCCGTTGTGGCATGTTGCGCCCGGAGGTCAGGTAATCATTGACAAAGCCCGGTGCGACCACGGTCAGCACATCTTCCAGCTTTTGCACCTTGGGCGCGCTGGTTTCCGTCGCCTCGGGGCTTTCCAGAACCAGACGGATGCGATCCACCCGCAGGATCGCCGCCACATCGGTGCCAAGCACTTTGAGGAAATCCTCGAAATCCGACTGATCCAGCAATGTCAGGATCGCCCGGTGAATCTGGTTGGTGCCGGCAAGGTTTTCATAGGCTGCCGCGATCACCGACCGATGCGTATCCTCCAGCCGGTCCAGCCGGTTTTCCAGCCGTTCCATGGCGATGCCGCGCATGTCCACGATATTGCCGCCCATCTGGCGGTCATTCGCGGTAATCAGCGCCCGCATCACGTCGCGGTCATCCAAAATAAGATCCGGGTCCTGCAATACCCGTTCGCGCCAATCCTGCAACGCGTCTGCCCTTTCGCCCATAAGTGGTCTGCCCCTTGGTGTTTTTATGGTTGGGGCAGACCTTACACGATGTTTACAGGATTTTCTGCCCTGTTTTTGCCCAGTCCTTCATAAAGGCGTCGAGCCCCTTGTCGGTCAGCACATGACCCGCCATCGCCTTGATGACATTCGGCGGCGCGGTGGCCACGTCGGCACCGATCAGGGCGGCGTCCTTCATGTGGTTGGCAGACCGGATCGAGGCGGCGAGGATTTGTGTCTCGAACCCATAGTTGTCATAGATCGTGCGGATGTCGCCGATCAGGTCCATCCCGTCGATGTTGATGTCATCGAGCCGCCCGATGAAGGGCGAAATGTAGGTCGCCCCCGCCTTGGCGGCCAGCAGGGCCTGATTGGCAGAGAAGCACAGCGTCACATTGGTCTGAAAGCCTTCGCCGGTTAGGATCTTGCAGGCCTTCAGCCCGTCCCAGGTCAGCGGCAGCTTGATGCAGATATTGTCCGCGATTTCGGCCAGCTTGCGGCCCTCGGCGATCATCGCATCGGCTTCCAGCGCCACGACCTCGGCGGATACGGGGCCGTCCACCATGGCGCAGATTTCGCGGGTCACTTCGATAATGTCGCGGCCCGATTTCAGGATCAGCGACGGGTTGGTGGTGACACCGTCGACCATCCCGATATCATTCAGTTCGGCGATGGCGTCCACTTCGGCGGAGTCGACAAAGAATTTCATTGGTCTATCCCTCAGGGGTTGATGGCGGGCTCGGGCGTGTCTTACCCCAGCTTAAAGGTGGCGGAAAGCCCAACTATGATTGCGGTAACATGAACGGCAGGCAGGCAGAGCAGGAATTTTTTGAGGAAGGCAGCCTGGTGGGTGTGCTGACCGCCGAGCCGCTGGACCGCGTGCTGGACTATAAGGCGCCCGAGGGTGGCTGCTGGATGGGGGCCTTCGTCCAGGTGCCGCTTGGGCCGCGCAAGGTATTGGGCGTGGTTTGGGGGCCGGGACGGGGCGATTGGGACCCGGCCAAGATAAGGTCCGTGCTGAAGGTGCTGGACGTCGCGCCGATGCGCGCCGAGATGCGGGATTTCCTTGGTCGCGTGGGGGCCTACACCCTGACGCCGCTGTCACAGATGCTGCGGCTGGCCACGCGCGCACCGGGGCTGGCCGACCCGCCCTCGATGCGCAAGCTCTACCGGATGGGATATGGCGAGCCCGACCGCGTGACCGATGCCCGCACCCGCGTGATTGCGGTGCTGGACGAATATGGCGGGGTCAGCTTTACGCTTGGCGAACTGTCCGAAATGGCGGGCGTCACGTCTTCGGTTGTCAAAGGGTTGGTGAAACAGGGCGTGGTGGAGGAGTTCGATACGCCCCGCGACGCGCCCTACCTGCCGCTTGATCCCGAACGCGATGGCAAAGAGTTGACCGAGGCGCAGGCGGGGGCCGCCGCCGCGATCTGCGAAGGTATTCGCGCCGGGCGCTATAGCACCACGCTGCTGAAGGGCGTCACCGGATCGGGCAAGACCGAGGTCTATCTGGAGGCGGTGGCTGAATGCCTGCAGCAGGGGCGGCAGGCGCTGGTGTTGCTGCCAGAGATCGCCCTGACCAGCGAATTTCTGACCCGCGTGAAGGCCCGTTTTGGCGCGGAACCCGCTGAATGGCATTCCGGTGTAACCATGACCGAACGCCGCCGCTGCTGGCGCATGGTGGGGCAGGGGGCTGCGCAACTGGTGGTGGGGGCCCGATCGGCGCTGTATTTGCCGTTCCGCGACCTCGGACTGATCGTTGTCGATGAAGAACACGATACCTCCTACAAGCAGGAGGACGGGGCGCTGTATAACGCCCGCGACATGTCGGTTCTGCGGGCCTCGCTGAATGATGCGCAGGTGGTGCTGGCCTCGGCCACGCCAAGCTTGGAAAGCTGGTGGAACGCGGAATCGGGGAAATACACGCGGATCGACCTGACAGACCGCTTTGGCCCCGCCGTGATGCCCGATATGCGCGCGATTGACATGCGGGCCGAGGATCTGCCGGGCAATCGCTGGATATCGCCCACCCTGCAAAGCGCGGTCCGGGCGCGGTTGCAGGCGGGCGAGCAGGCGCTTTTATTCCTCAACCGCCGGGGCTATGCGCCGGTCACCATCTGCCGGGCTTGCGGGGAACAGGTGGCCTGCGACCATTGCGATGCGCGGATGGTGGAGCACCGGTTCCTCAAACGGCTGATGTGCCATCAATGCGGCGAGACCAGGCCGATGCCAGAGGCTTGCCCGTCCTGTGGCGTGGAAGGCAAGATGGCCGCCGTTGGCCCCGGTGTCGAACGGTTGGCCGAGGAGGCGGCGGCGCTGTTCCCCGAGGCCAAACAGGCGGTGTTGTCGTCCGACCTGTTCGGGTCCGCCAGGGCGTTGAAGGCGGGGATCGCCGAGATCGCGGAGGGCGAGACGGATATCATTATCGGCACGCAGCTGGTGGCCAAGGGGCATAACTTCCCGCGCCTGACTTTGGTGGGTGTGATCGACGCCGATCTGGGCCTGCAAGGGTCTGACCTGCGCGCGGCGGAGCGGACGTTTCAGTTGATGCGACAGGTCGCGGGGCGCGCCGGGCGGGCGGAAAAGCCGGGGACCGCGTTGTTGCAGAGCTTTCAGCCCGATCACCCGGTGATCCGGGCGATTCTGTCGGGCGATGAGGAGGGGTTCTGGCGCGCAGAGGCGGATGAGCGGAGGGCGACCGGAATGCCGCCTTTCGGACGGCTTGCGGGCATTGTGATTTCAGCGCCCGAGGCGGCGGCGGCTTTCGATCTGGGCACACATCTGGCGCGGTCCGACGGGCCGATCCGGGCGATTGATGGAATGGTCTACGGCCCCGCCCCCGCCCCGATTGCGCGTATTCGAGGGCGGCATCGGGTGCGGTTGTTGGTCAAGGCCCCCAAGGGCGCGCCGATCCAGGGCGCGCTGCGGCAATGGCTGGGGGGCCTGAAACTGCCCGCCAATCTGCGCGTGTCGGTGGATATCGACCCGCAGAGCTTTTACTGATGGAGTGCGGGCAGGGACCTGGGCAGACAGGGTTCGCCGCCTTCGGCGTCGACCCGCGGGGGGCGCTGCCCCCCGGACCCCCCGGGATATTTGAAGAACAATGAAGGGGGCGGCGCGTTAACCTTAACGAAAGCTCTGATGTCGCAGGCTGATTGCAGCCGGTGTGTCGGGTGCGGCTTCCCAAGGGCGGGCGGGGCCGTTAAAACGCGCCGGACAGGTTACCAGAAGGTTCCGCAATATGACCCAGATCCGCCCGCAACCCGGTATCATGGAGATCGCGCTCTATCAGGGGGGCGGGGCCTCTATCGCGGGGCAAGAGAAACCGCTGAAGCTGAGCTCGAACGAGAACCCGTTCGGGCCGGGGCCCAGGGCCGTTGAGGCGGTGCAGGCTGCTGCCGGGGCGATGCATCTCTACCCGTCAACGGATCACGCGGACCTGCGCGCGGCCATTGGCGAGGTGCATGGGCTGGACCCCGACCGGATCATCTGCGGGGTGGGATCGGACGAGATTATCACCTTCCTGTGCCAGGCCTATGCCGGGCCGGGGGACGAGGTGCTGTATACCGAGCACGGGTTCCTGATGTATAAGATTTCCGCCTTGGCGGCGGGGGCGACCCCGGTTGTTGCGCCTGAGCGGGAGCGGATCGTTGACGTGGATGCGATCCTAGATCGGGTGACCAGCCGCACGCGGCTTGTGTTTATCGCCAACCCCAACAACCCCACCGGCACGATGATCGGTGGCAATGAGGTCGCGCGGCTGGCCGCCGGGTTGCCGGCGAATTGCCTGCTGGTGCTGGACGGGGCCTATGCGGAATATGTGGATGGGTTCGATGGCGGCGCGGCGCTGGTCGACGGGCGCGACAATGTTGTCATGACGCGGACCTTTTCGAAGATCTACGGGCTTGGCGGGCTGCGGGTTGGTTGGGGCTATGCGCCCCGCGCGGTTATTGATGTGCTGAACCGGGTTCGCGGGCCGTTCAACCTGTCGACCCTGGCGCTGGCCGGGGCTGAGGCCGCGGTGCGCGATACGGATTATGTGGATCATTGCCGGGCGGTGAACACCGCGCAGCGCACCCGGCTGGCGGCGGGCATGGCGGCGCTTGGCTTTCCGTCCGACCCGTCCGAGGGGAACTTCATCCTGTGCCGGATGGGGGATGAAGCCACCGCCAGCGCCGCCGACGCGCATCTGAAGGCCAAGGGCATCATCGTGCGGCTGGTGGCGGGCTATGGCCTGCCCGACTGCATCCGCATCACCGTGGGGTCGGAGGACGATGTGACCCGCGTGCTGGACGCCATGGCCGATTTCGGGGGCGCGACATGAGCGTGATGTACAACCGCGTCGCCCTGATCGGTCTGGGCCTGATCGCAGGCTCCATGGCCCATGCGATGCGACGCGACGGGCTGGTGGGTGAAATCGTGGGCACCGCCCGATCGGCTGAAACCCGCGCCACGGCACGAGAGATCGGGTTGTGCGACCGGGTGGTGGACAGCGCCGCCGAGGCCGTGGATGGTGCCGATCTGGTGGTGCTGGCGGTGCCTGTCGGTGTCATGGGGCGCGTGGCCGAAGAGATCGCGGCGCATCTGGCACCCGGCGCGACGGTGACCGATGTGGGGTCCGTCAAGAAAGACGTGGTCGATCAGGTCGGGCCGCATTTGCCCGAGGGGGTGCATTTCATCCCTGGCCACCCGTTGGCGGGGACGGAACATTCCGGCCCGCGATCCGGGTTCGCGGAACTGTTTGAGAACCGCTATACCCTGCTGACCCCGGTTGAGGGCTGCGATGCTGACGCCGTGGCGAAGCTGCGGGCTTTGTGGGAAGGGATGGGCGCGCTGGTCGAGGAGATGGATGCCGAGCATCATGACCTGGTGCTGGCCGTGACTTCGCACACCCCGCATCTGATTGCCTACACGATGGTGGGCGTGGCCGATCACCTGCGCCGGGTGACCGAAAGCGAGGTCATCAAGTATTCCGCCGCCGGGTTTCGCGACTTCACCCGGATTGCCGCCAGCGACCCGACCATGTGGCGCGATGTGTTCCTGACCAACAAGGAGGCGACGCTGGATATCCTCGGGCGCTTCACCGAGGAGCTGTTCGTGCTGCAACGGGCGATCCGCATGGGTGATGGGGATGCGCTGTTCGACTACTTTACTCGCACGCGGGCGATCCGGCGCGGCATTATCGAGGCGGGGCAGGATACGGATGCACCCGATTTCGGGCGGGTCAAACCCCGGAAGGAGGAGGGCCAGGGATGAGGTTTGCGCGGGCAATGATGGTGGCGGTTCTGGGCTTTTCCCTGCCGGCCCTTGCCAATGCCCCTGCGCAATCCCTGCGTCCGATGCCCCGGCCCGATACCACCCCGGCGCCGCAAGGCCCAGCTGACCGGGTGGTTGGGCCGACGGATCCTCTGGTTGTCACGATCCGGGCGACCGATCTGGCACCGGCGGCCTCTGTGCGCCCGCTGTTTCGTCCGGGCGTGGCCAGACAAGTGACCGAGCTGCGGCCCGGCGCGCAGATCCCCGTGGAACTGCCCCCCGAAGACAGCGAGGAGCGCGGCCCGTCGCGTGGCCTGCTGGCGTTATTGTCGGGGCAGAACCGGCGCAACCCGCCGGGGGTGACGGCGGTCGCGGTGTCGCTTCGCCCGCAGGAACGGCCCGCCGGTCTGGCTGCGGCTGTCAGGGCTGCGGCCACCCGCGCGACGCCGGGCCGCGTGACCCAACCCGGGCAGCGCGGCGCCCTGTGCGGTCAGCGCGGTATTGTCGGCGACCGGCTGGAACGGATACCGGGCCGGATCAACGGGTGCGGCATCTCAGAGCCGGTCCGGGTGCGCGAGATTGACGGCATCACGCTGGCGCAGCCTGCCACCATCAACTGCGATACGGCCATCGCCTTGCAGGATTGGCTGAACGATTCGGTGGTTCCGGCCGTGGGGCGGCGCGGGGGCGGGGTGGCGTCGTTGCGTGTGGTCGCCTCCTATTCCTGCCGGACGCGGAACAACCAACCGGGCGCACGTCTGTCAGAACATGCCACCGGCAATGCCGTGGATATCGCCGGGATCGGTCTGGTGGATGGATCAGAGATTTCGGTACTGGACGATTGGGATAACGGGCGCGAGGGGCGGATTCTGCGTGATCTGCACAGCGCCGCCTGTGGCACGTTCGGAACGGTGCTTGGCCCGGGATCGGATCGCTATCACCGGGATCACTTCCACCTGGACGTAGCGGCCTATCGCGGCGGCGCCTATTGCAGATAGAAAACCCCGGCACGCGGGTGCCGGGGCTTGTTTGTTGGGAAGATCAGGGGCGATGCGTGCCCGGATCAGTCCAGATCGCCATCGGCGAGGATTGCAGCGGCGGTTGCATAGCTGTCCGATCCGCCCTGGGTCGAGACGACCTCGGACCCGCCATTGCGCAGCACGGCTTCCAGATGGGCATCGCCATCTTCAATGGCATTGCGCAGCAGGATCAGTTCGGCCAGCGAATACTCAGCGGGGTCTACGCCAAGGGTCGCGGCAAGTTCGGCCCCGGCCTCAACGGTGACCGGATTGGCACCATTTTGAAGGAACAGGATGCGCTGTTCGTCGCCATTGGCGATTGCTTCGCGCAGTTGGATCAGTTCGGCGGTGCTATAGACACCGGGCTGCGCGCCAACGGAGGCTTCCAATGCACCTGCAGCAAAAGCGGGTGCGGCAAGGGTCAGGGCGATAGCAGTGGTCAGGATTGCGGTTTTCATCTTCATTTTCCTTTTCAGGTCAGCGTGTTATCCGTGTTGACGCTGTGCGGTGCGTCTTGTGAAATTACAGATAGGTTCGCTGATCCACGATCAAAACGGCGATTTTGGACCGCTCAATTGTGCGTGATCGCACATACTGAGCAGGGCGAAGGGCTTGAAAGAAATTCACTCACACCCTAGCGCCGCGGTGCGGCGTGGCCTCAGCGCAGGATCAGGCGCGGGGCAGGGCCAAGGGGGATTGGGCCGAAATAGACCTGCCCGTCGGAAAAGCTGAGCGTTGCGTCCAGATCTTCAGGCCGCCCTGACAGTCCGGCCAGCAGGCCAAGCCCGGCTTCCAGCGTTCCGCGAAACCCGGCGGGAATGGCACCGGCATTGGCGCCGATCTCGATCATCTCACGCCAATTCTGCGCCCGCACTGACAGATCACCTGTGGGCAGCCCCTGGGCATCCACATCCAGATCGCCGGACAGGCGCAACGCCAGATCACCCCATTCGGCGCGCAGTTCCGCCAGTTCCACACGGGTGATCGCCGGGCGGCTGCTTTCCAGCGCGGTCAGGTCCCAGGCGCGGGCAAAGCCCATGACCGCGTCGAAATGAACGGCCTCGATCTGCTGCGGCAGCAACCCGGCAGGATCGAGCAGGGCCAGAACCTCGCCCGTCGGAACCACGCCACTGGCATCAATGCGGATGTCGTAGCGATGGCCAGCTTCCTCTTGTTCCGCAACCAGCACCACCGCTTGCGCGACCGTGCTGGACCAGCCCATATCGCTGTCCATCTCCAGTGCCGCGATCAGCGTTTCCGACTGCACCAGTGCCAGATTGTCCAGCGGACGCACATGCAGCATCGCCTCCAGCTGTTCGGCGCGGATGGTGATCCGCTCATAGGGCGTGGACAGGCTGTGTTCGGCGGGCCAGACTGCACGGATCGCCTGCGGCCGATAGCTAAGCTGATCCAGCCGGAAGCCATCGGCTTCGATCGCCCATCCGGTGTGGGGGTCGGCCAGCATCAGCCCCGGCAGTGACGTGAGGAAGCGGATGGGATAGCCAGAGGTCTGCACCCCGTCACGGGCCACAACCCAACCGGCAGCCTCGCGCTGATCCAGCCAGCCCGAGACAAGGCGTTCGGTGGCAATTGACCCCGCCAGCCAGATTGCAGACCAGATCACGGCAAGCGCGCCAATCCCCCAGGCCCAGAGCTTCATCTCGCGACTCTCCTGTTTCAAACCGCCTGTGCCCTGCATATACGGGGGGGAACATCGCTGACCAGAGGACAAGGTGGCAAAGGCATGGCGAAGCAGGATCTTTGGGTGTTCGGATACGGGTCGCTGATCTGGAATCCCGGTTTCGACGTGACCGAGACCCGCATCGCCCGGCTGCCCGGCTGGCACCGGTCCTTCTGCATGAGCTCGATCCACCATCGCGGCACGGTGGACAGCCCTGGCCTGGTGCTGGCGCTGGATGTGGCGGATGGGGCGCATTGCGATGGCGTGGCCTTCCGGGTGGAGGCCGCCAAGGCCCCCGCTACCATCGACTATCTGCGCGAGCGGGAACTGATTTCCTCGGCCTATCTGGAACGCGAATTGCCGGTTACCTTTCATGGCGGCGGCGGGGCCGTGGCAGTGACCTATGTGATCGACCGCGACCATGAACAATACGTGGCGGGGATGAGCCTGGAAAAGCAGGCTCGGATCATCGCCCATGCGGTTGGCGGGCGGGGGCCGAATGACGAATACCTGTACAACACCGCCGCCCATTTGGCCGAGCTTGATCTGGCGGATGAAGACCTTGACTGGTTGGTCCATCGGGTTCGGGTGCTGAAACAAGGTTGACCTTGCGCCTGAATGCACGCGTTGGCCCCGCAACGCTTGGCAGAATGGCGTGGGCACGGTAGGGTAAGCGGGTGAAAAACGGGATGGCAAGAACACCGTGACGAGCAGACCAGACGCGCCGCGCTTTACCCAACCGATCCGCCAGATCGCGATCATGCTGATGATCTGCGGGTTGGTGGGGGTTGGCACCTTCCTGGTCTGGGGCAGCATCGAACCTGTCGTCACCGCCAACACCTATCTGAACGGCACCATCGCGCTGGTCTTTTTCGCAGGCGTTCTGGCCTGTTTCTGGCAGGTGGTGCAGCTGTTTTCGTCGATTTCCTGGATCGAGGGTATCGCCAATGGCGCCGGCGAAGAACAGGGCAAGCCGCCGCTGCTGCTGGCGGCGCTGACCGGGATTTTCCAGGCGCGGGGATCGCGGCTGCAACTGACCTCTTCCTCGTCCCGCTCAGTGCTGGATTCAGTGGGCGCCCGGATGGAAGAAGCGCGGGATATCACGCGCTATATCACCAACCTGCTGATTTTCCTTGGTCTTTTGGGAACGTTCTATGGGCTGGCCGTGACCATTCCGGCTGTGGTCGATACCATCCGGTCGCTGACGCCTTCGGGGGAAGAAACCGGGATCGAGGTTTTCACCCGTCTGATGGGCGGGCTGGAAAGCCAGCTTGGCGGCATGGGAACGGCCTTTGCCTCGTCCCTGCTTGGCCTTGCGGGATCGCTTGTCGTGGGGCTGTTGGAACTGTTCGCGGGGCACGGCCAGAACCGGTTCTACCGCGAGATGGAAGAGTGGCTGTCGACCATTACCCGCGTCAGCTTTTCCTCGGGCGAGGGCGAAGGCGGCGGGCTGGACCGGGCGGCGATTGCCACGGTGCTGGATCATATGGTTGATCAGATCGACACGTTGCAGGGCCTGTTCACCCAATCCGAGGCGCGCCATCAGGACACCGAGGCGCGGCTTGGCGAGATGACCGGCGTTCTGGCGGATCTTGCCGAACGGCTTGGACCCGGACAGGTGGCGGCGACCGAACGGCTGTCGGCGGCACAGGAACGGCTGGCCGAAGTTCTGTCGGCCACCTCGGGTGAGGGCGGCATGGATGCGGAAAGCCGGATGCGGCTGCGGTCCATCGACGTGCAACTGCTGAAGATTTTCGAGGAAATGGGCAGTTCCCGCCAAGAGGAAATTGGCGCCTTGCGCACCGATATCGGCGAGCTGACCGGGGCCATCCGTGAATTGACCCGCTCGGCCTCTCAGCCGCGGCAACGCTCCGCCCCGCAACGCCGAAATCCCGAAGATTCGGCGCCGGAGGGCTGATTCATGGCCTTTCACCGGCGCGCCGGCAATCGCTTTGCCGCCTCGATCTGGCCCGGCTTCGTGGATGCCATCACCGCGCTTTTGATGGTGATGATCTTTGTTCTGACGATCTTCATGATCGTGCAGTTCGTGCTGTCGGAAACGATCAACAGCCAGGATGATGAACTGAACGTCCTGAATGCGCAGCTCAATGAACTGGCCGATGCGCTTGGACTGGCGCAAAGCCGGTCAGCGCAGTTGGAACAGCGGGTTGCGACGCTAGGGGCCAGCCTGTCCGAGGCCGAGGGTGAGTTGCAATTGCAAGCGGCGCTGATCGCGTCCCTGACCGCCGAAACCGAAGGGCAGGCGGCCCGGATCGCCGATTTCGAGGCGCAGGTCGCATCGCTGATCGCGGCGAACACCGACCTGACGTCGGAACGAGACGCAGTGCAAGCGGATCTGGAGGCGCGGTTGTCCGAGGTCGATGCGTTGTCGCTGGCCCTTGCAACGGCGCGCGACGAGATCGATGTGGCCGCCGAACAAGCCCGGCTGGCTGCCGCCGAACGCGAGGCGCTGGAGGCGCTGATCGCTGATCTGGAAACCGAGGCCGCCGCGCAGGAAGCGACGCTGGCCGACACGCTGGCGGCCCTGCAAGCGCAGGAAGATACGTCTGCCGGGTTGCAAACCGACCTGACCACGGCGCTGGCCGCGCTGGCAGGAGAGGAGGCGCTGACCGCTTCGCTGGAAACGCAGATCGCAGAGTTGGAGCAGGAGCTGACCGCCGAAGAAGCCACACTGTTGGCCGAACAAGCGGCGGCGGCGGCCCTGCGTGAACGGCTATCGTTGCTGGAAACAGATCTGGACAGCGAAGCAGCGGCCCGCCTGGCAGAAGCCGCCGCTGCGGCTGCGTTACGGGACCGCCTGGCCGATACCGAGGCGCAACTGTCCGGGGAGGAAGCTGCCAGATTGGCCGAGGCCGCCGCCGCTGAGGCCCTGCGCGCCCGCCTGCAAGAGGCTGATGCGGAATTGACCGCAATGGCATTGGCGCTTGAACAGCGCAGGCAGGAAGCCGAGGACACCCTGACCCTACTGGCCGCTGCCGACCAGGCGCGGGAAAACTTTGCGGCCCGTCTGGCAGCCGCCTTGGCCGACAACACCGCGCAAGGCGAGCGGATCGACGCGTTGGAGGCTGACCTGACAAGCGCCACGGCCGAGGCAGGCCGCCTGTCCGATCTGGAAGGGCAACTGGCGCTGGCCTTGGCGGCCCGTGCGCAGGACGCCGCTGATCTGGCCGACACCCAGGCTGCGTTGCAGGCCGCGCAATCGGTGGCAGAGGATCGCGCCACCGAGATGTCATCGCTGGAAGAGGAACTGGCCCGCGCGCTGGCCCGGCTGACGGCAGAGGCCACGGAAAGCCGCACGCGGATTGCGGCGCTGGAAGAAGATATCGCCGCCGCGAATGCCTCTGCTGCTGCCAATGCCGCGCAGGCAGAGGCCAGCGCCGAGGCCCTGACCGCGCTGGAGGCTCAGCTGGCCCTCGCCTTGCAGGAGGCCGACACGCAAGCAACCGAAGATGCCGCCCGGATTGCCGGGCTGGAAGCCGACCTGGCCGCGCTGCGTGCCAGTGCCGAGGCGGGGCAGGGAGAGCTGACCGATCTGGAGGCAGAGCTGGCCGCCGCGTTGGCCGAGGCCGCGCGCAACGCTGATCTGGCGCGACAGACGGCAGAGGATCTGGCAACCGCCCGGGCAGACGCAACCGCCGCAGCCGAGCAGGTGGCGGCTGGCGAAACCGCCCTGACCGCGATGGAAGCGGAACTGACGCAGGCGCTGCTGGATCTGTCCCGTGCGGAACAAACGGCCGAATCCCGTATCGCGGCATTGCAGGCGGAACTTGCCGCATCTGAGGCAGCGCGAGAGGCCGTGGGGGCAGAGGCGACCGGCGCCCTGACCGAGTTGGAGCAGCAACTGGCCGCCGCGCTGACCGCGCAGATGCTGGCCGAAGCTGCAGCAGATGAACGGCTGAGCGAGGCGGAACAGCGGTCGGCCCTTCTGGCGCAGGCCAATCTTGAACTGGAAACCGCAGAAGCGGCCTCTGCCGAAAGCCAGCGCCAGATATCGGCGCTGAATGAACAGGTGGCGGCGCTGCGCACGCAATTGTCGGAATTGCAGGGCTTGCTGGATGCGTCACAGGCCGCGGATTCGGCAGCGCAGGTCCAGGTGGAAACGCTCGGCGCCGATCTGAACGCAGCCTTGGCACGGCTGGCCGCCGAAAGCGACGCCCTGGCGGAATCAGAGGCCGCGCGGGCCGAGGCAGAGGCCGAAGCGCGTCGTCTGGCCGAGGCCGAGGCCGAACGGCTGGCAGAGGAAGCGCAGGAACTGGAACGCTATCGGTCGGAGTTTTTCGGCCGCCTGCGCGAACTGCTTGAGGGGCGCGACGGGGTGCGGATTGAAGGGGATCGCTTCGTCTTTGCCTCTGAGGTGCTGTTCGAGGTGGGGTCCGCCGACCTGTCCCCGGCAGGCGAGGCACAGATCGCCAATGTGGCCGAGCTGCTTTTTGACGTGGCCGGGGAAATTCCGCTGTCAGTGGACTGGATTGTTCGGGTGGATGGGCACACGGATGACCAGCAGCTGCGCCCAAACGCAGAATATGCGAATAACTGGGAACTCAGCCAGGCCCGCGCCCTGTCGGTGGTGTTGTTCATGTCAGAGGAACTCGGCTTTCCGCCTGCGCGGCTGGCGGCCACGGGGTTTGGCGAATACCGCCCGATTGCATCCAACGACACGCCTGAGGGTCAGGCGCAGAACCGGCGGATCGAGCTGAAGCTGACCGAAAGATGAGCGCGCTTTTGGACGAATTGCTGGCTTGTGAAACCCGCGTGTGGGAGGCGCTGGTGACCGGCGATGCCGGGGCGGATGCCGCCGCGCTGTCGGTGGATTTTCTGGGGGTCTATCCCGACGGGTTTGCTGCCAAGGAAAGCCACACGGGGCAGCTGTCGGACGGCCCCACCGTTCTGCGCTATCATCTGTCCGAGGCACAGGTGAAGCCGCTTGGCCCCGATCACGCCCTGCTGGCTTATCGCGCGGCCTATACCCGTGTGGGTCACGAAAACAGTGAAGAAATGTTCGTGTCCAGTATCTGGCGGCGTAAGGGCGTGGGGTGGATCAACGTTTTTAGCCAGGACACGCCCGCGACCGGGATTGCGGTGCCCTGACGAAAAAGGCGCCCCGCGGGGCGCCCTTTCCTTGATCAATCCGCAGTCAGAAGCGGCGGCTTCTTCGACGAGATCCGCCGCGCGCCGGGTTCCTCGATGCGCAGGTCGATTTCGCCATCCTTGACGCCGACCTGAACATTGCCGCCTTTGGCCAGCTTGCCGAACAGCAGCTCCTCTGCCAGCGGCTTCTTGATATGTTCCTGGATCACGCGGCCAAGCGGGCGGGCGCCCATCTTGTCGTCATACCCCTTGTCGGCCAGCCATTCTGCGGCGGGACGGGTCAGTTCGATGGTCACGTTGCGGTCCAGAAGCTGAGCTTCCAGTTGCAGCACGAACTTTTCGACCACCTGCAGGATCACCTCTTTCGGTAGGGTGCCGAAGGAAATCACTGCGTCCAGACGGTTGCGGAATTCGGGCGTAAAGGTGCGCTCGATGGCGGCGGTATCCTCGCCCTCGCGCCGGTCGCGGCCAAAGCCGATGGCGGACTTCGCCAATTCCGCCGCGCCCGCGTTCGAGGTCATGATCAGTACCACGTTGCGGAAATCGACGGACCGGCCATTGTGATCGGTCAGCGTGCCGTGATCCATGACCTGCAACAGGATGTTGAACACATCCGGGTGCGCCTTCTCGATCTCATCAAGCAGCAGCACGCAATGGGGATGCTGGTCGATGCCGTCGGTCAGCAGACCACCCTGATCAAAGCCCACATAGCCCGGAGGCGCGCCGATCAGACGGCTGACCGCGTGTTTCTCCATGTATTCCGACATGTCAAAGCGCAGCAGTTCCACGCCGAGCGTGTCGGCCAGTTGTTTGGCGACCTCGGTCTTGCCGACGCCGGTGGGGCCCGCGAACAGGTAGTTGCCAATCGGCTTTTCCGGTTCGCGCAGGCCCGCGCGGGCCAGTTTGATGGCGCTGGCCAGGGCTTCGATCGCCTTGTCCTGGCCAAAGACCACGCGCTTGAGGCTGCGTTCGAGGTCTTTCAGAACCTCTGCATCGTCCTTCGATACGTTTTTCGGCGGAATGCGGGCGATCTTGGCCACCACGGCCTCGATCTCTTTCGCGCCGATGGTTTTGCGACGCTTGGATTCCACAATCAGATGCTGTGCCGCCCCGGCCTCGTCGATGACGTCGATGGCCTTGTCGGGCAGCTTGCGGTCGTTGATGTAGCGCGCCGACAGTTCCACCGCCGTCTTGATCGCGTCATTGGTGTATTTGATGTCGTGGTGATCCTCGAAATAGGGCTTGAGGCCCTTGAGGATCTTTACGGTGTCGTCGACCGATGGCTCGTTCACGTCGATCTTCTGGAACCGGCGGCTCAGCGCGCGGTCCTTCTCGAAATGCTGGCGGAATTCCTTGTAGGTCGTCGACCCCATGCAGCGCAGCTTGCCGCCCTGAAGCGCGGGCTTCAGCAGGTTCGATGCATCCATCGCCCCGCCGGATGTCGCGCCAGCACCGATGACAGTGTGAATCTCGTCGATGAACAGCACCGCGTCGGGGTGGTCTTCCAGCTCGGTCATCACGGCCTTCAGCCGTTCTTCGAAGTCACCGCGATAGCGGGTGCCAGCCAAAAGCGCCCCCATGTCGAGCGAATAGATGGTTGCGCCCTGCAATACCTCGGGCGTTTCGCCTTCGACGATCTTCTTGGCCAGACCTTCGGCGATGGCGGTCTTGCCCACGCCGGGATCGCCCACCAGAAGCGGGTTATTTTTGCGGCGACGGCACAGCACCTGAATGCAGCGTTCCACCTCGTGTTCGCGGCCGATCAGCGGGTCGATATCGCCCTTGAGCGACTTGGCATTCAGATCGACGCAGTATTTCGCCAGCGCCGATTCCTTGCCGTCGCCCTCGGGGGCTGCATCGGACGCGCCGTGCAGGCCTTCCTCTTCCGTGGCGCCCGTCACCGGGCGGGATTCGCCGAAAGAGGGGTCTTTGGCCACGCCATGGGCGATGAAATTCACCGCGTCATAGCGGGTCATATCCTGTTCCTGCAGGAAATAGGCGGCGTTGGATTCACGTTCCGCGAAGATCGCGACCAGCACATTCGCGCCCGTCACTTCCGTGCGGCCCGAGCTTTGGACATGGATCGCGGCGCGCTGGATCACGCGCTGGAATGCGGCGGTCGGAACCGCTTCGGAGCCTTCCACATCGGTGACCAGCGTCGAGAGTTCCTCATCGATGAATTCGACAAGGGTCTGGCGCAGCTCTTCCAGATCGACGGAACAGGCCTGCATGACCTTCATCGCGTCGGGCTCGTCCAACAGGGCGAGCAGCAGATGTTCGAGAGTTGCGAGTTCATGACGGCGCGCATTGGCGTTTGCCAGCGCGGCATGGATGGCCTGCTCAAGGGTGTTCGAAAACGACGGCACTGCCTGTGCTCCTTTCGTTGTGCCAGGACGGCGTGGGGCGCGCCGCTCTGACTGTGGCCTCATACTGTTAAGGTTCGGTTTTTGTCCGCACAGTTCAAGGCATTTCTCTTCAATTTTTCTTCGCGCCGCTGCCATTTTCCGTGATGTCGGGATTTTGGGCGGCGATTTGGGGTCAAAAGGGACGCACCGGTCAGAATCTGTCCTTGCGGGCGCGGATCTCCGCGAAGACCGCCACATCGTCAGCGGTCTCCAGTCCAAGCTGCGCGCGGATGGCAGGGTCATGGGCGCGCAGGAAGGGGTTGGTGTCCAGTTCTTCCTGCAGGGTCGAGGGCACCGTGGGCCGGTTGTCAGACCGGGCGGTGTCGATGGCCCTGACACGAGAGATAAGCGCCGGATTGGCGGGATCAATGGTCAGCGCGAATTTCGCGTTGCTGGCGGTGTATTCGTGGCCGGAACAGACCAGGGTTTCCGGCGGCAGGGCGGCCAGGCGCGCAAGGCTGGCAAACATCATCTCGGGGCTGCCTTCGAACAGGCGGCCGCAGCCGAGCGCCATCAGGCTGTCGGCGGTAAAGACGGCGTGGCTTTCGGGGAAGTGAAAGGCGATATGGCCCACGGTGTGGCCCGACACATCGATTACCGTACCGCTTTCGCCGCCGACGGTCACGGTCCCGCCGGGGGGCACGGCATGATCCAGCGGCGGCAGGCGGTCCGCGTCATTGGCATTGCCCCAGGTCTTGGCCCCCGTTGCCGCCACCAAAGGCGCGACCCCGTCGATATGGTCCCAGTGGTGGTGGGTGATCAGGATGTCGGTCAGCGTCCAGCCGCGTGCGGCCAGTTCCGCCTGAATGGGCGCCGGGTCCGGCACATCGACCACCGCCGTGGCCCCCGTGCCCGCATCATGCAGAAGGAAAGCGTAATTGTCTGACAGGCAGGGTACGGTGACGATCTGCAAAGGCATGGTAAATTCCTTCTTCCCGGGTAAGCTGCCCCCGACCGTCGCCCAAACCCGAGGGGGTTGCAATGCATCTCGACGTGCTGGACCTGCGCCAGTTCTACTATCGGACCCGGTTGGGCCGCATCGCGCAAAAGGCGGTGCGCGATCAGGTGACGGCCTTTTGGCCCGAGGCGCGGGGGGAAACGGTGGTGGGGTTCGGCTTTGCCGTGCCGCTATTGCGCCCTTATCTGGGCGAGGCCGCGCGGGTCATCGGCCTGATGCCGGGCGCGCAGGGGGTCATGCCCTGGCCCGCAGGGCGCGACAATGTCAGTGTTCTGTGCCACGAAACCCGCTGGCCGCTGCCAGCAGGAATGGCCGACAAGCTGGTTTGCCTGCACGGGCTGGAAACATCGCAGCATCCGGCGGCGGTGCTGGAGGAATGCCACCGGGTGCTTGCGCCGGGCGGCAAGGCGCTGTTCGTCGTACCGAACCGGGGCGGTCTGTGGGCGCGGCGTGACGGCACCCCGTTCGGCTTTGGCAGGCCGTATTCCCTGAGCCAACTGGAGGAGCAGCTGCGCAGCCACGGGTTTGAACCCGAACGCCACCGCGCCGCGCTGTTCGCGCCGCCAAGTCACGGGCGGTTTTGGCTGAAAAGCTCGGAGCTGGTGGAACGGATGGGGCGCAAGCTGTCCAGCCACTATGCAGGCGGGGTGATCATGCTGGAGGCCAGCAAACACAGCTTTGCCCCAACCCGGCCCGGTCTGGCCGAACGGGTCAAACGCCCCTTGCGCATCCTCGATTCCGCCCCACAACCGGCGCGGGTGCAGGGCAGAACGCCGCTGCCCGGACAGGGGGAAACCGGCATCCTTGGGTGAATCTACGGCATACGATGGTGTGCGATTGTATGCTCAAACGGCCTGACTCGCGTCTTATCCACAGAAAAAGGCTGAAAAATCGCTAGCTTCAAAGCGTCGCAGGACGATGATTTGGGCCAAAACCCCCGGAAAACAGGGGGTTCAGCGGAATCCCGCCAAATGCGGTGGCTGTTGCAGGCTGTAGAACCCTCTGCTACATCCTGCGCGATTTCAGGTGGGCGGGGACAGATACCGCCTTTGACAGAACCGCCGGGCACACCGCAGGGTGTGGTCCCGGCCACTGTATCGGAAGGGTGGACGTGTCGGAAACAGCTTCGATCTCGACCGGCATTGCCTCGCGTTATGCGACGGCGGTGTTCGATCTTGCCACAGAGGATAAAGCGCTTGACGCGCTCGAGGCCGATCTGGCCACGTTGGAAGGCGCATTGGCCGACAGCGAAGATTTGCGCGACCTGATCGCGTCGCCGATCTATTCGCGCGAGAATATGCAGGCCGGTATCGCAGCCGTCGCTTCGGCCATGGGCCTGGGGCCGGTGCTGTCCAACACGCTCAAGCTGATGGCCACCAAGCGCCGTCTCTTCGTGGTGCCGCAGATGGTCGCCGCGCTGCGGGGCATGATTGCGGATCACAAAGGCGAAGTGACCGCCGATGTCGTGTCGGCCAAGGCGCTGACGAAAACCCAGTCCGACAAGCTGGCAAAGGCCCTGAAGGCCGCCGTTGGCAAGGACGTGAAACTGAATGCGACCGTCGATGATTCCATCATTGGCGGTCTTGTCGTTAAGGTGGGCTCGAAGATGATCGACACGTCGATCCGCTCCAAGCTCAACACCCTCCAGAACACTATGAAAGAGGTCGGATAAATGACTATCCAAGCAGCCGAGATCTCTGCGATCCTCAAGGACCAGATCAAGAACTTTGGCCAGGAGGCCGAAGTCGCCGAGGTGGGCCGTGTGCTCTCCGTTGGGGACGGTATTGCCCGCGTCTACGGTCTGGACAATGTCCAGGCCGGTGAAATGGTCGAATTCCCTGGTGGCATCATGGGGATGGCGCTGAACCTCGAAGCCGACAATGTCGGTGTCGTGATCTTCGGCTCCGACCGGGACATTAAAGAAGGCGACACCGTCAAGCGTACCAACTCGATCGTGGACGTGCCCGCGGGCGAGGGTCTGCTGGGGCGCGTGGTCGACGGCCTTGGCAACCCGATCGACGGCAAAGGCCCGATCGAAGGTTCCGAGCGCCGCATCGCGGACGTCAAAGCGCCGGGCATCATCCCGCGTAAATCGGTGCATGAACCGATGGCCACCGGCCTTAAATCCGTTGACGCGATGATCCCGATTGGCCGTGGTCAGCGGGAATTGATCATTGGTGACCGTCAGACCGGTAAGACCGCCGTGGCGCTGGACGCGATCCTGAACCAGAAAGTCTACAACGACGCCGCCGGCGACGACGAGGGCAAGAAGCTCTACTGCGTCTATGTGGCGATCGGCCAGAAGCGGTCCACCGTGGCGCAGCTGGTGAAGAAGCTGGAAGAAACCGGCGCGATCGACTATTCGATCGTCGTGGCCGCAACCGCGTCCGACCCCGCACCGATGCAGTTCCTGGCCCCCTACGCCGCAACCGCCATGGCGGAATACTTCCGCGACAATGGTCGTCACGCGCTGATCATCTACGATGACCTGTCCAAACAGGCTGTGTCCTATCGTCAGATGTCGCTGCTGCTGCGTCGCCCGCCGGGCCGCGAAGCCTATCCCGGCGACGTTTTCTACCTGCACTCTCGCCTGCTGGAACGGTCCGCTAAGCTGAACGAGGAACATGGCGCCGGGTCGCTGACCGCGCTGCCGATCATCGAAACCCAGGGCGGCGACGTGTCGGCGTTTATTCCGACCAACGTGATCTCGATCACCGACGGTCAGATCTTCCTGGAAACCGAGCTGTTCTACCAGGGTATTCGCCCTGCTGTGAACACCGGTCTGTCGGTGTCTCGTGTGGGTTCGTCCGCACAGACCGACGCGATGAAGTCGGTCGCTGGTCCGGTCAAGCTGGAACTGGCGCAGTATCGCGAAATGGCGGCCTTTGCCCAGTTCGGTTCTGACCTTGATGCCGCAACTCAGCGCCTGCTGAACCGTGGTGCCCGCCTGACCGAGCTGATGAAGCAGCCGCAGTATTCGCCGCTGACCAACGCGGAAATCGTCTGCGTGATCTACGCTGGCACCCATGGCTATCTCGACAACATCCCGGTTGGCGATGTTGGCCGCTTCGAGGCCGGCCTGTTGGCGCATCTTCGTGGCAAGAACCAGGATCTGCTCGACGATATCACCAACAACGACCGTAAGGTCAAAGGTGAGCTTGAGGACAAGATCAAGGCAGCACTCGACGATTTCGCCGCTGATTTCGCATAAGGAGGTCAGGCAATGCCAAACCTCAAGGACCTAAAAAACAGGATCGAGTCGGTCAAATCGACCCGCAAGATCACCAAGGCGATGCAGATGGTCGCCGCCGCGAAACTGCGCCGGGCGCAGGAAGCGGCGGAGGCCGGGCGCCCCTATGCAGAACGGATGAATGCCGTCATGGGCGGCCTCGCCGCCTCGGTCGGCAATTCCGACGGGGCACCGCGTCTTCTGGCGGGCACCGGGGCCGATCAGACCCACCTTCTGGTGGTGCTGACGGCGGAACGGGGGCTGTGCGGTGGCTTCAACTCGACGATCGTGCGCCTGGTGCGCAGCCGCATCGCCGATTTGCAGGCCCATGGCAAAACCGTGAAGATCCTGACCGTGGGCAAGAAGGGCCGCGAACAGCTGCGCCGCGATTACGCCGATCTGATGGTGGGTCATGTCGACCTGTCGGATGTGAAGCGCGTGGGGTATGCCAACGCTGCCGAGATCGCCGGTGACATCCTTGCGCGTTTCGACGCCGGGGAGTTTGACGTCGCCTCGATCTACTTCAACACCTTCCAATCGGTGATCAGCCAGATCCCGACCGAAACCCAGATCATTCCGGCCAAGTTCGATGCGCCCGAGGCGGACGATGCCTCGACGCTTTATGACTACGAGCCGTCGGAAGAGGCCATTCTGGAAGACCTGCTGCCGCGCGGTGTCGCCACGCAGATCTTCTCGGCCCTGCTGGAAAACGGGGCGTCCGAACAGGGCGCACGGATGTCGGCGATGGACAACGCCACACGCAACGCGGGCGACATGATCGACAGACTGACGATCGAGTTCAACCGTTCGCGTCAGGCCGTCATCACCAACGAGCTGATCGAAATCATTTCGGGCGCCGAGGCGCTCTGACGTAATCTGGAGACACGACATGGCACAAGCAGTCGGGAAAATCACGCAGGTCATCGGCGCCGTCGTTGACGTGCAGTTCGAGGATAGCCTGCCCGAGATCCTCAACGCGCTGAACACCGAGAACAACGGCAAGAAGCTGGTTCTGGAAGTGGCGCAGCACCTGGGCGAAAACACCGTGCGGACCATCGCAATGGACGCAACCGAAGGTCTGGTGCGCGGCGCTGTCGTCACCGACACCGGCGCACCGATTTCGGTTCCGGTCGGCAACGCCACCCTGGGCCGCATCCTGAACGTGATCGGCGAACCCGTTGACGAACAGGGCCCGGTGAACGCGAGCGAGACCCGCGCCATCCACCAGCCCGCACCCGAGTTTGAAGAGCAGTCCACTGCCTCTGAAATCCTCGTGACCGGCATTAAAGTGGTCGACCTTCTGGCCCCCTATTCCAAGGGTGGTAAGATCGGCCTCTTCGGCGGTGCCGGCGTGGGCAAGACCGTTCTCATCATGGAACTGATCAACAACATCGCAAAGGTGCACTCGGGCTACTCCGTGTTCGCCGGTGTGGGTGAACGGACCCGTGAAGGTAACGACCTCTATCACGAGATGATCGAATCCAACGTGATCAAGCCCGACAACCTGGAAGAATCGCAGGTTGCCCTGGTCTATGGTCAGATGAACGAGCCTCCGGGGGCCCGTGCCCGTGTTGCGCTGACCGGCCTGACCCTGGCCGAGCAGTTCCGCGACCAGTCCGGGACCGACGTTCTGTTCTTCGTCGACAACATCTTCCGCTTTACCCAGGCCGGGTCCGAGGTGTCCGCACTTTTGGGTCGTATCCCCTCTGCTGTGGGTTACCAGCCGACGCTGGCCACCGACATGGGCGCGATGCAGGAACGCATTACCTCGACCAAGTCCGGCTCGATCACCTCGATCCAGGCCGTCTACGTTCCCGCGGATGACCTTACCGACCCCGCACCGGCCACCACCTTTGCCCACCTCGACGCAACCACCGTTCTGTCGCGCGCGATCTCGGAACTGGGGATTTACCCGGCCGTGGACCCGCTCGACTCCTCCTCGCGTATCCTCGATCCGCAGGTTGTGGGTGAAGAACACTACCAGGTTGCCCGCGACGTTCAGGGTATCCTCCAGCGCTACAAGTCGCTGCAGGACATCATCGCCATCCTTGGCATGGACGAACTGAGCGAAGAGGACAAACTGACCGTGGCCCGCGCCCGGAAGATCCAGCGTTTCCTCTCGCAGCCCTTCGACGTGGCGAAAGTGTTCACCGGCTCTGACGGTGTGCAGGTTCCGCTGGAAGACACGATTTCGTCCTTCAAGGCCGTTGTCGCCGGCGAATATGACCACCTGCCCGAAGCGGCCTTCTACATGGTTGGCGGCATCGACGAAGTGATCGCAAAAGCCGAGCGCCTGGCCGCAGAAGCAGCCTAAGGAGTAACCGATGGCCGATATGATGCAGTTCGACCTTGTGTCGCCGGAAAAGAGGCTGGCCTCTTTCCCTGCGTCCTCGGTTCAGATTCCGGGCGCCGATGGCGACCTGACGGCGATGCCGGGGCACAGCCCCGTCATCACCACCCTGCGTCCGGGTGTGGTCCGGGTGCAGTCGGCCGAGGGCGATAAGAGCTTTGTCGTGACCTCCGGCTTTGTCGAGGTTACAGCAGCTTCCGTCTCGGTGATTGCCGAGCGTGCCCATGCGGGCGACCAGGTGCGCAAGGACGACCTCTCCGATCTTCTGGAAGAGGCCCGCAGCAAGGCCGCGTCCGCCGAGGCAGACCAAAAAGACGGTGCCGAGAAATTCGTCGCCGATCTGGTCCAGCTTCTGGAAGACATGGAATAAGCCCGCTGCCCGGCAGCAAGACAATTCGAACGCCCCGCGCCAGGACCGGTTGCGGGGCGTTTTCATTCCCGTTTGTGAACAGCTTTTTTCCTATTGATGCCGTAATTTCCCTTCATCAGAAAGTTCGGTTAAAACGATTGAGCAGATGAAAAAGATCAGAAACAACCTCGTTGGTGTCGATCAGGGCAGCCATGTGCTGTTCGAGGATTACGACGTCGGCGGTGAAATGTGGACCGGCACGGGCAACCGTGAGGTCTGGCACCCTGTGCGTTTCGCGCAGCCGTTCAAGACGCCGCCTGCCGTGCATGTCTCTATCACCATGTGGGATATGTCGACCGAGGCCAATCAGCGCGCCGATATCCGCACGGCCAATATCCGCCGCGACGGGTTCGAACTGGTCTTCACCACCTGGGAAGATACCAAGATCGCCCGGGTTCGCGCCGATTGGATGGCGATCGGTGAACTTCCCTACGAAGATGACTGGGATCTTTACTGATCCGGCCCGTCCGGCACCTCGATGGCGCTTGGCTTGGCCTTGTGTTCGGGTTCCACATGGATGGTGATATTGGCGTCCGGCACAGCCGCCTTTAGCGCGGCTTCCACGCGGTCACAGATCTCATGCGAGTCCGTTACCGTGGTGTCGCCGGGCATGACCAGATGAAAGTCGATGAAGGTCACCTTGCCCGCATGGCGCGTGCGCAGGTCATGGGCCTGGACCGCGCCCGTGGCGTGCGAGGCGATGACATCACTGATGATCTGTAGCGTCGCCTCTGGCACGGCCTCATCCAGCAGACCGTTCAGCGAATCCTTGATCACCTTGGACCCGGACCACAGGATATTCACCGCGACAATCGCGGCCATGATCGGATCGAGCAGCCAGAACCCCGTGGCCCAGGCCATCAGCACACCCGCAGCGACGCCGCCCGAGGTTACCACATCCGCCAGCAGGTGCTTGCCATCCGCAACAAGGGCAGGGGACCGTTCCCGCCGCCCCCAGGTTAGCAAGACCCAGCACCAGACGCCGTTCAGACCCGTTGCGAGGCCGTTGATCAGCAACCCCTCCAGCGGGGCGTCAATGGCGCGGGGGGCAAGGATGCCGGCATAGGCTTCTCGCAGGATCAGCAGTGCGGCGATGATGATCATCACCCCCTCCAGAACCGCGCTGAAGAATTCAGCCTTGTGGTGGCCATAGGGATGGTTGGCATCCGCAGGCAGGGCCGCGACGCGGACCGCGATCAGCGCGGCCAGTGCGGTGACCACATTGACCGTGCTTTCCAGCGCATCCGACAACAGCGCCACCGATCCGGTGATCCAATAGGCCAGCGCCTTTAGCGCCAGCACCACAAAGCCCAGGATCAGGCTGCCAATGGCGAGTTTGATGGTCGTGCTCACGGGTTGCGGCCCCCCGGTTAGGCGCGAGGTCAGTCCTATCAGATCGGCCACAGCACCCGCAATTGCGGGTATCCGGCATCCGGCATTAGCCGCGCGAATACATGCCTTCGTAGATCGGCGCCAGTGTCTCGTCCTGGAACAGCGAGGACACGGAGGTGCCGCTCCAGGTGTTCAGGATCGCCTGCGCGAACATCGGTGCGGTCGGCACGATGCGGATATTGGGCGCGGCGCGGGTTTCCTCGGTCGCCTCGATGGAATCGGTGATGACCAGTGATTTCATGACCGAGTTCGATACCCGTTCGATCGCGGGGCCGGACAGGACGCCATGGGTAATGTAGGAATGCACTTCCTTCGCACCATGTTCCATCAGCACCTCGGCCGCTTTGCACAGCGTCCCGGCGGTGTCGCAGATATCGTCCACGATAATACACTTCTTGCCGGTCACATCGCCGATCACGGTCATTTCCGCCACTTCACCCGGCTTCTCGCGGCGCTTGTCCACGATGCTAAGCGGCGCGTTGATCCGCTTGGCCAGCTCGCGCGCCCGCGCCACGCCGCCCACATCGGGCGAGATCACCATGATGTCCTCCATCTGCCCCCTGAAATGGTGCAGGATGTCCAGCGCGAAAATCGGCGCGGCATAGAGGTTGTCCACCGGGATGTCGAAGAACCCCTGGATCTGGGTGGCATGAAGGTCCATCGTCAGGATCCGCTCGATCCCCGCGCCAACCAGCATATTGGCCACCAGTTTGGCGCTGATGGGCGTGCGGGCCTTGGTGCGGCGATCCTGCCTGGCATAGCCGAAATAGGGGATCACAGCGGTGATACGGGCCGCCGAGGACCGGCGCAGCGCGTCGGCCATGATCAGCAGTTCCATCAGGTTGTCATTGGCCGGGTTCGAGGTGCTCTGGATAATGAACATATCCTCGCCCCGCACGTTTTCGTAAACCTCGACGAAGATTTCGCCATCGTTGAACCGTTCCACGCGCGCATCGACCAGCCCGACGGACATGCCCCGGTGGAGCGACATCCGGCGGGCAATCGCCTCGGCCAGCGGACGGTTGGCATTGCCGGAAATGAGCTTGGGATCGGATGCGGACATGGCAGTGTCTCTCGGTGTGCTTGTGTAACAGGGCGTTGACACCCCCTAGCATCCGGCTACCAATCGCGAAAGACCAAAGGAAGGTGCGACATGGCGAACATCGACTACTATTTCTCGACTCTCTCTCCCTTTACCTATCTTGCGGGCACGCGGCTGGAGGAGATTGCAGCGCAGCGCAGCGCCGCGATCACCTACAAGCCGATGGACATCATGACGCTGTTCACCCGCACCGGCGGCACCGCGCCCAAAGACCGGCACCCGGCCCGCATGGCCTATCGTGGGCAGGAATTGCGCCGTGCCCAGGCCAAGACCGGGCTGCCGCTGAACATCAAGCCGATGTTCTGGCCCACCAACCCGGCGCCCTCGTCCTATGCGATCATCACCGCGCAAAAGACCGGCGGCGGCGATCTGCCGGGGTTGGTCCATGGCATTCTGCGCAGCTGTTGGGCCGAGGAAAAGGACATCGCCGAAAACGACGTGGTCCGCGCCGCGCTGGAGGCCAATGGCTTTGACCCCGATCTTGCCGATAAGGGGATGCTGTCCGCAGCCGAAGAATACGCCCGCAATCTGGAAGATGCCGTCGCGGCCAATGTCTTCGGCGCGCCCTTCTACGTGGTGGACGGGACCGAACATTTCTGGGGTCACGACCGGTTGGAGGATCTGGACCGCTTCCTCGCGGGTGAGCTGTGAGCGGAGCCGCCCGCCAGTGGGGTGACGGCCCGCGCGAGGTTCTGGCGCTGCATTGCTCGTTGGCCCATTCCGGCGCGTGGGAGGGCGTTGCGCGCCTGCTTGGCCCCGGCCACCACATCACAGCGCCCGATATCCTGGGTCATGGCAAGGCCCCCGATATCGACCCGGCCCGCGACCTGCACGATCAATGCTATGACGCGATCCTGCCCGACCTGCCAGAGGGGCGCTTTGATGCCATCGGCCACAGCTTTGGGGCGACGCTGGCGCTGCGGCTGGCCGAGGACATGCCCGACCGCATCCGCAGTCTGACCCTGATCGAGCCGGTGATTTTCGCGGCGGCGAAAGGCTCCGGCGCGTTCTCGGGGTATATGGAGCAGATGATGGAATATGCCGATGCCAATAGCCGGGACGACAGAGAAGCCGAGACACGCGCTTTTCTGGACGTGTGGGGCAATGGTGCGGACTTTGAGGATATACCACCGGCACAAAAGACATATGCGATGGACCGGATCAGGTTTATCAAGGCGTCGGAACCCGCCCTTTTCGCCGATAACGCGAATATGGTGCCCCGACTTTCCAACATATCCGCCCCGGTGCTTTTGGTGGAGGGGAATGAGAGCCCGCCCATCATCCGCGCAATTCTCGATCGGATGGAACAGGACATACCCGACAGCAGCCGGATCAGCGTGCCTGGGGCGGGTCATATGGTGCCGATCTCTCATCCCCGCCAGGTTGCCGAGGCTGTGCTGCACCATTTCGGGGCCTTGTCTGACGCGGTGTAAATGGCTGGCGTGACGGGTGCCGCAGTGTAAGGTGCAGGGATGCGCTATTCCCTTTCCTTTGTCACGTCGCTGCCGGATCCCGGGGCGTTTCACCAGATGATGGTGCAGTTCTTCTCGATCATGGCGCCGAAACTGGCCGCGGCTGGCGGACCGGATCTATCGGTCGAGGATTTGGCGGCGAAGGCGCTTGACCGCGCAGATCAGTTATGTCCGCCGGACGGGCGGCTGCTGTTGGCCACGGATGAGGACGGGGCACTGTGTGGCTGCGGCACGATCCGCAGGATCCGGCCTGACGCGGCCGAGTTGAAGAAGATGTTTGTGCGTCCTGACATGCAAGGCCGCGGTTTGGGGCGCCATCTGTTCGAGAGGCGGGTCAACGAGGCACGGAACATGGGGTGTCGCACCTTGTACGCTGATACGATCCGGGGCAACCGGCCCATGTTGACGATGTATGAGACGTTCGGATTTTCTTATATCGACCGCTATCCGGAAAACGCGAACCCCGAGGCATACGCGCCCTTCCTGGTGTTTCTGGAATACACATTCCCTGACTGATACGCCCACCCTGCGACCAGGCTTATCGAGGGGCCTACTCTCTTTTACAAGCGCACGGGCGAGGCGGGGAGAAGGCGCTTCGAAGCGCCTTGGCAAGAGTTTTCGAAAACTCTTGGGCGCCGCCTCTGATAGCGTGGGGCGTCAGGTGGCCCTTGCGCCGGCGGAAGCCTAGCCGCGAAAGAGCCCCAGCAGGCGCTGCACTGTCTCGCTGGAACAGGACCAGTCGCAGACGAACCGGCAGCGGATGGTTTCGTCCTCTGGGCCGTCGAGCGAGGCACCGAAGGGGAAGAGGTAGTATTTCGCCCCAGCCTCCATCGCCCGCCTATGCGCGCCGCGCGGGATATGGGCGAAGATCATGTTGCCAGCCGGTTCCGCCTCCAGCCGCGCATCGGGCAGGGATTTGATGCCATCGGCCAGTTCGCGGCAGCGCGCATTAGCCTGCTCGGCCAGCCGCAGCCACAGACCGTCAGTCACATAGGCATCCATCTGGGCCGACAGGAACCGATGCTTGGAAAACAGATGCGCACCGCGCTTGCGGCGCAATTCCAGTTCCCACGCCTGTGCCGGGTCAAAGAAAACCACCGCCTCCACGCCCATGCAGCCGTTCTTGGTGCCGCCAAAACTGACCGCATCAATGCCCGCTTTCCACGTCATCTCGGCCGGTGTGCAGCCAAGCGCCGCGCAGGCATTGGCAAAGCGCGCGCCATCGAGATGGGTTTTCAGCCCAAAGGATTTGGCCACACCGGTGATCGCCGTGATCTCCTCCAGCGAATAGGCGGTGCCGATCTCGGTGATATTGGTGATCGAGACCGGACCGCGTTGTACGCTGTGAACGTCCTTGTTGCCGGTGCCGCGAATGGCCTGTTCCAGGTTCTTCGGGTCCATCTTGCCATCCGGCCCCTCGACCAGCACCAGCTTGGCCCCGTTCGTGTAGAACTCGGGCGCGCCGCATTCGTCCTCTTCCGCGTGGGCGATGCGATGCACGAAAACCCCGTCCCAGGGATTGGCCAGCGTCGCCAGCGACAGGGCATTGGCCGCCGTGCCGGTGGCAACCAGATGCACCGATGCCTCGGGGGCCTCAAACAGATCGCGTATCTTCTGCGTCACGCCCTGCATGATCGTGTCATTGCCATAGGGCATCTGGTAGCCCGCGTTGGCGGCAACAACCGCGTCCATAATCTCAGGCGCGGCGGGGCCGGTGTTGTCGGAGGCAAAGATCATATGCCGGGCTCCTCGATGATATAGTCTTCCCACTCCTCCTCCGGCACCTCGAACTCGGGCACCGTTAGCCCACGCACAGATACGCCAGCGGCGTGGACGCTGTCGGGGTCACCAGACACCAGAGGATGCCAGTGGTAAAGGGGCTTGCCTTCGTGCCGCAGCCGGTAGGCGCAGGTTTCGGGCATGAAATAGGCCACCTCACCCATGGTTTGCGGGGTCAGCTGGATGCATTCCGGGACCAGGGTCTTGCGAATGTCATACTGGCCACAGCGACAGATCTGATCGTCCAGCAGGCGGCAGGCCACGCGGGTCAGCGCCACCTCTCCGCTTTCGTCGTCTTCCAGCTTGTTCAGGCAGCATTTGCCGCAGCCGTCGCACAGCGCCTCCCATTCGGCTGGCGTCAGCCTGGCCAGGGGCAGCGTCCAAAACTCGCGCCGCAGACGGCTCATTCCAGGGCTTTCAGGATCGCGCGGGCGCTGTCGCTGTCGGCATCCATTTGGGTGATCAGCGCCTCCAGCCCGTCGAATTTCAGCTCGGGCCGCAGGTAGTCGACCAGGGCCACCGACAGATCTGAGCCATAGAGGTCGCCCTTGAAATCGAAGACGAAGGTTTCAAGGTTCGGCACATCGCCGTTGAACATCGGCCGCACGCCAAGCGAGGCGACGCCGTGGTAATGGCCCGCATGGGGGCCGTCCAGCACATCGACCAGCACCGCATAGACCCCAAGCTTCGGCAGGTGCAGCCCGTCGAGGTTCATGTTGGCCGTGGGGTAGCCCAATTGCCGCCCGCGCTTTTCGCCATGTACCACCATGCCTTCGATCCGGTGCCAATGCCCCAGCATCGCGGCCGCATCGCGCGGGCGGCCGTCGGTCAGCGCATTGCGGATATTGGTGGAACTGATCGCCCCCAGATCGCCATGCAGGATCGGCACGATATCAACCTCGAAGCCAAACCGCTGACCGAAGGCGGACAGCATATCCGTGTTGCCCGCCCGCCCCTTGCCAAAGCAGAAATCGGCGCCGACGATGACGCGTTTCAGCCCCAGCCCTTCGGCCAGAACATCGCGCGCGAAACCTTCGGCGGTCAGGCCCGACAGAGCGGTGTTGAAGGGCAGCTCATAGAGGATATCGACGCCCAGCTTTTCCAGCCGGTGGGCCTTTGCCTCGGCATTCATCAGCCGGAAGGGGGGCGCGTCGGGCGCAAAGAACTGGCGCGGATGCGGTTCAAACGTCAGGATGCCAAGCGGCAGACCATCCACCCGCGCCCGGTCGATCACATATTGGTGGCCCAGATGGACCCCGTCGAAATTGCCGATGGCCGCAGAGGCACCGCGGTCTTCGGGCAGGGCATATTGGTGGTCGCGCAAAACTCTCATGGCACTGGCTTAGCTGGCCCGATTGACAAGGGCAAGCGGCGGCGGTCCGGTTTCGGCAAGGGGGGCTTTTCGCGGTCAGGCGTCGCGGTCACACGGCCCGATTTCGCCGCCTTTGGCGTCGATCCGGCGGGGCGGCGACCCGCAGGAAATTTGGAAAACAAAGAAGGGGTCAGTCGAATTTGCGCGACGGGGCGAGCACCATGGCCTCGCCTTTCAGGACCGGCTTGCCCTCGATGGTGCATTGGGTTTTCAGCGTCACGCGGCGCTTGGCGATGTCCATCTCCATCACCTCAACCTCGGCCCGGACCCAGTCGCCGGGGCGCACGGGGGCGAGGAATTTCAGGCTTTGGCCCAGATAGACGGTGCCGTGGCCAGGCAGCTGTTCGCCGATCACGGCCGAGATCAGACCGGCGGTCAGCATCCCATGGGCGATACGGCCTTCGAAGATCGTGTCCTGCGCGTATTCGTCATCCAGATGCACCGGGTTCCGGTCGGTCGAGACCTCGGCAAACAGCTCGATATCCCGGTCGGTCACCTGTTTCATCAGGTGGCGGGTCATGCCGATCTCGATATCTTCGATACAGATCGTTCCACGGGGGAAGTTGTCGAGCATATCTGGAACCTCACGAGTCATCTTGACCGTGTCATAGCGGAAACCGGTAAATGCTGCAACGCAGAAGTAACAAAATGCGTGAATTCTATTTCTTTAGGTAACTATATTGCTTGCCGCTTGACCCGGGGCGCCTGCACCAGCCCTATTCCTTTCGCAGGGCCGCGTCGGAGCGGCGGCTTTCCTTGAGGCTTGGGTAAGATGCGCCCCAGCCTTCCTGTTCCTCCCAAAGCCCGCGCAGCACAGGGCCCTGTCCGGCGAAGCTTTCGTCGCTTTGGACGCAATCCCAGATCCGGTCAGCCCGAAAGTGTCGGAAGCCGCCGCGAAGCTCGCACCAGGCCGCCAGCAACACCGTTTCCAGGTGGTAGACGATGGCAATGGGGCGCACGGTACGACAGGTCTCTTGCGCGCCTTCGTTGCGATAGGTCAGCACCAGCTTGCGTTCGCCGCGAATGGCTTCGCGCAGCATCGCGATCTGGACGCAGGTGACGTCTCGATCGTCGCCGGGCGCCCCGTAGGGGGCCACGACGAGCCAATCGGCGGGGCCGTGCAGGTCCTCGATCTTCCCGCACACCCGGATGGCCGCGCGCTGCAGCGCGCTGTCACCGGTGCGCGCCAGCATGGACAGGCCCACCCGGAGCGCCTCGATTTCCTCGGCATCGAAGTTGAGCGGCGGCAGATCGTAGCCTTGGCGCAGCACATAGCCCACACCGCCCTCGCCCACGATGGGGGTCCGCATGGCCTGTAGCGCCGCGATGTCACGGTAGATCGTCCGGTCAGATACTTCCAACTGCTGCGCAAGCGACGCGGCGGTGACCGGGCCAGAGGCGGTTCGCAGGATCTGGATCAACTCAAAGAGCCGGCTGGTTCGGCGCATGGGTGTCGCCCTCACTTTCCCTGACATCATAGCAGAACCCCCTGACAACACCCTGTCAGTGGCCATGGGGCATCCTGCCGATCAGACGGGAATTTCCAATGAACGGAGTTAAGACGTATGACGTCCTATGATCACGCCACCATGATAGCCTTCAGGCTGGGTCCCTGGGCGGACGATTGCCCGAACTGTCCCGATCGCAGATTGGGTTCGCCTTGCCGTAGGCGGGTTTTAGCGCAGAAAACCAATGGAATAGGCCGTCGACACCTGCGCGCTATCGAGATAGCGCGGCAGCTTTTCGGGGTCGGGTTGATCCGTAGTGCCGGTATCGACGCGGGCAAGGCCGCCGGTAATGAAAAGTGAGTCGATGCCTTCGCCCTGTGCGCCGAGGATATCGGTCATGACCCCGTCGCCGACGGCCAGGATGCGTTCGGCTGGGCAATCGACCCCGGCCTGGGCCATACGCAGGCGGGCAAGCTCATAGATGGGCGCGTGGGGCTTGCCGAAATAGAGGCTCTCGCCGCCCATTTCCGTATAGAGCTGGGCCAAAGCGCCCGCGCACCATTCCCGGGTTTCGCCGCGATCAACCACGATGTCGGGGTTCGCGCAAAGGAACTTCAGGCCCTTTTGCTTTGCATACAACAGCTTGGGCCGCATCACCCCCGGGTCGGCGGACGGGTCTTCGGGGCCGGTGCAGACGATGCCTTCGGCCTCTTCCAGCGGTACCTGGGTGATGTCTACGGCGTCTTCCACAACCTCCAGCGGGGCGAAGAACCCCTGGTCGTGGTCTTCACCGAGGAACCAGACCTTGCGGCCCACGATGCCGCGCTGCATGGCGGCGCGGGCGCTGTCGCCGGAACTGGCGATTACATCCCAGCAATCGCGCGGCACCCCCATTTTTTCCAATTGCCTTTCGATACTTGCGCGCGGGCGGGGGGAGTTGGTGACCAGCAGGACAAAGCCGCCCTTGGCCCGGAACGCGCGCAGGGCCTCGACCGCATCGGGGAAGGCCGTGCAGCCATCATGCAGGCAGCCCCAGAGATCGCAGAACAGCACATCGTAGCGGTCGGAAATCTCGGACAGCGAACGGATAATCGTGGTCATTGGCGCGGGCTCCTTACTGGTCAGGGGCTGCTTACGGGACCGCGCGAGCGAAGGGAAGGGGGGCAAATACAGAGGGTGCCATGCGTTCCCCCTGTGCAGACAAACCGCCGCTTTCCGGGGCCGGTCAGCCGGGTTCGAACCCCGATAGCAGTTTGCGCAGCAGACCGGTCATCTGCGCCCGTTCTTCTGCCGTCAGGCCAGCGGCCAGCCGGGTCTGGGTGGCGGTGTGGTCGGTCACGGCGGCGTCGATCCGGGCGCGTCCTTCGGGTGTCAGTTCGATCAGGACTGAGCGGGCATCTTCGGGGTTGCCGATGCGGGTCACCAGCCCCTCGCGTTCCAGCCGGTCGATGCGGTGGGTCATGGTGCCAGAGGTGACCATGGTGGTTGCCAGCAGATCCCCCGGCGACAGCCGGTAGGGCACGCCCGAGCGGCGCAGGGTGGCCAGCACATCGAAGCTGGCGGCGTTCAGGTCATGAGCGGCAAAGGTCTTGTCCATCGCCTGTCCAAGGTGGCGCGATAGGCGAGACAGCCGGCCAATGAGGGCCATCGCGTCATGGTCGATCTCGGGGCGTTCGCGCTGCCATTGCGCGGAAATGCGGTCTACTCGGTCCATTTCTGCACAGTTGGAGGGATTTATCTTGACGTCAAGATGAATATAGATGTCTTGACATCAAGATAAATGAGGAGGCCGAGATGGCCAAACGATCCGACCTGTTTCTGACGGCGCTTGCCCCCGCGATCTGGGGGTCGAGTTATATTGTCACGACCGAGCTGATGCCGCCCGACATGCCGCTGACGCTGGCGATGCTGCGGGCGCTGCCTGCGGGGCTGGTATTGATGTTGGCGGTGCGGCGGTTGCCAACGGGCCTCTGGTGGGGGCGGGTTGCGGTGCTGGGGGCGCTGAACTTCACTGTCTTCTGGGCGGCGCTGTTCGTCGCGGCCTATCGGCTGCCGGGCGGCGTGGCGGCGACGGTGGGGGCGATCCAACCCTTGATCGTGATCGGACTGGCGGCGGTCTGGCTGGGCGTGCCGGTGAGCTTGCGCGCGGTACTGGCGGCGGTTGCGGGCATCGGCGGCGTGGCGCTGTTGCTGCTGGGGCCAGAGGG